>ERZ795042.22-NODE-22-length-184525-cov-279.232374_pt1 | contig 184525 bp, 176 predicted proteins | sample MGYA00375126_ERZ795042 | MGnify/ENA primary metagenome ERZ795042 (study PRJEB30171, sample SAMN05518105) | compost metagenome | isolation source: Feedstock adapted compost from Newby Island compost facility, Milpitas, CA | place: USA:Newby Island compost...
AGCAGCCGAGCGAGTGGGACTTCCACGGACATGCACGTGACGCACTGGAGAGCGGACTTCCCTGTGACTCGATGTGACGCAGGCGGCCGGGCCCTCACATCAGGCCCATGGCCCTGCCCCGGCGCACCACGCCCACCACGATGCCCTCGATGATCAGCTTCTCGCTGTCCTGCCGGACATCGACCCGGATGGGCTCGAACTCCTCGTTCTCCGGCAGCAGCCACACGATGGGGCCTTCCTGCCGGTAGCGCTTGACGGTGACCTCGTTCTCGAGGCGCGCGACCACGATCTGGCGGTTGCGCACGTCGGTGCTGCGGTGGACGGCGACGAGATCGCCGTCGAGGATGCCGGCATTCTTCATGCTCATGCCGGTGACCTTGAGCAGATAATGCGGCCGGGGCTGGAACAGCGCCGGGTCGATCTGGAAGCGCGCCTCGATGTTCTCTTCGGCGAGAATGGGCCGGCCGGCAGCGACCCGGCCGACGAGCGGCAGCCCCATCTGCTCGCGGATGGTGTCCTTGAGCTGGATGCCACGCGAGGTGCCGGGCACCAGCGCGATGACGCCCTTGCGGGCGAGCGCGCGCAGGTGCTCCTCTGCCGCGTTGGCCGACCTGAAGCCGAGCTCGCGTGCGATCTCGGCACGCGTGGGGGGCATGCCCGTCTCGGCGATGAAGCGCTGGATGAGACGCAGGATCTGGGTCTGGCGAGGCGTCAGGTCGGACATGACGAGAACCTGTTTATCCGTACAGTTACTGTGATTATATCCAGCCATCCCGCCGCCGCAAGCCGCTACGACGCCGTGGTCATCGGGGCCGGCCACAACGGCCTCACCTGCGCCTGCTACCTCGCCCGCGCAGGGCTCTCGGTCGCGGTGTTCGAGCGGCGCGCCGTCGTCGGCGGCGCGGCCGTGACAGAGGAGTTCCACCCGGGCTTCCGTAACTCGACGGCGAGCTACACCGTCAGTCTCCTCCATCCCAGGGTGATCCGCGACCTGCGCCTGGCCGAGCACGGCCTCAGGGTCCTCGAGCGGCCGGTACAGAACTTCCTGCCGCTGCCCGACGGCAGCGCGTTCTGCACCGGCCCCACGATGCGCGACACACAGGCGGCGCTGCAGCGCTGCTCACGCGCCGATGCGGAACGCCTGCCCGCGTACTACGCGATGCTGGAACGCGTCGTCGCGTACCTCCGCGGCCTGCTGCTCGAGACGCCGCCGACCGATCTGCACCGGCTGCGCGATCTGTGGTCCACCCTGCGGATCGGACGCGGACTGCGGCGTCTGCCGCTCGAGGCGCAGCGCGAGATCCACGAGCTCTTCACGCGAAGCGCAGGCGACGTGCTCGACGCATGGTTCGAGAGCGATCCCATCAAGGCCGTGAACGGCTTCGATGCGGTCGTCGGCGCGTATCAGAGCCCGTACACGCCGGGCAGCGCGTACGTGCTGCTGCATCACGCGTTCGGCGAGGTGAACGGCAAGCCGGGCGTGTGGGGACACGCCGTGGGCGGAATGGGCGCGATCACTCAGGCGATGGCGAGCGAGGCGCGCCGTCTCGGCGTGCACATCGAAACAGAGGCGCCCGTCGCGCGCGTGCTGCTCGAATCGCATCGTGGAAGCGCGCGCGTCTGCGGCGTCGAGCTCGCCGACGGCCGCAGGATCGCCGCATCCGTCGTCGCGGCGAACGTCAATCCGAAGCTGCTGTTCCTGAAGCTGGTCGAGCCCGATGCGCTGCCCGACGACTTCCGCGCGCGCATCGAGCGCCTGCGCTGCGAGTCCGCGACGTTCCGCATGAACGTCGCGCTCTCCGAGCTGCCGCGCTTCACCGCGCTGCCGGAAGACGGCCCTCACCTGCGCGCCGGAATCATCATGGCTCCATCGCTCGCGTACATGGATCGCGCGTACGCGGACGCGCGCCTCAACGGCTGGTCGCGCGCGCCGATCGTCGAGATGCTCATCCCGAGCACCGTGGACGACACGCTGGCACCGCCCGGAGCGCACGTCGCGAGTCTCTTCTGTCAGCACTTCGCCTACTCCCTGCCCGGCGGGCGCAGCTGGCAGGAAGCGCGCGACGAAGCGGCTGACGTGATCATCGACACCGTCACGCAGTACGCGCCGAACTTCCGGCGCAGCATCGTGGGGCGGCTGGTGCTGTCACCGCTCGACCTCGAGGAACGGTTCGGGCTCGTCGGCGGAGACATCTTCCACGGCGCGCTCACCCTCGATCAGCTGTGGGCTGCACGACCCGTGCTCGGCTACGGCGACTACCGCACGCCCGTCGCGGGCCTTTATCTTTGTGGCTCCGGTGCGCACCCCGGCGGCGGCGTCACCGGCGTTCCCGGGCACAACGCCGCGCGCGAGATCCTGCGCGGCAGGCGTGCAGTCCGGAGACGCAACGGGTAGAAGCTGCTTGTAAGGTGTACACGGCTGCGGTGCACCGCTTCTACACGCCGCGCCGACGTACGCGCAACTGTCGCGGCGCACCGACAAAATGCGCAACTACAGTTGCATTCGAGCGGCAAATTTGATGCAGTTGCGCCGCGGCGAAGGGGCGTAGCGGAACCGATGCGCCCGCTTCGCATTTTTTCAGGGACCTCCCGCACCAACAAACCAAAGAGGACGAATATATGAAGAGCGCGATCGTTGTGAAGTTGGCTGCCGCGGCAGCCGTGGTTGGGCTTGCAGGCTGCACGGACCTGAAGCCCCTCCAGGCGGACATCGCGGACCTCAAGTCGCAGGTCAGCAAGCTGGAGTCCGAAGTCCAGGCGACTCGTCAGGCTGCTGATCAGGCGAACGCCGCGGCACAGTCGGCCAGCCAGGCCGCGAGCAGCGCGCAGAGCACGGCCAATCAGGCGCTGGCTGCCGCCCAGGCTGCGCAGTCGGGCGTCGACGCGACGAACGAGAAGATCGACCGGATGTTCCGGCGTTCGGTTTCGAAGTAAGCGGCCAGGTCCGCTATCTCTCTGACGGGACGCCGCGCATCGCGCGGCGTCTTTTTTTCTGCGCGGCCCGTTACAGGCGAACCAGAGCCGAGCCCCACGTGAATCCGCCGCCGAAGGCTTCGAGCAGCAGGAGCTGACCCGGCTTGATGCGCCCGTCGCGCACGCCTGCATCGAGCGCCATCGGCACCGACGCAGCGGACGTGTTGCCGTGCTCGTTCACGGTCACGATCACACGCTCGAGCGGCAGGTCGAGCTTGCGTGCCATCGCCTGGATGATGCGGATGTTCGCCTGATGAGGCACGAGCCAGTCGACGGCCGACTTGTCGAGACCGTTCGCCGCCAGCGCTTCGTCGACCGCCTTGCCGAGCGTCGTGACCGCGATCTTGAACACCTCGTTGCCCACCATCGCGATCGTCCCGCGCGCCCTGGCCGGATCGACGACGTTCCTCGAAACGCCTCCGTTGCAGTACAGGAGATCCTTGTAGCTGCCGTCGGCGTGCAGATGCGTGGAGAGAATTCCCGGCTCGGATGACGGACGGAGCACGACCGCGCCCGCACCGTCGGCGAACAGCACGGCGGTCGAACGGTCGCTCCAGTCGGTGATGCGCGAGAGCGTCTCGGCGCCCACGACGAGCGCGCACTTCGCGTCCCCGGCACGGACGAACTTGTCGGCGATCGCGAGCGCGTAGATGAATCCGCTGCAGGCCGTCTCCACGCTGAACGCCGGACAGCCGAAGCATCCGAGCCGCTGCTGCAGCAGCACGCCGCAGTTCGGGAAGATGAGATCCGGCGTCGTCGTCCCGAAGGCGATGAAATCGATGTCCTCGGGGCGCACGCCCGCGGCATCGATCGCACGGCGCGCGGCGTGCTCGGCGAGATCGACGGTCGTCTCACCCTCGGCGGCGATGTGCCGCCGTTCGATCCCGGTGCGCTCGCGGATCCACGCGTCGCTCGTGTCCATCATCTTCTCGAGATCGAAGTTCGTGAGAACCTTCTCGGGCAGATAGGCGCCCGTGCCGACGATGCGCGAGTACATCAAGACCCCTGTGTTTCGAGCGCTTGTGCGATGTGTGCGGTGAGTCCACTGCGGGCTGCGTGCGCAGCGAGCGACACCGCGCGTGCGAATGCGATGCGGTCCGCGCGACCGTGGCTTTTTACCACGATTCCCTTGAGCCCAACCATGCAGGCGCCGTTGTAATGGCGGGGATCGAGCTCCGCCGCGATCCGGCGCAGGACCGGCCGTGCGACGAGCCCCGCGATGCGATTGCGCACGGAGGCGCCGAAGTGATGCCGCAGGCGGTCGCCGATGAAGTCGGCCAGGCCCTCCATCGTCTTCAGGGCCACGTTGCCGGTGAAGCCGTCCGTCACGACGACGTCGACCGCGCCGGAGAAGATCGCATCGCCTTCGACGAATCCCACGTAGTTGAGCGGGCTCGCGGCGAGCAGCGCATGAGCGGCCTGCACGACGGCGTGACCCTTGATGTCCTCGACGCCGACGTTGAGCAGACCCACGCGCGGATTCTCGATGCCGTGCACGTCGCGCGCGACGATCGCGCCCATGGTGGCGAACTGGCGGAGCTGCTCGGGCGTCGCCGTGGTGTTGGCGCCGAGGTCGAGCATGTGGGTGTGGCCGTGCGCGGCGGGGATCGCCGACATGATGGCGGCGCGCTCGACGTTCTCGAGCGTCTTGAGGACGAAGTGCGCCATCGCCATGAGCGCACCCGTGTTGCCCGCGCTCACGCAGGCCGCCGCGCGCCCCTGCTTCACGAGGTCGATCGCGATGCGCATCGAAGAGTTCTTCCTGCGCCGGATCGCCTCGCGCGGCGGCTCGTCCATGGCGACGATTTCCGTTGCCGCCACGTGCTCGACGCGAGCGCGCACGGAGGCCGGCGCTCCACGCAGCGCCGCCTCGATCGGTTCGGCGGATCCGACGAGCAGCGCGCGCAGCTCCGCGTCGTCGGCGAGCGCACGCAGCGCTCCGGCCACGCGCTCGCGCGGCTCGTGATCGCCGCTCATCACGTCGATCGCGATCGTGAGCACGCGCGTGGCGGAATCAGACGGAGCGCGGCGGCCCCGGTGGGTTTATTCCTGCTCTTCTTCGGCGGGCTTCTCGATCACGCGTCGGCCGCGGTAGAAGCCGTCGGGCGTGATGCAGTGACGCAGGTGCGTCTCACCCGACTGCGGGTCGACGGACAGCGTCGGCTTCGCGAGCGCTGAGTGCGAACGGTGCATGCCCCGCCTGGATCGGGTCTTGCGTCTCTGGGGAACGGCCATCGATAACTCCTCAAGCGGGCGTATTCAGGTTCATTGGTCTCGTTTCAACAGCTCGCCCAGCCGTTCAAACGGTCTCTGCACATCCTGCTGCGCTTCGCGTTCTTCCGGCTCGGGCATCTCGTGCTCCGGCGGATCGCACGCGCCCCGTTCGTGCAGTGCCACGACCGGCAGCGACAGCAGCAATTCTTCCTCGACGATGTCGAGCAGGCGCGTGCGGCCTGCCGGCGCGTGCATCGTCTCGATTTCCTCCGGCACGCGGTCCGCGGTATCCGGATCCGCGAGCAGCGCAACGCGCGTGCGGGCTGCAACCGGCCAGTCCATAGGTCCCAGGCAGCGCTGACAGACGAGCTCGAGCAGAGCATCGAGCGCGACGTCCGCCACTGCGAAGCCGAACTCGCGTGTGAACCGCAGAGTGCCGCGCGCGCTGCCTTCGGCGCGCGCGAGCTTCGGCGTCAATCGCGGAAACGAAGCGAGCGGGATATCGATCGCGAATTCCGCCCGCCCGTCAGCCAGCAGGTCGACGTCACGCAGCTTCGACCAGGGCTCGGACATGGGCCGCGTATAATAGGTAGCCGCCCCCTCCAAGTCAAAGCGTTTCTGGGTCTAAGCCTTTGTTTCTCGTAGCCGAAATGGGCCGCCCATGCGCGCCGTGATCCTCGCGTCCACCTCGCCCTACAGGCGGGAGCTCCTCGGGCGGCTCCGCATCGATTTCGGCGTCGAGAAGCCCGGCGTCGCCGAGGAGCACCTTGCCGGAGAGGCACCTGCGGAACGTGCGCGCCGGCTGTCGCTCGCGAAGGCCCGGGCCGTTGCCGAGCGCCATCCACGCACCGTCGTGATCGGCAGCGATCAGGTCGCTGCCCTCGATGGGGATGTGCTCGACAAGCCGGGCGACGAGGAGCGATGCAGGGACCAGCTCCGGAGGCTCAGCGGGCGCACAGCGGCGTTCTGGACCGGATGCGCCGTGGTGGTGCTCGAGAGCGGACTCGAGCTCGTGCACGTCGATCTCACGTCGGTGGTTTTCCGCCACCTCTCGGACGACGAGATCGCGCGTTACGTGAAGCAGGAACGGCCGCTCGATTGCGCCGGCGGCTTCAAGTCGGAGGGGCTCGGTATCGCGCTCTTCGAGAGAATCGAAACGCAGGACCCGACGGCGCTCGTCGGACTGCCGCTCATCTGGCTCGCCGACGCCTTGCGCCGCGCCGGCCTTCCCCTCCCCTGACCGGACCGCTCAATCGGTCGAGCACCGCCGAGAGATCGGCCGGCAGCGGCGTGTTCACGCTGAACGGTTCGCCCTGCGGCCATTCGAAACTCACGCTGTGAGCGTGCAGGAACATGCGCGTGAGCCCGAACTCGCGCATCGACGCGTTGAACTCGTCGTCGCCGTACTTCTCGTCGCCTGCGACCGGATGACCTGCGTGCGCGGCGTGCACGCGGATCTGGTGCGTGCGTCCGGTGTGGATGTCGGCCTCGAGGAGCGTCGCGCGCCGGCCGAAGAACTGCACGGGCCGGAACTCGGTCACGGCGGGTTTTCCCGAAGGATGAGCCTTGACCGTTCTCTCGCCACCGACGCGGATATCCGTCCGCAGCGGCACGTCGATGCGCTTCCTGCCGAGCTCCCACTTGCCTCGTACCAGCACCAGGTAGCGCTTCTCGAATCGACCTTCGCGCAGCAGGGCATGCAGGGTCCGGAGCGCGCCCGGCTTGCGCGCGACGAGCAGACACCCGCTCGTGTCACGGTCGAGCCGGTGCACGAGCTCGAGCGTTTCATGCGGCCGCATGGCACGCAGCGCCTCGATGACGCCGAAACTGAGGCCGCTGCCGCCATGCACCGCGATGCCTGCGGGCTTGTCGATGACGATCAGCCGCTCGTCCTCCATGACGATGGCTTTGCGGACCGTCTCGATGAGCTGAGGCGGAACGCGAGCAGGCCCCGCCGCAGGTGCCGTGCGAACGGGAGGCACACGCACCGTGTCGTGAGCCTGCAACCGCTGATCGGGGCTCGCGCGCCGTCCGTTGACGCGGACCTCGCCGCGCCGCACGAGACGGTAAACGTGGCTGCGGGGAACCTCGTTCAGCAGGCGCTTGAGGAAGTTGTCCAGACGCTGCCCTGCGTACTCTTCCGTCACCTGCACGTGCCGGACGGCCTCGCGCAGGCCACCGCTGCGTTGTTCGGACACATCAACCTCGGCGTAAGACGTTGTTTCTACAGCGGTCTCGGGAGTATACTGCGCCCGCCGTCACGGTACGTGGACGGCCAATGGTTGGCGGCATCGCCGCCGCATGTTAGTTGGTCCTCGACATCGAGGCCATCGCGTTTGGGCCGACAGGGTCGTCAGGCGCCTGCGTCGAGTCGTGACTCCCGGGCGCACCGTCGGTTGAGTTGACCCAGGAATTTCCGGCGCACCGTTCCTCCATCCGAGGGGCGGGCTCTACGAGTGAAGAACGATATTCACGCGCCATCGTCCGAACCTTGGGATCTCCGCCTTCATCGGGCGTGCATCGTGCAGTGCCCGAGATCTCCCGCTGCACCCTCGTCGGCCCGCAACTCCAAAGTAGGGCCACATGAAAAGAATGCTCGTGAATGCAACTCAAGAGGAAGAGTTGCGTGTCGCTCTGGTTGATGGACAGAAGCTCTACGATCTGAGCATCGAGATACCCTCCAAGGAACAGAAGAAAGCCAACGTCTACAAAGGTCGCATTTCCCGGATCGAGCCCTCTCTCGAGGCGTGCTTCGTCGACTACGGCGCTCCCCGTCACGGGTTCCTGCCGCTCAAGGAGATCTCCCGCGAGTACTTCCGCCAGCAGCCTCAGGGCGGGAAGATGAACATCCGTGAGCTCCTGCAGGAAGGTCAGGAGCTCATCGTCCAGGTCGAGAAGGAGGAGCGCGGCACCAAGGGCGCAGCCCTCACGACGTTCATCAGCCTCGCCGGGCGCTTCCTCGTCCTGATGCCGAACAACCCGCGCGCCGGGGGCGTCTCCCGCCGCATCGAGGGCGAGGAGCGCGATCAGATGCGCGAGGTGATGAGTCAGCTCAAGATCCCCGAAGGCATGGGAGCGATCGTGCGCACGGCCGGAGTCGGCCGCACGGTCGAGGAGCTGCAGTGGGACCTCGACAATCTGCGTGCCCAGTGGGAGCAGATCGCCGCGGCCGCCAAGGAGCGTCCCGCGCCGTTCCTGGTCTACCGTGAGAGCGATGCCGTCACGCGCGCCCTGCGCGACTACCTGTCGGACGACGTGGGCGAGATCCTGGTCGACGACGTGGCCGCGTACGAGAGGGCAAAGGAGTACATGCAGCGCTTCATGCCGGCCGAGGTCCAGCGGCGGCTGAAGCTCTACACGGACGACATTCCCCTCTTCACCCGCTTCCAGATCGAGAGCCAGATCGAGTCGGCGTACGCGCACAAGGTGCAGCTCCCGTCCGGCGGCAGCATCGTCATCGACTACACCGAGGCGCTCGTCTCGATCGACATCAACTCCGCGCGCGCGACGAAGGGCACCGACATCGAGACGACCGCCTTCAACACCAATCTCGAGGCGGCCGACGAGATCGCGCGTCAGCTCCGCATCCGCGACATCGGCGGGCTCATCGTCATCGACTTCATCGACATGGAGTCGCAGAAGCACCAGCGCGAGGTCGAGGAGCGGCTGCGCGAGGCGGTGAAGATGGACCGTGCGCGTATCCAGATCGGGCGCCTCTCGCGATTCGGGCTCCTCGAGATGTCGCGCCAGAGGCTGCGGCCTTCGCTCGGCGAGTCGAGCCACATCGTCTGTCCGCGCTGCGTCGGCATCGGCAGCATCCGCAGCGTCGAGTCCATGGCGCTCGCGATCCTGCGCCTCATCGGTGAGGAGCTGCGCAAGGAGCGCACCGCGCGCGTCGTCGCCCAGGTGCCGGTCGACGTCGCCACGTATCTCATCAACGAGAAGCGGGAGTGGCTGCGCACGCTCGAGGACAAGAGCGACGCCGATCTGCTGATCGTGCCCAACCCGCACATGCAGACGCCGGAGTACTCGATCAAGCGCGTCCGCGACGACGAGACGGAGCTGCCGGAGAACAAGCAGGCCAGTTACCTCATACCGGCGGCCCCCGAGATCGCCGATCCCACCGCGCGGGAGAAGCGCCCGCCGCCCGAGGTTCCCGCGGTTCCACCGATGCTGCCGGCGACTCCCGCTCCCGTCCCGACACCGCCCGCCGTTGCCGCGCCTCCGGAGCCGCCGAAGCTCGGCGTGTGGCAGCGGATGAAGCGCTGGCTGGTGGGCGAGCCTGCTACGCCTCCGCAGCCCGCGGCGCCTGCGCCGGCTGCGGCAGGCAATGGCGCCGACCGCGCGGCGAAGCGCGAGAAGAGCGAACGCCGCGAGCGGCGTCGCGAGCGTGCGCGCGCGGAGCGGCAGCAGGCCGCGCAGCAGACGACGCAGGCTTCGCGCAGCGAGCGCGCTGCCGAGTCCGAGCGCGATCGCTCGCGCGAGCAGCAGGCACGCGGACGCGAGCGTGGACAGGCGCGTGATGGCGCTGCGGCTCAGCCGGGCCAGGCAGCACAGGCAGAGAGTTCGACGCCCGCCGAAGCGGGCGCTTCGGAGCGCAGCGGAGAACGTCGCAGCCGGCGCAGCCGCCGACGTGGCCGTCGTGGCGGCGGCTCGCGCGAGGCTGCCGCGGCTGCAACGGCCGGCGCGGCAGCTTCGGCAGGCGCGGAAGCCGCGGTGAGCCAGGCACCCGAAGCGTCTTCGTCCGGAGCCGAGAGCTCGCGTTCCGATGCGGCGCCCTCCGAAGCGCCACGTCCCGAAACGCCGCGCCCCGAGACGCCGCGACAGGATGCGACACCGGTGCGAACCGGCACGGATCCGGGTAACGGCGCCCGGGCGAACGGTCACTCGACACCTGAAGCTGCGGGCGGGACCGAGCCTCAGCGTGAAGCACCGCGCGATGCGGGCGAGTCACGCCATGACGAGCCGGTTCAGGAAAGGCCCGTCCGCGAGGCTTCGGGCGCCGAGGAGCCCCGTGGAGGACCTGTCGCGACGGAGAACGCTCCGCCGCGCACGATCGCGCACTTCGAGCCGAGCGTGCCGGTCGCTTCCGACCCCGGGCAGCGCTCCGCGCGGCCCTACGTGGTGTGGTCGTCCTCGCCGCCGAGCGACGTGCCGCAGGCTCCCCGCGCACCGGAAGACTGATCCACGTGCAGCACAGGGGCGCCGGGTGATACCCGGCGCCCCGCTTTCATTTCGAGCGTCGCACGTTCCCCGGCCGTCGAACGGCAGGCCGGGTTTTCAGGCAGCACGCGCCCTCGCGCGCAGGTGATTCAGCAGCCCGCGCGATGCGGCTTCGACGAGATCCAGCACTTCCTCGAACCCGTTCGGCCCACCGTAGTACGGATCGGGCACTTCGAGCGTGCCCAGGTCGGGCGCGAACTCGAGGAAGAGCCGGATGCGCTCGTGCCAGGTGGCCGGCGCGCGGCGCCTCAGAACCGCGAGATTGCTGCGGTCCATGGCGAGGATCAGGTCGAAGCGCTCGAAGTCCGCCGGCTCTACCACACGCGCACGGAGCGACGACATGTCGTAGCCGCGGCGCCGTGCGGCTTCCTGAGCCCTGACATCCGGCGGCTCGCCGACGTGATAGCCGGCCGTGCCGGCCGAATCGACGTGGAGTGACAGATCGGGATATTCGCGTGCCGCAATGTGTCGCAGCACGACTTCCGCCGTCGGCGAACGGCAGATGTTCCCGAGACAGACGAAGAGCAGCTTCATGATCGATCGTGGGATACCAGATTTTCCGGCGATGAGCCTAGTCTGGGATCTCCGTTCTCGGCTTGTCCATCCCATGGCAAGGCGACGGATCGCAGACGCCAGCCGCGACTCGGCGCTGCGGGGCCGGGCGGCGCCCTCGAGCTCACGCCCTCCGGGCTCCTAGAGGGAAGGACCCGCAGGTCTGCTCGCAGGGGCCCCATTTTCCTCGGTCGGCGCGGGCGGCGGGGTCTCTGACGCGACCGCGACCTTCTCTCGCGCCTCGGCGCCCTCCGCTACCGGCGCGCCGGCAAGAACGAAGCACGCCAGGGCGAGCAGCAGCATCAGACCGTTCATCGCCAGGAAACCCGGCCCGACCCGGGGTGCGAGCAGCACCAGCACGCCGAGCACGATCGCGGACAGCGCCAGCGGCCGGTGCCGCGCGCCCTGAGCGGTGGCCCAAAGCAGCGCAAACAGCAGGAAGACTGCGGCGAGAATCGAGAGCTTGAGCGCCGGCCCCGCGGACCGGTTGAGCGCCATTGCACCGACCGACATCGACAGCGCGACGCCGGCGAGCGCGAGGCGTTGCATGGTCGGTGCGCTCAGGTGGAGCAGAAATGGCCGCGCGATCGTGAGCGCGGCCAGCGTGAGCACGATCGAAGCCAGCGAGTCCGCGGGCCTGCCCCGATCGAGATCGGGGAGCTGCGCCGTCACGTAAGCGGCGAGCGGTGCGATCGGAAGTGCTGCTGTGAGTATCGCCGGGCGGTACAGAATGACGGCGTCGAAGAGAGGCCCCCGCCCTGCGGAAGGGACGTCGCGGTCGATCACGGAGTTGCGCATCGCGGTTCCGAGCACGAGAAGGGTTGCCGCCATCTCGGTACCTTCCTCCAGGAACGTGCGCAGACCGGAATAGCTGCCCCACCACTGTGTTCTCTGCTGAAGGAACTCGTGCACGGGAACGGTGGCGAACAGCGCGAAGGCAATGCCGAGCCGCTTCGCGCTCGAGCGCTGGGTGGCGTCCGACCAGAGTCCGTGGAGGCCGACCGCGAGGAGTCCGACGAGGACCATTCCGAACGGCAGAAGGGACAGCCAGGAACCGACCCCGAGCCACCGAGGCATGCGCTTGTGGAGCGAAGCGGTCTCGTCGATGCAGAAGACGAGCAGGATCGCCGCCACGGCGAGCCACGCTTGCGCGACGCGTGCGCGTCCCGCGGCGCGGAATCTCACGAATCCATCGAACGCATGAAGACTCGCGACGAGCAGCAGCATGCCCGCGAACCAGACCGCTGCGTTGTTCTCCCCGCTCAACGGGAGCTGGCCGAGAACGTGTCTGATCGGGCCCGAAGGGAAGTAGCTGCTGAACAGCGTTGCGACGAGGCAGACGGCCGAGATCGCGCACGCGGCCGCATACCACTGATCCGGCCACCGTCGAGAATCGAAGGGCTTCATGTATGGCCCTCCTCTGCTGCTCCCTGGTTGCTCGGGCCGTCCGGCGGGCGGATCCAAGCGGGACGGTCCAGCAATCCGTGTTCCCGGAGCGTGAAGACGACGCCGCCGCGTCAGGCGTCCGGTGCCATCTGCGCCCCTTCGCGGATACAAGAGAAGCCGGCGGCGGGTCGATGGCGCACCCGCAGTCGCATGGGTCAGGCGTCCGTCGGACGCTACCGCACTACTGCGGCCAGCGGATCGGCACGTCGGACCAGATCGAAGCGAAGATCAGTCCGACGAAGATCACGAGTGCCAGCCATGCGAGAAGTACGTGGGTTCGATCGGGCGCTCTCGGTGCTCTGTGTCCCATGGCGTGGACCTGCACGGAGCGACACCCGATCTCGCTCCAGCAATCTACGTTCCCGGCGTCCGCGACAGCAGTCCGGTGACGCGCTCGAGATCTTCCTGCGTGTTGACGTCGGGACCCGGACGCTCGCAGGCGTCAGCAAGACGGATCTCCATGCCATGCTCGAGGGCGCGGAGCTGCTCGAGCTTCTCACATTGCTCCAGTGCCGTCGGAGCGAGTGAGGCAAGACGATGCAGCGCACCGACGCGGTAGGCGTACAGACCGATGTGGCGTCGTGCATTGCCGAAGCGCGTCTGGCTGGTGATCCCGGCAGGCGCACCCTCCCTGTCCCAGGGAATCGGCGCACGGCTGAAATAGAGCGCACGCCCCTCCGCATCGCTCACGACTTTCACCGCATTCGGATCGAGGAACTCCGCGAGAGATTCGATGCGAGTCGCGAGGGTGGCGATGTGCGCCGTCGGATGAGCCACGAGGAGCGCTGCCACCTGGTCGATGATCGCCGGCGGTACCAGCGGCTCGTCGCCCTGCACGTTCACCACGATCTCGTCGTCGTGCCAGGTGCGGATTCGCGCGACCTCGGCGATGCGATCAGTGCCCGACGCATGCGTCGCAGCCGTGAGAACCACCGCGGCCCCGAAGCCGCGCGCCGCTTCGGCGATGCGTGCGTCGTCGGTGGCGATGAGGACCTCCGCTGCGCGCGAGGCGCGTGCGCGCTCGTATACCCACCGGATCATGGGTTTCCCGGCGAGCGGAAGCAGAGCCTTGCCCGGCAGGCGCGTCGAGGCGTAGCGCGCGGGGATGACGACGCGGAACATGCGGCTCGCGGTCAGCGTTCGAGGAGCGGATCGTCCGCGGGAAGCTGGCGTGCCTCTTCTTCCAGCATCACGGGAACGCCGTCGCGGATCGGATAGGCCAGACGGTCCATCCGGCACACCAGGACCTGCGCGTCCCGATGAAAGCGCAGCGGTCCCTTGCAGATGGGACAGGCCAGTATCTCGAGCAGCCGCGCATCCATGTCGTTCAGTCTTTCGTGCCCGGTGAGAGGTTGATGCGGCACAGGACGTGGTCGAGCAGCTCACGCTCCTGCGCATCGCCGAAACGCACCGAGACCGGAACGTACCACAGGCGCGGATCGGCGAACGCCCGGCATTTTACGGCATCCTTCTCCGTCATCAGCACGGGAAGCGTGTCACCGAACACGAGGTCCGAGGCCGCGAACGGATGGTGGTCGGGAAAGGCATGCTCGATCACATCGAGCCCGTACGTGCGAAGCTGTGCGAAGAAGCGTGCGGGATTTCCGATGCCGGCCACCGCATGCACCTGCGCGCCGCGGAAGCTCTCGAGCGGGCGCGGCGCCTCGCCGCCGGCCACCTGGCGGACCGCATCCGGAACGAGCTCCATGCGCAGCACGGGCACGCGTGAGGACTCGAGCGCTGCCGCTGCGCGCGGTCCGGGCTCGCCGTTGACGACGATCGCAGCGGCGCGCGCGAGCCGCGTCGCCGGTTCGCGCAGCGGACCGGCCGGCAGCAGCCGTCCGTTGCCGAAGCCCCGCGTTCCGTCGAGCACCACGATCTCGCAGTCGCGGGCGAGCCTGCGGTGCTGCAGCCCGTCGTCGCACACGATGACATCGACGCCCTGCTCGACGAGCGCTCGTGCCGCGGCGACGCGATCGCGTGACACGACGACGGGACATCCCGTCCGTCGTGCGAGCAGCAGCGGCTCGTCGCCGACTTCGCGCCAGTCGGTGTCGCGCCCGACGATCCGCGGCGCCCGCGCCTCGCCTCCGTGCCCGCGCGAGGCGATGCCGACCCGCAGTCCCCGTTCGGACAGTCGCTGCGCGAGCCAGGCCACGAGCGGCGTCTTGCCGGTGCCACCGACGGTGAGATTGCCGACGACGATCACCGGCCGCGGGACGCGTATCACACGCGCCCATCCGGCGTCATACGCGTGATTCCGCACGGTGACGGCCGCCCGGAACAGCAGCTCGAACGGCGCGAGCAGCGCGGCGCCGGTTCCGCTTCCGTACCACAGCTCGTTGAGCCATCGTTCCATCGCGCGACCCCGCACCGCCGATTCCGTGCGCCGACCGCCGCGTGAGCGCTCAGACGCTGAACTGCATGCGATAGAGCTGAGCGTACGCGCCGCCGCGCGCGAGCAGCTCCGCATGCGTGCCGCTCTCGACGATCTCGCCTTCGTCGAGCACGATGATCCGGTCGGCCTGCTCGACCGTGGAGAGACGGTGAGCGATGACGAACGTCGTCCGGTTGCGCACGAGCCGGGACAGCGCCTCCTGGATGCGCCGTTCCGACTCCGTATCGAGCGCCGAGGTCGCCTCGTCGAGCACGAGCACGGGTGCGTCCTTGAGCAGCGCCCGCGCGATGGCGATGCGCTGGCGCTGACCGCCGGAGAGCAGCGAGCCTCGATCACCCACCACCGTATCGAGGCCCTGCGGAAGCTGCTCGGCGAACTCCATCACGAACGCCGCACGCGCGGCCTCTTCCACCGCCTCGTCCGTCGCATCGGCAGTGCCGAAAGCGATGTTGTTGCGAATGGTGTCGTTGAAGAGCACGACGTCCTGGCTCACGACGCTGATCTGCCTGCGCAGATCGGCGAGCCGGTACTCGCGCACGTCGACGCCGTCGAGCAGAACGGCGCCGCCCTGCGGATCGTAGAACCGCGGCAGCAGACTCACGAGCGTCGACTTGCCGCTGCCCGACTTGCCGACGATGGCGAGCGTCGTGCGCGGTGGAACGTCGACGCTCACGTTACGCAGCACGGCCCCCTTCTCCGGCGCGTACTCGAAGCTCACGTTGCGGAAGGAGACGGCGCCTTCCGCGCGCTCGAGTCTGCGCGTGCCTCCGGCCGGCTCCGATTCTGCATCGAGCACCTCGAAGACACTCGCACCGGCCGCGATGCCCTGCTGCAGAGGACCGAACACGTTCACGATGCTGCGCAGGCTCTGCGAGGCCATGACCATCGCGCCGAGGAAGCCGATGAAGTCGCCGGGCTGGAGCTCACCCGCGAGCACCTGCCTGACGGCGAGATACATGATCCCGGCGAGACCGAACGAGGCGATGAGCTGGATGACGGGATTGCTCGCCGCCTTCGTGCCGATGAGGCGCATGTAGGAGCGGCGGTTCGCCTCGTTGACCGCCTCGAATGAGCGCTGCTCGTACTCCTGCGCGTTGAAGGCCTTGATGACCCTCTGGCCCTCGAGCGCCTCCTTCGCCACGCGCGTGACGTCGCCCATCGAGTTCTGGATGCGCGTGCTGTAGCGGCGGAAGAGCTGGTTCACCCGGCGGATGAGCCAGCCGAGCGGCGGAACGAGGAGGATGACGAAGGCCGCGAGACGCCAGTTGAGGTAGAACAGGTAGCCGATGAGCAGAACGAACGTCAGCGAGTCGCGCAGGAGCGAAGTGACGGAGGTCGTGGCCGCCTCCGCGACCATCTCGATGTTGTAGGTGAGGCGCGAGAGCATCGACCCCGTGGACGCCCGGTCGTAGTACGCCACCGGAAGATGCAGGTACTTCGCGAACAGGTCCCGGCGCAGCGTCTTGACGATCTGCCGGCCGACGTAGCCGGAGAAGTAGTTCGACACGTAGTCACCGACGCCGCGCAGGAAGAAGAGCACCACGATCGCGGCGGGCACGAACCAGAGCAGATAGCGCGGGCGCGCGTCGTTCGCGAACGCGTCGTTGAGGAAATCGCGGGTGAACTCGACGAAGCCCGCATTCGTCGCGGCGAACAGCGTCGAGCCGAGGATCGAGAGAAGGAAGGCCTTCCAGTGCGGCTTCGCGTAGCCGAGGAGGCGGAAGAAGACGCGCCGCGCATCGGTCGGCGGCAGAGCGCTGACGGCGGCGACCGTGTCGTTCAAGGCTGCCCCGCGGGCGATTCCTTCACGGTGGCGATGCTGATCTCGGCGAAGCCGAGGCGACCCAGCACGTCCATGGCGGTGATCACCGACTGGTGGGTCGCGCGCGCATCCGCACGCACCGAGACGCGCATGCTGCGATCGTCGCCGGCTTCCCTGATGAGCGCCGCGCGCAGCGTATCCGGGCTGTTGTTGATGAGCTCGCGGTCGTTGACGCGATAGCTGCCCTCCTGCGTGACCGTGACGACGAGCGGCTCGCTCTTCGGTCTCTCGACCGGCACGCTGCTCGCCTCCGGCAGGCGGACGCGCACCCGCCCCTCCTCGATGAACGTCGAGGAGAGCATGAAGAACACGACCAGCAGCAGCACGACGTCGATGAGAGGAGTGAGATTGATCTCGGGCTCCTCGCTGCGGCGTGGCTTGAGGTTCACGCGATCGACCCTCCCGCTCTAGGCCGCGTTGCGCTCGCGTTGCTGGGCCGCCTCGACCGCATCGGCGAGCCTGATCGCGTCCTTCTCCATCTCGATGACGATGCGATCGACCTTGCCGCGCAGGTAGCGGTAGCCGATGAACGCCGGAATGGCGACGCAGAGACCGGCCGCGGTCGTGATGAGCGCCTCGGCGATGCCGCCGGAGAGCATGCGCGGATCGCCCATGCCGCCCTGCTGGATCGCCTCGAACGCCTTGATGATGCCCGTCACCGTGCCCAGCAGGCCGAGGAGCGGCGAGATGCCCGCGATCGTGCCCAGAGTGTTGAGAAAGCGCTCGAGCTCATGGACGACGTGCCTGCCCGTGTCCTGGAGGCGCTCCATCATCACCTCGCGCGGGCGATGCCGGTTCGCCAGTCCCGCGGCGAGCACCTTGCCGAGCGGCGAGTTCTGCTCGAGCGCGGCGATGACCTTGTCGTTGATCTGGTTGGCCTCGACCAGCTGCCAGACCTTCTGCGTCAGGTCACGCGGCAGGACGCGCCGATCCTGCAGGGTCCACAATCGCTCGAGAATGATGGCTGCAGCGCCGATCGAGCACAGAATGATCGGCCACATGAGCGGGCCGCCGGCCCGCACGATTTCCCACATCAGGCTGTTTCCAAGACCCCGACCGAGGGACGGATCATACCGGACAGCGGGGCCGGCTCAACGGTGCAGTTCCTCATCCCGCGACGAACGGCAGATTCGGGCAGGCGTGCGGTTTCGACGGTGGGTCCGTGCGTGGTCCGCGCCACAGGCGCGGGCCGTCGCGCATCGCACGTGGAGGCATGACCCCGCGCTCGCCGTCCACCACGAAGCGAAGGGCGCCCGCGTCTGCAGTCGCGACCACGCAGGCCCCCGAGCCGAGCCAGCGAAGAACGGCGGGCCTTTCCTCTCCGCTGGCCGTGGACCGTCGCCCCGAGACGACAGCCCAGCGGGCTCTCGCCGCGGCGACGAGCTCGGGCGTCGATCCGCTGCTGCTCGCGCCGCGTGGAACGAGCACGATGTCCCCGGCGGCGGCACCGCTGCGCGCGATCCATCTTTCGTTCTCGGCATCGATTTCCCCGGCCAGGAGGACGCTGCCGCCACGCGCTTCGATCCGGAGCGCACACGCTCCGGAGTAGACCTTCGGATCGGGGGCATCGGCGATGAGCGCGAAACGCACGCCGTCCCAGATCCATTCGCGGTGACCACCGCAGCCCTCGGTGGCAGATTCGGCGGCCGCCGTCTGGTTGACGATGCGTGCCACCGGTATGGCAGCGAGCAGCGCAGTCACACCCGGCGAACCCTTCGGTCTTCGCGAGCCGATGACGAGCGCGTCGATCCGCTCGATCCCCTGCTGTCGCAGGAACGGCAGCACCGCGTGCTCGACGGCGGCACCGTCGCTGCCGTACGCATCGCCCGTGTCGTAGAGCAGCGTGTGCCGGGCCGTCCGCACGACGACCGCCGTGGCACGTCCGGCATCGAGGAACGTCACCTCGTACGCGCCTTCGTCCGGCGGAACGGGGCACGCTGCGGCGAGCGGCAGCGGCCAGATCAGGAGCGCGGCGCGCAGCGGTGCCGGCCAGGGCATCGATGCAGCAGCGAGCGACACCGCGGCCGCTGCATACCACCAGACTGGCGGTGCGGCATGTGCGACGGCGAACGGCACGTCGGCGGCAGCCACGAGCCACGGCCAGCCGAGCGAATGCAGCCATGCAGCGAGCTCGAGCAGACCTTCACCGAGCGGAGCGACCGGCAGACAGACCACCGCCAGCAGCACGAGCGGCACGAAGATGAAGCTGACGACCGGTATCGCGACGGCATTGACGAGGAGCCCTGCCAGAGAGACGGCACCGAACCACGCGAGCGTGAGAGGAGCCAGAGCCACGGCGACGGCGAGCTGTACGGTGCCGGCTTCACGCAGCATCGCTCGGCGCCCGAGTCTCGGCCGCGTCACGCAGATGATCGCGGCCATCGCCGCGAATGACAGCCAGAAGCCGCTCGCGAGGGGCGCCAGCGGATCGAGGAGCAGCACGGCGACGAGCGCAACACCGAGCGGCGCCGACGGCGGGCTCACACGCGCCAGCGCCCGTGCGAGCAGCCATGCGGCCAGCATCAGAAGCGTGCGCTGAGTGGGCACGGAGAAGCCGGCGAGCAGCGCGTACACCGTCGCGAGAGCGAGTCCCGCAGCGATCGCGAACGTGTCGCGCGGCAGCGGAAGCCTCCGCCACAGCACGGCGCTCCACAGGCGACGTGCGGCGGCGAATGCCGTGGCGGCAAAGAGCGTGACGTGCAGACCCGAGATCGCGACGAGGTGCGTCGTTCCCGTCGCGGCGAAGACGCGCCACTGCTCGCGCGACATCTCGCCCGTCGCGCCCACGGCGAGCGCTGCGATGAGCGCGGCGGCATCACGGTCGTCGACTGTTGCCCCGATCCGCGCGGCGATGCGCTCGCGAAGCGCCGCAACGGGTCGATGTCCGGCATCGATGCGTCGATTCAGCTGCGAGGTGACTACCGTGCCGAGCGCGTGGATGCGTTGCCGGAACCACTCGCGCTCGGGATCGCGCGCGCCTGGATTCAGCCGGCCGCGAGGCGGCTGCAGCGCGACCAGAAGCTGCCATCGCTCTCCCGCGCGCGGGCGCATGTCGTGATCGCGGACGGTGAGCCGCGCACGCAGCTCGCGTCCCGGCCCGGGACGCAGCGTCGTGAGCTTCGCATCGAAGCGATAGCCGTAAGGCGTGGCGACGGGAATGTCTTCGACGATCGCTTCGACGAGCAACCGCTCGCCGGCCGCGGTCTCCGGCCAGCGCGCCTCGAGCCACTCGTGCGCGGCAGCGGCGGCGAGGAGCCAGCCCGCACACGCCCAGCTCACGACGCGGAGAATCGGCCAGCGCTTTCCGGCGAGGAACGCGATCGGCATCGCGATCGCAACGGCGACGATCACCGCCGCGTGCGGCATCCGCGGCAGTGCCAGCAGCACGAGCACGCCCAGGAGGAACGCGAGTGGCCGCGCGATCACGTCCTTCGCTCACCGATCCATGGCTGCGCGGCGATGCGGCCGCGGCGTCCTTTCGCATGCGTTTCTCGGAACGCCGCGGCACTCGTTCGAAAGCGTCGAACCCTCGCCGCCTTCCCTGCAGGTTCGAGGGTTGATACGCCCGTCGGACGCGAGGGATCAACGGGCCAATGCGGCCGTCTCGCGCAGAATTCCCTGATCGAGCTCGAGAACGCGATCCATGCGCGCCGCGAGACGCGCGTCGTGAGTGACCACGACGAGGCTCGTTCCCCTTTCGCGATTGAGCTCGAGCATGAGCGAGAAGACCTGCTCGGCGTTGGCGCCGTCGAGATTGCCTGTCGGCTCGTCCGCGAGCACCAGTTTGGGCTGCGTCACGAGGGCGCGCGCCACCGCGGCGCGCTGACGCTCTCCGCCCGAGAGCTGATGAGGGCGGTGGTCGAGGCGCGCACCGAGCCCCACGCGCTCGAGGATCTCGCGCGCCCGCGCCCGGGCTTCCTTCACCGGCATCCTGCGCACGAGGAGCGGCATGGCGACGTTCTCGAGCGCCGAGAACTCGGGCAGCAGGTGGTGGAACTGATAGACGAAACCGAGCGTGCGGTTGCGCAGCGCGCCCCGCTCCTCTTCGGTTAGACCGTGGATATCGCGCCCGTCGACCAGCACCTGGCCCGCGGTCGGACGATCGAGACCGCCGAGGATCTGCAGCAGCGTCGTCTTCCCCGAGCCGGAGGCACCGACGATCGCGAGCCGCTCACCCGCGCCTATCGTGAGGTCGATACCGCGCAGGACCTCGAGCGTCACCGGTCCCTGACGGAAGCTGCGGCGGACGCCGCGCGCTTCGAGCACCGCCTCACTCATGACGCAGCGCCTCCGCCGGCGCGGTGCGCGCCGCACGCCATGCCGGATAGAGCGTCGCGAGCGCGCACAGCAGGAACGCTACGCCGCACACCTGCAGCACGTCCAGCCATTCGACGTAGGCCGGCAGCTCGCTCATGTAGTAGACGCGCGCATCGAGGAACTGCGTTCCGAGCAGCCGCTCGAGCGCACTGACGAGTGACTCGAGATTGCGCGAGAGCACGATGCCGAGCACGGCGCCGAGCAGCGTGCCCGCGAGCCCGATCAGCACGCCCTGAACCGCGAAGGCGGCGAGCACGTTGCGCGGACCGGCGCCGAGCGTGCGCAGGATGGCGATGTCGGTCTGCTTCTCCTTCACGATCATGACGAGCGTCGCCACGATGTTGAAGGCCGCCACGGCCACGATCATCAGCAGGATCACGAACATCATCGACTTGGTGATCTCGATGGAGCGGAAGAAGTTGGCGTGGTTGCGCGTCCAGTCGCTCACGTAGAAACCGCCGCCGAGCGCGACCGCGATCTCCCGTACGATCTGCGGCGCCTGCAGAGGATCCTCGAGCGCGAGGCGGATGCCCGTGACGCCGCTTCCCAGACGATACACGCGCGCGGCGTCGTCGAGGTGAACGAGAGCGAGCCCCCGGTCGAATTCGTACATTCCGGATTCGAAGATTCCGCTCACGCGGAAGGTGCGCCGCGTCGGCATCACGCCGAGAGGCGTCGCGGTACCTCGCGGCGCGATCAGCACCACGGAGTCGCCGACCTCCGCACCGAGCTCCTGCGCGAGCGCGCTTCCCAGAATCACGCGGTAGGCGCCGGACCCCAGGTCCTCTATGCGGCCCGCGGTGATCCGGTCGGCGATCCCGGTAGCGGCGCGCTCCTCCTCCGGCAGCACGCCGCGGATCACGGTGCCCGTGATGCGCTCACCGTGCGCGAGCATCGCCTGCGCCTCGATGTAAGGCACCGCGGCCACGACCTCGGGCCGCGCGAGCGCCGCCTCGCGCGCGCCTCGCCAGTCGTCGAGCGTGCCCTCGAGGCCCATCAGCGTCGCATGCGACGTGACGCTCAGGATCCGGCTCCGGAGCTCGCGCTCGAAGCCGTTCATGACGGACAGCACGACGATGAGCGTCGCGACGCCGAGCATGAGCCCCAGCACCGCCATCAGGGCGACGAAGGACACGAAACCGCGCCGATGCGTGGAGCGCAGGTAGCGTGTGCCGATCAGCCATTCGTAGGCGGTGGCCACTACCGCACGCCCTTTCCGTCACGCATTGCCGTGCTCCCGCTCATTCGTAGCGCAGCGCATCTGCCGGGGGAGTGCCTGCCGCCCGCAGCGCGGGATAGACGGTCGCGAGCGAGGTCAGCAGCAGCGCCGCGACCGAGATCCAGGCGACGTTCGACCAGTGGAGATCGGAAGGAATGCGGGTGATGTAGTAGACGTCGGCGTCCATGATCTGGAAGCCGAACGTACGCTCGAGCGCGGGGACGATCGTGTCGACGTTCTGCGCGAGGAGCACGCCCAGGGCGACGCCGAGCGCGACGCCGAGCCAGCCGATCACGAGGCCCTGCGTGATGAACACACCCATCACCCTTTGCGGAGAAGCACCGAGCGTGCGCAGGATGGCGATGTCGGTGCGCTTGTCGGTGACCACCATCACCAGCATGGCCACGATGTTGAACGCCGCAACCGCCACGATGAGCAGCAGGATCAGCGCCATCATGGTCTTCTCGATGCGGATGGCGCGGAAGTAGTTGGCGTGATCGCGCGTCCAGTCGACGACATCGAAACCCGGCGGCAGCACTTCGCGCACGCGCGCGGCGATCTCCGGCGCCGCGAGCGCATCGTCGAACCGCAGCCGCACGCCGCGCCCGGCGGAGGCGCCGCCAGTGACGGCGAATGCGTCCTCGAGATGCGTGAGCAGCAGCGTCGCGTCGTGATCCTGCAGACCGACCTCGAACACGCCTGCCACGGTGTACTCGCGCAGGCGCGGGTCCGGCGTGCCGTCGGGCGCAACGACGGGAACGAGCAGCGTGATCGTGTCTCCGCGCACGAGACCGAGGCGCTGCGCGATGACTTCGCCGACGATGACGCGATTCGTGCCGGGCTCGAGGTCGGTGAGCCTTCCTTCGGTGACGGACCGTGCGACCTCCGTCACGTCGGCTTCGGCCCGTGGGTCGATGCCGCGCAGAGTCACGGGGAGCATCTCGGGAGTACGCACGGCGAGCACCTGCTGCTCCACATAGGGTGCCGCCGCGGCGACGCCTGGAACGCGGCGCGCGACTTCCGCCGCAGCGATCCACTGCCCGGTACTCCTTCTCACCGACGGGCCGCTCTCGGAAGCGACCACGCGCGCATGCGCGCTGAGTGACAGCAACCGGTCGCGCAGCTCCCCTTCGAAGCCGTTCATCACCGACAGGATGACGATGAGCGCCGCCACCCCCACGCAGACGCCGCCGAGCGACACCCAGGTGATGAACGAGACGAAGAACTTGTGGGACCGCGCGCGAACGTAGCGCAGGCCCACGTAGACTGACAGCGGGTGGAACATCCTCGACCGCGACCGCCCTTGCCGTTGGCGAGCCGCGATTTAACCACACTTGCGCGGAAGAGCCGCGATTCCAAGACGCGCTTCACAGTTCCTGCGCCGCGACCGCCCGTGACGGGCTTTGACAGATTGCCCCGGTGCTATAGTCGGGCCGCTTGGGAGGAGTCCTGACATGGTCGCCCGTACTCTCGTGACGCTGCTCTGCGCCTGCGCCGCAACGAGCGCGGCGATTGCCGAAACACTGGTCGTCGACGACCGCATCGTCGTGCGCGAGTCGAACATCGAACGGCCGTCCCGCGGCATGACGATGAGCGCCGTCGAGAAGCGCTTCGGCGCACCGACGTCGCGTCACCCGGCCGTCGGCCAGCCGCCGATCACTCGCTGGGACTACCCCGGCTTCTCGGTGTTCTTCGAGTACGACCGCGTGATCCACGCCGTCGTCACCGGCTCCGCCGGCGCCTCCTGACGCTCGCTCGTCCCGCACCGGGACATCCTTCGTGAAGGGCGGCCGCGCCGCATGGCCGGCCGCTCCGCATCTGCACGGCACCGCGCGTCCATCTGCGCGTGAAGAGCTCCCGCTCCGGACGCCGGGCGGTGCCGCCGCCTCCCTCGGGCCGGCCGACGACATGCGTTTTGGCTCGGCACAACTCCCGGAGTAAGCTTTCGCGCTTTTTCACGGCCCTGGATCGGCCCTGACGCGATGTCGAAGCTTCTCGAGCCCCCGGTACCCACCGCTTCCACTCCCCGCCTGCGCTGGCATCAGCTTCACGGCAGCGCCGCCGCGCTCGCGCTCGCCGAGGCGGCATCGAGCGACCCGCGGCTCTACGTGGTGGTCGTATCCAGCGCGCGCGAGCTCGAGCGGCTGACGGCGGAGCTGCGCTTCTTCGGCGGCGATTCCCTCCCCCTCCTGTCCTTTCCGGACTGGGAGGTGCTGCCGTACGACATCTTCTCGCCGCATCCCGACATCGTCTCCGAGCGTCTGCGCACGCTCTACGAGCTGCCGCGCGCTCGCGGCGGGTGTCTCGTCATCACGGCGGACACCCTCCTGCAGCGTCTCGCGCCGCGCGCGTATGTGGAGGGCCGTGCATTCGAGCTCGCGGTCGGCCAGACGCTGGCGCTCGAAAGCTTTCGCGAGCGACTGATCGAGGCCGGCTACGCGTCGGTCAGTCAGGTGACGGCCCCCGGCGAGTTCGCGGTGCGCGGCTCGCTGCTCGACGTGTTCCCGATGGGCGTCGAGGCGCCGCTGCGCATCGATCTCTTCGGCGAGGAGATCGAGGCGATCCGGCGCTTCGATCCCGACACGCAGCGTTCGCTCGACACCCTGAAGCAGGTACGTCTCCTGCCCGCGCGCGAGTTCCCGCTCGACCCCGAAGCGGTGCGTGCGTTCCGGCGCCGCTTCCGGACGCGCTTCGAAGGCGATCCGGCCCGCTCGAGCGTGTATCGCGCGGTGAGCGAGGGCCTCGCTCCGCCGGGCATCGAGTTCTATCTGCCGCTCTTCTTCGACGAGACCGCTTCGCTCTTCGACTACCTGCCCGGCGATGCAGTGCTGGTGCACGAGGCGACGCTCGGCGATGCGATCCGGCAGTCGTGGCACGACATCGAGGCGCGATACGAGGATCGGCGCCACGACATCGAGCGGCCGGTGCTCGCGCCCGCCGAGCTCTTCCTGCAGCCCGAGGAAGTCACGCAGCGCCTCTCGGCCTTCCCGAGCATCGCGCTCGATCCGTTCAAGGCCGATCTCGACATCGCGCCAGCCGCCGACGCACGGGTGCACAACTTCGGGAGCTCGATGCCGAGAGAGCTCCGCATCGACGCGCGGGCCGAGCGGCCGTTCGCACCGCTCGAGAGCTTCCTGACCGAGTTCGGCGGACGCGTGCTGATCGCCGCCGATTCACCGGGCCGGCGCGAAGTGCTCCACGAGATGCTGCGGGCACACGGCCTTGACGTGCAGATCGTGCCCGGATGGGAAGCGTTCGCGAGCGGCGATGCGACCCTCGCGCTCGCGGTGGCGCCGGACGTCGAGGGTCTGACGCTCACGCTGCCGCGCATCGCGATTCTCTCGGAGACGCAGCTCTTCGGCGCACGCGCCCGTCAGGAACGGCGGCGCAAGCGCGCGGCGGTCGATCCGCAGGCGATTCTGCGCGACCTGCAGAATCTCGAGCCCGGCGCGCCGGTCGTGCACGAGGAGTACGGCGTCGGCCGTTACGTCGGACTGCAGCCGCTCGAAGTCGCGGGCCAGCAGGGCGAGTTCCTGGTGCTCGAGTACCTCGGCGGCGACCGCGTGTACGTGCCGGTGCATGCGCTGCACCTCGTCAGCCGCTACACCGGCGCGGCGCCCGAGCACGCACCGCTGCACAAGCTCGGCACGGACCAGTGGGCGAAGGCTCGCAAGCGCGCGGCCGAGAAGGTGCGAGACGTGGCGGCGGAGCTGCTCGATCTCTACGCGCGCCGCCAGGCGAGCCGCGGACCGAAGATCTCCGTTCGCGAGCTCGAGTACCAGACGTTCGCGAACGCGTTTCCCTTCGAGGAAACGGCGGATCAGGCCGAGGCGATCCGCCAGGTGCTCGCCGACCTGCAGAGCGAGCGTCCGATGGACCGCATCGTCTGCGGCGACGTCGGCTTCGGCAAGACCGAGGTTGCGATGCGCGCCGCGTTCGCGGTGGTGCAGTCCGGCAAGCAGGTCGCGGTGCTCGTGCCGACGACGCTGCTCGCCCAGCAGCACCTCACGAACTTCCGGGACCGCTTCGCCGACTGGCCGGTGCGCATCGAGGCGCTGTCGCGCTTCCGCACGGGACGCGAGGCTCAGGCGGTGATCGAGGGTATCGAGCGCGGCACGGTCGACATCGTCATCGCGACACACCGGCTGCTCCATGCCCACGTGCGCTTCAAGGACCTCGGCCTCGTGATCGTCGACGAGGAACACCGCTTCGGCGTACGCGACAAGGAGCGCCTCAAGGCACTGCGCGCCGAGGTGCACGTGCTCACGCTCACCGCGACGCCGATCCCGCGCACGCTCAACATGGCGCTCGGTGGTCTGCGCGACCTGTCGCTGATCACCACTCCCCCGGCCGAACGTCTCGCGATCAAGACGTTCGTGGTCGAATGGCACGGACCGACGCTGCGCGAGGCCGCGCTGCGCGAGCTGCGTCGCGGCGGCCAGATCTACTTCGTGCACAACGAGGTGCGCAGCATCGAGAAGATCGCCGCGGAAGTCGCACAGCTCGTCCCGGAGGCGCGCATCCGCATCGGCCACGGGCAGATGCGCGAGCGCGAGCTCGAGCAGCTCATGGTCGACTTCTACCACCGCCGCTTCGATCTGCTCGTGTGCACGACGATCATCGAGAGCGGCATCGACGTGCCGACCGCGAACACCATCATGATCAACCGCGCGGACCGCATGGGCCTCGCGCAGCTGCATCAGCTCCGCGGGCGCGTCGGCCGCTCGCACCATCGCGCCTACGCCTACCTGATCACCCCGCCCCGCTCGACCCTGAGCGCGGACGCCGTGAAGCGGCTCGAGGCGATCGAGTCGCTCGAGGATCTCGGTGCCGGCTTCGTGCTCGCGACGCACGATCTCGAGATCCGGGGCGCCGGCGAGCTGCTCGGCGAAGCGCAGAGCGGCGAGATGAGCGAGGTCGGTCTCAGCATGTACCTCGATCTGCTCGAGCGCGCCGTGCGCGACCTCAAGGAGGGGCGCGAGCCGGCGCTCGATGCGCCGCTCGCGGCAGCCACCGAGATCGAGCTGCACGTATCGGCGTTCCTGCCGGAGGAATACGTGGGCGACGTCCACGTGCGGCTCGCGCTCTACAAGCGCATCGCTGCCGCGCCCGACGAGCCTTCACTCGACGAGCTCACCGCGGAGCTGGTCGATCGCTTCGGTGAGCTGCCCCCGGTCGCGCAGAACCTGCTGCGTCTCGCGCGACTGAAGCTCGCCGCGAAACCGCTCGGCATCCGCCGCATCGATCTCGGGCCGCACGGCGGCTACGTGCTGTTCGAGGAACGCAACGCGATCGATCCCGCCACCGTGATCCGGCTGATCCAGCAGCAGGCGCGCGAGTTCCGGCTCGAAGGCCCGCTGAAGCTGCGTGTCACGCGTCCGCTCGCGGACGAGCAGGCACGCTTCGATTTCGCGGTCGAACTCCTGCGCCGGCTCGCGGCGCCTCCGGCTCCGGGACCGCAGCCGTCGTCGCCAGCCTCCGGAAGAGCGCGGTGAGCGGCGCTGGTAGAATGTCCCGATGATGAATCCGCGTTCCCTCGCATCGTCCTGGTTCGCGGCGGTCTGTCTGTTTCTGGCGACAGATGCCGTGGCACAGGAAACGGTCTACAACGTCGAGCTCATCATCTTCCGCGTGACCGCTCCTCAGGGCGGGGCGGAGAACTGGAGCGCTCAGACGAGCCTGCGCAGCGTGGGCTCAGGGGCGGAGTCCGGCTCGGCGGCAGGAACGGCACCATTGGGCCGGCTGATCGGAACCCTGCCTCCCGAGCGGCTGCAGCTCGGGCAGATCGAACGCAGGCTCCGTACGAGCGGCGCCTACGAGCCGGTCGCACACGTCGGCTGGTCGCAGACGGCGAGCCCCTGGGGCACTCGCGCGGGCTTCTCGCTCGATCAGCTGGGGGTCCGTGTGCCGGGACTGAGCGGCACGGTGTTCCTGGAGCGTGGACAGTATCTGCACCTCGGAATGACGCTGAGCTACACGATGAGCGATCCGCCGCCCGGCCTCGGCGCCGGGAGCGGCACCACCTTCACGCTGAGCGAGAGCCGGCGCGTGCGTCTCTACGATCGCAACTACTACGACCACCCGGCTTTCGGAGTCATCGCGCTGGTCACACCCGCTCAGGGCAGCAGACCGGCCGGGCGATGACGACGCTCCGCGAGCCACTAGGCATGTGCCCGGCGTTCGTGTACATACCGCCCCACTTCGCAACAGCCTGCACGAGCAATCGATGAAACAGGTAACCGGTAAGACGTTCAACGGTCAGCGTGTGGTTCTGGACGGCAAGTCCTTCACCGGCTGTCACTTCTCGAAGTGCAGGCTCATCATCGAAGGCGAGGCGCTGTTCCAGATGCAGGACTGCAGGATCGACGAGGACTGCGAGTTCAGCGTCGAGGGCAAGGGCCTCATCACTCTGAACGTCCTGAAGCTCATGCTGCACTCGGGCGGCTGGCTCTCGCGCGTGGCCGTCAACGTGCTGCACGCCATCCAGCAGCCCCCGAAGGCTGCGGCTGCCAGGCCGCCGCAGGTTCAGCAACCCCAGGTTCAGCAGCCTCAGGTGCAGCAGCCGCAGGGCCAGCCGCCTCAGGGCTGAGCCGCGTCGCGGGATCGGCAGCGCTCAGGCGACGAAGTCGCGCGACTCCGCCGCGACGACCGAGTTCCTGCCCCTGCTCTTCGCACGCTTGAGCGCCGTCCGGCAGGCGTTGATGAGCGCCTCGAGCGCCATGTCCCGAGGCGGCACGAGACTCGCCACACCCGCGCTCATCGTCACGTAGCGCTCGGTGCCCGCGCGCGGGTGATGGATCAGCAGATCGCGCACTCGCTGCGCGACGACGCCCGCGTACTGCGCGGCCTTCTCCGCCGCGTCGCCCTGTGTCAGCACCGCGAACGTGCCGCCCTCCCAGCGGCAGATGAGATCGCTGCTGCGCCGGTACGACGCCGCGATGACGCGCGCGACGCGCCGGATGCAGGCATCGCCCGCGGCCCGATCGAACGTCGCGTTGTACGAGCCGAGATTGTCGATGTCGTACAGGATGAGCCCGATCTCGTGCGACTCGCGCTGCGCGAGCACGAAGTCGCGGCGCAGGAGCTCCTCGAAGTAGCTGCGCGAGTGCAGGCCCGTCATGCGGTCCTCGCGCATCCAGGTCGGCAGCCCCGGCTGCGGACGCTCCGGCACCTTGAGCCGCTCGCTCGCGTCGCGATGGAAGCTCACCCAGTACTTGAGCGCGCCGTTCTCGTCCCGCATCGGCTGGAGCACGATCTCGTTCCAGTAGAGCGAGCCGTCGGGACGGTAGTTGCGGATCAGCACGCAGCACGGCTCGCCGCGCTCGAGCGCATCGCGCAGGCGCTGCCGCGCCTCCTGTTCGCGATCGCCGCCCTGCAGGATGCGCAGATTCGAGCCGAGCAGAGCCGCGGCCGGATAGCCGCACATCTGCACGAAGGCGGCGTTCACGTACAGGACGGGATGACCCGGTGCCGTCGCGTCGCAGATCACGACACCTTCGGGCGCACTGTCGACCAGAGCGCGCCAGCTCTCGGCGGGCCAGTTGATCATGTGCTTCCGGACTCCAGTCTCAGTGCAGGCGGTGCCGCGCAGCGTGCGAGGTATTCCTGGCAGCGGCTCCACTCCTGCGAGGCGAGAAGCTGCTCGCGCGGCAGGCCGTCACGGCCGCGCAGCCGCACGAGTCGTAACTGCGATGCGGGCTCGGGCTCGATGTCGAGACCGTCGAGAAGCCGAATGACGGCCGCGCGGTCGTTGCACACGACGAGGACGTCGCACCCGGCAGCGAGCGCACGCCGTGCCCGGGCGACGATGTCTCCGACCACTCCGGCGCCCGCCATCGAAAGATCGTCGGTGAAGACGACGCCCTGAAACCGCAGCTCCCCGCGCAGCACCCCGCGGATCCAGCGCGCGGAGAAGCTCGCCGGAACGTCGTCCTCCGCCGGGAACAGCACGTGCGCCACCATCACCGCCGGCAGGCCGTTCGCGATCAGCCTGCGGTACGGCGTGAGATCGTCCTCCATGTCGACCAGCGCACGCCGATCGACGGGCAGCGCCAGGTGAGAATCGGCGACGACTGCACCGTGTCCCGGAAAGTGCTTCGCCGTCGCCGCCATGCCCGCCTCGCGCATGCCGTGCATGTAGGCCAGGGCGAGCTGCGCCACCACGTCGGGCCGCGAGTGGAAAGCGCGATCGCCGATCACTTCGCTCACGCCGTAATCGAGGTCCACGCACGGCGCGAAGGAGATGTCGACTCCGTGCGCGCGGAGCTCCGCCGCCATCAGCCATCCCATGCGGCGTGCGAGCTCGATCCCCGCGCGCGGATCGAGATCGTATTCGTGTCCGATGCGCCGCGCGGGAGGAAGCTGCGAGAAACCGCTTCTGAAGCGCTGCACACGGCCGCCTTCGTGATCTACGGCCACGAGAAGCGGCGGAGAGCGCACGGCGTGGATGTCGGCGACCAGGCGGGTGAGCTGCTCGGGATCCGTGTAGTTGCGGGAGAAGAGAATGACGCTGCCGACCAGAGGGTGACGCAGCAGCTCGCGCTCGTCGGGTGCGAGCTCCGGACCCTCGAGGTCGATCATCAGCGGTCCGAGCGTCACACCGCCTCCCGGCCACGGGCTCCGGCCGGCTCCAGGACGGCCAGCGACTCGACGTGCGCAGTGTGCGGGAACATGTCGAGCACTCCGGCGCTCCGCAGCTCGAACCCGTGTTCGTGAACCAGTATTCCCACGTCCCGGGCCAGGCTCCCCGGATGACACGAAATATAGAGTACCCGCTGCGGTTGCACGCGCGCCACAGCGGCGAGCACCTCGCGCGCGCCGGCACGCGGCGGATCGAGCAGCACGTGCGTGTACCCTCCCTGCAGCCAGGGAACATCGGCACCCGGCGATTTCGCAAGATCCGCAACGTGAAAGTCTGTGTTGCCGATCCCGTTTCTCTGTGCGTTATGTCGTGCGCGGCGCACCAGGGCCGCTTCGCCCTCCACGCCGACGACCTGCCGTGCGCGCCTTGCGAGGGGCAGCGTGAAGTTGCCGATGCCGCAGAAGAGATCCAGCACCCGTGATGCCGGCGTCGGCGCGAGCAGCTCCACGGCGCGCTCCACGAGCGACCGATTGATGGCGGCGTTGATCTGAACGAAGTCCGTCGGCTGGAACTCGAGCCGCAGATCGAACTTCGGCAGCGCATACCAGAGCGGCTCCTCTTCGCCCCGCGACTCCGCATCGAGGCGGCGCACCGTCTCGGGCCCGCCGTCCTGCAGATAGAGCCGCACGCCGTGTGCACGCTCGAACGCGCGGAGCTTCTCGAGGTCCTGCTGCGTCGGAGGATTCAGCACTCGCAGCACGAGACCCACGGCGTTGTCCGCGACCGCGACCTCGATCTGCGGCACTCGCTCGCGGATATCGAGCCCGGTGAGCAGATCGGAAAGCGGCGAGACCAGCGCGTCCACCGGTGGCGCGAGCACCGGACACTGATCGAGCGCCGCCACGTAGGGCGCGAGCCGCTCGCGGAAGCCGACGACGACGCGTCCCTTCTTCGCGACGTATTTCGCGCCGAGCCGCGCGCGCCGCCGGTAGTTCCACTCCGGACCACGCAGAGGCTCGAGCCACTGCTGCGGCGACACGCGCGCGAGCCGCTCGAAGCTCTCCCGCAGCTCGGTCTGCTTGGCGGCGATCTGCGCCGCCGGCTCGAGGTGCTGGAGCGCACAGCCTCCGCAGACACCGAAATGCGGGCAGCGCGGCTCCACGCGCTCGGGCGCGGGCTCGAGCACCTGGATGAGCTGCCCCTCGTCGTGCTGGCGGTGCCGCTTCGTGCGGCGGAACAGGATGCGCTCGCCGGGCAGCGCGCCGGCGACGAACACGGTCTTGCCGTCCTTGACGACGCCCTCGCCCTCGTGAGTGAGCGCCGTCACCGTTCCGCTCTCCTCGGGCGCCTGCTGTCGTGTGCCTCCGGCGGAACGCTGCTCGGTGGATTCGTGCGCCGTCAAGCGTTCGACTCCCAGGCGCGCAGAAACTCCGCGAAGTGCGGCTCGCGGCCGTTGCGCAGGAACGTACGTACGCGCTCGAGCTCGTCCTGATAGCGCTCGCGCGAGAAGCGGCCGCGCATGAGCTGGAAGCGCAGGAAGATCAGATACGTGTTGAGCACGTCGGTCTCACAGTAGCGGCGGATGCCGACGATGTTTCCCTCGCGGTACGCGTCCCACACCTGCGCACCGGAGAAACCGAGCTTGCCCGGCAGTCCGAGCAGCGCCGCGATGTTCTCGAGAGACGCGCGCGCCCGCGGCTGATAGCCAGAGAGCACGTCCATGAGGTCGATGTGGCGCCAGTGGAAGCGGCCGAGGTAGTTGTTGTAGCGGAACGTGCCGTCCTCGTCGCCGATCTCCCAGTAGCGCGGCGCCTGGATTCCCGCGCGCAGCGCCCGGTAATGCAGCACCGGCAGATCGAATCCCTTGCCGTTCCACGAAACGAGGTCCGGCGAGAACTTCTCGATGCCGTCGAAGAAGCGCTCGACGAGCTCCTCTTCCGGTGCGCCGGGCTCCCCGAGGCTCCAGACCCGGAAGCCGTCGCGGCTGCGCAGTGCGCAGGAGATGGCGACGACCCGGTGCTGCTCGTGCGGCAGGAACTCCGATCCGCCGTTCTGCCGGCAGGCCGCGTACATCGCCTTGGCGACTTCCTCGTCCGGCAGCCCGTCGAGGCCGTACAGCCGGCGTCCGAGCTCGACGTCGGGGACCGTCTCGATGTCGAACACGAGGCAGTTCACCGGCCCCTCCGCCGCGCCGCTCCCGCGGATCTGCCGCGCGCGCGCTCGTCGTCTTCGGGCTCCGCTTTCATCAGCACCGCAACCGCGACGACGAGCCCGGACTCGTCGGTGAGCGTGATGTGACCCTCGCCGATGCCGAGCCGGCGACGCATCTCTTCGCCGCGCGGGGAGTACACGACCTCCGGCTTGCCCCAGCTGTTCTGCACCACACCGACGTCCCGGATCCAGATGCCGTGTGCGAAGCCCGTGCCCATCGCCTTGACGATCGCTTCCTTCGCCGCGAAGCGCATCGCGACGAAACGCTCCGGTCGCCGGGTGCGCGCGAGCTGCGCCTGCTCCTCGGGCATCAGCAGACGCTCGACGAAGCGCGAGCCGAATCGCTCGATCGTCTTCGCGATGCGGCTCGTTTCGAGCACGTCGACTCCGATACCGTAGATCACGTGCGGGACTCCCGTCGTGCGATGGCGCGCGCGACCGCGCGCGTGGCGAGCTCGCGCCCTTCGAGCACCTCCGCGAGCACGGACTGCAGCAGCCGCTTCGAATCCTCGAGCTCGCGTTCGTCGCCGAGCTCCTCGTTCGCGAGAGCGAGGAGCGAGCGGCCCGAGAGCGCGCCCGGTGCGTCCGCGACCGTGAGGAACAGCCCCTGCGACGGGCGGTAATGATAGTGCGCCTCGGGATCGATCCGCCGGCCGGTGCGGGTCTCGCTGGTGAGATCGAGCCCGTAACCGAGCGCCTCGAGCAGTCGCTTCTCGAAGATGCGCAGCGTCGGTTCCAGCCCGGCGTGCGCCTTCAGGCTCTCGAGCGCCGCGTGATATGCGTCGAAGGCCGCAGGCGAAGGATCGTGGCGCGTCGTGAGCTTCAGAATGAGCTCGTTGAGATAGAACCCCGCCATCAGGCTCGCCGAGGGCAGCGGCGTCGGATCTCCCGCGAGCTCCGCGCCGGTGAGCTGCGGCGCTTCTCCCCGTCCGCTCCACGACAGGAGCAGCAGACGGAAGGGCTGCAGCACCGGTGCGAGCTTCGACTTCGGACCGCGCACGCCGCGCGCGAAGAGTGACAGCCGGCCGTGATCGCGCGTCAGCACTTCGAGGATGCGGCTCGTGTCGCGGTACGGGCGATGGTGCAGGATGTAGCCCGGCGCGAGCTGGATGCGGCGCGGATTGCGGATCATTCGAGTCCCAGCTGCTGCAGGGCCCGCGCATTGTCGGCCCAGTCCTCGCGCACCTTCACCCAGAGCTCGAGATGCAGCCGGCGTCCGAGCACCCGGTTCAGCTCGAGCCGCGCCGCGCGGCCGATGCGCTTCAGCCGCTCGCCGCCGGCGCCGATGACGATCGGCTTCTGACCCCGGCGATCCACCCAGATGACCGCTGAAACGACGAGCTGGCCGTCTTCCTCCGCGAGCCGTTCCACTTCGACGGCGATGCCGTACGGCACCTCCTGATTGAGCTCCAGCGTCAGCTTCTCGCGGATGGTTTCGGCAATGCGGAATTCGATGCCGCGATCGGTGATCTGCTCCTTGGGGAAGAGCGGCGGGCCCTCCGGCAGATGCCGCGCGATCGCCTTGAGGAGCGCGTCGAGGTTGTCCTGCTTGAGCGCCGATACCGGAACGATCTCGAGGAAGTCGAAGCGCTCCGAGAGACTCTGCAGATAGGGCAGCAGCTTCTCGCGCGGCTTCACGCGGTCGACCTTGTTCGCCACCACGATCGCGGGGCGGCCGGCGCGCCGGATGCGGTCGAGCGCGAGATCGTCCTCCTCCGTCCACTTCAGGGACTCGACGACGAGCACGCAGAGATCGGCATCCGCCAGCGCCGCGGCCGCCGTACGGTTCATGGCGCGGTTGAGCGCCCGCTTCTCGCCCCGGTGGAGCCCCGGCGTATCGACGAAGGCGATCTGCGCGTGCGGGAGATTGCGGATGCCGAGCACGCGGTGACGCGTCGTCTGCGGACGCGGCGTGACGATGCTGATCTTCTCGCCGACCAGGGCGTTGAGCAGCGTCGACTTGCCTACGTTGGGACGGCCGACGAGCGCCGCGAACCCGCTGCGGAACGCCTCGGGGGAAGAGGCGTCGGGAGCGGTCGTCTGAGTTCCCTTCATGGCCTGCCTTCGTCCGTGGTGCCGTCGATCTCCTGCAGAACGCGCGCCGCGGCTTCCTGCTCCGCGCGGCGCCGGCTCGAGCCCCGGCCCTGCGCGCACCTGCCGAGCGCCGGGACCTCGCAGGTCACACTGAACGTCTGCGCGTGGGGCTCTCCTTCGATGCTGTCCACGCGGTAGAGCGGAAGCGCGAGCCCGCGCGCCTGCAGATGCTCCTGCAGGCGGGTCTTCGGATCCTTGAGAGCCGCGGGCGCCGGCAGGTTCGCGATACGCCCTTCGAACAGCGAATGGATCATGCGGCGCGCGGCGTCGAGACCTCCATCGAGGAACACGGCGCCGCACAGTGCCTCGAATGCGTCGGCGAGAATCGACTGGCGGCGGAATCCGCCCGTCTTGAGCTCGCCCGATCCGAGCTGCAGCACGTCGCCGATCCCGAGCGTCGCGGCGACTTCCGCGAGCGGCTCGCGGCTCACGATGCGCGCGCGCAGACGGCTCAGATCCCCTTCCGACGCGTCGGGGAACGTCCGGTAGAGATGCTCGGCGATGACGAGATTGAGAACGGCGTCGCCGAGGAACTCCAGCCGTTCGTTGTTCTCGCCCGAGGCGCTGCGGTGAGTGAGCGCCGCGGCGAACAGCCCCACGTCGCGCGGCTCATAGCCGAGTGTGCTGCGCACCCAGCGTGCCGGCCAGTCCGCGCTCATCTTCGTGCCGCGTGCTCCTATTCGTTGCTGCCGATCTGCACCGACTTGTCGAACGTCAGGAGCAGCGAGACGTTCGCGAAGAGCGGCGCGATGTCCTCGTACTCCGCCCTCACCGTCCACGCCCGACCGTCGCGCGTGATCTGGAAATCGTCGATCGACGGGTGGTTCACGCTCTCGATATCGAGCCGCCTCTGGAGCGAGGTGCGGATCGCCTGGGCACCCAGCGCGTCCTCGTTGCGCATCTCCTCGGCCATGCGCTCCAGAGTGCGAGAGACCTTCATGTAGTTGAGATACACGGGCGTCAGCCTGATGCCCGCGTAGACGACGATCGCGAGCGGAATGAGCAGGAACAGCCACCCGATCAGCGTGATACCGCGTTGCCCTGTGCGCATCCGACCTCCCCCCGAACCCCTGTATCGTCACTCGATGCGGGTACCGATCCGGCTCCAGATCGGCCCTCCCGAGCGCTGCAGGTCCCAATTGAACCAGATCCGGGTCGCCTTGCCGACCAGATGGTCGGCGGGCACGAAGCCGAAATAGCGCCCGTCCTGGCTGTTGTCCCGGTTGTCGCCGATCATCAGATACTGGCCCGGCGGAACGGTGAGCTCGACCGTGTCTCCCCGGTCCGGAAGCCCCACGTTCTCGGCCTCGACGCACACGTAGCTGCGTGCCTGACTGCGGTTGCAGCCCGGGAGCGGATCGACGGCGATGTCGCCGGGCGTCGGGCAGTACATGATGAGGTGCTTGCCGTTGCCGAGATGCTCTTCAGCGAGCCGCATGCCCTGATAACAGCCGTCCTCGTAGAGTCCGCGATCCACGGTCGGCACCGGCTCGCCGTTGATGATCAGCCGGTCGTTGTGCACGCGCACCTGATCGCCCGGCAGTCCGACGAGCCGCTTGATGTAATTGATGGACGGATCGTCCGGATAGCGGAAGACGACGACGTCGCCCCGCTGTGGCTTGCCGATCGGCAGAATCTCCTTGTTGATGACCGGGAGACGCAGCCCGTAGGCGTACTTGTTGACGATGATGAAGTCGCCGTCGAGCAGCGTCGGCATCATGGAGTCCGACGGAATGCGGAACGGCTCGAACACGAAGGAGCGCAGCACCAGCACGACGAGCGCCACCGGAAAGAAGCTGCGGGCGTAGTCGACGGTGCCCGGCTCGGGGATGGCCGCCGGATCCTTGCCGGCGGCGCGTGCGGCACGGACGCGCACACCGCGCAACACGAACGCATCGAGCAGCCAGACGAGCCCGGTGACGACGGAGATGAGCAGCAGCACCAGGCTGAAGTCGAGCCGCTCGGCCACCAGCAGCCGCAGCACGGCGGCACCGATCAGCACCGGCAGCGCGGCGTAGAGCGCGGACATCAGGGGCGGATCGCGCGCGGGCTGCGGTGCGGCCGCGATCTGGCGCCGCGGACGCAGGAACCAGTCGTCGATCACGCACAGGATCGTGACGGGAAGCGCGAGCCAGCTGAGGAGTACGACGATCTGCATCAGCATCGGAGGCAAACCTGCAACCCGGAGCGTCAGGACTTGCGCCCGACCTGCAGCACGGCGAGGAACGCCTCCTGCGGAATCTCCACCTGACCAAGCTGCTTCATGCGCTTCTTGCCCTCTTTCTGCTTCTCCAGGAGTTTGCGCTTGCGCGTGACGTCGCCGCCGTAGCACTTGGCGAGCACGTTCTTCCGCAGCGGCTTGACCGTGGCGCGCGCGATGATCTGCGAGCCGATCGCCGCCTGCACGGCGACCTCGAACATCTGGCGCGGAATAAGCTCCTGCATCTTGTCAACGAGCTCGCGTCCGCGCTGATACGCGTTCTCGCGGTGCACGATGATCGACAGCGCGTCCACGCGGTCGCCGTTGATCAGCACGTCGAGCTTCACGAGCGGCGCCTTCTGGAAGTGGCTGAACTCGTAGTCGAACGAGGCGAAGCCGCGGCTCACCGACTTCAGCCGGTCGAAGAAGTCGAGCACCACTTCGGCGAGCGGCAGCTCGTACTGCAGCGACACCTGCGTGCCGAGATACTGCATCTTCTTCTGCACGCCGCGCTTCTCGTTGCACAGCTTCAGCACCGCGCCGACGTGGTCCGGCGGCACGAGGATGTTCGCGATGATGATCGGCTCGCGGATCTCCTCGATCTCGTTCTGCGGCGGCAGCTTCGCGGGATTGTCGACGTAAGCGACGCTGCCGTCCGTGCGCACCACCTCGTACACCACCGTGGGCGCGCTCGTGACCAGGTCGAGATGGTACTCGCGCTCGAGGCGCTCCTGCACGATGTCCATGTGCAGGAGCCCCAGAAACCCGCAGCGGAACCCGAATCCGAGCGCACCCGAGACTTCCGGCTCGTAGTGCAGCGCGGAGTCGTTGAGGCGGAGCTTCGCGAGCGCATCGCGGAAGCTCTCGTAGTCCTCGGAGTTGACCGGGAAGAGCCCGGCGAACACGCGCGGCTTGATCTGCTTGAACCCGGGCAGCGGAGATTCGCAGGGACGCCGCTCGTGGGTGATGGTGTCGCCGACGGGCGCCCCGTCGATCTCCTTGATGCCCGCGATGACGAAACCGACGTCACCGGTCGCGAGCTCCCGCTCCGCGACCGACTTCGGCGTGAAGCGTCCGAGCCTGTCGACGTTGTAGGTGCGCCCCGTGGACATCACGCGGATCTTGTCGCCCACCTTGAGCGACCCGTTGACGACCCGCACGAGCGACACGACGCCCACGTAGTTGTCGAACCAGGAGTCGATGATGAGCGCCTGCAGCGGCGCGTCCGGATCGCCCTTCGGCGGCGGGATGCGCCGGATCAGCGTCTCGAGCAGCTCCGGCACGTTCTCGCCGGTCTTGGCGCTGACGCGCACCGCGTCCTTCGCCTCGATGCCGATGATCTCCTCGATCTCCCGGATGACGCGCTCGGGGTCCGCGGACGGCAGGTCGATCTTGTTGATGACCGGCACCACCTCGAGCCCCTGCTCGATGGCCGTGTAGCAGTTGGCGACGCTCTGAGCCTCGACGCCCTGCGAGGCGTCGACCACGAGCAGCGCGCCGTCGCACGCCGCCAGGGACCGCGAGACCTCGTACGAGAAGTCCACGTGTCCCGGCGTGTCGATCATGTTGAGCTGATAGCGCTCACCGTCCCGGGCCGTGTAGTAGAGCGTGACGCTCTGCGCCTTGATCGTGATGCCGCGCTCGCGCTCGAGCTCCATGGAGTCGAGCACCTGATCCTGCATCTCGCGCGCCTCGAGGCCGCCGCAGAGCTGGATGAGGCGGTCCGCAAGGGTCGACTTGCCGTGATCGACGTGAGCGATGATCGAGAAGTTGCGTATGTGCCGCATCGAAATCGGTAGACCGCGGATCGGTCGGCGCCGCGGGAACTGTTGCGGCGCGCGCATTATAGCCGCCCGAAGCCGCCCGCTCGTGAGCGACGGCCGGCAGCCGGAAGGGGTACTCCCCGCGGCCCTTACGCGCGCGGGCGCAGCAGCCGGATCAGCTCGTCGGCGTCCAGCCTGTGGCGGCAGACGACCGTTCCGTCCAGAAGCAGTACCGGGACGTTGAGGCCGTAACGGCGCTCGAGCTCGGGGTCGGACTCCACGTCGACGAGCTCGAGGGGTGGGAGCGCCACGCGCTCCTTCAGCGCCTCGAGTTCGGCGAGCATCTCTTCACACAGCTCGCAGTCGCGCCGGTGGACGAGAGTCAGGCGCGGTCGCATGAGCGGTCCGGCGGCGCCCCGCTGCGGGTACGCGCTTCAGCGCCGCGGCGGCGCGATCGCCGGTGCCTCGGCCTTGACCGAGTTGGCGATGAACTGAACCGTACGGGGCGGAACTTCCCCGACCGCGGTGACCTTGTGGCCGTCGACGAACGTGGAGAAGGCCGAGGATGCCCCCACGCGAAGCGCGCCGATGACCCGTTGCTGCGGGGACGAAGCCTGCGCGTCCTGCTTCTCCTCCGAAGAGCGGCGTTCGACGAACACCGACACCGACGCCAGGCCGTCCGTGAAGACGAGATGCTCAACCGGATCGCTCGACCCGGGCATCATCTGCGACGAGCGCGCCGACATCCGGAAACCCGGAGGCAGCTTGAGCGCGCTCCACAGCATCGGCGTCGAGATCAGGTCCTTGCCCGTTTCGTTGCGCAGCCAGCGGAAGCCTTCCGTCGAGACCTCGGGCTCGAACATGGAATCCGGAATGGCCGACGGCAGCGTGAGACTCGCGAAGACGAGCGTCTCGATGGCGCGACCGCGTGAATCGCAGAGCTGCGTCTTGAGCGGCATGCCGGTGGCCTCGTCGATCCACAGCCGGTATCCGTACCGGAACTCGTCCTTCGGAGTGACGGCGATCACGCGCGTCGCCCGTCGGTTGAGCCGCTCGCGCCGCAGCTCGGAGATGTCGTAGAACTCGGTCGTGTTCTGATCGAAGGAGGGCAGGTTGCCGAGAAGGGGTCCTTCCTGAGGCCGGCGCTCGACGAGCACCGTTTTCTTGTCGGGCAGGTAGCAGACGAGCTCGGTACCGGTACGGATGAACTCGCGTCCCGAGCCGTCGAGCGAGACCAGACGCTCCGTCACCTTGCCGTCGACGACCCGGTGGATGATCCGTAGTGTCTCTACCCTGCGGCCCTGCCAGTGCTGAAAGACACCGTCGTAGTTGCGGGTCGTGAGCGCCTCGTTCATGCGCTCGAGCCACTCGCGCGGCTCCTGCGCCGCCGCTTTCGCGGCGATCGTCAGAGCCAGCGCCACCCAGACGAGCCGATCACTATGGAGCCTGTATCGCATCGCCGCCCCAATCCTCGAACTCATCCTCCGACTCGTCGTACTCGCCGGGGGTTCCCGATTCGCTCGCGACGAGCGCCGAAAGAATGTTGCGCCGGCTGAGTGGAGTCGAGAATTCACTGTGCGCGACCACATAGTTGGCCAGCTCCGCAACGGGTACCGCGATGGGCCGCTCGACCGGGACCGGTACGACGTAACTGTCGGGCTCGGGTGGCGCCGTCGGGGTACCGACCGTGACTGAGGTCTGCGCCGCGAGCGGCACCTGACCCACCGGGGTCTGATCCCGCAGCCAGAGGATGGAGAGACCCGCCACACTCGCGGCGACGGCCACTCCGGCGACCGGTTTCCACCAGCGCGGCGGGGTCGTTCCCGTTGCGGCGGGACGCCGGTCTGCAGGGGTGACGACCAGAGGGGGTTCCGAGGCGAGCGCTGCGCTCACGCGCTGTGCCACGCTGCCCTCGAACCGGATGCCGGGCTCCCCGCGGATTGCGGCGCCGATGATCGCGTAGTGCGCCCAGCGCTCCTTCAGCTCGGGATCCCGCGCGAGACGGCGAGCCAGGAGCTCGCACTGGGAGGCCGGCAGCTCGTCGTCGAACATCGCGGACAGCTGACTGTCGAGATCTTCGTTCATCCCAGTTCCTCCGCCCGGCCGAGCCCGCCTTCGAAGACTTCGCGCAGCCGTCGGTCTATTGCCTCGCGCGCACGAAATATACGCGAACGGACCGTTCCCACGGGACAGTCCATCGCGGTGGCGATTTCCTCGTAGGAAAGGCCATCGAGCTCGCGCAGGACGATGGCCGTCCGCAGGTCCTCAGGCAGGGCCTCGATGGCCGAGTTGACGGTCGCACGGATCTCGTCCGTCAGGACGAGCCCCTCGGGGGTCTCTGAATCCTTCAGGCGGGCCTGCATGTCATAGGACTCGTCGGGATTCTGCAGATCCAGGTCGTACTCGACGGGACTGCGCTCCCGGGACACGACTGCGTTCTTGGCGGTATTGATGGCGATCCGGTACAGCCAGGTGTAGAAGGCGCTGTCTCCGCGGAACTGCGGCAATGCGCGGTACGCCTTGATGAATGCCTCCTGGGCAATGTCCTCGGCCTCTGCAGGATTGCGCACATAACGCATGACGAGCTTGATCACTTTGTGCTGGTACTTGAGCACCAGTGCATCAAAAGCCGCCTTGTCCCCGCGCTGCACGCGGCGTACCAGGCTGAGATCGCTCGCATCGGCGCTCATGCGCGCCCTCTAGCTCCTGTACAGAAGGCCGCTGCGCCGCGACCTGAATAGACCCTGAACGCAATTCAAAGTTCAGACGGGTCCCCGCGGACGGCAGACGGGCCTGTGACGCAACCCGCAAAAAACGCGAGTTTATCAGCTAAGGGGCGACCGCCGGCGCAAGGTCCGTACCGCTTCAACGAGGAGCCGGCCCCTCAGCCTCGCAAAGGGGACCTCCTCAGCATACCTTCCGTCGACGACGACCCGGACGGATCGGCCCTCCTCGTCCCGCCAGGCGAGCACGAGCCAGGGCCCGAAAACGGCGCTGGAACCGTCGAGACGTACGGACCGCCGGCTTCCGCCACGGTCCTGCACAAGCCACTCGCCCTCCTCCGTCCAGACGATCCTGCGGACCGACCGCGGTGAGCCCAGCGCTACCGATTCCCACAGCGGCCGCGCCGCGAGCGCGAGCGTAAGCAATGCGGCCGCCAGCCGCCACGGCAGCGACGGTCCGTGGGCGAGCAGCAGAGCCAGGGGAACCGAGCCGAAAAGGATCGCGCCCGCGGCGACGAGGCGCCGCGAGGGGCGTACATCAAGCTCGACGCGCGGGGGTGAGGATGAGCGTGATGAGCTGCGCGAGCTCGGGATCCGGGGGTGTGCCACCGCGCAGGAGATACTCCACGAGGAGCGGATCCGGCAATTCGAGAAGCCGCTCGAACGCGCGCCTCTCGGCGGTTGACGCGGTGTCGAGTCTTTCCCTCGCGAAGCGCTCGAGCAGCACGTCGAGCTCGCGCATGCCGCGCCGGCATCGCCAGCGCATCCGCCGCAGCCCGACGTCTCCGGCTTCGGTCACCTCCGTCTCCACGCGCCTCAGTAGCGGCGCTCGGCGAGCATCTTCTTGATCTCGGCGATGGACTTCGCCGGATTGCAGTCCTTCGGGCACACGTCCGTGCAGTTCATGATCGTGTGGCAGCGGAACAGCCGGAAGGGATCCTCCAGCTCGTCGAGCCGCTCGCCCGTCGCCTCGTCGCGGCTGTCGACGATCCAGCGATGCGCCGCGAGGAGCGCGGCCGGTCCCAGGAATCGGTCGCTGTTCCACCAGTAGCTCGGGCAGCCCGTCGAGCAGCACGCGCACAGGATGCACGCCGACTGACGGTCGATGCGCTCGCGGTCCTCCTTCGACTGCAGGCGCTCGCGGTTGGGCGGCGGCGGCGTGCGCGTCTGGAGCCAGGGCTTCACGGACGCGTACTGCGCGTAGAACTTCGTGAGGTCCGGGACCAGGTCCTTGATCACCGGCATGTGCGGCAGCGGATAGATGTTGATCGTCTCGCCCAGATCCAGCATCGAGGTCGTGCAGGCGAGCCGGTTCACGCCGTTGATGTTCATCGCGCACGAGCCGCAGATGCCCTCGCGGCAGGAGCGACGGAACGTCAGCGTGGAGTCGATCGTGCCTTTGATCTGGATGAGCGCGTCGAGCACCATCGGCCCGCAGTTCGCGACGTCGAGCTCGAAGGTATCGATGCGCGGACGCTCGCCGGAGTCCGGATCGAAGCGGTAGATGCGGAACGTGCGGACCTTCTTCGCGCCGGCGGGCGCGCGATGCACGCGGCCGTTGCGGTTGATGCGCGAATTCTCCGGCAGTCGGAATTGAGCCATCAGTACGTCCTCGCCTTCGGCGGTATGGGCTCGACCTCGCCGGTCAGGGTGTGCAGGTGCACCGGACGGTAGTCGAAGCGCGTCCGGCCGCGCTCGTCGACCCATACCAGAGTGTGCTTGAGCCAGTTCTGATCGTCGCGCTGCGGGTAGTCCTCGCGCGCGTGCGCGCCGCGGCTTTCCGTGCGGTGCTCGGCGGAGTGGATCGTCGCGGTCGCCTGCAGCAGCAGGTTCTCGAGCTCGAGTGTCTCGATCAGGTCCGTGTTGAAGATGAGCGAGCGGTCAGTGACGCGCACGTCCTGGAGCGACTCGAAGGTCCTGGCGAGCTTCGCCATGCCCTCGCGCAGCGTGGGTCCCGTGCGGAACACGGACGCGTCGTTCTGCATGATCCGCTGCATCTCGAGGCGGATGGAAGCGGTCGGACGCGAGCCGTTCGCATGACGGTAGCGGTCGAGCCGCGAGACGGCGAGCTCGCCGGCGTCCTTCGGCAGCGGCCGGTGCGGCGAGTTGGGCTTGATGAGCCGCGCGCACTGCCGCGCGGCTTCGCGCCCGAACACGACGAGATCGAGCAGCGAGTTGGAGCCGAGCCGGTTCGCGCCGTGAACCGACACGCACGCCGCTTCGCCGACCGCCATGAGACCCGGCACGACGGCGTCGGGATTGCCGTCCTTCGGGCGCACGACCTCGCCGTGCACGTTGCAGGGAATGCCGCCCATGTTGTAGTGCACGGTGGGCAGCACGGGAATGGGCTCCTTCGTGACGTCGACGCCCGCGAAGATCCGCGCCGTCTCCGCGATGCCCGGCAGCCGCTCGTGAATGACCTCGGGACCGAGATGCTCGAGGTGCAGCAGGATGTGGTCGCGCTCGGGACCCACGCCGCGACCCTCGCGGATCTCGATGGTCATCGCGCGGCTCACGACGTCGCGGGACGCGAGATCCTTGGCGTTCGGCGCGTAGCGCTCCATGAAGCGCTCGCCGTTCGCGTTGGTGAGGTATCCGCCCTCGCCGCGCGCACCCTCGGTGATGAGGCATCCCGCGCCGTAGATGCCCGTCGGGTGGAACTGCACGAACTCCATGTCCTGCAGCGGCAGACCCGCACGCAGCACCATGGCGTTGCCGTCGCCCGTGACGGAGTGCGCCGACGTGCACGAGAAGTACGCGCGTCCGTAGCCGCCCGTCGCGAGAATCGTCATGTGAGCGCGGAAGCGGTGCAGCGTTCCTTCCGCCATGTCGAGCGCCACGACGCCGCGGCACTCGCCGTTCTCCATGATCAGATCGATCGCGAAGTACTCGATGAAGAAGCGCGCGTTGCGCCGGATGGCCTGCTGGTAGAGCGTGAAGAGCATCGCGTGACCGGTGCGGTCCGCCGCCGCGCACGTGCGCTGCGCGATGCCCTTTCCGTAGTGCGTCGTCATGCCGCCGAACGGACGCTGGTAGATGCGCCCGTCCTCGGTGCGCGAGAACGGCATGCCGTAGTGCTCGAGCTCGATGACCGCGGACGGCGCCTCGCGGCACATGAACTCGATGGCGTCCTGGTCGCCGAGCCAGTCCGATCCCTTGACGGTGTCGTACATGTGCCAGCGCCAGTCGTCCTCACCCATGTTGCCGAGCGCGGCGCTGATGCCGCCCTGCGCCGCCACCGTGTGGCTGCGGGTCGGGAACAGCTTGGTGATGCACGCGGTGGACAGACCCGCCTCGGCGAGCCCGAGCGTTGCACGCAGCCCCGCTCCGCCCGCGCCGACCACCACGACGTCGAACGTGTGATCGACGAACTCGTAAGCGCGGCTCATGCAGCAGCTCCTCCGAACGCGATTCTGAGAACGGCGAACACGCCTGCCGCGCCGAGCAGCACGTGCGCGAAGGTGACGAGAATCAGCAGCGCCGTCTTGGCGCCGGGCGCATGCACGTAGTCTTCGATGACGACGCGGACGCCGAGCTGCGAATGCCACGCCGCCGTGACGACGAACAGCACGAGCAGCACCGTCGTCCAGCCGCCCTGCATCCACTCGACCACCGTCGCATGGTCGAGCGCGGGCAGCGCGAGGATCGAGAACAGGAACCACAGCGTGAGCGGCACGAGGGCGACGGCGGTCACCCGCTGCGTCCACCATTCGCTCACGCCTTCGTGGGCCGCGCCGCGACCGAGCACGCGGCCGAGAGGACTACGAAGGCTCACGGCGTCCCTCCGCGCGAGAACAGCGTGACGTAGATGAGTATGAGCGCGAGCACGATGGAAGCGATACCGACGAACCACGCGCTCTTCTGCGACTGGCGGCGCTCGAGCCCCCGCCCCGTGTCCCAGACCAGGTGCCGGATCCCGTTGAGCAGGTGATACGACCAGGCGAGCAGCAGCACGGCATAGATCACCCTGGCCAGCGGGTGCCCGAGCAGCTCGCGCGCCCTCGCATACGCTTCCGCACCGTTCGCAGCCGCCATCAGCCAGTAGACGAGCACGGGCAGCGCCAGCGACAGCACGAGCCCGGAAACGCGGTTGGAGATCGAAGTGGTCAGCGTGTACTTGAAACGGTACACCGACAGATGCGGCGACAGTGGTCGTTCGCGCATGAGCTCTCCCGCGGCGGCGCGTGTGCCTTGCGCACGGTTCGTGCCGCTATTCGTTCATCAGGACATCAGAAATCGATGCAACGCCCGTTGCGCTCCCAGTCGCCGTAGCGCGTCGGCTCGGGTCCCGCGGGACCGCCGATCTCGCGCGGCCGCACACCGGACGCAGGCTCCGGCGGGCGCGCTTCGCTGTTCTCGTCAGGAGCTTGGGCTTTGGTTTCGGACCGTTGATCCGTGCCGTTCTGCATGGCCGCCAAGTCTGCCAGAATTCGCGTTTCCGGACCACCGGATTCCCGAGCAAAAACAACGCGGAAGATGGACGACGAGGTAAGGATCGCGCAGCTCGCCGATTTCGGTGCCGTCGAGTTCAGCGGCGCCGACGTCGTTACGTTCCTGCAGGGACAGCTTTCGAACGACGTGACGCGCGTCGACGTGAGACGTTCGTGCCTGGCCGGTTACCACAATCCGCAGGGGCGCACGATCGCGCTCCTCAGGCTCATCGCTCTGCCCTCGGGTGAGCTGCTCGCACTGCTGCCGAGAGAGCTCGTGGCTCCCGTCGCGAGCCGTCTCGGAAAGTACGTACTGCGTTCCAGGGTCAGAATCGCCGATGCGTCGGAGCGATGGCGCCTCGAGGGAGTGATCGGAGACGGCGCCCGCTCGGACGCCTTTCCCGAGAACGTCGACGAGCAGCGCGTCGACGCGAACCGCATCGTCGTACGCGTGCCCGGACGCGTTCCGCGCTGGCTCGTCGTCTCCGGCAGCGACGAATCCGCCTGTGCATCACCCGATGTGGACCCGGATCGCGCCCGTGCGCTGCGCGAGGCATGGCGGCGCGAAGACATCGCGGCGGGTCTGCCGCAGGTGTATGCGGCGACATCCGAAGCCTTCGTGGCGCAGATGCTCAATCTCGATCTGCTCGGCGCGATCGCTTTCAGCAAGGGCTGCTACACGGGCCAGGAAGTGATCGCACGCGCTCACTACCGCGGGCGGGTCAAGCGGCGCATGCAGCGCTTCGTCTCGCGCGGACCCCTGAAGCTTGCGCCCGGCGACACCGGTCGGCTTTCGGATGGCCGGAGCTTTCGCGTGGTGGATGCGGTCGTGCTCGAGGATGGACGCTGCGAGTTCCTCGCGGTGACCAACGTGCAGCCGGGTGCAGCCGCGGCGGCCGAGGCGCAGGACGATGCGGCCGACGCGTCCGCGGCACCGTCGATCGAAGCGGATCCTCTGGAGCTCCCCTACTCCCTGCCGGTCTGAGGCGGCGCACGAACCGGCCGCAGGAATCCTGCCGTGCGTTCCCGCTGCGTCACACCGCGCGGCGCGCCGCGGGCTTCAGAGGTCGATGAGCTCGACTTCGCGCGGGTCGATGTCGCGGCCGAGAAAGTGACCGCCGACTCGCGCGAATCGCTCGCGCCCGTCCGTTGCCAGGAAAGTCACGCTGCCGTTCCCTGAGCGGCGCTCGATGCCGGCCGCGCGCAGCGCCTCGCGGACCGCACGCGCTGTGGTTGCCGCAGAATCGACGATCGCGACGTCGGAACCCACGACCGCGCGGATCGGTCCGGCGAGCAGCGGGAAATGCGTGCAGCCGAGAACCAGCGTGTCGGGCGTTTCGCCGGCAGGACGGCCGAAGAGCGGCTCGAGGTAGTGCCGCGCGACCTCGCGCGCGATCGTGCCGTCGCACATACCCTCTTCTGCCAGCGCGACGAAGAGCGGCGCGGCGCGGGCGCTCACCCGCGCGTCACGCCGGCAACGCAGAATCGCCTGCTGATAGGCGCCGCCGCGCACGGTGCCTTCGGTCGCGATGACGGCGATGTGTCCCGAGCGCGAGGCGGCACATGCGGCCTGCGCGCCCGGCTCGATCACACCGATGACCGGCACGCCGGGCACGCGCTCGCGGATGGCAGGAAGTCCGACCGATGACGCGGTGTTGCAGGCCACCACGAGATACTTCACGCCGCGCCCGACGAGCGCCGTCGCCGCCTGACAGGCGTAGCGCGCCACCGTCTCGGCGCTCTTCGTGCCATAGGGCAGTCGCGCGGTATCGCCGAGATACACGAAGCGCTCGCAGGGCAGCGCCGCGAGCAGCTCCCGCAGCACCGTGAGACCCCCGACTCCGGAGTCGAAGACGCCGATGGGCGCGTCGGACATTCAGCTCTCCGGCCGCAGGTGCGGGAACAGCACGACGTCGCGGATCGAGGGCGAGTCGGTGAGGAACATCACCAGCCGGTCGATGCCGACGCCGAGGCCCGCGGTCGGCGGCATGCCGTACTCGAGCGCGCGGATGTAGTCGGCGTCGTAGAACATCGCCTCCTCGTCGCCCGCCTCCTTGCGTGCCGCCTGCGCCCTGAACCGTGCCGCCTGATCCTCGGGATCGTTGAGCTCGGAGAAGCCGTTCGCGAGCTCCCGCCCCGCGACGAAGAACTCGAAGCGGTCCGTGAGGAACGGATCCGCGTCGTTGAGGCGCGAGAGCGGCGAGACCTCCGCCGGATAGAGGTAGACGAACGTCGGATCGAGCAGCTTGTCCTCGACGGTCTTCTCGAAGATCTCGATGAGGAGCTTGCCCGGCCCATCGCGGTCGTGAACGGGAATGCCGAGCTTCTCGCAGTACGCGCGCAGATACTCCCGGTCGCGCAGACGCGCGCGGTCGAGCCCGGGATTCTGCTCGAGCACCGCGTCTTCCACGGTCACGCGCCGGAAGGGCGCGGAGAGATCGTACTGCCGGCCCTGGTACTCGATCTTCTCCGTGCCGAGCACGCTCTGCGCAAGCCCGCGCAGCGCCTTCTCGACCCAGTCCATCAGGTCGCGGTAGTCCGCGTACGCGAGATAGAGCTCGAGCATCGTGAACTCGGGGTTGTGCTGCGTGGACAGCCCCTCGTTGCGGAAGCTCCGGTTGATCTCGTACACGCGCTCGAAGCCGCCGACGACCAGGCGCTTGAGATAGAGCTCCGGTGCGATGCGCAGATACATGTCGAGATCGAGCGCGTTGTGATGCGTGACGAACGGCCGCGCCGTCGCGCCGCCCGGAATCGGCTGCATCATCGGCGTCTCGACCTCGAGGAAGTCGAGCGCATCGAGGAAGTCGCGCAGGTAGCGGATGATGCGCGTGCGCGTGCGGAAGACCTCGCGGCTGCGCTCGTTCACGATGAGGTCCACGTAGCGCTGCCGGTAGCGCAGCTCCGTGTCGGCGAGACCGTGCCACTTGTCGGGCAGCGGACGCAGCGACTTGACGAGCAGACGCAGCTTCTCCGCGCGCACGGACAGCTCGCCGGCCTTCGTGCGGAAGACCTGCCCTTCTGCGCCGAGGATGTCGCCGATGTCCCAGGTCTTGAACGCGTCGTAGACGTCGCCGAGCACGTCCTGCTGCAGGAAGATCTGGATCTGCCCCGTGCGGTCGGCGAGCTTCGCGAAGCTCGCCTTGCCCATCACGCGCTTGAACATCATGCGACCGCCGACGCGCACGCGGACGGGGTTCGCTTCGAGCCACTCGTTGCTGCGGTCGCCGTAGGCTGAGTGAAGCTGCGCCGCGAGCGCGTCGCGCCTGAAATCGTTGGGGAACGGGTTCCCGGAAGCCCGGAGCTGGGCGAGCTTCGCGCGCCGCTCCGCGATCAGCCGGTTCTCGTCCCGATGCTGTTCCTTCTCGTCTGGATTGTCGGCCGTCACGCTGGACCCCGTTGTCTCGTAGCGTTGCGATTCCCGGGCCGGATGCACGCGCGCCGCTGCCGGCCCGTCAAAGTCCTGCCTTCAGCGAGGCTTCCAGGAACTGATCGAGATCGCCGTCGAGGACGGCGGTCGTGTTGCCCACCTCGACGCCCGTACGCAGATCCTTGATGCGGGACTGATCGAGCACGTACGAGCGGATCTGATTGCCCCAGCTCACGTCGGCCTTGGAGTCCTCGAGCACCTTGGCCGCCGCGTTGCGCTTGTTCACCTCGAGCTCGTAGAGCTTCGCCTTCAGCATCTTCATCGCCGTCGAGCGGTTCTTGTGCTGGCTGCGCTCGTTCTGGCACGCGACCACGATGCCCGTCGGCAGGTGCGTGATGCGCACCGCCGACTCGGTCTTGTTCACGTGCTGGCCGCCCGCGCCCGAGGAGCGATAGACGTCGATCTTGAGATCCGCCGGATTGATCTCGATCTCGATCTCGTCGTCGACTTCCGGCGAGACGAACACCGAGGCGAAGGACGTGTGGCGGCGGTTGCCGGAGTCGAACGGCGACTTGCGCACGAGACGGTGCACGCCCGTCTCGGTGCGGAGCCACCCGTAGGCGTACTCGCCGCGCACGGCGATGGTGGCGCTCTTGATGCCCGCGACCTCACCGGGGTTCGAGTCGATCACCTCGCACTCGAAGCCGTGCGCGTCGCACCAGCGCAGGTACATGCGCAGCAGCATCTGCGCCCAGTCCTGCGCTTCGGTGCCGCCGGCTCCCGCCTGGATGTCGAGGAAGGCGTTGCGGGAGTCCATCTCGCCGCGAAACATGCGCTTGAACTCGAGGCGGCGCACCTCGTTCTCGAGGCGCTGCACGTCCCGCTCGATTTCCTGCACGGCGGAGGCGTCCTCCTCGGCCGCGGCCAGCTCGAGGAGCTCGCTGGCGTCGGCGATTCCGGAGGACGTGCGATCGATCGCCTCGAGATCGGCGGTAAGCCGCGCGCGTTCGCGCCCGAGCTCCTGTGCGCGCTCGGGATTCGACCAGATCGTGGGGTCTTCGAGCTCGCGGTTTACCTCTTCCAGCCGTTCCTTCTTGCGGTCGTACTCAAAGAAACCCCCTTAAGGAGCCGATGCGCTCCTCGAGGTCTCTGAGCTGCCGTCTGAGCTGGTTGAGTTCCATCTTCCGTTCGAGCCTGCGTAAAGGGGCGGGCAATGCTAAACGCCTCGATCCGCGATTTCCACCGCCACCCTGCCCGCCGTCTCAGCCGTGCACGGCGCCCGGGGGCAGGAGATGATCGACGAGGAGCTGTAATCGCCGCTCGCCCTGGTACTCGTTGATGTCGAGCCGGTAGACGAGCTGCGCCTGCCCCTGCGGAAGCTCGCTCCCGGTGTCCACGCCGAGGAAGTTGAACGCGATCGCATCGAAGCTGCGTCCCGTGCGCGGCACCTCGACCCACATCTTCACGTGCCGCTCGCCGACGATGCGCGCATTTCTGATCGTGAACGTGCCGTCGAAGCACGGCTCGGGAAAGGCCTGCCCCCACGGCCCTCCCGCGCGCAGCGCATCCGCGGTTTCGAGGGCTATTTCGTGCACGGCGAGCTCGCCGTCGGTCTCGATGCAGTCGGCGAGGCTCGCGGCATCCATCCAGCGCGCGACTTCCTCGTCGAACGCCCGCGCGAAGCGGTCGAGCCTGTCCTGCTCGAGCGTGAGTCCCGCCGCCATCGCGTGTCCGCCGAAACGGCTGATGAGGCCCGGATGGCGCGCGGCGATCGCATCGAGAACGTCGCGGATGTGGATGCCGCTGACCGAGCGCGCCGAGCCGCGCAGGAGGCCGTCGGACGCGCGCGCGAACGCGACGACCGGACGGCGCAAGCGATCCTTCAGCCGGCTCGCGACGAGCCCGACGACGCCCTGATGCCAGCTCTCGTCGAAGAGACACACACCGCGATGACGGTCCGCGAACGCGGGGTCGCGCAGACGTCGCACGGCGGCCAGAGCATCGGCCTGCATGCGCGCCTCGATCGCCCGCCGCTCCTGATTGAGCTGGTCGAGGCGCGCAGCGAGCATGCGCGCCTGCGCGGGATCGTCGGTGAGGAGGCACCGTATGCCGATGCTCATGTCGTCGATGCGGCCCGCCGCGTTGAGACGCGGCGCGACGGCGAATCCCAGATCGGCAGCGGTGAGGTCAGGGATGCGCCGCCCGGCGACCTCGAGCAGCGCGCGGATGCCGGCGACACAGCGCCCTGCGCGGATCCGCCTCAGACCCTGAGCCACGAGCACCCGGTTGTTCGCATCGAGCGGCACGAGGTCGGCAACCGTTCCGAGCGCGACGAGATCGAGGAATTCCGCGACGCTCGGTGCCGAGGGCGGCGTCAGCCCTGCGGAGTCGAGCAGACGCCTGAGCGCCGCCATCACGTAGAACGCGACTCCGACGCCCGCGAGCGCGCGGCTCGCGAAACGGCTCTGCCCGAGGTTCGGATTCACGATCACGTTGGCAGCGGGCAGCTCCTCGCCCGGCAGATGGTGATCGGTGATGAGCACGTCGATGCCGCGTTCTCGTGCGGCCGCAACGCCTGCTGCGCTCGAGATGCCGTTGTCGACCGTCACGATCAGCGTCGGTGCGCGCTGCGCCGCGAGCGCGACGATCTCGGGCGTGAGGCCGTAGCCGAACTCGAAGCGGTTCGGCACGAGGAAGTCGACGTTCGCGAAACCCCATGCGCGCATCGCGCGCAGCATCAGCGCGGTGCTGGTGGCGCCGTCGGCGTCGAAGTCACCGATCACCAGGATGCGGCCATTCTCACGATGCCGCAGCAGCAGCTCCGCCGCGGCTTCGACCCCCTCCAGCGAGCTGACCGGCAGGAGTCTGTCGAGCGCGGTACTGAGCTCGGCGGCGGAGCGCACGCCGCGGCCGAGATACACGCGCTCGAGCACGGGATGCAGCTTTCCGTCCAGGACCCCGCGAGCCGCGGGGACACTGCGCCGCACGATCCGCAGCTTCAACGCAATGCCTCCAGCGGATCGGCGGCGCGCCGCCAGAATCTGTACCGGTCACGGGCACGCAGCGTGAGCTCCCGGTCGCTGAGCACGAGCGTCAGACGCCCGAGCTCGTCACCCAGTGCGCCGACCGCCGGCGCAATCCACGCACGGTCCACCGCCGCGAGCGCCTCTTCGCGCGTGGCGGGACGGCGTCGATCGAGCAGCCGGAAAGCGTGCACGACGAGCACACCACGCTCTTCGGGCGACGCCAGCACTTCATCGAGGGCATCCGGCAGCGGCCGGCTCTCCGCTCCGCACTGCCTCCACAGCGCTGCCACGAAGACATCGTCGGCGAAGGCGATGGGCAGTGAACGAGCGGACGACGCACTTCGCCCGCGCCAGGAATCCGACCGCACGGCCGTTCCCGCAGGCGCCCCTCCCCAGAGCCAGAGCGTGGAGATGGTCGGCTCACCGCGCCGCGCGCGCTGCTCGTTCACGGGATGCGCGTGCAGCCACATCTCGATCTCGGCGGACAGCCTGCGGATGTCTGCGGAACCTGCAGCGAGCGCCGTCGCCACGTCACCTTCGAGACACTGAGCGGGATCGGGCGTCCCGAGCCCGGAGAGCACGGGGCCCACCGCGAGCAGCTCACGTCCTGCAAGCGGCAGCAGACGCAAACCCGAGCCCGAGAAAGTACGCTCGAAGTCCGCCGCCAGCTCGCGGCTCTCGGCGTCGTCGACGTCGAGCAGCCCATGGCCGTAGAGATGGACCCCGGCGACGCCGGGGCTCAGATGCACTGGAACTGCGAAGGACGCGGACCCGAGCTCCTCGGCCGGCAGCTCGAGCAGTCTCGCTGCGACATGCGCGGGCGGCAGCGCCGCCAGGTCGGGACGTCCGATGCGCTCGGCGAGCCACGAACGCCAGCCGCGCGCGATCGGCGTCGACGTGCCGAGACGGGCGATGCGCTCGAGACCCGGCGCACGCACTGCGCCGCCCGAAGCCGGGTCACGGAAGAAGAGATCCGCAATGACGATGACGAGCTCACGCACGGAGGCGTATCGTACAGATCATGAAGTTCACACTCGACGCCGATCAGGGCGTGAACCTGATCAGAAGCTATGCCCGCGGCGAGGTGCGCATCGGCGAGCGCGTCGTGCAGAGCAACTGCATCGTCTCCGCTGACGCCGTGATCACCGACTGGAGTCCGCTGCGTCCCGCCGATCTGGAAATCGAGCACCTCGAGCCCATCTTCCGGCTCGAGCCGCAGGTCGTGCTGCTCGGAACGGGCGCGACTCAGCTCTTTCCGGCGCGGCACGTCCGCGCGGCGTTCATCGAGCGCGGAATCGGCCTCGAGGCGATGGATCTCGGCGCGGCCTGCCGGACGTTCAACATCCTGGTGCAGGAAGGGCGGCGCGTCGCCGCAGCGCTGTTCCTGGAGTGAGACCTGCTTGAGGGATGGGCCGGACGGACGACCGGCAGAAGACACAGGGGGAGGGAATTTCAACCAACCAGGCAATCATCCGAAGCTGACAGACTCGAATAATTGCGCGCTTCTTGTTGTTCTTGTTTCGATTGTTTTTCTTCTTCTTGCAATGCTTCCCTCCACCCTGTGCCTTCTGCCGGTTGTCCTCCCCCGCTTGGCGTGTCGGCGATCGGCGACAGGTGGGAGTTAAGCACCTTGTATCCCGCCGTGCAAGCGCGGCAGCGGCGGCAACGTCTTGACCGTTCGAGGGTGCCGGTCGGTACCTACTGGCGCGTCACAACGATCCGGTCATGAGCGGATGCTAGCGTGCCCGCGCGGCGATCAAGATAAAGACAAGCGGTTTCAGTCTCTTACATCGCTTTCTTCGAGCGGTCCGAAGCTCCACGCGGAGCCTCAGGTGATGCCGCTCAGCAGCGGCACGAAGGCAACCGGCCCCAGGGACTGCCGGTGGAAGCCCTGCTCCTTGCGCGTGATGCGGACGAGCTCCTGCTGCCCTTCCGGTCCGACGGGAACGATGAGCCGGCCGCCGACCTTGAGCTGCTGCAGCAGCGCGTCCGGAACGACGAGCGGTGCCGCCGTCACGAGAATGCCGTCGTACGGTGCGTGCGCCTTCCAGCCGAGAGAGCCGTCACCGTGACGGAAGCGCACGTTGCGGATGCCGAGCTCCTTGATGCGCTGCTTCGCCCGCTGCACGAGCGGCTCGATGCGCTCGATGGTGTAGAGCTTCTGCACGAGCGGCGCGAGCACGGCGGTCTGATAGCCGCAGCCGGTGCCGACCTCGAGAACATTGAAGAGCGGCCCGCCCTCGAGGAGCGCCTCCGTCATGCGCGCGACGATGTACGGCTGGGAGATCGTCTGACCGAAGCCGATGGGCAGCGCCGTGTCCTCGTAGGCACGACTGGCCAGCGCCTCGTCGACGAAGATGTGGCGCGGCACGTTGCGGATGCGGTCGAGCACCGCGAGATTCGTGATGCCCTGCTCGCGCAGGCGCTGCACCAGCCGGTCGCGCGTACGCGCGGAAGTCATGCCGATTCCGGCGAAGCGCAGATCAGGCATCGAGCTCCTCCAGCCATGCCCCCACGGCAGGCAGCGCGGCGTGGCGCGTGAGATCGATCTGCAGCGGCGTCACCGATACATAGCCGTTCGCCACCGCGTCGAAGTCCGTACCCGGTCCCGCATCCTGCTGCGGGCCGGCCGGACCGATCCAGTACACGGGCCGGCCGCGCGGATCGTGGGCGCGGATGACCGGCTCGGAGCGATGGCGATATCCGAGACGCGTCGGCTTGAAGCCGCGGATGGCTTCGAAAGGTACGTCGGGCACGTTCACGTTGAGGATCAGCGCGCGCTCGAGCGGCCGCTTCATGAGATGTCTGACGAGGAGGCGCGCAACGTGCGCGCCGGTTTCGAAATGCCCGCCCGTTCCCGGCCCGGTGCACAGCGACACGGCGATCGTCGGCAGCCCGAGGAATCGTCCTTCGATGGCCGCCGCCACGGTCCCCGAGTAGAGCACGTCGTCGCCGAGATTGGGTCCGTCGTTCACGCCCGAGACGACCATGTCGAACTCGAAGTCGAAGAGTCCGGAGATCGCGAGGTGCACACAGTCGGTCGGCGTGCCGGGTACGAAGTAGACGTTCTCTTCCACGTCGAACACGCGCAGCGGCACGTCGAGCGTCAGCGAATTGCTCGCGCCGCTGCGGTTGCGGTCCGGAGCCACCACCGTGACCTCCGCGAGGTCGCTCAGCGCCATTCTGAGACGGCGGATCCCCTCGGACCGGTAGCCGTCGTCGTTGCTGACCAGAATCTTCACGGACTTCGTCGCGGGAGTCGTAAGGGTGCGCGAAAGGGCGCGTCAATATACCAGAGACGGCGGGTCTTTCTTGAGACAAATCATCATCTTGGCGGCCGGAAAGAGGGACTCTCCCGGTTCGGGCCGAAAGCCGTCCCGCGTGCGATCGCAGAGCGGCTGCCGGCTCCGAACCGAGCGACTCCTTTCGCCTCCCTGGCGCTTCGCGCGAACATGGCACCACGACCCCATCGGGCCGTCACCGTGAAGCACAAGCAGAAAGATGACGATGAACGCGCGCTCTTCCGCGAAGCGATGCGCGGCGTGAAGCCGCTCGTCCACGAGCCGCGTGCCCCGCTCGCCCGCCCTGCTCCAGCGGCACGCGCTGCTGCCGGGCGGAAACCCTTCTCCCACGCCGGCGATCGCCTCGTTCGGGATGAAGGCTTCAACGGCGTGACGGGGAACGACGCGACAGCCGCAGGCGACGAGCTCGTGTTCCGCCGCCCGGGCGTACAGGAAGCGCGCCTCCGCCGTCTGCGGCGCGGCCAGTACCCTGTCGAGGCCGAGATCGATCTGCACGGTCTGACGACGGAGGCGGCACGGCTCGCCCTGCGCGACTTCCTCGACCACGCGCTCGCCGAAGGCATGCAGTGCGTACGCATCGTGCACGGCAAGGGGCTGCGTTCCGGTACGCGTGGCCCGGTTCTCCGAAGCGTCGTCACGAGCCTGCTGCGGCGGACATCGTCCGTCGTCGCCTTCGTTCCCGCGCGTCCGGCCGACGGCGGCACGGGTGCGCTGTACGTGCTGCTCAACCGTTCTTCCGCACGAACAGCGCCCGGAGGCGGGACTGGGTCTCCTCGCTGAACCAGCCTTCGGTCACCTCGTCGATCATCGCCTCGTCGACCGTATCGAAGAGCGCCACGAGATCCGCGCGGGCCATGGCACGCGTGCGCATGAAGGCGCGCGGCGGCAGATTCAGGAGCTCCTCCGCATAGGCGTGCGCGCGCGTGACGACCTCGTCCATCGGCCGCACCTCATCGACGAGCCCTACGGTGAGCGCGGTATCCGGGCCGATCAGCGCGCCGCGCGCCAGCATCTCGCCTGCACGGTGCGGACCGACGAGTCGCGCGAAGGCGCGATGGATGAGCCGTCCCGGAAAGAGGCCCACCTGCACCTCGTTGAGACCGATCTTCCAGTCGCCGGCTGCCATGATCCGGTAGTCGCAGCACAGCGCGAGGACCGTGCCGCCGGCGGCGCAATGTCCCGTCAGCGCCGCGATGACCGGAATCGGAAGCTGCGCGATCGTCGCCTGCACGTCGATGAGCAGCCGCCAGAAGGATCTCATCTCCGCCGGCGGGAGCGGCAGCAGGGCCCGGATGTCGAGCCCCGCCGAGAAGAGGCCTTGCTGGCCGCAGACGACGACCGCGCCTTTGTCGTCCGCGACGGCCTGACGCATCGCTGCGTCGAGCGACTCGAGCAGTGCCCGATCGAAAGCATTGACGGGTGGCCGGTTCAACCGCAGCCGGCGCACGCGGCCGTGATCTTCGATCTCGATCATGCGTCCTCCTCCTCGTGCGCCTCGCCCGCATCGGGCTGCGCGAAGTCACCGAGCTCCCTCAGCACCGTCGTCGCGAAGCTCCCCTTTCCGAGACGGAAGCGGAGCGTGAGCTCGTCGTCCGTCCGCCATTCGTGCTCGAGATCGCGAACGGGGAGCCTCAGACTCCGCCGCTCGTGGCGCATGCCGACCGCGCACACCAGGCGGCTCGCCGCTTCGAGCTCCGAGGCGACGCGTTCCTCCAGAAGCCGGACGCTGCCCGACGCGGGTGTCGTCCCCCTGCCCCACAGCGGTCCGGTCGGGTGCAGCTCCATCCGCTCGCAGCGCGCCGTCAGCGTGTCGTCGAGCTCGGCTACCTGAAAGATGCTCCCGCGGCCGTCGAGATTGGCAACGTCGCCCGGCAGCAGCCGGTTCCAGTTTCCGGCGGTCACGCGCTCCGCGAGCACGGCGTTGAATATCAGGCTCCGCGCCGCGGAGAGGACGAAACTCCGCTGGCGCCGGTCGAGCGAGTCGATCGCACGACCGAGATGCGCGAGGTTCGCGCCGCCACGTCCGAAGCGCTGCGGACCGAAGTAGTTCGGCACGCCTTCACGTGCGACCGCCGCGAGCCGTGCCTCGAGCAGATCGCGGCCACCCTCCACGCCCCGCAGCCTCAAAGTGAAACGATTCCCGGCAAGCGCGCCGCGTGGAAGCTTCCGGTCGTGCGCGTGCGCTTCCAGCACCTCGAATCCTTCGCCTCCCGCGCCGATCCACTCGCCCGGCGCGCGCCGTCCCCTGGGCACGGAGAACCACTGCCGGGCGACTGCACGGCGATCCTTGAGTCCCGCGTAGCCCACGTCCATCGGGCGACATCCGGCCAGGCGTGCGAGCTCACGCGCCACCCACTGCGTGTTCGCGTCGCGCTTTCGCACGCGCAGCAGCACGTGCGTGCCGGCACCGGACGGCTCGAAGCCGAGCTCCTCCTCTACGAGGAAGTCCTCCGGAGTCTCGCGCATTCGGCCGCGCACTGCGGGCGCTCCGTGCGCACGCGGCGGATCGAGCGCGGCTCGCAGCAGACCCGGATCGATCACGATGCATCCTCCGGCGCGGTCGCGATTCGCGATCCCGCCGTCCCGCTCAGTCGCCGGTCAGGAGCACGACGGCCTGCGCCGCGATGCCTTCCGCACGGCCGAGAAATCCGAGGCGTTCCGTCGTCGTCGCCTTGATGTTCACCCGGTCTTCTTCCACCTCGAGCAGCTCCGCGAGACTGCGGCGCATCTCATCGCGATACGGCCCGATGCGCGGCTCCTGCGCGAGCAGCGTCACGTCGCAGTTCGCGACGCTCAATCCGCGTCCGCGCAGCATGGCCATCGCCGCGCGCACGAACTCGCGGCTGTCGGCACCCGCCCAGCGCGGATCGTCGTCGCGGAAGTGCTGGCCGATGTCGCCGAGCCCCGCGGCGCCGAGCAGCGCGTCGCACACGGCGTGCAGCACGACATCGCCGTCCGAGTGAGCGATCACGCCGCGCCTGTGCGGCACGCGTACACCGCCGAGCATCACGTGGTCGCCCGGACCGAAGGCGTGGACGTCGATTCCCGTACCGATTCGCATCTTCCGCTCCACTGCGCCGCCCCCCTCGAGGAACGCCGCGGCCAGCTCGAGGTCCTCGGGCGAAGTGATCTTGATGTTGCGCGCCGAGCCTTCGACGAGCACCGGCCGCTCGCCGAGCCACTCCATGGCCTGCGCTTCGTCCGTCGGAAATCGCCGCTGCGCGGCGGCGCGCTCGAGCGCTTCCGTGAGCCTGCCGTAGCGGAACATCTGCGGCGTGAGCGCGCGCCAGTACCGGCTGCGGTCGACGGTCTCGTCCACCGCGTCGTCACTGCCCGCGCGCTTGAGAGTGTCTGCCGCTCGTACCGCCAGGAGCCCGCCGACGGGATGGTCCGCGAGCCGGTCGAGCAGCCGGTCGCGATCGGCCGCCGTCAGACAGGGACGCGCGGCGTCGTGCACGAGCACCCAGTCCTCCGGCGCCGCACGGCCCGCGAGCGCCTCGAGCGCAAGCCGCACGGACTCGCTGCGTTCCATGCCGCCCACGGCGGTGGTGAGCGGCGGGAGCCGGCGCGCAACGGCGGGCCAGTGAGGATCTCCGGGCGCGAGGGCAACGACGATGCCCATGCAGCGCGGATCGGAGAGGAAGGGCGCGAGCGCCCACTCGAGGACGGTGCGCCCGGCCAGAGAAACGTATTGCTTGGGAATGGCCTCGCCGAACCGGCGCCCGAGGCCTGCGGCCGGCATGACGAGCCAGTAGCGCATCAGCGCGCGGCGGTGCGTGTCCGGTCTTCCTCGACGGCGGACGGCGTCGTCGGCGGCACCACCTGATAGAAGGTCTCGTTCGCGGCGATCATGCCGAGCTCACTCCGTGCCCTTTCCTCGAGAGCGGCCATGCCCTTCTTGAGATCGCGGACCTCCGCGGCGAGCTGCCGATTGCGATCGGCGAGCCGCTCGTTCTCCGCGCGCTGCGCCGCCACCGCCCGTTCGAGTCGCCTGAGCTCGCGCACGCCGTCCTCGGACAGCCAGAGCCGGTACTGCAGGAGCACGACGACGACGAGGAGCGCTGCAGCGAGCCATTTCATGCGCGCGAGCCTAACAGACGGAACGCCGCGGGCAAGAGGGCCCGCGGCGACCAGTTCACAGTTGTGCGCCGCCGGTAGCGGCTGCCCGGATCAGAGTTTGACCGGGAAGGCGTCCCGCCCGGCGTAGCGGACGCTGCCGAGCTCGGCCTCGATCCGCAGCAGCTGGTTGTACTTGGCGATGCGGTCGGAGCGCGACATCGAGCCTGTCTTGATCTGCGTGGCGGCCGTCGCCACCGCGATGTCGGCGATGGTGCTGTCCTCGGTCTCGCCCGAGCGATGCGACACCACCGAGGCGTAGCCCGCCTTGTCGGCCATCTCGATGGCCTCGAGCGTCTCCGTGAGGGTGCCGATCTGATTGGGCTTGATGAGGATGGCGTTCGCCACCTTCTTCGCGATGCCCTCGGAGAGGATCTTCGTGTTGGTGACGAAGAGATCGTCGCCGACGAGCTGAACCTTCGACCCGAGCTCGCGGGTGAGGCCCGCCCAGCCCTCCCAGTCGCCCTCGCTCATGCCGTCCTCGATGGTGACGATCGGGTACTTCGAAACCAGATCCGCGAGGTATCGTGTGAACTCGGCCGAGGTGAACGTGCGTCCCTCGGACTCGAGGTGGTAGCGGCCGTCCCTGTAGAGCTCGGAGCTCGCGACGTCGAGGCCGAGATAGATGTCCTTCCCCGGCTTGTAGCCCGCCTGCTCGATGGCCTGCAGGATCACCCCGAGAGCTTCCTCGTTGGAGCCGAGATCGGGCGCGAAGCCGCCTTCGTCACCCACCGCCGTGGACAGCCCGCGGTCGTTCAGCAGCTTCTTCAGCGTGTGGAAGACCTCCGCACCGTAGCGCAGCGCCTCGCGCAGGCTGGGCGCGCCGACGGGCAGGATCATGAATTCCTGGATGTCGAGGCTGTTGTTCGCGTGCGCGCCGCCGTTGACGATGTTCATCATCGGCACCGGCATGACGGGCTCCCGGCCCTTCGCGAGATAGCGCCACAGCGGCTGACCGGCCGCGCGTGCAGCGGCGTGCGCGGTCGCGAGCGAGACCGCGAGCAGCGCGTTCGCGCCGAGACGGCCCTTGTTCTCGGTACCGTCGAGCTCGATCATGCGGCGGTCGATCGCAGCCTGGTCGCGCGCGTCCTGTCCGACCAGCGCGTCGCGCAGCACGGTGTTGACGTGCTCGACCGCCTTCAGCACGCCCTTGCCCAGATAGCGTTTCTTGTCGCCGTCGCGCAGCTCCACCGCTTCGCGGGTACCCGTCGAAGCACCCGACGGCACCGCCGCACGGCCGACCACGCCGCCTTCCAGAACGACGTCGGCTTCGACGGTGGGATTGCCGCGCGAGTCGATGATCTCGCGGCCGCGGATGTCGACGATTCGGCTCATAGCAGGGACTCCTCGAAGGGTCTGTTCTTCACGGCGCGATCGATCTCGAGCAGCGTCGAAAGGAGCGACTCCATGCGCCCGAGCGGCCAGGCGTTCGGACCGTCGGAAAGAGCCTTCTCGGGCTCGGGATGCGTCTCCATGAAAAGTCCCGAGACGCCGGCCGCGACGGCGGCGCGCGCCAGCACCGGCACGAACTCGCGCTGGCCGCCGGAGGCGGTGCCCTGCCCGCCCGGGAGCTGCACCGAGTGCGTCGCATCGAAAACGACGGGGCAACCCGTGTCGCGCATGATCGAGAGGCTCCGCATGTCCGACACCAGGTTGTTGTACCCGAAGGAAAAGCCGCGCTCGGTCACGAGGATCGCCTCGTTGCCTGTCGAGCGCGCCTTGTCGACCACGTTCTTCATCTCCCAGGGCGAGAGGAACTGGCCCTTCTTGATGTTGACGGGCTTGCCCTGGGAGGCGGTGTTCACGATGAAGTTTGTCTGACGGCACAGAAACGCCGGCGTCTGCAGCACGTCGACCACCGCCGCGACCTCCGCGAGCGGAGTGTCCTCGTGCACGTCGGTGAGCACCGGCACGCCGACCGTGCGCCGCACGTGATCGAGCACCTTGAGCCCCTGCTCGATGCCGGGACCCCGGTAGCTCGTGCGCGACGAACGATTCGCCTTGTCGAAGGACGCCTTGAAGATGAACGGAATCGACAGCCGGCCCGTGATCTCCTTCAGCCGGCCCGCGATCTCCTCCGTGAGCGTCTGGCTCTCGATGACACAGGGACCGGAGATGAGAAAGAAGGGTCGGTCGAGCCCGACCTCGTAGCCGGCGATTTTCATGATGGAATCAGGCTCCTGCCGCCTGCGGCAGCTCGGCTGTGCGCCGGGCGCGTGCCGCACGCACGAAGCTCGTGAAGAGCGGATGGCCGTCGCGCGGCGTGGACGTGAACTCCGGATGGAACTGTGTCGCGATGAACCACGGATGGTTCGGCAGCTCGATCACTTCCACGAGTCCATCGCGCGAGAAGCCGGAGAAGCGCATGCCGGCCTGCCGGTAGCGCTCGAGGTAGTTGTTGTTGAACTCGTAGCGGTGCCGGTGCCGCTCCATGATGACGTCCTTGCCGTAGATCTCGCGTGCGAGCGAGCCTGCGCTCAGCACGATCTCCTGCGCGCCGAGGCGCATCGTGCCGCCCTTGGCGCACGTCTCGTCCCGCTGCTGAACGCCGCGCGACTGATCCTGCCACTCCGTGATGAGTGCGATGACGGGATGCGGCGTCGCGCGGTTGAACTCCGTGCTGTTCGCGTCCGTGAGGCCGAGCACGTTGCGTCCGTACTCGATGATGGCGATCTGCATCCCGAGACAGATGCCGAGATACGGGATGCGGTTCTCGCGCGCGAAGCGCACGGCCTGGATCTTGCCCTCGATGCCGCGCTCGCCGAAGCCGCCCGGCACGAGGATCGCGTCCATGTCCTTGAGGCAGTGCGTGCCGTGCTTCTCGATGTCGGTGGACTCGATGTAATGGATGTTGACGCGCGTGCGGGTCTTGAGGCCCCCGTGCGTGAGCGCCTCGTTCAGCGAGAGATACGAATCGCGCACCTGCACGTACTTGCCGACCATCGCGATGTCGACCTGCCCGTCGGGGTTGGCCTTCGCGTTGACGACCTGGCGCCACTCAGAGAGATCGGTCGGCGGCACGTCGAGGCGCAGCTTGTCGACGATGATGTCGTCGAGTCCCTGCTCGTGCAGGAGGATCGGAATCTTGTAGATGTCGTCCGAATCGACGGCCGAGATCACCGCGCGCTCCTCGACGTTCGTGAAGAGCGCGATCTTGCGGCGCTGCTCCTCGGGCAGCGGATGGCGGCAGCGGCACAGCAGCACGTCCGGCTGGATACCGATGCTGCGCAGCTCCTTCACCGAGTGCTGCGTGGGCTTGGTCTTGATCTCGCCGGAGCCCATCACCGGCACGAGGGTGAGGTGCATGTAGACGCAGTTGTTGCGCCCGAGCTCCACGCCCATCTGGCGGATCGCCTCGAGGAACGGCAACGATTCGATGTCGCCCACCGTGCCGCCGATCTCGACCATGCACACGTCCGCCTCGTCGGCGCCGAGCATGATGCTGCGCTTGATCTCGTCCGTGATGTGCGGAATCACCTGCACCGTGGCGCCGAGGTAGTCGCCGCGCCGCTCCTTGGCGATCACGCGCTCGTAGATGCGCCCGGTGGTGAAGTTGCTGTGCCGCCCGGTCGTGGTCCGCACGAAGCGCTCGTAATGGCCGAGGTCGAGGTCGGTCTCGGTGCCATCGTGCGTGACGAACACTTCACCGTGCTGGAAGGGACTCATGGTTCCCGGATCCACGTTGATGTACGGATCCAGCTTGACCATGGCGACCTTGAGGCCCCGAGCCTCCAGAATCGCGCCCAATGAGGCGGATGCGATGCCTTTGCCCAACGAGGACACGACACCGCCAGTGACGAATACGAATCGCGGCATTTAAGGGATTTCCGTCGAGGAGATCGGGCACCGAGAGGGCCGCTTTACGACGGGCCGACAGGTTAGCAAATCGGGGCGTCCCTCTCAACGCGACGCACCTCTCCCGGGGTACGTCACGTGCGACTTGCGCGAAGTGAGATTCTGTGCCAGACGAGTCTGCCGCGGCGGCGCGAACCGGGTCCCGCGCGAATCGCCGCATCGATCCACAGGTCGCCGACGATGAGCACTCGCTCGCCGTCGCAGACGAGCGGCACGCGTGCCCGCTCCGCGGGCGGCACTCGCGCACTCTGAAGGAGATCCTTGAGCGCGCGGCGCGGTCCGCGCGCGTCGAGACGGATGCGCTCGCCTCCGCTGCGCCATCGGATCGTGAGTTTCGGCGGCAGCGCATCGAGATCGACGGGCCCGCGCGCATCCTCCACGAGCTCGAGCGTCCCTAGATCGCCCGGCAGCTGCAGCTTCGCGTCCCGCGTCACGAGCCACTCGATCGGTGAACGATGCACCGTGAGCGTGCGCGGCCGGAGCAGCAGCCGATTCGCGTGGCGCTGCACGGCTACGTCGCCCCACTCGACCACGGGATTGGCATCTGCGCGCGCCGTGAACAGCGTGCGCGCGATTTCCTCGAGCCGGCGCGCATCCGGCAGCGGCACGCCCGCGCGCGCGATCCAGAAGCGGATCGCGTTGCGCCGACGATCGAGATCGAGCGCCCTCAAGCGGGGCACCGAGAGCGCATCGCCGTCGGCCGCGCGCTCCACGTCCATGCGTGCCAGCCGATCGAGGATACGCTGTGCCTGCGCCGCGTGCCGCGCGCTGCGCGCGACTGCGGCACCCGCGCCCGGCCACCGTGCGCGCAGCAGCGGCACGATCTTCAGCCGCAGATAGTTGCGGTCGATCCGCTCGTCGAGGTTGCTGTCGTCCTCGATCCACGGGATGCCGCGATCGCGCAGCCAGCGCTCGAGGGTCGCGCGGGGCAGCGGCAGCAGCGGACGCGCGAGCCATCCGGAAGCGAACGGCACGATCTCCGGCATCGCGGCGAGTCCCGCGATGCCCGCGCCGCGCATGAGCTGCAGCAGCACGGTCTCGAGCTGATCGTCCTCGTGATGCGCGGTGAGGAGGAACTCTCCCGGTTTCAGCGCAGCGGCGAGCGCTTCGTAACGCGCGGCACGTGCGGCGGCTTCGAGCGACGTGCCGCGCGCCCGCGAGACCGATACTCTGCGTACGCCGAGCGGCACGTGCAGAACGCGCGCGAGCGTGCGGCAGTGGCGGCTCCAGCGCCCGCTCGCCGGATTGATTCCGTGGTCGACGTGAATCGCGCGGAGTTCAGCGAGGCGCTTGCGCAACGGCGCGAGCGCCGCGAGGAGTGCCGTCGAGTCGAGCCCTCCGCTGAACGCGACACAGACCGCGACGCGCGGATAGCCGGGCAGCAGCTCCGCGAGACGCCGATCGAGCCAGTCCGGTCCGAAGGAGCTGCGCGTCACGCCCGCCATCCCGGCTCGCGCAGGCGGACGGAACCTACGAATCGGATTCCGAGAACACGCCGAACGACGCGAGGCGCTCCGCGCGCGCAGCCACCAGCTCCTCGGGCGAGAGCTTCGAGAGATCGTCGAGGTGACGGAGGATCGCGGCCTTGAGCGCCTGCGCCATCGCCTGCGGGTCGCGATGCGCGCCGCCGAGCGGCTCCTCGAGCACCTCGTCGACGAGCCCGAGCTTCTGCAGCCGGTCCGCCGTGAGCTGCAGCGCCTCGGCTGCCGCCTCCTTCTTGTCCGCGCTCTTCCACAGGATGGACGCGCAGCCTTCCGGCGAGATCACCGAATAGGTGCTGTACTGGAGCATCAGGAGACGATCGCACACGCCGATCGCGAGCGCGCCGCCCGATCCGCCTTCGCCGATCACGGCGCTCACGATGGGCACGCGCATCACCGACATTTCGAAGAGATTGCGCGCGATGGCTTCGCTCTGTCCGCGCTCTTCCGAGCCGACGCCGGGGTATGCACCTGCCGTATCGATCAGCGTGACGATGGGAAGCTGGAAGCGCTCCGCGAGCCGCATCAGGCGCAGCGCCTTCCGGTAGCCTTCCGGCTTCGGCATGCCGTAGTTGCGCCGCACGCGCTCCTTCGTGTCGCGGCCCTTCTGGTGGCCGATGAGCATCACCACGCGCTGCTCGATGCGCGCCAGCCCTCCGACGATCGCCTGGTCGTCGGCGAACATGCGGTCGCCGTGCAGCTCGTGGAACTCACGGCACATGTAGTTGACGTAATCGAGCGTGTAGGGCCGGTGCGGATGGCGCGCGAGCTGCGTGATCTGCCAGGGCGTCAGATTCGCGAAGATGCTCGTCGTGAGCTGCCGGCTCTTCGCCTGCAGGCGCGCGATCTCCTCCTGTATGTTCACCTCGGAATCCGAGGTGACGTGCTTGAGCTCCTCGATCTTCGCTTCGAGCTCGGCGATCGGCTGTTCGAAATCCAGGAAGGCGACGGCCATGCCCTGTTACCGTGACTGAAGACGGGCGCGAGGTTAAGGGCGCGGACCGCCGTCCGCAAGGCTCGCGACAGCGCTGAGGGCCGGAGGCGGTCCGTAGCGGATCTGAATGCTTCCCGGCCCCGCAAGGCCCTCGAGCTGCTCGAGCAGCTCGCGGCTCGCCTTGACGTTCCACGACGGATCGAGCGTGAGCGCGCCCTGCGCACTTGCGCCGCGGTACTCGATGGTGACCGCGCAGGGGCCCGGGCGCCACTTCGAGAGCAGCTCCCCGAGCCGCGCGACGAGCACGTCACCCCGCCGCTGCGCCGGCCACCTGAGCACGATACGCCGCGCGTGCTGCTCGCGCACGCGGTCGAGCTCCACGAGCCTGCGGGCGGCCACGCGCCACGCGTCGATGAACTCGTCGAAGCGCAGCATGCCTTCGACGAGGAGCAGCGCGTCCTTCGTGACCAGCTCCCGGTGCTGCTGGTACACGTCCTCGAACAGCGTCACCTCGATGCGGCCCGAGCGGTCGTCGAGCACGAGGCTCACGCGCGGGCCGCGCTTGCGCACTTCGTGCACGAGCCCGGCAATGGTCACGGGCCGGCCCGCGTTGAACCCGCGGCCGTTCTCCATTCCCGCGAGCGGCTTCTCGCTCACCAGATCTCCGATGCGCGCGGATACGAAGTGCGGCAGATCCGCCTCGAAGCGGTTGATCGGATGCCCGGTGAGATAGAGCCCCAGGGTCTCGCGCTCGCCGGCGAGCCGCACCGCTTCGCTCCACTCCGGCTGCTCGGCTGCCGCCGGACCCGTATCGACGGGCACGACGATCTGCGGTGCGAGACCGAAGAGGTCGTTCTGGCCGGTTTCGTGCGCCTTCGAGTTCTGCTCGCCGAGCTGCAGTGCGGTCGGCAGACGATGCATCAGCGTCGCGCGGTTCACGCCGAGCGAATCGAGGCTGCCCGAGCGGATCAGCGCCTCGAGCACGCGGCGGTTGACCTTCTGCAGATCGATTCGCCGGCAGAGATCCTCGAGGCTCGTGTACGGTCCGCGCGCTTCGCGCTCGCCGATGATCGCCTCGACGGCGCCCTGCCCCACGCCCTTGATGGCGCCGAGCCCGTACCGGATCGTGCGCGCGTCGGCGACCGCGAACTCGTAGCGCGACTGGTTCACGTCGGGCGGCAGCACCGCGAGCCCGATCTGCTTGCACTCCTCGATGAGCGTGACGACCTTGTCCGTGTTGTCCATGTCCGCCGAAAGCACGGCGGCCATGAACGCGGCCGGGTAATGCGCCTTGAGATATGCGGTCTGGTAGGAGAGCAGCGCGTAGGCGGCCGAGTGCGACTTGTTGAAGCCGTACCCGGCGAACTTCTCCATCAGGTCGAAGATGTGCGCGGCGAGACTCTCATCCACACCGCGCTCGACCGCACCGGAGATGAACACCGAGCGCTGCTTCGCCATCTCCTCGGGCTTCTTCTTGCCCATCGCACGGCGCAGCAGGTCGGCGCCGCCGAGCGTATAGCCGGCGAGCACCTGCGCGATCTGCATCACCTGCTCCTGGTAGAGGATCACGCCGTACGTCGGCTTCAGCACCGGTTCCAGGCTCGGATGCAGATAGTCGATGGGCCCTTCGATGCGTCCGTGCTTGCGGTTGATGAAGTCGTCGACCATTCCGGACTGGAGCGGTCCGGGCCGGAACAGCGCGACGAGAGCGACGATGTCCTCGAAGCGGTCCGGCTGCAGGCGCCGGATGAGATCCTTCATGCCGCGCGACTCGAGCTGGAACACTGCGGTCGTACGGCATTCCTTGAGGAGCCGGTAGGTTTCCGGATCGTCCATCGGGATCCGGCGGATGTCGAGCGGCTCCTCCCCGCGCTCGGCGCGCATGCGGTTGATGGTCGCCACCGCACGGTCGATGATCGTGAGGGTCCGAAGGCCGAGGAAGTCGAACTTCACGAGGCCCGCGGCCTCGACGTCGTCCTTGTCGAACTGCGTGACCACGCTGCCGCCGTTCTCGTCGCAGTAGAGCGGCGTGAAGTCCGTGAGCACCGAGGGCGCGATCACCACGCCGCCCGCGTGCATGCCCGCGTTGCGCGTGAGACCTTCGAGCGAGCGCGCGAGATCGATGAGGTGCCTGACCTCCTCTTCCGATTCGTACAGGCGCTTGAGCTCCGGCTCCTTGGCGAGCGCGTCGTCGAGCGTGATGCCGAGCTCGAACGGAATGAGCTTCGCGATGCGGTCGACGAAACCGTAGCTCAGACCCAGCACGCGGCCGCAGTCGCGCACGACCGCCTTCGCCGCCATCGTGCCGTAGGTGATGATCTGCGAGACGCGCTCGCGCCCGTACTTCTGCGCGACGTACTCGATGACCCGGTCGCGGCCTTCCATGCAGAAGTCGACGTCGAAGTCGGGCATCGAGACGCGCTCGGGATTGAGGAAGCGCTCGAACAGCAGGTCGTACTCGAGCGGATCGATGTCCGTGATGCCGAGCGCGTAGGCGACGAGAGATCCGGCACCCGATCCGCGCCCGGGACCCACGGGCACACCGTTCTCCCTCGCCCAGCGGATGAAGTCCGCCACGATGAGGAAGTAGCCCGCGAAGCCCATCTGGCAGATGACGTCGAGCTCGGTGCGCAGCCGCGTCTGATAGCGCTCCATCTGATCCGCGGGAATGTTGCGGCGTGCGAGCCCGCGCTCCGCCTCGGCGCAGAGGAATTCGGTGGTGCTGCCGCCGCCGGGCACGGGGAACTCCGGCAGACGCGGCTGTCCGAGCTTGAGCACCAGGCTGCAGCGGCGCGCGATCTCGACGGTGTTGGCGAGTGCCTCGGGCACGTCGGCGAACAGCGCCGCCATCTCCTGCGGTGAGCGCAGGTACTGCTGTCGCGTGTAGCGGCGCGGGCGGCCGGGATCGGCGAGCAGCGTGCCGTCGTGAATGCACACGCGGGCTTCGTGCGCGTCGAAATCCGCCTCGCTGAGGAAGCGCACGTCGTTCGTCGCGACGACCGGAACGCCGCGCCGCGCGGCGAGCGCCACCGCGGCCGCGATGTACGCTTCCTCGTCCGGCCGTCCGATGCGCTGCAGCTCGATGTAGAAGCGGTCGCCGAAGAGCGCGAGCCACTGGTCGAGCGCGCGCTCCGCATCGCGCTCGCGGCCGTTGACCAGTGCGCGGCCGATGTCGCCTTCGGTCGCGCAGGAGAGCGCGATGAGACCTTCGAGCTCTTCCGGGCGCAGCCAGTCGCGCTGGATGAGCGGCGTTCCGCGCCGCTGACCCTCGAGATACGCGCGCGTGACGAGCCGCGTGACGTTGCGGTAACCCGTCTGCGTCTGGCAGAGGAGCGCGATGCGCGATGCAGGGACGCGCTCGCCCTCCTCGTGCACCAGGAGATCGACGCCGATGATGGGCTGGACACCGCGCGCGAGTGCCGCGCGGTAGAACTTCACCATCGCGAAGAGGTTGCTCTGGTCCGTGACCGCGACGGCGGGCATGCCGGCCGCGGCGACCGCGGCGACGAGTTCGGGCACGCGCACCACGCTGTCGACCAGCGAGTACTCCGTGTGCAGCCGCAGGTGTACGAAGCCCGGTGCCATCGACACTCCCGGCACGGCCTCTAGCGCCCGTGCGCCGATTTTACCGGCGCCAGCTTCACCGGCGCGAACGTCCGGCGGTGCAGCGGCGTCGGCGCGCGGGTCCGCAGTGCCTCGAGGTGCGCGGGCGTCGGATAGCCCTTGTGGACCGCGAGATCGAACCCGGGGTAGCACGCGTCGAGCCGTTCCATCATGGCGTCACGATACGTCTTCGCGAGGATCGATGCCGCACTGATCGCAGCCACGCGGGCATCGCCGCCCACGATCGCCTCGCAGGTGCACACGAACGGCAGATCCTCGACGCGCGGCGTCCGGTTTCCGTCCACCTGGACGTGAGACGGCGCGACGGGAAGCCCGAGGAGCGCGCGCCGCATCGCGAGGAGACTCGCACCGAGGATGTTGAGCGCGTCGATCTCCGCAGGGTCGGCCCAGGCGATCGACCACGCGAGCGCGCGTTCGCGAATGGCGGATGCGAGCGTCTCGCGCGTCTGCGGTGACAGGGTCTTCGAGTCCGCCAGGCCTTCGATCGGACGCTGCGGATGGAGGATCACGGCCGCCGCGACGACGGGGCCTGCGAGCGGTCCCCGTCCCGCTTCGTCCACACCCGCGACGAGCCTGGTCACGACCGTACGACTCATGCGAGCTTCCCGCGAATGAGATCGAGAATGGCGGACGCCGCGCGTTCCGCGCCTCCCCGCCGCAGGCTTTCGTGCACCGCGCGGAACTCCTGCTGCAGGGCGCTCGTGCCGGCCGGATCTTCGAGCTGCTCGAGCAGCGCGGCACCGAGCGTCTCGCCGGTCACCTGCTCCTGGAAGAACTCCGGCACGACGCGGCGGCCCACCAGGAGATTGGGCTGAGAGAAGTACGGCACCTTCACCAGGCCGAAGCGGCGCAGGAGAAAGGCGGTGACCGCACCGAGCCGGTAGGCGACGACCATCGGCCGCTTCGACAGCATTGTCTCGAGCGTCGCCGTTCCTGAAGCGACGAGCACGACGTCGGCTGCCGCCAGAACACGCTGCGCCCGTCCGTCGATCACGCGGATGGCGCACGGCGGCGCCGCGCGGGCGATCTGCCGCTCGAAGATCGCCCGCACGCGCGGTGTCGCCATCGGCGCGACGAACTCGACCTCGGGACGGCGTGCGGCGATCCACGCTGCCGCTGCCACGAAATCCGCGCCGAGCCGTTCGACTTCCCCGACGCGACTTCCCGGCAGCAGCGCGACCACTCGCGCGGTCGCGTCGATCCCGAGCTCGCGGCGGGCCGCCGCGCGATCGATCTCGAGCGGAATCTGATCCGCGAGCGGATGCCCCACGAACTCGGCACGCACGCCGTGCTCGGCATAGAAGCGCGTCTCGAACGGCAGCAGGCAGAGCACGAGGTCGCACGCGGCGCCGATGTCGCGCACCCTGCCCTGCCGCCACGCCCACACCTGAGGGCTCACGTACTGCACGGTGGGTATTCCGTCGGCCCTGAGGCGCGCGGCGAGGCCGAGATTGAACTCGGGGGCGTCGATGCCGACGAACACGTCGGGCCGCACTTCGCGCAACCGCTCGGCGAGCCGGCGTCGGAGCCTGAGAAGGCGCGGCAGATGTCGCACGACTTCCGCAATGCCCATGACGGCGAGCTCGTCGGAAGAGAACCACGCCTCGCATCCGGCCGCCTGCATCTTCGGACCCGCGACACCGAAGAACCTCGCACCCGGTTCCCGCGAACGCAGCGACTCGATGAGCGCCGCGCCGAGCTGATCGCCGGAGGACTCGCCCGCGACGAGAGCGATGTTCAGGGAAGCTCCGCCTGCCCGCACCGCAGGAGTCGTCGCGCCGTGCACGAGGACCGCTCCTCCCCGCGCGCTTCAGCGCACGAGGCTGCGCGTCGAGCTCTCGATGAACTCGACGAACTCCCGGATCTCGGGCTGCGTAGCCGCGAGCTCCTTGAGGCGCGCCACCGCATCGACCAGCCTGAGATCGGAGCGGTAGAGAATGCGGTACGCGTTGCGGATGTTGCGGATCTGCTCGGGCGAGAACCCGCGGCGCCGCAGCCCCTCGGTGTTCACCGAATGCGGCTCGGCGGGATACCCCGCCGCCATCACGTACGGCGGAACGTCGCGCGTGACGATCGCTCCGCCCGCGATGAACGCGTGCGCGCCGATCTTGCAGAACTGGTGGATGGCGGTGAGACCGCCCATGATCACCCAGTCGCCGAGGTGCACGTGACCGCCGAGCGTCGCACAGTTGGCGAGGATGACGTTGTTGCCGATCTGACAGTCGTGCGCCACGTGCGTGTACGCCATGAAGAGGCCGTCGTTGCCGATGCGCGTGACGCCCTTGTCGTGCGCCGTGCCGCGGTTGACCGTGCAGAACTCGCGGAAGACGTTGCGGTCCCCGATCTCGAGGCGCGTCGGCTCGCCCCTGTACTTCTTGTCCTGCGGCGCATCGCCGATCGAGGCGAACTGGAAGATGCGGTTGTTCGCGCCGATGCGCGTCGGGCCGTTGATCACGACGTGCGGACCGATGACGGTCCCGGGGCCGATGACGACGTCGTCACCGATGATGGAGTACGCCCCGACGGTGACGTCCGGCGCGAGCTCGGCCTTCGGCGATACGATGGCCCGTGGATCGATCACGTGGCCCTCCCCGACCCGGACCGCGGCGCGGTCCCGCGCTGCCTCACCTGGACGCCTCCGGTGCGACCATCATCTCGGCCTGCGCCACCTCCTCGTCGCCGACGAATGCGGCCGTGGAGAAGCGCCAGATGCCCTTGAAGCTGCGCTCGAGTTTCGCCGTGAGCACGAGCTGGTCGCCCGGCTCCACGGGCTTGCGGAAGCGCGCCTTGTCGATGCCGACGAAGTAGAACTTGGTCGACTCGTCGGGAATCACGCCCGCGGTCACGAACGCGAGGATGCCCGCCGCCTGGGCGAGCGCCTCGATGATCATCACGCCCGGCATCACGGGTCTGTGCGGGAAATGCCCCGTGAAGAACGGCTCGTTGTAGGTGACGTTCTTCAGCGCCCGGATGGTCTCGCCCGGCTTGCACTCGAGCACCCTGTCCACGAGCAGGAAGGGATAGCGGTGCGGCAGCTGCCGGAGAATCGCGTTGATGTCCATCCGAACGCAGTCAGTCATCGTTCTTGTCTTCCAGTTCGTTGTCCGTTGAATCACCGGCCGCGCCCCGGACCGCGCGCTCGAGCGCGGTCACGCGCGCGGCGAGCGCATCGAGACGCTTGAAGCGTCCGACCATCCTGCGCCAGGTGCGCGCGTCCTCCGCCGGAATGCCCCCCGAGTATACGCCGGGACGCGTGATCGAATGGGTGATCGTCGACATACCCGTGATGGCGACGTCGTCGCAGATCGAGATGTGACCGGCGATTCCGGTCGCGCCGCCGATCATGCAGCGCCTGCCGATCGTCGCGCTCCCGGAGACGCCTACGCACGCGGCCATCGCGGTATGGGCGCCGATGCGCACGTTGTGCCCGATCTGGATCTGGTTGTCGAGCTTGACACCGTCCTCGATGACGGTGTCCTCCATCGCACCGCGGTCGATCGTCGTGTTGGCGCCGATCTCGACGTCCGCACCGATCCTGACGCTCCCGACCTGCGGCACCTTCACCCAGACCTCGCCTTCGCGAGCGAGGCCGAAGCCGTCCGCGCCGATCACGGCGCCCGGATGGACGAGTGTACGCGGCCCGATGGAGACGTCACGGCAGAGCGTCACACGTGCGACGAGGCGCACGTCCTCGGCCAGCACGACGCCGTCCTCGAGCACGCAGTGCGGCCCCACCACCGCGCGGGGACCGATCACGGCACGCGCCCCGACGACGGCGAACGGTCCGACGTGTGCCGTCGGATCGATCTTCGCGTCCGCAGCCACCACCGCGGTCGGGTGCACGCCGGCGGGAGCGACGGGAAGCGGATACAGAAGCGCCGCGATCCGGGCGAAGGTTGCGTGCGCGTTCCGCGCGATCAGCACGGGAACGGGCGATGCGTCGGCCGCGGATTCCTCGACGACCACCGCCGCGGCACGCGTGGCCGCGAGCTCGCCGCGCAGACGCGGATTGGTGAGGAACGAGAGCGCGCGCGGATGCGCGCTCGCGAGCGGCGCGACGCTGTCGACGACCACGTCCGGATCGCCGCGCAGCTCGCACCCGAAGCGGACGGCGAGCTCACCGAGGGAAAACGCCATGACTCGAACCGCGCGCCGCCCGCCCCGGCCGGGCACCGCGTCAGCGGCTGCTCTTCGAGGCCGCCGACTTGCCCGCCTTCGCCCGAAGCTGCTCGAGGACCGCGGGCGTGATGTCGATCGACGAGTCCGCGTAGATGACGCCGTCGGCGATCACGAGATCGAACTTCTGCGCCTTCGCGTAGGCGCGCACCTCCTCGATCAGCGTGCGCTGCAGTCGTGAAGTCTCCTCGTTGCGGCGCGCGTTGAAGTCTTCCTGGACCTCGGCCTGCTTGCGCGCGAGGTCACGCACGCCGTCGCGCAGCTCCTTCTCCGCCTTCGAGATCTCCTCCGGCGACATCGTCGCGCGGTCCTTCTGCAGCTTCTCCTCCTTGGCCTTGAGGGCCGCCTGCGCGGACTGCAGCTCACGCTGACGCGGCGTGAACTCGTTGCGAATCGCTTCGAGCGCCGCCTGCGCCTGCGGCGACTCCTCCATGAGGCGGCCGTAGTCGACCACGCCGACCTTGACTTGGGCCCATGCGGGAGCTGCCGCGAGCAGCAGCGCGCCCGCGATGCTCATCATCGTCGACCTGAACATGCGGTTCACCGAACACCCACCTCTTGCAGATTCACAACGACGCACTCCCGCTCAGAACGCCTGTCCGATCGAGAACTGGAAGCGCTCTTCCTCGTCGTCCCAGCGCAGCGGATCGCCCTTCTCCACGTTCAGCGGGAACGCATAGCTGAACCTGAAGAGCCCGAGCGGTGCGAGCCACTGGACGGCGATGCCCGTCGAATGTTTCAACCTATCATATGCGAAATCGTAATCGATCCGGGTCGTCTGATTGGGCGGCGGAGCATAGAACTCCGTGTCGCCCGTCGAGAATACGTTGCCGATGTCGTAGAAGGCGCTCACCCGGGCGCTCGAGCGCCACTTCTGCGGGATCGGCAGGATCAGCTCCATGCGGCCGATGACCTTCAGGTTGCCGCCGTAGGGGTTGCCGAGGTCGTCCTTCGGTCCCAGCCGGCTCTCCCGGTAGCCGCGCACGGAATCCGGCCCTCCCGCGAAGAAATTGCGGTACGGCGGCATCGCCGTGGTGTCGCCGAGCGGGGCGCCGTAGCCGATGTCCGCGTTGAAGGCCAGCGTGAAGGGACCCCACAGCGGCACGTACTGGACGTAGTTGTAGTTCGCGACCCAGTACTCGACCTCGCTTCCGGGCACCGTGTACGACAGTGACAGCGAATGCCGCGCGCCGCGGTCGGCGAAGAGCGCGCGGTTGCGGGTGTCGAAGCTCCAGCCCGCGATGAGCTCGGCGGTCTTGAACTTCGTCCCGTAGAACTTGAACTGCGTGAGGCTGCCGTCGAAGTTGTAGAACTCGCCGATGCGCTCGAATGACTTGCCGTTCTGGCGCACCCACTCCTGCGCCTGCCGCGCGCTGCCGAACTCGCTGGTGAGGAGCTCCGCGCTCTGCAGCGCGACGCCGAAACGGATGCTCTGGTACTCGGTGATCTCCCAGGCGTAGTCGAGCCCCGCGGTGATGGTCTCCGACGAGAAATCGGACGACGCGGACACGAACTGCGTCACGTCGCGGTACGACAGCGACACCGTCCGCCCGACGCCGTCGATGGTCGTGTACGGATCGGTGTGCGAGAAGCTGTAGACCTTCGCGTACCGGCCCGAGTTGAGCTCGAGCGCGATGCGTTCGCCGGTACCCATGAAGTTCGCGTCGACGTAGTTGCCGCTCAGGATGAAGCTCTGCGACTCGGAATAGCCGATGCCGCCGCCGAGCGACGCGCTCGGGCCCTCCTCGATCTCGAAGTTCACGTCGACGAGATCCGGCGCGCCCGGAACCGGAGTGGTCTCGTACTCCACGTTCTTGACGTACGGCAGGCGCGACAGGAGGCGCTGCTTGGAGCGCTCGACGGCGACGTTCGACAGCCACGAGCCCTCGAGCTGACGCATCTCGCGGCGGAGCACCTCGTCGTTGATCTTGTTCGCGCCGGAGAAGGTGATGTTGCGCACGTAGACGCGGTTGCCCGGATCGATGAAGAACGTGATCGCGACTTCCTTGTTCTTCTCGTCGATCGTCGGCACGGGATCGACCTTCGCGAACGCGTAGCCGTCGAAGCCGAGTCGGTTCTGCAGGAACTCCTGCGTCGCCGTGATCCTCTGGCGGTTGAAGATCTCGCCGGGCTGCACGAGCAGCAGACGGCGCAGCTCGGCCTCGGGGACGACGAAGTTTCCTGCGAGCTTGACCTCCGACACCCTGTAGACGTCACCCTCGTCGATGTTCACGGTGATGAAGATGTCGTCCTTCTCCGGCGCGATGGCGACCTGCGTCGACTTGATCTCGAAGTTCGCGTAGCCGCGGTCCATGTAGAACGAGCGCAGCTTCTCGAGATCGCCCTGCAGCGCCTCGCGCGAATAGCGGTCGTCCTGGCGGTACCAGGAGAGCCAGTTCGGAGTGCTGAGCTCGAAGCCCTCGAGGATCTCCTCGTCGCTGAACGCCTTGTTGCCGACGATGTTGATCTGCCGGATCTTCGCGCGCTTGCCTTCGGTGATGTCGATCTTGACGCGCACGCGGTTGCCGGGCTGCTCCTCGACCTGGGTGTCGACGCGGACGCCGTACTTGCCGCGGCTGAAGTACTGATCGGTGAGGTACTGCTGCACCTCCTCGAGCACGGAGCGATCGAACGTCTTGCCGACGGCGAGACCGACGTTGCGCAGCGACCGCTGCAGATCCTCCGTCTTGATGTCCTTGTTGCCGGTGATCTCGAAGCTCTCGATCGACGGACGTTCCAGCACGGCCACGATGAGCGTGTTGCCGTCGCGGCGCAGCTCGACGTCGCGGAAGAAGCCCGTCGCGTAGAGCGCGCGGATCGCCTCGCGGACGCGTTGCGGAGTGAGCTGGTCGCCGATGTTGACCGGCAGGTAGTTGTACACCGTGCCTTCGGACACCCGCTGCAGGCCCTCCACGCGGATGTCTCCCACGGTGAACGTGGAGGACTGCATGCTCTGCGCAGACGCGACCACGGGACCGCCGAGCAGCGCGAGAGAGGCCAGAACGGCACGTTGCTTGTTGCGCAGAACCATCTCGTGTGCTTTTTTGCGTGACTCAACCGAACTGACGCGCGATGTCGTTGAACAGCGCGACACTCATCAGCAGGATCAGCAGCGCGATGCCCACCTGCTGGCCGAGCACCTGTGCCCGTTCGGACAGCGGACTGCCCTTCACCCACTCGAGGAGCTGGAAGAGGATCTGGCCGCCGTCGAGGATCGGGATCGGCAGGAGATTCAGAAAGCCGAGGCTCAGGGAGATGAGCACGAGGAAACCGAGGAACGAGGCGAAGCCGGCGGTGGCCGACTCGCCCGCGAACTCGGCGATCGAGAGCGGGCCGCTCAGGTTCTTGAGCGACACGTTGCCGAGAATCATGCGCCAGAAGAGACGCGCCTGGAGCACCGTGAGGTTCCACGCCTCGGCGGTCGCACGCCCGAGGGCGGTGAACACCGAGAGATCGGTGCGCACGAGCATCTCTTCCGGATACTGCACGCCCGCGGGCTGACTCACCTTGATGCGCCCGACGGTGCGCTCGTCGACGACTTCGCTCGCGATCGTCACCCGGGTCGTGTGCTCGGCGCCGTCGCGGCGGTAGCGCACTTCGACGGTCTCGCCCGGGCGGCTGGAAATGGCCGCGACGACGTCGCGGAAGTCGTTCACCGGCTGCCCGTCGATCGACACGATGACGTCGCCGGACTGCAGGCCCGCGGCTGCCGCGGGGCCATCCGGTATCACGTTCCCCAGCTGCGGCGGAATCGGCGGTTCCCTGAAGCGCAGGCCGAGACCGCGCAGCAGCAGCGCCGGCTCGGTGAGCCGCCGCCGCTCGGCGGCATCGGGCACGGTGAGCGTCACGCTGCGCCGCATGCCGTCCTCACCGCGCACGGCCAACTCCGCTCTGCCCGCGCCGCTCACCGCATCGAGCAGGCCGAACACCACGTCGCGCTGCCCGACGACCCTCTCGCCGTTGACCTCGAGGATCTCGTCGCCCGGGCGAAGTCCCGCCTGCGCCGCCGGAGACTGCTGCGCCACGTCGCCGACGATCGGCTTCACCTCGACGACGCCGCTCGCCCAGAGCATGCCCCACAGGACGAGGATGGCGAACCCGATGTTGAAGGCCGGACCGGCGAGCAGCACGAGGATGCGCTGCCAGGGCGGGCGGCGGGTGAAGGAGCGACCGAGCTCGTGTGGAGGCACCGGTCCTTCCCGCTCGTCGAGGAGCTTCACGTAGCCGCCCAGGGGAATGGCGGCGACGACGTATTCGGTGCGGTCGGGGCCTGCGACCTTGCGCAGCAGCGGACGGCCGAAGCCGATGGAGAAGCGCAGCACGCGGAACCCGAGCCGGCGGGCGACCCAGTAGTGCCCGAACTCGTGCACCGTGACCAGGAGGCTCACGGCGACGATGAACCACAGCACGTACCAGAACAGATTCATGCGCGGGCACTCCGTGCAGCTGCGGGCCTGCCCGAAGGCAGGAGTTCGGCCGCCAGGTGCCGCGCCTCGGCATCGGCCGCCAGAACGTCGTCCAGGGCGCGCAGAGGACCGCCGGACATCCTGGTGATCACCGCTTCAATGACTGCCGGGATCTCCATAAAGTTCAACCGCCCCTCGAGGAAGGCCTGAACGGCGACCTCGTTGGCGGCATTGAGGATCGCCGGCAGCAGCCCCCCCACCCGCGCGGCCTCCTGTGCCAGCACCAGACAGCGGAAGCGCTCGGTATCGGGAGCGCAGAAATCGAGCCGTGCAGTGCGCACCAGGTCGAGGAACTCGACGCCGGAGGCGAGCCGCTCGGGCCAGGCGAGCGCATGCGCGATGGGCGTGCGCATGTCGGGCGCCGCGAGCTGCGCCAGCATCGAGCCGTCCACGTACTCCACGAGCGAGTGGATGACGCTCTGGCGGTGCACGACGATCTCGACCTGCGAAGGCGAGAGCCCGAAGAGGAAGCACGCCTCGATGAGCTCGAGGCCTTTGTTCATCAGCGTGGCGGAATCGACGGAGATCTTGCGGCCCATGACCCAGTTCGGGTGACGGCACGCCTGCTCCGGAGTCACGGTCGCGAGTGCCTCGCGGGGCCAGTCGAGGAAAGGTCCTCCCGACGCCGTGAGGAGCACTCTGCGCACGCCCGGCGGCGTTTCGCCCGGGCGCACGTTCGGCGGCAGACACTGGAAGATGGCGTTGTGCTCGCTGTCGATCGGAAGCAGCGTCCCGCCGCCCGCACGCACCGCGGTGATGAGGAGCGGCCCCGCCATCACGAGCGATTCCTTGTTCGCGAGCAACAGGCGCTTGCCGGCACGCGCCGCCGCGAGCGTCGACTTCAGACCCGCGGCGCCGACGATCGCCGCCATCACGAACTGCGCATCGGGAAGTGCGGCCAGCTCCTCGAGCGCGCTCTCGCCGGCGAGCACCCGCGTCCGCACACCGGCCGCCGCGAGCTTCGCTCTCAGCTCCTGTGCCGCGGACTCGTCGGCGAGCGCCGCGTAGTCGGGGCGCCACCGCACGCACTGTTCCGCGAGCCGCGCGGCGTTGCGCCGGGCGCCGAGCGCCACGAGACGGAAGCGATCCGGATGACGCGCGAGGACGTCCAGCGTGCTCTCGCCGATCGAACCGGTCGAGCCGAGCACCGCGACGCCGATCACGTGCCGACTCCGAGGGCGGTGAGGCCGAAGAACAGCACGGGCGCCGCCGCCGTGACACTATCGATACGATCCATCACTCCGCCATGGCCCGGGAATACCTTGCCGCTGTCCTTCATCCCGGCGAATCGCTTGAGGAGACTTTCCGTGAGGTCGCCGACGATCGAGAACGCCACGGCCACGAGGCACAGCGGCACGAACACGATCAGCGGCACTTCGAACCAGCCGCTACCCCCCACGGCGAACAGGGCGCTGACGGCGATACCGCCCACGACGCCCTCCCAAGTCTTGCCGGGAGAGACCGCCGGCGCAAGCCGCCGCCGTCCGAAGCGGCGGCCGAAGAAGAACGCCCCGATGTCCGCCACCCAGACGAGGATGAGCACGAAGAGCATCCACTCTGCGCCGCGCGGCAGATCGAGCCGCAGCCGCATGAGCGCGAGCCACGCCGGAACGAGCGCGAGCACGCCGGCGAGCGCCGCGGTCCACGGGGTGACGCGTCGGGGCGCGAACAGGATCCAGCCGAGCGCCACGCACCACCAGGCCACGGCCACGCCCATGATGAGATCGCGCCCGGACTCGATGGCGCTCCAGCGCCAGGAGAGCGGAAGCAGAACCGCGACGAGCGCGACGAACGCGACCCTCAGCGCGAGCGACGGCGTGCGCAGGAATCCGGACCACTCCCAGGCACCGGCAAGAGCCACGGCGGTCAGCGCGACGACCGTCGCCGCCGGCGGCAGCCAGAGCACGACGGCGAGCAGGACCAGGATCAGCAGCAGCGCTGTGACGATGCGGGCCTTAAGCACGCACGGCGCCTCCGACCTGCGCGCCGGTCAGGCCGAAGCGTCGCTCGCGGCGGGCGAAGTGCTCGAACGCCGCCTGAAGCTCGTCAGCATTGAAGTCCGGCCAGAGCGTATCGGTGAAATAGAGCTCCGAGTAGGCGAGATTCCAGAGCAGGAAATTGCTGATCCGCTGCTCACCGCCAGTTCGGATGAAGAGGTCGGGATCGGGCAGGCCGGCAAGCTGCAGGGCGCCGGCCACGCGCGCCTCGTCGATCTCCTCAGGACGTAAGGTCCCGGCTGAGCATTGTTTCGCAAGCTCTTGACATGCCTGAACAATATCCCAGCGCCCGCCGTAGCTCACCGCGATCTGCAGCTTGAGGCCGTCGTTTGCGGCTGTCAGCTCCTCCGCGGCGGCCATGCGCGCCTGCAGACGGACGCTGAGCGACCGGCGATCCCCGATGAAGCGCAGCCGCACGCGGTTCGCATGCAGCTCGGCCACCTCGCGATCGAGCGCTTCGAGGAAGAGGCTCATGAGGTTCGTCACCTCCTCCTGCGGACGGCGCCAGTTCTCGCTCGAGAATGCGAAGAGCGTCAGCGCCTCGACCCCGCTGCGCGCGCAGTGCTCGATGGACGCGCGCACCGGTGCGATCCCGGCCTTGTGTCCTGCCTGCCGCGGCTGGCCGCGGGCCGTCGCCCAGCGGCCGTTGCCATCCATGATGATCGCGACGTGCCGGGGAACCCTCGCCCAGCCTTCGGGCAGCTCCTCCCGCTCCGCGGCTGTGGGCCGGGGTGCAGGCGTCATACCTGCATGATCTCCTTCTCCTTGGCGGCGAGGAGCTGGTCGATCTCGCCCACATACTTGTCGGTGAGCTTCTGCACCTCGGCCTCGGCGCGCCGCTCGTCGTCCTGCGAGAGGAGCTTCTCCTTCAGCATGTCCTTGATGTCGTTCATCACGTCGCGCCGCACGTTGCGCACGGCGACGCGCGCGTTCTCGGCCTCCTGACGCACGATCTTCGTGATCTCGCGGCGCCGCTCCTCGGTGAGCGGCGGCATCGGGATGCGGATGACGGTACCGGCGGTCATGGGCGTGAGGCCGAGATCGGACTTGTGAATGGCCCTCTCGATCGACTGCACCATGGTCTTCTCGTACGGCACGACGACCAGGGTGCGTCCCTCCTCCACGTTGATGGTCGCCACCTGCTGCAGCGGCACTTCCGCGCCGTAGTAGTCGACCTTGAGGTGCTCGATGAGGCTGGGATGCGCGCGACCCGTGCGCATCTTCCTCAGCTCGGCCTGGAACGTCTGCACGCATTTCGCCATGCGCGCAGCGGCGTCTTTCTTGAGATCCTCGAGCATGGTCCGTCTCCTTCGCCCGCGCGCTACTCGTACGTGACGATCGTTCCCACGTCCTCGCCGCGCACGAGGCGCGTCAGGTCACCCGAATTGTTGAGATTGAAGACCTGCAATGGCAAGCGGTTGTCCCGGCACATGACGATGGCCGTGGCGTCCATGACGTTCAGCCGGTCGGCGAGCACCTTGTCGAACGTGATCCGCTCGTAGCGCGTGGCGGCGGGGTTGCGCACGGGGTCGTCGGAGAACACTCCGTTCACCTTCGTGGCCTTGATGAGCACGTCGGCACCGATCTCTATGGCGCGCAGGGAAGCGGCCGTGTCGGTCGTGAAGAACGGATTGCCCGTGCCGGCGGCGAAGATCACGACCCGGCCCTTCTCGAGATGGCGGATGGCGCGGCGACGGATGTAGTCCTCGCACACCTGATTGATGCGGATGGCGGACATCACCCGCGCGTACAGGCCGAGCGACTCGAGCGCATCCTGCATGGCGAGCGCGTTCATCACCGTGGCGAGCATGCCCATGTGGTCCGCGGTGACGCGATCCATGCCGGCGCGTGCGAGGCCCGCGCCCCTGAAGATGTTGCCGCCGCCGATCACGACGGCGACCTGCACGCCCATCTGTGTGATCTCCTGGATCTCGCCCGCGATGCGTTTCAGTACCGCTGGATCGATGCCGTAGTCGGCCTTCCCCATCAGCGCTTCGCCCGACAGCTTGACGAGAATCCGCGAATAGCGCGGTCGAGTGTTCTCGCTCATCGACGCAGTGCCCTCTGTAGCCATCCTCGCGTGCCCTCGGCCGGCACGCGTTCCGCTAAAGAAAACCCCGCACGTGGCGGGGTTTTCGCAGACCGCGGGCGCGATCAGCGCTTCGCAGTCCCTCCGGCATCGTTACCCTTCACCTGTTTCATCACCTCGGCGGCGAAGTCCTCCTGACGTTTCTCGATGCCCGCTCCCACCTCGAAGCGCTCGAAGCCGGTGACCGAGGCCTTCGCGCCCTTGAGGAGCTTCTCCACGGTCGTGTCCGGGTCCTTGACGAAGGGCTGACCCAGGAGCGTGATCTCGTTGAGCATCTTGCGCAGCCGGCCCTCGACCATCTTGGCGACGATCTCCGGCGGCTTGCCCTCGGTCTTGGCCTGCTCGGTGAGGATCTCGCGCTCCTTGGCGACGACGTCCTCGGGGACGTCGGCCGTGGAGACGTAGCGCGGATTGCTCGCAGCCACGTGCATGGCCAGATCGTGCGCCAGCGCGGCGTCACCGCCCTGCAGGGCAACCAGCGCACCGATGCGCGTGCCGTGCAGGTAGGCGCCGAGGCGGTCGGTCGCCTCGAGCACGGTGAAGCGGCGCACCGTGATGTTCTCGCCGATGCGGGAGATCAGCGCACGGCGCCGCTCGTCGATCGTCTCGGAACCGTCGAGCTTCGTCTCGAGCAGTGCCTCGAGGGTGGCCGGGCGCGTCTCGAGCACCTTGCGCGCGACGGCCTGCGCGAACGATCGGAAGTCCTGCTCGCGGGCCACGAAATCGGTCTCGCAGTTGACCTCGACCATGGCGGCCGCACGCTCGTCGGGCGACTTCTCGATGACGATGACGCCCTCGGCCGCGACGCGCGCCGCCTTCTTGTCGGCCTTCGCCAGGCCCTGCTTGCGCATGAGCTCGGCCGCGGCGTCGAGATCGCCGTTCGCCTCGACCAGAGCCTTCTTGCACTCCATCATCCCCGCGCCGGTACGCTCGCGGAGCTGCTTGACTGCCTCTGCTGTGATGTTCATTCCGACGGTTCCGATCCCTTGTGTCTGATCTCACCCGCCGCGGACGTCAACCCGCGGCCGGGCCCTCGCCGCGTCCTGCACGCCGGCCGGGGCGCGCCGCCACATCTGCGGCACCCTCCTCGGCTTCGTCGAGGTCGTCGTAGTCTCCGCCATCGTCGCTGCCCGCCACGATCGGGGCCTTGACCGGAGGCAGACGGCGGCGCGCCGTCGGCGTCTTCTTGCTGCGCACCGCGGCCTGCGGACGCTGCCGCCCGCGGCCCGTCCTGCGGCGCGGCTGCCCGGATTCGTCGAGCTCGACGAACTCGTCCTCGCCGACCGTCACGGCAGGCACCGAAGCCTTGCCCTCGAGCACGGCATCGGCGATTCCCGAGGCGTAGAGCTGGATCGCGCGCATGGCGTCGTCGTTGCCCGGGATGACGTAGTCGATCCCTTCCGGAGAGCAGTTGGTATCGACCACCGCGACGACCGGAATGCCGAGCTTCTTCGCCTCGTGGACGGCGATCTTCTCGTGGCCGACGTCGATCACGAAGAGCGCGTCCGGGAGCGACTCCATGTTCTTGATGCCGCCGAGGCTCTTCTCGAGCTTCTCCATTTCGCGGCGGAGCTGGGTCGCCTCCTTCTTGCCGCGCTTCTCGAGCGCGCCCGAGGTCGACATCTCGGTGAGCTCGGCGAGGCGCTTGATGGACTGACGGATCGTCTTGAAGTTGGTGAGCATGCCGCCGAGCCAGCGCTGGTTCACGTACGGCATGCCGCAGCGCTCGGCCTCCTTCTGGATGGCTTCGCGCGCCGCACGCTTCGTGCCGACGAAGAGCACGATGCCCCCGTCGGCGACCAGGTTCTTGATGAAGTTCGCAGCCTCCACATACATGGGCTGCGTCTTCTCGAGATTGATGATGTGGATCTTGTTACGCTCGCCGAAGATGTAAGGGGCCATCTTCGGGTTCCAGAAGCGGGTCTGATGTCCGAAATGGACGCCCGCCTCCAGCATCTGTCGCATGGACACGCTGGCCATGAGTACTCCTTGTCAGGGTTGAGCCTCCGCGCATCCCGGGCGGCCATTCCCCGACGGAAGCCTTCCGAAGGCTCTGACGTCGCGGAACACCCCACCGACCGGATAGCGATGCGCGTGTGTGTTCGTTGCCAAAAAAGGCCGCGCTTTATACCATGAAGATCCCGTCCGAACAACGCCTTACGCAGACCCGGAACCGGGTCGGCGGACCTTTCATGCACGTCACCATCAAGACCCCTGAAGAGCAGGAGAAAATGCGCGTCGCGGGCCGCCTCGCGGCCGACGTCCTCGACATGATCGAGGAGTACGTCGTCCCCGGCGTGACCACCGAGGAGCTCGACCGCATCTGCCACGAGTACATCGTGAACGTGCAGAAGGCGATCCCCGCCAACCTCAACTACCGCGGCTTCCCGAAGACAATCTGCACTTCGGTGAACCACGTCGTCTGCCACGGGATCCCGAACGACCGGCGCCTCAAGGCGGGAGACATCATCAACATCGACGTCACGGTCATCAAGGACGGCTACCACGGCGACACCAGCCGGATGTACTGCGTCGGCAAGCCTCCCGTGCTTGCGCAGCGCCTCATCGAAACGTGCTACGAGGCGATGTGGCGCGGCATCGAGACCGTGCGTCCCGGAGCCCGTCTCGGCGACATCGGACACGCGATCCAGTCGCTGGTCGAGTCGCGCAACTTCTCCGTGGTGCGCGAGTACTGCGGCCACGGGATCGGCCGCGTCTACCACGAGGACCCGCAGGTCCTGCACTACGGCGAGCCGGGCACCGGGCTCGAGCTTCGTCCTGGCATGACGTTCACCATCGAGCCGATGGTCAACGCGGGCAAGCGTCACGTGCGCCTGCTGCCCGACGGCTGGACCGTCGTCACGAAGGACCACTCGCTCTCCGCACAGTGGGAGCACACGGTGCTCGTGACGGAAACGGGCGTCGAAGTGCTCACCCTCGGCGCGAAAGACCGCTGACCGCATGGACGTCGAAACATCATCCGTCGCGGCAGGCCACGACTGGCCGCTCCTCGAGCAGATTCCGGAGCGCCTGGCGGCCGACGGCTCCCGCGAGGCGTATCGGGCGCTCCTCAAGGAAGCGCACGAGGAGCTCAAGAGCCGTTTCCTCGCCGAGGAGCCGGTGGAGACGCTCGTGCATGCACGCGCCGCGCTCGTCGACGCCGTGCTGCGCGAAGCCTGGCGCACGCACGCCGGGACCATCGAGGCCGGGTGGGCGCTCGTCGCCGTAGGCGGCTACGGCCGCGGCGAGCTGCATCCCTGCTCCGACATCGACCTGCTGCTGCTCGTGCCGGCGCCGCTCGACGATCTCGGGCGGGCGCGCGTGGAGCGCTTCGTGGCCTTCCTGTGGGACATCGGGCTCGAGGTCGGTCACAGCGTGCGCACCGTCGAGGAGTGCGCGCAGGAGAGCGCCGCCGACGTGAGCGTCATGACGACGCTGCTCGAGTCGCGCCTGCTGGCGGGCAATGCGGATCTCCTCGCGCGCATGAACGAGGCCCTCTCACCCGAGCACGTGTGGCCCGTGCGCGAGTTCTACGAGGCGAAGGTGCGCGAGCAGACCGAGCGGCATCTCAAGGCGCACGACACGGCGTACAACCTCGAGCCGAACGTGAAGACGGGGCCGGGCGGGCTGCGCGACATCCAGACGATCGCCTGGGTGGCGAAGAGACACTTCGGCAGCGGCTCGCTCGACAGCCTGGTGACGCACGGATTCCTCTCCCCTGCCGAGCTGCGTCAGCTCAAGCAGGCGCAGGCGTTCCTGTGGAAGGTGCGCTTCGGGCTGCACGTGCTCACGGGACGGCGCGAGGACCGGCTGCTCTTCGATCATCAGATAAAGCTCGCGCAGACCTTCGGCTACGAGGACGCGTCCTACACGCTCGCCGTCGAGCAGTTCATGCAGCGGTACTACCGCACCGTGAAGGACGTGAGCCTGCTCAACGAGCTCCTGCTGCAGCTCTTCCGCGAGGCGATGCTCACGGAGAGCGAGCCGCCGCGGCCGCTCAATGCGCGCTTCCAGGTGCGCAACGGTGCGCTCGAGGCGGTCAGCGACGACGTCTTCATCCGCCATCCGTCCGCCCTGCTCGAGCTGTTCCTGCTGCTGCAGCAGAACCCCGACATCAAGGGCGTGCGCGCTTCGACGATGCGCGCCGTCGCGCGGAGCCTCTGGCTCATCGACGAGGAGTTCCGCCAGAACCCGCGGCACCACCGGCTGTTCCTCGAGATCCTGCGCGCACCGCACGGCGTCACCCACGAGCTGCGCAGGATGAACACCTACGGCGTGCTCGGCCGCTACATTCCCGCGTTCGGCCGCATCGTGGGCCGCATGCAGTACGACCTGTTCCACGCGTACACGGTCGATGCGCACACGCTGGCCGTCGTCAGGAATCTGCGCCGCTTCGCGCTGCCGCGGTTCGATCACGAGCTGCCTCATGCGTCCGCCGTCATGCAGCAGCTCCCGAAGCAGGAGATCGCGATCCTGGCGGCTCTCTTTCACGACATCGCGAAGGGCCGCGGCGGCGATCACTCGGAGCTCGGCGCGGTCGACGCGGAGGCGTTCTGTCTCGAGCAGGGGCTCTCGCGCTACGATGCGCGGCTCGTCGCCTGGCTCGTGCGCAATCACCTCGAGCTCTCGATCACCGCGCAGAAGCAGGACATCTCGGATCCCGAGGTGATCAACGCGTTCGCGCGCAAGGTGGGCGACGAGACGCACCTCGATTATCTCTACGTGCTCACCTGCGCCGACGTACGCGGCACGAATCCGAAGCTCTGGAACTCGTGGAAGGCCTCGCTCTTCCAGGAGTTCTACGAGCGCGTGAAGCGCGCGCTGCGCCGCGGCCTCGAGAGCCCCATCGACCAGGACGAGCTGGTACGCGAGACGCAGGCCGCCGCACGCCGGCTGCTGGCCGATGCCGACGTGGACGAGGCCGACATCGAGCGTGCCTGGGCGCGGTTCTCGCCGGCCTACTTCCTGCGGCACACGTCCGACGAGGTCGCGTGGCACACGCGGTTGCTCGCCGAGCGCGAGCCGAATGCGCAGGAACCGCTCGTCGCGCTCGATCCGCGCAGCGTGCGGGGCACGACCGCGGTGCTGATCTTCGCACCGGCGCGCCGCAACGGCTTCGCGCGTACGACGGCGGTGCTCGATCAGCTCGGGCTCACCATCGTCGATGCGCGCATCACGCCGACGGGCGACGGCTTCAGCCTCGATCTCTACCACGTGCTCGAGGACGACGGCGCGCCGATCACCGACACCGACCGTCAGGCCGAGATCGAGCGCGCGCTGTGGCGCTCCCTGCACGGCCCCGACGATGCGCAGTTCACCGTCTCGCGCCGCGCGCCGCGCCAGGTGCGCATGTTCAACACACCGACGCAGATCACCATCAGCGTCGACGAGCGCAATCAGCGCTCGGTGCTCGAGCTGACCGCGGGTGACCGTCCGGGTCTGCTGAGTGACGTCGGCAAGGTGCTCATGGAGGAGCGCATCGAGCTGCACACCGCCAAGATCATGACGGTGGGCGAGCGCGCGGAGGACGTCTTCTACGTCACCGACTACGAAAACAGGCCGCTCGACGACGCCGCAGCCGCGCGGCTGCGCGACCGTCTGATGCAGGCGCTCGATCGGCGGCAGGCCGCATGAACCCGCGCCTCGCGCTGCTGCACACCTATCCGTTCGAGAAGCTCGCGCGCCTGAAGGCGGGCGCGGCGCCTCCGGCACATCTGCCGCACATCGCAATGTCGATCGGCGAGCCGCAGCACGCGCCACCTCCCTTCGTGCTCGAGGCGCTCCGGGAGAATCTCGGCAAGCTGGGCAGTTACCCGGCGACGAAGGGTCTGCCCGAGCTGCGCGCCGCCGCAGCGGGCTGGCTCGAGCGCCGTTTCGGTCTGCCTGAAGGGCGCGTCGATCCGGACACGATGGTGCTGCCGGTCAACGGCACGCGAGAGGCACTGTTCGCCTTCGTGCAGACGATCGTGGATGCGAGCCGCGCGCCCGTCGTCGCGATGCCGAATCCGTTCTATCAGATCTACGAGGGCGCGGCGCTGCTCGCAGGCGCCGAGCCTCTGCATCTCGACACGACCGCGGAGAACGGCTTCGAGCCGGATCTCGACGCCGTGCCCGATTCTCTGTGGCGCCGCTGCCAGGTGCTCTTCATCTGCAGTCCGGGCAACCCGACGGGCAAGGTGCTCTCGCGCGCCTGGCTCGAGCGGGCGCTCGCGCTCGCCGACCGCTACGGATTCGTCATCGCGAGCGACGAATGCTACTCGGATCTCTACTGCGACGAGTCGGCGCCGCCTGCGAGTCTCCTCGAGGCGTGCCTCGCGACGGGGCGCGATCGTTTCGAGGGCTGCGTCGTGTTCCACAGCCTCTCGAAGCGCTCGAGCGTTCCGGGCCTGCGCTCGGGATTCGTCGCGGGCGATCCGCAGATCATCGACCGCTTTCTCCTCTACCGCACGTACCACGGCGGCGCGATGCCGGTGCCCACGCAGCTCGCGAGCTGCGCCGCGTGGAACGACGACGCGCACGCGGCCGAGAACCGCAGGCTCTACCAGGAGAAGTTCGCGCGTGTGGTGCCCATTCTCGAGTCGTGCCTCGACGTGAAGCGCCCGGACGGCGCGTTCTATCTGTGGACCGACGTCCGCGGCGACGACGAGGCGTTCGCGCGCGATCTTTTCGCCACGCAGAACGTGACGGTGCTGCCCGGGTCGTATCTCGCGCGCGAAACTGCGCGCGGCAACCCCGGCCGGGGCCGGGTGCGGATCTCGCTCACGCCGCCCCTCGAAACCTGCATCGAGGCCGCGGAGCGCATCCGCGCTTTTCTGCGCGCTCGCTGACCGGGCGCGCGCAACTCCTGCTCGCGGTCCGGCCGGGCTCAGTGCGCTGCGGGATTCTCCGCACCGTGCCGGCGGCAGCCCGGGGCCGTACGGTCGAGTCCGTCGCGCCGGAACACTGGACTGTGAGCGCCCGCGTAGGCAGCATTGCGCCCCTCTTCGAGGCACGGGAGGCCGGATGAGCGAACTCGGCAGACTGCAGGAGATCATCGAAGCGGCATTCGAGGAGCGCAGCAAGCTCTCACCATCGAACAGACCGGCGGAGCTCGTCGAGGCGCTCGACGAGTGCATCGAGCTGCTCGACAGCGGCCGCGCCCGCGTGGCCGAGCAGCGCGACGGCCGCTGGGTCGTCAACGAGTGGCTCAAGAAGGCCGTCCTGCTCTACTTCCGGGTCCGCGAGAACCAGGTCGTCGACGCGGGATTCACCCGCTTCTACGACAAGGTGCCTCTCAAGTACCGCGACGCCACCGAGGCCGAGCTGCGCGCCGGCGGTGCGCGCATCGTCCCGCACGCGATCGTGCGCAAGGGCGCCTACGTCGCACCGGACGCGGTGCTCATGCCGAGCTACGTCAACATCGGCGCCTACGTCGGCCCCGGCACGATGGTCGACACGTGGGCCACGGTGGGCTCCTGTGCCCAGATCGGACGCAACGTCCATCTCTCGGGCGGCGTCGGCATCGGAGGCGTGCTCGAGCCGCTGCAGGCGACGCCGACGATCATCGAAGACGACTGCTTCATCGGCGCCCGCTCCGAGATCGTCGAGGGCGTGGTCGTCGAGCGCGGCTCGGTGATCTCGATGGGCGTGTACATCGGTCAGAGCACGCGCATCTACGACCGCACGACGGGCGTGATCCTGCACGGCCGCGTGCCTGCGGGCTCCGTCGTCGTGCCCGGCACGCTGCCGTCGGCCGATGGACGCTACGGGCTTTACTGCGCGGTGATCGTCAAGCGCGTCGACGAGAAGACCCGCGCCAGAACCTCGATCAACGAGCTGCTGCGCTCTGCGGAGTAACCGATGCGACTGTTCTCGAGCCTCATGCCGCGTGAGCGCCGCTTCTTCGATCTCTTCGACCGCCATGCGGCGCTCGTCGTGGAGGGCAGCGTCGTCCTTACCGAGCTGCTGCAGAACTACGTGGACCGCGAGGAGCGGCACCGCCGGATCGCGCGCATCGAAGAGCTGGAGCACGCGGCCGACCGAGTGACCCACGAAACCGTATCGCTCCTGCACAAGACCTTCGTCACGCCGATCGACCGCGACGACATCCACCGGCTGATCTCGAGCATGGACGACGTGCTCGACCTCATCCAGGACGCCGCGGAGGCGCTGCAGCTCTACGACATCCAGAGCCTCACACCCGAGGCGTGCGAGCTCGCGGAGCTGCTGAGAAAGAGCTGCGAGCGCATCCAGGGCGCCGTGCGGCTGCTCTCCAACATGGACCAGGCGATGCGTGCGCTGCACCTCTGCCACGAGATCGACGGCTTCGAGTCCGAAGCCGACCGCGTCATGCGCGTCGCGATCTCCAAGCTCTTCCGCGAGGAGAGCGACGTGCGCCAGATCATCAAGCTGGAGACGATCTACCAGCTCCTCGAGTCGGCCACGGACCAGTGCGAGGACGTGGCCAACATCATCGAAGGCGTCGTGCTCGAGAACGCCTGACGATGGATCCGGGCCTCGCATTCGGCGCGCTCGTGCTGCTCGTCGCATTGGCGCTGTTCTTCGATTTCCTCAACGGCTTCCACGACGCGGCGAACTCGATCGCGACGATCGTTTCCACGGGCGTGCTGAAGCCCTACCAGGCCGTGATCTGGGCGGCGTTCTTCAACTTCGTCGCCATCGCGATCTTCGAGCTCAAGGTCGCGGCGACGGTGGGCAAGGGCATCATCGCGCCGGAGTTCGTCGATGCGGGAGTGATCTTCGGTGCGCTCGTCGGCGCGATCGCCTGGAACCTCATCACCTGGTACTACGGCATTCCGTCGAGCTCCTCGCACGCGCTCATCGGCGGCATGATCGGCTCGGCCGTCGCCAAGACCGGCACGGAGCCGCTGGTCGCTTCGGGCATCCTGAAGACCACGGCATTCATCGTCGTCTCGCCCGTCCTCGGTGCCCTGCTCGGCGCGCTGCTCATGGTGCTCGTCTCCTGGATCTGCTTCCGCTCCTCGCCGCGACCCGTCGACCGCTGGTTCCGCAGGCTCCAGCTCCTCTCCTCGGCGCTCTACAGCGTCGGCCACGGCAGCAACGACGCGCAGAAGACGATGGGCATCATCTGGCTGCTGCTCATCTCGGCGGGCGTGACGTCCGAGGATCACCTGCCGTTCTGGGTGATCCTGAGCTGCTACGTCGCGATCGCCTTCGGAACGCTCTTCGGCGGCTGGCGCATCGTGAAGACGATGGGCCAGAAGATCACGAAGCTGCGCCCCATCGGCGGCTTCGCCGCGGAGACGGGCGGCGCGATGACGCTCTTCCTCGCCTCCGGCCTCGGCATCCCGGTTTCCACGACGCACACCATCACGGGCGCGATCGTCGGCGTCGGCTCCGCGCAGCGCACTTCCGCCGTCCGCTGGGGCGTCGCCGGCAACATCGTCGTCGCGTGGATCATCACCATCCCCGCCGCCGCCATCATCGCCGCCGTCGCCTGGTGGATCGGCCGCGCGTTCTTCTGACCGGCCGGCTGCGCTCCCGAGCCGGACGCCGGCGAGCGCGCGACCGATCAGCCGAAGCGGCCGGTGATGTAGGCCTCGGTGAGGCGGTGGCGAGGATTGGTGAAGATCCGCTCGGTGGGGCCGACTTCGACGAGGCTGCCGAGGTGGAAGTACGCCGTGCGCTGCGAGACGCGCGCGGCCTGCTGCATGGAGTGCGTGACGATCACGATGGCGTAGGTCGCGCGCAGCTCGTCGATCAGATCCTCGATGCGTGCGGTGGCGATGGGATCGAGCGCCGAGCAGGGCTCGTCCATGAGGATCACTTCCGGATTGACCGCGATCGTGCGCGCGATGCACAGGCGCTGCTGCTGCCCTCCGGAAAGACTCGTCGCGGGCTGACTCAACCGGTCCTTCACCTCGTCCCAGAGCCCTGCCCTCTGCAGGCTCGTGTGGACGATCTCGTCGAGCTCGACACGGTCGGCGGCGAGACCGTGGATGCGCGGACCGTACGCCACGTTCTCGTAGATGGACTTGGGGAACGGGTTCGGTTTCTGGAACACCATGCCGACGCGTGCCCGGAGCTGCACGACGTCCTGCTTCCGGTCGTAGATGTCCCGACCGTCGAGCAGGATCGAGCCAGTCACGCGCGCCGACGGGATCGTGTCGTTCATGCGGTTGAGGCAGCGCAGGAACGTCGACTTGCCGCAGCCCGAGGGGCCGATCATCGCGAGCACCTCCTGGCGGGCGATGTCGATGCTCACGTCCCGGATGGCGTGCTTCTCGCCGTAATACACGTTCACGTGCCGGCAGGAGAAGATCGGATCCGGCACGGTGACGTCGCCGACGGTGCTGAACTCCCCCCCGGCGAGCCGCTCGGCCGCACGTGCGCGAGGCGCGTCCGCGTGCGGTTCCGCGCCGGCGCTGCGGATGCGGCTTTCGTCCAGGGTCGCGGAGTCGTTCATGGATCCAGGCTCCGGGGTCACGAGTATAGGCCGGTTCACCAGCGCCTCTCGAAGCGTCTGCGCAGCAGCACTGCCGCGGTATTCATCACGATGAGGAACGCGAGCAGCACGATGATCGCCCCCGACGTGCGCTCCACGAAGCCGCGCTCCGGGCTGTCCGACCAGAGGAAGATCTGCACCGGCAGCGCCGTCGCGGGATCGGTGAAGCCCGACGGAACGTCGACGATGAACGCGACCATGCCGATCATGAGGAGCGGCGCCGTCTCGCCGAGCGCCCTTGCCATGCCGATGATGGTTCCCGTCAGGATGCCGGGCATCGCGAGCGGCAGCACGTGGTGCACGACAGTCTGAATCGGCGAAGCACCCATGGCGAGCGCGGCGTCGCGGATCGAAGGCGGAACGGCCTTCAGGGCCGCGCGCGCGGCGATGATGATCGTCGGAAGCGTGAGGAGCGTGAGCACGAGTGCCCCGACGAGCGGAGCGGAGCGCGGGAGCCCGAAGAACCCGATGAAGACCGCGAGGCCCAGCAGACCGAAGACGATCGAAGGCACCGCTGCCAGATTGTTGATGTTGACCTCGATGAGATCCGTCCAGCGATTGCGCGGCGCGAACTCCTCGAGATAGACCGCCGCGGCGACGCCGATCGGGAAAGAGAGGATCAGCGTGAGCAGCAGCGTGAAGAACGAGCCCATGACGGCACCGCGGACGCCCGCCTGCTCGGGCTCGCGGGAGTCGCCGTTCACGAAGAACGTCCGGTTGAAGCGCAGCTCGAGACGCCCGCGCTCGCGCAGCGTGTCGATCCAGGCGAGCTGCTCCTCCGAGAGCCTGCCTTCCTCGCCGATTTCGTCACGGGCGATCTCACCTTTGAGCAGAAGGTCGACGTCCGCGCTCGCGAGGAGCCACACCCGTTCGCGCTGGCCGACGAGACCGGGATTCGCGAGCACCCGCCGCTGCAGCTCGTGCGCGGCGCCGCTGCTCACGAGCCGGGTTAGCTGCCTCACGTCGCGCCGCCCCTCGATGCCGGGAAACTCGGCGCGCAGCGCCGTCCGTACGAGCGCCTCGTAGTCCGCGAGCCGCAGATCGTCCTCGCGCCGCGTGCCGGAGGGATCGATGACTTCGGGATCGTAGAAGACGTCGAGCTGCACGTAGGCCTGGCGGAAGACCGAGACACCCTGCGCGAGGATCGTCGCGAACAGGAACGCGACGAACGCGATGCCGAGGATCACGGCACACAGACCGTACGCACGGAAGCGCCGCTCCGCGCCGTAGCGGCGGCGCAGGCTCCGCTCGACGAGTTCCTGCGTCTCGCGCGGCGTGCGCGGCCGGCGCACCGGCTTCCCTTCTTCACTCATACTGCTCACGGTACTTCCTGACGATGTGCAGCGCGAGCACGTTGAGCGCCAGTGTCGTGACGAACAGCACGAGCCCGAGCGCGAACGCCGCCAGCGTCTTCGGGCTGTCGAATTCCTGATCTCCGACGAGGAGCGTGACGATCTGCACCGTCACCGTCGTCACGGCCTCGAAAGGATTCAGTGTGAGATTCGCGGCGAGTCCCGCCGCCATGACGACGATCATCGTCTCGCCGATCGCGCGCGAGATCGCGAGCAGTATGCCGCCCACGATTCCGGGCAGCGCCGCGGGCAGCACGACCTGCCGGATCGCCTCCGACTTCGTCGCGCCGAGCGCGTAGGCGCCGTCCCGGAGAGACTGCGGAACCGCGGTGATCATGTCGTCCGCGAGCGACGAGACGAAGGGAATGATCATGACGCCCATGACGAGACCCGCGGCGAGCGCGCTTTCCGATGACACGTCGAGTCCGATCGCCTCACCCCACGTGCGCAGGAACGGCCCCACCGTGATCGCGGCGAAGAACCCGTAGACGACGGTCGGCACGCCCGCGAGCACCTCGAGCACGGGCTTCGCCCACGCCCGGAATCGCGGGTGCGCGTACTCGGCAAGGTAGACCGCCGAGAAGAGACCGACCGGCACCGCCACGAGCATCGCGATGGCGGCGATGAGCCCGGTGCCGACGAAGAGCGGCACGGCGCCGAAGGCTCCGGACGCGCCAACCTGGTCCGCTCGGATCGCGGTCTGGGGGCTCCACGTGAGCCCGAACAGGAACTCGTACCAGGGCACGCGTGCGAAGAAGCGCATTGCCTCGAAGAGGACGGAGAGAATGATCCCGATGGTCGTCAGCACGGCGACCAGCGAGCATGCGATCAGGAGCCCCTGCACGATCCGCTCCACCGCGTTGCGCGCGCGGAGCTGCGGAGAGATGCGGCTGCGGGCAACGAGCAGTCCCGCGATGCCGACGGCGAGGACGATCGCCGTGAGCATCGCGCGGCCAATGCCCTGCAGGCGCACGTACTCGGCGGCGGCGGCGCGGATCTCGGGCTCGGCGCTCTCCGCCGGCACGCTGCCCGCGACGACGTTGCGCACGTCGTTCATCACGAGCCCGAGCAGCTCCGGCGGCAGATTCCGCAGCCGCTCGGGAAGCTGTGCCGCCACGAGGCCGGCAATGATCGAGTCCTGGAACGCGAGCCACAGCCCCAGCACCGCAAGCGCGGGCAGCGCGCACGACAGCGCCGTGAGCATGCCGTAATGCGCAGGGAGCGAGTGCAGATCGTGGATGCGGCGCGAACCGCCGACCACCGCGAGCGAGCGCGCCCTTCCCGTCAGATATGCGACGAACGACAGCGCAACGAGCGCGACGAGCAGTGCGGCGGGCGTCATCGGTCGGCCGACGTCAGAACCGGAAGTTCAGATCGAGCTGCAGACGGCGATAGTCGCGCCGTGCACCACCCGATCCGAGACCCGAGACGTTGAGCTCGTTGAGAAAGTACGATGCGCTGAACGCGAAGTTCTGATCCAGGCCGTAGCCGACGCGGATCACGCTGCCGCGCGAGTCCGTCTGGCCGTCGGCGAAGTCGGAATCGACGAACTGCGCGAAGAGCGCGTCGCGCTCGATGTCCTGGTACACGTATCCGATCTCCCAGCTTCGTGCGTCGCGCACCCGGCCCCACGTCACGCCCGCACCGTATGCGGTATCGAGTTCGTCGGCTGCCCGATTCCGCCCGTATTCGGCGAATACGGTCAGCGGCCGCCCGCCGAGCTCGAACGACACTTCTCCGAAGACCTCTGCGATGTCGTAGTCGTTGGCAAGGCATCGCTCGCCGACGCCGACCGCCGGATGACATGGCCCTCCGCCGCCCGGTGCCGCGGTGAACGTGGAGTTTCCGAAAGGATCGAATTCGTCCGGCGCGGGCAGCGTCCGTCCGCGGACGGCGCCGTAGTCATAGTAGCCTGCGCCGATGGTGAGCCGCACGCCGAGTCCGAGCTCGCCGCGCCAGCCCGCCTGAACGGCGGTGAGCGTAGAGTCCGAAAGCTGCGAGCGCTCGGTGAGCCAGTACTGGTGAGCGTTTGCGAACAGTCCCGAGGAGTGCGTGTAGGCAGCGGCAAGCCCTTCCGGATTGATGTCGCCGTCGATGAAGAGACTCTCGTCCGGGCGGATCCACTGTTGACGCATCTTGCCCAGCGTGAGCGTGAAGCGTTCGTCGGGGCTCCACTGCGCGTAGGCGAGATCGAGCCCGAAGTCCTTGCGCGCGCCGAGCTCGCCGAGACTCTGGTTCGCCGAGCGGTGATCGCTCCGCCCGGTCGCGAGCACGAGCTCCGTCCGCCACCGATCGTTGATCCGCGCCGTGAAGCCGGCACGCGCGCGGATCCGGTCCCGGTCGCGATCCGCTGCGCCCTCCACGTCGAAACGTTCGTTGCGATAGCGCAGATCGCCCTTCAATTGAATGCGTTGCGTCCAGCCCGCCGCGTTCGTCCGGCTCCGCCCAACCGGTGCCGCCGCCGCGGTTGACACTTCCACGGTGGACGACCCGGCCGCCACGGTCGGTGCCGCAGGCTGCGCGTTCGCTGCCTGCGCCTGTGTCTGCCTGCGCTCCACGGCTTCGATCCGCTGCTGCAATGCCCGCAACTCGGCTTTGAGCTGCGCGATTTCATCCGGCTGGCTCCAGGCGTCAGGGGACACAGCGAGCAGCGCGAGCACGCCCGTCACCGCGGAAGCGAGGGTACGAACGTTCATGAGAGGCAACCGTCCTCGAGAGAATGCTCCTTCAGAGTTTCAGGTTCGCGAGGGCGAGCGCATCGGCGCGGATGCGGTCGCGCTCGCCGTCCATCGGCGGGACGAGGCCCTTGTCGGCGAGATACCCCTCCTCGCCGAGCGCCCGGTCGCTGACATATTCCGCGATGAACTCCCGGAGCCCCGGGATGACCCCCACGTGCGCCTTCTTCACGTAGATGTAGAGCGCCCGCGAGGCCGGATAGCTGCCGTCGGCGATCGATTCGTACGTCGGCACCACGCCGTCGAGCGCGAGCCCGCGCAGCCGGTCCTCGTTCTCCTCGAGGAAGCTGTACCCGAAGATCCCGACCGCGTTCGGGTTGGCGCCGAGCTTCTGCACGATGAGGTTGTCGTTCTCGCCGGCCTCCACATACACGCCGTCCTCGCGCAGCGTGTGGCAGATGCGCCTGAAGCGGTTCTCTTCCGAATCCTTCAGCTTTCGGATCCACTCGAAGGCGCTGCAGCCGGGCTCCATGACGAGCTCGACGAAGGAATCGCGTGTACCGGACGTGGGCGGCGGTCCGAGCACCTCGATCCTTTCGGCGGGCAGAGTCGGGTTCACGTCACGCCACGTGCGGTGCGGGTTCGGGATGAGCGCCCCCGGTTTCGCCGGGTCGGGGATCTCCTTCGCGAGCGCGAGGAACACGTCGCGCCGGGTGAGCTTCATCGGCGTGCCCTTGCGGCTGCGCGAGAGCGTGAGGCCGTCGTAGCCGATCTTGATCTCGACGATTTCCTTCACCCCGTTCTTCGTGCACGCCTCGACCTCGCTCGGCTTGATGCGGCGCGAAGCGTTGACGATGTCCGGGTGCTGCACGCCCACGCCGTTGCAGAACAGCTTGATGCCGCCGCCGGTCCCCGTGCTCTCGACCTTGGGCGTCCTGAACCGCCCGCCGCGCCCGAAGCGCTCGGCCACGGTGGTGGTGAAGGGGTACACGGTCGAGGAACCGACGATGCTGATGTAGTCGCGTGCGGTCTGCGCGGGCGTGCCTGTGGAAAGCGCCAGGCCGGCCGCCACGGCGACCGCGGGAAGCAGGGATCTGCGGGCCACGGGAGTCCTCCGTCGGTGATCCCGCGCACTGTATTGAGAAAATATTTCAATCCCGTTGCAGCCGCCCGCCTGCGGAGCCGACCTCCCGGTTCCGAGGGCCGGGCGGCAGCCCAGATCCGGCTTGCCCCGCGGGCCCGCGCACCGTATAAACGCGCAACTTTTTCGCCGGTGCCGTCGATGTCCCCCACGCTCGAGCTGACTCGTGACCTGATCTCCCGCCCATCAGTGACGCCCGCGGACGGCGGCTGCCAGGAAGTCATGATGAAACGGCTCGCCGCGATCGGATTCCGCGTCGAGCGCATGAACTTCGGCAACGTCGCGAACTTCTGGGCCGTCCGCGGGCGCGGTGCGCCGGTGTTCTGCTTCGCCGGTCACACGGACGTCGTGCCGACCGGGCCGCTCGAGGAGTGGCAGACCGATCCCTTCGTTCCCACGGTGAGCGACGGAGTGCTCTACGGCCGCGGCGCCGCGGACATGAAGAGCGGGCTCGCGGCGATGATCACCGCCACGGAGGAATTCGTCCGGCAGTATCCCGATCACCGCGGCTCGATCGCTTTCCTCATCACCAGCGACGAGGAAGGGCCTTCGGTCGACGGCACGAAGCGTGTGGTCGAGGTCCTGAAGGCCCGGGGCGAGCGCATCGACTGGTGCATCGTGGGCGAACCCTCGAGCGAGTCCGAGATCGGCGATACCGTCAAGATCGGCCGCCGCGGCTCCCTGAGCGGGCGGCTCACCGTCCACGGCATCCAGGGTCACGTCGCCTATCCGCAGCTCGCGGAGAATCCCGTCCACACGCTGGCGCCTGCTCTCGCCGAGCTGACGTCGCGCCTCTGGGACGAGGGCAACGAGCACTTCGAGCCCACGACGTTCCAGGTGTCGAATCTCAACGCCGGTACGGGCGCGCCGAACGTCATACCCGGTGAGCTCAAGGCCCGCTTCAACCTGCGCTATTCGCCCGTGCAGACCGTCGCCAGCCTCAAGGAGACGGTCGAGGGGATCCTCCGCAAGCACGGCGTGAAATACACGCTCGAGTGGTACGTCTCGGGCGAGCCCTTCTACACGCCACCTGGACCGCTCTCGGATGCGGTCGTCGCGGCGGTCAAGGAGGTTACCGGCAAACCGCCCCGGCTCTCGACGAGCGGCGGCACGTCGGACGGTCGCTTCATCGCTCCGATGGGCGCGCAGGTCGTCGAGCTCGGCGTGGTCAACAAGACCATTCACAAGGTGAACGAGAACGTCCGCATCTCCGAGATCGACGCCCTGCACCGCATGTACTTCAACGTGCTGCGCAATCTCCTCACCTAGGTGAGGCACCGATGCCCTGGGCGGGTCTGATCGCGGTCGCCGGCGGCGCCGTACTCGGTGCATGGGCACGCTGGGGCCTGAGCGCGGTGCTCAACCCCGTGCTGCCGAGCCTGCCGCTCGGGACGCTCGCGGCCAATCTCGCCGGCGGCTTCCTGATCGGCATCACGCTGGCGCTCGGCGAATCGGTCGGCATCCCGCCGGTCGTCCGGTTGGGAGTCACCACGGGATTCCTCGGTGCACTGACCACCTTTTCCGCCTTCTCTGCCGAAGCGTTCTCGCTCATCGCGCGCGGTCAGTATGGCTGGGCGGCACTGCTCGTCGGCGCGCATACGGCAGGTTCCGTGCTGCTGACGGGAGCGGGGTTCGTGCTGACGCGCACCCTCCTTCGCGCGTCCTGACCACCTCACTCTTTCGCGCACTGTCGCGCATTCAGAACCTCGCGGTGAGACTGATCGAAAGGCCCGTGCCGAGAGCGTAGCGGTTCACGTCGACGCGTCCGCCGCCGAGCTTCTGGAATTCCTCGAAGTCCTCGCGGAAGAGATTCCGTGCCTCGAGGGCGAAGCTGAGCTCGTGCCCGAACGCGTCGAACCCCTGGCGGATCACGAGATCCACGATGGTGCCTGGATCCTGGAGGATGTCCGGCTGCCCGGGCCGCCCGCGCGCGGCGATGCGCTCTCCCACGTGTGTCGCGAGCAGCGTGATCTGCGTGCGCCGCGCCTCGTTCTCGATGCCGAGCTGCACGTTGGCGAGGTGCCGCGACTGCCCCTGCAGCCGCGCGCCGTCGCGCAGCAGGTCGACGGCGCGCCGCGGAGCGCCGTCGCCGGACAGCGGGAACACCAGATCGCCTTCCCTCACCTTCACTTCGGAATCCGTGTACGTGTAGTTGGCGGCGACGAACAGGCGGTTCTCGCCCCACCAGGCCGCGTCGATGGGCGGCCTGAAGTACTTGCGGATCTCCACCTCGGCGCCGTACAGCCTCGCTTCCGGTGCGTTGATGAAGGTCTGCTGCACCGTCGAGCCCGTGTCGTTGATGATCGACTCGATCGGACGGTCGAGCCGCTTGTAGAACAGGCCCGCGGTCAGGAACTCACCGGAGTCGAAGTACCACTCGTAGCGGGCGTCGAGATTGATGATCTCGGTATCGACCAGGAACGGGTTGCCGATGAAGAGGCGATCGCTGTCCGGATCGACGTACTGCTGGGGCGCGAGCTCGCGGAACTGCGGTCGGCCGATGGTCTTCGACGCTCCGATGCGAAGCTGCATGTCCTCGTAGAAGTTCCACGTCACGGTCGCGGCAGGCAGGAGGTAGTCGTTCTCGAGTGGCGGCGCGCTCGCAGGCGCCGGACCACCGAACAGATTGCGCGGCGTCACGAACTGCTCGGCGTCCTCGTAACGCACACCGATGGAGGCGCGGACGAGCGGGACGAGCTCGGCATCGAGCTGCACGTACGCTGCGCTCACCTCGAGGCCCGCGTCGTAGGCCGCGGCTCCGTCCGCACCCGTCGTCTCGCGCAGAGTCAGCCGTCCGGGACCGACGTTGACGTCCGAGAGCAGAAAGTCCACGCGCTGGCGCTGCACTTCGAGCGGCAGCGCGCCATCGAGCGCGAGCAGCCGGAACTCCCGCACCTCGGCCTCGCGATCGTTGTCAAGCCACGCCAGACCTGCGCTGATCACGGCGTCCTGGCGTCCCGACGCGCGCAATGTCCAGGTGAAGTCCAGACCTGCGCTGACGACGTCGTCTCTCACCTCGCCGAAGCGCGTGTAGTTCTGCTCCTGCGACGCGTTGTGCAGCCACGCATCGTCCACGAGGCGATAGCGGATACCCTTCTCGTACGGCGAGCTGCGGGACGTGGTGGCGTACGAGCCGCGCCAGTCGATCGTGAGCGCACCGAATGTGTGAGTACCGGTGAGCTGGGAGCCGAAAAGCTCCCGCTCGAACCACTCGGTGAAATCGTCACGCACGATGGCGCCGGCGCCTTCGTCGTTGCCCGCGCGGGTACGCGCTTCCTTCGTGGTCATGTGAATGTAGGTGTTCGTCCAGCCGAGGCGGTGATCGCCCCACTCCGCGCCGAAACCCAGCAGCCCGTTGAGCACCGCATCGTTCTGGGTGGACGTGAAGTCGTAGTCGGTGCGCGGCACGATGGCACCGTTCTCGACGATGCCTTCCTGCTGCCGGCCTCTTCGCGTCTGCCACGAGTTGTCGAAGCCGCCGACTGCAACGAAGCCCAGCGATCCCCAGCTCGTCTCGAAGCTGCGGCCGCCGGTGAGCTCCACGCTGAAATCCGGCTGCAGATCGTCCGTACGCTGGAGCAGGTTCACCGGCGCATTGGTGAAGCTGCGCCCGATCCGCTGCAGCTCCTCCGCCGAGAACGAGCTGGCGTCGATGCGTTTGCCCGTTGCGATCGCCTCGCGCAGCTCCCGCGGCATCTTCCGCGTGTCGTCGTCGAAACCGAGCAGATCCCAGCCGCCCCCGTCGTACGTGATCGCATCCCTGAACGTCGTCCGCGTGTCGCCACCCAGGCCTGCGGAAAACGAGAAGAACGGCTCGTCCGGCACTGAGATCGTCTGCATGTCGACGACGCCGCCGCCGAACTCGCCGGGATACTTCGCCGAGTACGTCTTCTGCACCGTGACGCCGGAGAGAATGCTGCTCGGGAAAAGATCGAGGGGCACCACGCGCTGCAGCGGCTCGGGGCTGGGAAGCGGCGAGCCGTTGAGGAGCGCCGCCGAATAGCGCTCGCCGAGACCGCGAACGTAGACGTATTTGCCCTGCGCGAGAGACAGACCCGTCACCCGCGTGAGTGCCGCGGCGGCCGTGTCGTCTCCCTGCCGCTCGAGATCCGCGGGTGTGATGAACGAAGCGATCTCGGGCGTGCGCACCATCGGATCGGGGATGTTCGAGCCGCGGACGAGAATCTCCTGGACCCCGCCATCGGAGATCTGCACGGTATCCACCGTCGCAACGTCAGGCACGGGGGCCTCCTGCGCGGACACCGCATGAGGCGCCACAAGCGCGGAAACGGTCAGCAGCACGGACCTGCGGTTCGGAATCGTCCTGTTCATCTCCGTTGCTCCCGGGTTCCAGTCAGCAGCTCGAATCGGCCGTGAGCCCGCACGTCCATCCCTGCCACCATGTGTCGTTGGCATCGCGCACCGCGCCGATGTAATCCACCTGCTGGAAGAAGGGACTGACCGACTTCAGATCCGCGTACGCCGGAACCGCCGCCTCGCTGGCGCCATTGACGAAGATGTCCGTGAGCGTCGAGGTATCCCCCACCACCGTGTTCGTGCCGGCCGCGAACAGCGCTGCCGCCTGCCCATCTGCGTCGTCGTCGAAAGCCTGCGGGCACGTGAAGAGCACCGAGTGGAACCGACCCGTCGTCGCCGCGTCGTCGACGTCGAGGCACGAGACGCCTGAGCCTGAAGTGATGCTGCCGATCGGGCGCGTGACGACCATGTTGTAGTACTGGACGTTCGCACCCTGGTTCATGAGGATCGCGGCGCCGCCGCCGTTGCGGCCGACGAGCGTGAAGTTGGCGATCTTCGGATTCGAGGGCGGCGAGAGCGACGGATCGCGATCGCTCACGTCGCTCATCTCGTTCATGCGATCGCCGCCGTTCGGCCGCTGGACCACGATGCCGAACTGCAGCGCGCCGCTGTAGCCGGAGTCGGTGTCGATGCTGTCGTCGTCGTTGCCCGTGAGCACGAGGTACCGTCCGTTCACGGTACCGCCGAACCACTCGATGCCGTCGTCGGAGCTGTTGTGCACCTGGACGTACTCGAACGTGGTGCCGCTGCCCACGCCGGCGAGCGTGATGCCGTTGAGCTCGTTGTTCGGCGCGACCTGGAAGCCCGAATGCATCACGCGCAGGTAGCGGATGGAGCCCGAGCTGTCCGCGGGACCGTTGCCACCGTAGAACGCGTTCGTGCCTTCCACCTGCGCTTCGCACTGCGCGTCACCTGCGGGGATGGTGCCGGCGCAGGTGTTGATCGGTGCGCGCCCGAGGATGACGAGACCGCCCCACTGGCCGATCGAATCCTCGGTCGTCGTTCCCTCGATGCTCTGGCGGCTCGTCATGATGACCGGCGCGTCCTTCGTCCCCTGGACGAAGATCTGCGAGCCGCGATTGATGACGAGGTAATCGAGCCCCGACGAGCCGTACAGGCGCACCCCGGCTTCGATCGTGAGCGTGCCCCGCTGCCGGTCCGTGCGCGGTGCGTTTACGTCACCGCCGAGATCCTGACCGACGTCGACTCGCCCGCTGATCGCGTAGACGATGCCTTCGCGCGCCGGCACGACGAGTCCCTCGACGCCGACGATGAGCGAGGGGAGCTGGCAGCTCCGCAGCGTCGCACCGGTGCGATCGACGATCGTTCCGACGTTCGTGAAGCCGGGTGGACAGTCCTCCGGCGGCCCCGAAGTCTGCGGCGGATCGGAAGGCTCCTGCGAAGGCGGAGGCGCCTGCACCGGCGGCGGTGCGAACACGGCTTCTCCCGGCGAGGCGACGTCGTCTGCGCCGCCGCACGCGCTCAGCGCAGCGGCGGCGCCGAAGGTCGTGAGCAGTGTCTTGAAATTGTTGTGTGCGGACATGCTTCGTTCTCCTGAATCTGTGCGGGGAAGCGCTCCGGTTCCGCCGGGGCGGCCGGACGTTCTGCGGTGTGAACCTCGTCTTTCGTCCGGCGCGCGCATTCTTTCGTCCGCGCGTGACAGCCTCCTGTCAGGAATCGGACAGTTGTGTGACAGGCGTGCGGCACGAGAAACGAGAAAAGGAAAGGCCCGCCGAAGCGGGCCTTTCTCTTCGCGAACGCTCTCTTCGAGCGCTTCAGGTGCCGACGACGCCTCCGTCGTTCTTCCAGATCACGAGCGTCGCGGAGCGCGGACGCGTCTCACCGCCCAGTCCTGGCCAGGTGCTGTTGCCGCGCTCGCCGGGATGCTGGATGTTGACGAACAGCGTGCGCCCGTCCGGCGTCGACGTGATGCCGGTGATCTCGCAGTCCCTCGGGCCGACGAGGAAGCGTCGCACCTCCCCCGTTTCCGGATCGGCTGCGAGCATCTGCTGATTGCCGAATCCGCGCTCCGGCGCGGAGTAGCCGTCGGTCTGGATCCAGAGTATTCCGTTGGGACCGGTCCAGCATCCGTCCGGGCTGTTGAACGTAGCGTCCTCACCGAGGAACGTGCGGCGGCGGGACCCCGGGAAGACCTGTGCGGCATAGCTCTCGTCGAGCCCTTCGGCCCGCACCGTCTCGAGCGTGGGACCGCCGAAAGCGAAGATCTCCCAGCGGAACCTGAGCGCCTCGTAGCAGCCGTCCTCTTCGCGCCAGCGGACGATGTGGCCATCGCGATTGCCGGCGCGAGGATTCACTGCGTCGACCGGCTGCGACGCGCTGCCGCGCTGCGTGTTGTTCGTCAGAGTGAGATAGACGTAGCCCGTGCGCTCGTCGATGGTCACCCACTCGGGGCGATCCATCTTCGTGGCGCCGACGGCGTCGGCCGCGGTCCGCGTGTTGACCAGAACGTCCGCCTGATTCCTGAACGGCCTGCGGTTCGCGGGATCCTGCGCCACCCACTCCGCGACGGCCCTGCGGAACTGCGGATCGCGATTATCGAGCGCGACCCAGCGGCCGGTACCGTCCTCGCTGAACACCGCGACGTAGAGCGTTCCGTCCTCGAGGAGCTCGTCTCTGCGCGCGCGCCCCGGGAAGTACGGCTTTCTGCTCACGAACTTGTACAGGTACTCGCCGCGCGCGTCGTCGCCCGAGTAGACGACCACGGGCCGCCCTGCCTTCACCGGTGCGACCCACGCGCCCTCGTGAGCGAAGCGACCGAGCGCCGTGCGCTTCTTCGGCACGCTCTCCGGATCGAAGGGATCGATCTCCACGATGTAGCCGAAGCAGTTCGCCTCGTTGCGGTAGTCGTCGCGCGCGCTCGCGCCGCGAGGCGTCGTGTCGAAACGCTCGAACTCGTCGCCGGGCGCGCGCCACCAGTCGTAACCGAACGTGCCCGTCGTGACCCCGTAACGCGCCTTCTCGCGCGGCAGCGGATTCTCGTCGGACTTGAAGTAGCCCGCCCAGTTCTCCTCCGCGGTGAGATACGTGCCCCAGGGGGTATGTCCCATGGCACAGTTGTTGAGCGTGCCGCGCGTGTAGTAGCCCTCGTGGTCGAAGCGCGTCCTCACGAATTCACTCCCCGCGACGGGTCCCGTGAGCTCCATGACCGTTTCGGCCGTGATGCGGCGGTTGTACCGGCCGCGGATCAGCCTCCACCGGCCATCGGGACGCCGCGCGATCTCGTAGACGCCCACGCCGTGCGAGGCGATCTCCTTGCGCACCTGATCGGGATCACGCTCGCCGGAATCGGCGCCGATGATCCCCGTCGGATGGAGAAAGGGCGGATCGATGTTCTCGTGATTGATGCACAGGAGGCCGCGCGCGTTGCCTGCCCGCCCCGGAAGCAGCGGGAAGAACCACATGCCGTCGTGGTGCGCGCCGACCTGCTGCTCGCGGTCGGTTCCGCTGTTGAAATCTCCAGGAATGTAATCGGGGGCACCGGGCAGGACGGGCTCACCCTCGGGTATCAGGATCTGGTAGCTGTAGCCCGGAGGCACGCGCACGCCATCTTCGAACGAGTGCGGCACGGGCTCGAATCCGAGGAGCTTCCGCTCGTGTCCGTGCCCGTGTCCCTGACGTTCTCCGCCTCCGTGCTTCGGCCAGTGGTCGTGATGCCCGCGTCCCTGGGAGAACGCGAATGCGCGTCCCGTGAGTATCGCCCCGACCGCCGCGGCCACACCGCCGCGCAGCACGTCGCGCCGACCGTAGCGGCGCGCGATGATCCCGGAAAGCTCCGGGTTGGCCGAAGTGCTGCACTCGGTGTCATGGCCGGCGCCGACGATGGCGCGCGTCGATGTCTCTTCCACGTGAATCCTCCCCGCTCGGCTGTTGCAGTGAGCGGCGCCATTAGGGCGGAGGAATGTGAACGGCGGTTGACGTCGAGGTGACGGATACGCGTCGTCCCGGCACGCCACGCGTGCCGGTGAGCACGGGAAGTGCCCGCGTCGGGAAGCCTCAGCGGCGGGTGTTGCCGTACATGCCGAGCACGCCGAGCGCGGCAGCCCAGATGAGCACCCACGCCGGCATGGAAAGGCCGAGGAAAGTCCAGTCGATGACCGCGCACTCACCGCCGGCAGTGAGCACCCGCCGCACGACCTGGGTGAGCGGGAACATCTCCAGCATGGCCTCGAGCGGGGCACCGCAGGCAGGCACCGTGCCGGGGGGCAGGCTCTGGATGTACACGTGACGCGCGGCGACGCCGACGCCGGCGAGCGCCGTGAGCAGGATCAGGATCGCGTACACGTACCGACCCCAGCCACGGGGGTGATGCAGGGCGGCGAGCAGGAAGACGACGCCGGTGGCGGCGATCGCCACGCGCTGGAAGATGCAGAGCGGACACGGCTCCAGGCCGAGCCCGTACTGCGCGTAGAGCGCGTAGCCGAGGAGCCCGGCGCAGGCGAGGAAGCCCGCGATGTTGGCGAGTCGTCGGGAGATCACGCGCCGATGATAGTACAGCGCGGCCGTCCGCATCAGCGTCTCGGTGCGCGGGACTCGAGCTCCCGCAGCTCGCGCTCGACGTCGTCGAGCGAGGTATGGCGCACGTCCCTGCCGTGCGCCATGTAGATGACGTACTCGCCGATGTTCTTCGCGTGATCGCCGATGCGCTCGAGCGCGCGTACGATCCACATGACGTCGAGCACGCGGCTGATGGTACGCGGATCCTCCATCATGAACGTGATGGACTGGCGCTGGATCGCCTCGTACTCCTCGTCCACCGCCTGATCCTGACGCGCGACCTTGAGGGCCGCTTCCGCGTCGATGCGCGCGAAGGCGTCGAGCGCGTCATGGAGCATCTGCGCGACCAGCCGCGCGATGTGCTTGACCTCGCGGTACCTGTCGGGAGGACGCTCCATCGACGCGAGGCGCGAGGCGATGTACGCGATCTTCTCCGCCTCGTCACCGATGCGCTCGAGATCCGTGATGGTCTTGATGATCGCGACGATCAGCCTGAGGTCACCGGCCGCGGGTGCGCGCGTCGCGAGAATGCGGCTGCATTCCTCGTCGATCGACACTTCCATGGCGTTGACGCGGTAGTCGTCGCGCGCGACGGCCTCACCGAGCGCGCTGTCCCCTTCGATCAGCGCCGTCACGGCCTTCTCGAGCTGCTGCTCGACCATGCCTCCCATGGAGAGCACCTTGTTGCGCACGCGCTCGAGGTCCTCGTTGAAGCGGCGCGAGATGTGATGGGAGAAGTCCGCGGTTTCCATGGTTCGCCGTCCTCGGCCGCGCTGACGCCGGCACTGACTCGAGACGATGATAGATCAGACGCCTACGGTGTTCTCTTCGCGTCCCGCCGCGATGCGCTCGGGCGGGAAATGACAGGTGAACGTGCTGCCGCGCCCCGGCGTGCTCTCGATCTCGAGCGTCGCGCCATGGCGCTGCAGGACGTGATTCACGATCGAGAGCCCGAGCCCCGAGCCTCCGGTCTCGCGCGAGCGGCCCGGATCGACCCGGTAGAAGCGCTCCGTGAGCCGCGGAATGTGCTCCGCGGGGATACCGATGCCCGTGTCTGTGACACTGAAATGACACCCGTCCTCGTCGGCCCACCAGCGCAGTTCGATGGTACCGTCCTCCGGCGTGTACTTCGCGGCGTTGTCGACCAGATTCGCGAACGCCGAGTGGATTTCCGACTCCACGCCGATGAGACGCACGGCGGAGTCGATGTGCACGCGGATCTCGCGCGGGTGCCGGGGCCGCTCGAGCACGTCCTTGCGCAGAAGCGCGAGCATCGCGGGCACGTCGATCGGCTCGCCCTCGACGTGCTCTTCGCTCGCCTCGATGCGCGAAAGCTCGAGGAGATCACGGATGAGCGTCATCATGCGCTCCGCCTGACGACGCATTTCCGCGATGGGCCCCTGCAGCCCGGGATCGAGCGTCGGGTCCTGAGCGAGCGTCTCCAGATAGCCTGCGATCACGGTGAGCGGCGAGCGCAGCTCGTGCGAAGCGTTCGCGACGAAGTCCTTGCGCACTTCCTCGAGACGCATCTGCCGCGAAACGTCGCGCACGAGGAGCAGGAGCTGCCCTTCTCCGTAAGGCACCGCCTGGATCGACAGGAACCGCGCGTCGGGCTGGATGATCACCGGCGATTCGAACCGGCCGAGCTCGAGGTAGCGCGCGAACGCGGGCTGACGCAGGAGATTGTCGATGCGCAGACCGATGTCGGCACGCCTCAGGTGCAGCAGCCGCGCGGCCGTGCGGTTGAACCAGACGATCTCGCGACCCGCGTCGAGAATGACGACGCCGTCCGGCAGCGCGGCCGTCGAGCGGTCGATCTGCCTGAGGAGCTGCACGAAGCGCTGCTTGTGATAGCGCTTGCGCCGATGCAGCCGCACGACCTGCGCGATGACCTCACCCCAGAGGCCTCGCGCATCCGGCGGGTCGGCGATGCTCCGGTGACGCAGCCATCGGTCGAGCCGGTAGAGCGTCGCCAGATGCCACCCGAGGTACAGCGCCAGCGTCGCCGCGAGCCCTGCCCAGACGTTCCCGAGCAGCCAGCCGACGAGCACGCCGAGCGCCGCCGCCGCGAGAACTCGCACCGCTGCGTACCACCAGGCCTGAGTCTCGACTGACATGAACACCAACCGCCGTCCGGCCTCGGGGACGCGCCGACGCTGCGCCTTCAGCCCGTGCGCGCCGAGAAGCGGTAGCCGGCGCCGCGCACCGTCTGGATGAAGCGATCGTATCCGAATGCCTCGAGCGCCTTGCGCAGCCGCCGGATGTGCACGTCGATCGTCCGCTCCTCGATGTAGACGCTGCCACCCCAGATGCGATCGAGGAGCTGCTCACGGCTGTAGACGCGCTCGGGATGCGTCATGAAGAACTCGAGCATCCGGTACTCGGTCGGACCGAGCGGTACCGTACGGTCGCCGACCGTGACGCGATGGCTCGCCCGATCGAGCACGAGGCCGTCGAACTCGACGCGCTCTTCGCCGTCACCGCCCGAGACTCTCCTCAGCACCGCGTTGATCCGCGCGACGAGCTCGCGCGGCGAGAAGGGCTTGGTGATGTAGTCGTCGGCGCCGCCTTCGAGACCCGCGACCCTGTCGCTCTCCTCCGCACGGGCGGTGAGCAGGATGATCGGCAGCTCGCGCGTGTCGCGGTCGCGCTTGAGCGCGCGCGTGAGCTCGAGGCCGCTCATGTCGGGAAGCATCCAGTCGACGAGCAGCACGTCGGGCCGGCGGTCGGCGAGCTGCAGGCGCGCCGAGCGGCAGTCCTCCGCCTCGCGCACCTCGAATCCGGCGCGCCTGAGGCCGAAGGCGATCATCTCACGGATCGGGCGCTCGTCCTCGACGATGAGTACCTGCTTGGCCGGCATGCGGTCGTCACTCGTGTGGCGTGCATATTACAGCCGTGCCGCATGACAGATTCATGACGGCCCGGAAAGCCGCGTGTCACTCGCGTGACGGCGGCGTCGCGACCTCGTCGCGAAGATAGACGGGCACCGCATGCTCGGGTGCGACGGTCCTCCCCGCCAGGACTTCGGGCACTGCGAGCCTCGCGATCTCGACCGCTCTCGGCAGCAGATCCGGATAGAGGCCCGCGAAACCGACGCGCGCTTCGAGCTGCGGATAGACGCGAAAGCCGCGCCCGGCGCCGTGGACCGCACCGTTCCAGTGCGAGGGCGGCTCGACGGTCTCGGGCCTGCCTACGCGCTCGGGACCGGCTGCGCGTGCAAGTCCGTCCTCGCCGCGCTCGAAGCAGCCCCAGTACACCTCCTGCATGCGCGCGTCGTTGCAGACGAGAACACGAACGACGGACGCATCCGCGTCCATCGCGCGCTGCGCGACCGCCTGCAGATCGGAGACGGGCACGACCGGCACGCCGGCACCGAACGCGAGCCCCTGCGCGATGCTCGCCGCGAGGCGCACGCCCGTGAATCCTCCCGGGCCGCGGCCGAATGCGATCGCATCGAGATCATCGAGACGCAGCTCCGCGCCGGCGAGCAGCTCGTCGACCATCGGCAGCACGCGATCGGCGTGCCCGCGCCCGAGCTCGGCCTCCCGGCTCGTGATGCGTTCTCCGTCGAGGAGCGCGACGGAGCAGCATTCCGTCGCGGTATCGAGCGCCAGCAGTCTCATGCCGTCCGCGTCTCGCATACCGGCGTCGCTCGCGGTGCGTGCTGAATCAGAAAGCGCCGGGCTTCCGCGCCATCGCGCGTGACTCTCATGGGCGGCAGCGCCGAGAGCAGCACGCGGCCGTAGCTGCGTTCCGTGAGGCGCGGATCGCAGATGACGACGGCGCCGAAGTCCTCCTCGCTGCGGATCAGCCGACCCACGCCCTGCTTCAGCGCGAGCGCCGCTTCGGGAAGCTGGTAGTCGCGGAACGCGTTCCCGCCGCTCGATTGCAGGTGCTCGATGCGCGCGCGCACGAGCGGATCGTCGGGCGAGGCGAAGGGCAGCTTGTCGATGATCACGAGACGCAGCGCCTCACCCTTGACGTCGACGCCTTCCCAGAAGCTCGCCGTGCCGAGCAGCACACCGTTGCCGTCCTCGCGGAACGCCTTCAGGAGCTGCTCGCGCGGCGCCTCGCCCTGCACGAAGAGGCGATACGGCGGATTGTCGCCCCAGCGCTCGCGCAGGAGCTGCGCGCCGCGTGCGAGCGCGCGATGACTCGTGAAGAGCACGAACGCTCCGCCGGCTGCGGCCTCGATCAATTGCGCCGCGAGATCGATGACCGCCGGTCCGTGCGCCGGGGACGAAGGATCGGGCAGATCCGTCGGCAGATACAGCAGCGCCTGCCGCTCGTAGTCGAACGGGCTGTCGATTCTGAGCGTCGCGGCGTCGTGCAGACCGAGCCTTCCCGTGAAGTGGCTGAAGTCTTCGCCCAGCGAGAGCGTCGCGGACGTGAAGATCCACGCGCAGCGATGCGCGTCGACGAGCGCGCGGAAGCGCGGCGCGACGTCGAAGGGCGTGAGACTCAGAGTGAAACCGCGCTGAGTGATCTCCACCGCACGTGCGCCTTCGAGCTCGTCGCTCGCCGCGAGCCGCTCGAGCGAGAGAGCGAGCTCTCCCGCACGTTCGGCGGCATGAGCGAGCATGCGGTCGTCGCCGAGTGCCTCGATCTGCGCCGCGAGCGCCCGCAGCGCGTCGGCGAGATCCGTGAGCTGCGCTCCGATGCCGATCGAGATCGCCTCGTCGCCCCACGCGAGCCGGCCCTGCCGCGCGGGCAATGCCGTCGCGAGCTGCGCGAGACTGTCCTCGACCTCGCCGATCGCGGCGCGCACCTCAGGGGGTGCCTCGTGCCCGGCGTTCACGGCCGCGGCCGCGAGCTGACTCTCCTTGAGGACGAGATCGATCTGCCGGCTGCTCACGCTCGCGCCGAAGAACTGCGCGGCGAGATCGGGAATCTGATGCGCCTCGTCGAGGACCACGGCGTCGGCCGAGCCCAGGATGTCGCCGAAGCCGTCTTCCTTGAGCGCGAGATCCGCGAGGAGCAGGTGGTGGTTCACGATCACCACGTCGGCTTCCTGCGCCTCGCGCCGCGCGGCGAGCACGTGGCAGCGGGAGAGCTCGGGACAGCGCGCGCCGAGACAGTTGTCGCGAGTCGACGTGACGAGCGGCCAGACACTGTGTGAATCCGCGAGTCCCGGCACCTCGGCGAGGTCGCCCGTGCGCGTCGTACGCGCCCAGCGCTCCACCTTCGCGAGCATCCCATCGCGGGCTCGTGCGCCACGCGCGCTCTCCTCCAGGGCGAGCTGGGTCTGAGCGAGCGCGAGGCGATGCCTGCAGAGGTAGTTCGCACGACCCTTGAGAAGCGCGGTGCGCACGGGCCGGCCGATCGCGCCGGCGACGAGCGGCAGATCCTTCGCGAAGAGCTGATCCTGGAGCGTGCGCGTGCCCGTGGAGATGAGCACCCGCAGGCCCGAGAGGAGCGCCGGAACCAGATAGGCGAAGGTCTTGCCGGTGCCGGTGCCTGCCTCCACCACCAGCGTGCTTCGCCGCTCGAGCGCTGCCGCGACGTGCTCGGCCATGCGCAGCTGCTGGGGCCGGAAGCGGAAGTCGGGCAGCGCCCGCTGCAGCGGCCCGTCCGGGCCCAGGATGTCTTCGAGCTCGAGCATCGATCCGGATGAAACCTGAAGGGTCGCGGCGCGGTCCGGCGGAAGTCGACGGGCCTGATGCACGCTACAGGCTGCGGCACGCTATCGCGCGCGCCGCAGCATGTCGAGCGACATAACGCGTCTCTGGCGCCCGCACGCACGCGCCTTCGTGCGCCGTTGCGCAGTGGTGCGCGCGCCAGCATGGGCACGCTTCTTGCAAACGCGAGGATCGCATCTTTTCGCCGGCGGAACCACATCTTTTCGAGCGCGAGGACGCGATCCCGCCTCGAACCGGTTGGCAGACTTCGGCCGCCCGCGGTTCAATGGGCGGGACAGAGTGCCGACCTGCGCGCCGGATCAGTTCGCCGAGCTTCAGCGCGGCTATAATTTCGTGCTCGGTCGTGATTCGCCGCGCTGCGTGTGTACGAATCCGTCCGCATGGCGCGGCGGTGCCGACAAGCCACTGCCGCGGGGTCTGAACACAAAGGATCTTCGCATGGCTACTGCTCCACATCTGCTCACTCCCCTCCCGAAACTGAGCCGTGAAGTTGCTGACTGGGTCGAATCGGTGCGGCAGCTGACTCAGCCCGACGCCGTACACTGGTGCGAGGGCTCGGAGGAGGAGATCCGGCAGCTCACGGAGCAGCTCGTCCAGTCGGGCGAGCTCATGAAGCTCAACCAGGAGCAGTTCCCCGGCTGTCACCTGTACCGTTCCCACCCGAGCGACGTCGCTCGCGTCGAGCATCTCACCTACGTCTGCACGCGCTCGAAGGACGACGCGGGCCCCAACAACAACTGGATGGATCCGGCCGAAGCGCACGCGAAGATGGACGGCCTCTTCCGGGGCTGCATGCGGGGCCGGACGCTGTACGTGGTGCCCTACTGCATGGGCCCGCTCGACTCTCCGTATGCCCGCTGCGGCATCGAGATCACCGACAGCGCGTACGTCGTCATCAACATGGCCCTGATGACGCGCATGGGCCGCGCGGCGCTCGAGCGCATCGCCCGCGAAGGCACGTTCGTGCGCGGCCTGCATTCCATCGGCGAGCTCGATCCCGAGCGCCGGTTCATCATGCACTTCCCCGAGGAGCTCACCATCAAGAGCTACGGCTCGGGTTACGGCGGCAACGCGCTGCTCGGCAAGAAATGCCATGCGCTGCGCATCGCGAGCTGGCAGGCGCGCGACGAGGGCTGGCTCGCCGAGCACATGCTGCTCGTGGAGCTCAAGAGCCCGCGCGGCGAGACGCACTACGTCGCGGCCGCCTTCCCGTCGGCCTGCGGCAAGACGAACCTCGCGATGCTGATCCCGCCCGCCTCGATGCCGGGCTGGGAAGTCTCCACGATCGGCGACGACATCGCGTGGATTCACCCCGGGCCGGACGGCAGGCTGTGGGCCATCAATCCCGAGGCGGGTTACTTCGGCGTGGTGCCGGGCACGAACCCGGAGACCAACCGCAATGCCTACGAGATGATCCGGCGCGACACGCTCTTCACGAACGTCGCGCTCACGGAGGACGGTCAGCCCTGGTGGGAAGGACTCTCGACCGGCAAGCCCGTCATCGACTGGCAGGGCCGTCCCTACGATCCGGCGAACGGTCCCGCAGCGCATCCGAACTCGCGCTTCACGGTTTCCGCGAGGCGCAATCCGCGCTACTCGCCGCGTGCGGAGGACCCGCGCGGGGTGCCGCTCAGCGCCATCATCTTCGGCGGGCGGCGCCGCTCGGTCGCTCCCCTCGTCTACGAGGCGCGCGACTGGAACCACGGCGTGCTCGTCGGCGCATCCGTCGCCTCCGAGACCACCGCTGCCGCCGTCGGTCAGGTCGGCGTCGTGCGGCGTGATCCGATGGCGATGCAGCCCTTCTGCGGCTACAACTTCGCCGACTACTGGCGCCACTGGATCGCGATGGGCTCGCGCCTCACGAATCCGCCGCGCATCTTCCACGTCAACTGGTTCCGGCGCGACGCACAGGGCAACTTCCTCTGGCCGGGCTTCGGCGAGAACCTGCGTGTCATCGCGTGGATGCTCGAGCGCTGCACCGGCAAGGCGGGAGCGGTGGAATCGCCCATCGGCTATCTGCCGCGCGTCGAGGATCTCGACACGCAGGGCCTCAACGTCAGCGGCGATGCGCTCCGCGAGCTGCTGACCGTGGATCCCGCGCTCTGGCGCAAGGAAGCCTCCGACATGCGCGCGTATCTCGCGCAGTTCGGCAATCGAGTGCCGAAGGAGCTCGTCGCCGAGCTCGAGAAGATGGAACAGCGCCTCGCCTGATCTTCTCAGACGGAGAGACCCTCTCCCCCGTCCGGGGGAGAGGGCATCGACGAAACCGTCAGATCTCCTCGCAGATGAAGCGGATGGTCTGCGGCGAATCGCGGTCCGGCAGACGTCCGAGACCGATCATCCCCTCGCCCTTGATCTGCAGGCTGTCGCGGCGGACGAAGGCTTCCTCGCCGTCGGAGGTCTGCACGAAGGTGCCGTTCGTGCTCTGATCGATGAGCACGAACTTGTTGCGGCTGATCTCGATGCGCGCGTGCAGGCGTGAGATGAGATTGCCCTTGACGACGAGATCGTTGTCCTCGGCACGGCCGATCGCGATGTTGGGCCGTGCCTCGTCGATCAGGATCTCGCGGTCCTGACACCGCAGACGCAGCCGCATCTGGCGGGTGCCGCGCGCCAGCGTCGCGATGGCCGGCACCATGCTCGTGACGTCCTCGGTCTGCCAGAGGACCTCGTACAGCGTGACCTCGCTGCCCTGTCCCCGGATCATCGCGATGTCGATCTGCCGCACGGCGGCGCGCCACTGCGGCGAAAGCCGCTCGACGGTCGCACCGGTCGTGATGATCTGCCCGGCCTTCGCCTGGCTCGTCATGCGGTTCGCCGTGTGGACCGTGGCGCCGAAGACGTCGCGACTCTCGAGGACGACGGGACCGAAATGACAACCGATGCGGATCGCGACCGGCTGGCCCTCCACCTTGAGCTGGGAGTGGGTGGAGATCTGCTGCTGCATCTGGGCCGCGGCGTTGAGCGCCGCGTCGGCGGTCGGGAAGGTCGCCATGACCTCGTCGCCCATGGTCTTGATGACCGTGCCCTGGTTCTGCTCCGTCGCGCTGCGCATGACCTCGATGCACGTCGCGACCATGTCGCGTGCGCGGAGGTCTCCCATCAGCTCGTACAGGCGGGTGGAACCGACGACGTCGGCGAAGAGAATGGCGAGCTCGATGTCCTTGCCCATGCAGCGAATCGACCGCTTCGACCGGGCTACCTTTTCCAGCCGGGCGAAATTATGGCAACTGGATTATACGCGACCGTCCCGGTCCCGCTACCGGATAGAATGCCGGCCTCTCAACAGGACCGGGGCTCTCAGGAATGACCGTACATACCCGCCCATGGCGCGCCTGCCTGGCGCTGCTCTCCACCCTCCTCGCCGCGTCCGCGCTCGATGCCGCGCCGCTCGAGCGGGCGGACCTCGCCGCAGCGCGGGAACTGCGGCAGCGGGCGCTGAGCTCACCGCTCGCCTACGACCTCGTCCGTTCGCTCACGACCGAGGTCGGACCGCGGTTCGCGGGGTCCCCGGGAGACGCGGCGGCAGTCGAATGGGCCGTGCGGAACCTCGAGCGGCTGGGATTCAGCAACGTGCGCCGCATGGACGTCACCGTGCCGCACTGGGTCCGCGGCCGCACCGAGGTCTCGATCGTCGAGCCCTTTCCACAGAAGCTCGTCGCCGTCGCGCTCGGCGGCAGCATCGGCACCGAGGAAGGCGGGCTTGCGGCGGAGGTGATCCAGGTCCGCGACCTCGAAGAGCTGCAGGCGCTCGATGACTCGGCGGTGGCGGGCCGCATCGTCTATTTCTCGCAGCGCATGGATCGTACGCGCGATGCGAGCGGCTACGGCCGCGCCGTGCAGGTGCGCGCGCGCGGACCGGCTGCCGCCGCGGCCAAGGGCGCCGTCGCGGTGGTGATCCGGACGATCGGCACCAGCAACAATCGCATCGCGCACACCGGCGCGACGGGCTACGTCGATTCGGTGCCGCCCATTCCCGCCGTGGCGATCTCCAATCCCGACGCGGATCTCCTCGAGAACCAGCTCGCGTCCGGCCGTCCGGTGAGACTTTCGCTCGAGATCACGGCGCGCGAGCTGCCGCCTGCGCGTTCCGCGAACGTGATCGCCGAGATTCCCGGCACGGATCGCTCAGACGAAATCGTGCTGCTCGGAGCGCATCTCGATTCCTGGGACATCACGCCCGGCGCGCTCGACGATGCTGCCGGCGTGGCCATCGTCACCGCGGCCGCGCGCCTCATCGCCGACATGGAGCCGAAACCGCGGCGCACGATCCGCGTCGTGCTGTTCGCGAACGAAGAGTTCGGCCTCTCCGGCGCCAGGACATATGCAGCGCAGGGATCGCAGGAGATCGCCCGGCACGTCCTCGCGATGGAAGCCGATCTCGGTGCGGGGCCCGTGTGGATGATCGAGAGTCGCGTCGCACCGGAGACTCTGCCGCTCGTGCGTCAGATCCACTCCGTGGTCGAACCGCTCGGCGTCGCTCTCGGCGGCAACGAGACGAGCGGCGGTGCGGACATCGGGCCGCTGCGCAATCTCGGCGTGCCGGTACTGAGCCCGCAGCTCGACGCCACGAACTACTTCGACGTTCACCACACGGTGAACGACACGCTCGACAAGGTGAATCCCGAGCACCTGTCGCAGTCGGTCGCGGTCTTCGCCGTCGCGGCGTATCTCGCGGCGCGCGCCGATGCGCCGCTGCCGCATCTGCATCCGGTGGACGCGACGCGCTGAGCCGACCGGGCCGATCCGTGCGGGCAGGCGGCCCTGCCGAGACGTCGCGCAGGTGCCGTGTGCTGGCCCGCGCCGCCCGGTCACCTCGACTGCGTTCCCGGTTCGATGCCCGCGACGAGCCGGAACGCGCGCTCGAGCTGAGGCAGGAACTCCGGATCGTCCGCGCTCAACGGTCCAGGCGCGTTGACGATGGTGTTGTTGATCGTCCCGCGCACGACCTGGAAGGCGAAGCGGATGTCCGCGATCTCGCGCTCGGTGAGCGCGCGTCCGAGACACGCGGCGCGGTACTCGAGAAAGCGGTCGGTGGCCCTGCGGCCCGTCGCGCGGAAGATTTCCCAGAAGCCGGGATCCTTCATGCCGCGCTTGAGCGCGGCACGCCAGAGATTGAGGTGCTCGCCCACGATGGCGTACTCGCGCCGGACCGCATCGTGTACGACGGTTTCGGGCGTGGTGCGCGCGTACATCTCTTCGAGCGCGGCCTGACGCCGAGCCCGGAAGCGGTCGATGAGCGCGAGGAAGAAATGATCCTTGTCCGCGAAGCGGACGTAGAACGCACCGACCGAGCAGCCGGCGGCGCGCGCGATTTCCGCGACGCTGAGCTCGTCGAAGGTCTTGCGGCGCAGGAGCCTGAATCCGGCCGCGATGAGCCGCTCGCGGGTCTCTCGGCTGCGAGCCTGCTTCGCGGGCAGACTCCAGCGATCCTCCGCTTCGCTCCCGGGCGGTGATGGAGCGCCGACGGCGCTCACGTTCCTGCGCATGGCGGTGCGGATTCTACTCCACGCATCGCCCTGCCCCCGCAGGCCGCGAAGGCCTGGCGGATGAGATCGGGCCCCGCGTCTGCCACGCGCGCCCCTTCGCTCAGGATGCGCCGGTATTCGCGCGCGCCGGGCTCGCCCGCGCAGAGACCGAGCATGTGTCGCGTGATCGCCGCCAGACGATCGCCGCATGCCATCCTGTGCGCCGCATACCGCACCATGCGATCGATCATCTCCTCGCGCGAGAGCATCGACGCGACGTCCTCGGGATAGAGCACGCGCGCGATCTCCGCGAGCACCATGGGCCGGTGATAGGCCTCGCGCCCGAGCATCACGCCGTCGCACCACTCGAGCGCTTCGATCACCGCATCCGCCTGACGGAAACCTCCGTTGACGACGATGGTGAGCTGCGGAAAGTCCGCTCGAAGTCTCCGCACGACTTCGTAGCGCAGCGGCGGCACTTCGCGATTGTCCTTCGGGGAGAATCCGCCGAGCACCGCCTTGCGCGCGTGGACGATGAAGACCTCGCACCCGGCGCCATGGAGCGTCTCCACGAATTCGTGCAACGCTGCGTAGTCGCTCTCGTCGAAGCGCGCGATCGCCTCTCGCACGTTGCCCTGGCGCCCATCGACGATGCCGATGCGCAGCTTCACCGTCACCGGTACATCGACGGCCGCGCGCATGGCGGCCACGCACTCCGCCACGCGCTGCGGCTGCGCCATCAGACAGGCACCGAAGGAGCCGTCTGCGACCCGATCGCTCGGGCAGCCGCAGTTGAGATTGATCTCGTCGTAGCCGTACTCGGCACCGATGCGCGCCGCGGCGGCAAGCTCGTCGGGATCGTTGCCGCCGAGCTGCAGCGCCACGGGATGTTCTTCCGGATCGAAACCGAGCAGCCGCTCCCTGTCACCCCGCAGAATCGCCGCCGCGGTGATCATCTCCGTGTAGAGCAGCACGCGCGGCGAGAATCCGCGCAGGAAATAGCGGCAGTGGCGATCGGTCCACTCCATCATCGGCGCTACGCAGATGCGGCGATCCAGCTTGCCGGACGAAGGCCGCGTCGGCGCGTCGTTCCTCTCATCCTGGACGACGGTCTGATGCGCACATCGAATCATGTTCCGTCTTCTTTCCACCTTCGGGATTTCAGTCTCGCGGTCCGGGCGCCGCCGGCATCGTGGCGCGAGTCTGCCGATGGACGCAGCGGTTCACTCCTGAGCGCCGTGATGCTATTACGCTGCCATGACTTGCGGCACCTCGACCGTGCACACGACGAGAAAAGTCAACGCCTGCCATCGTGGGTTCCCCGTGACGCTCGCGGGGTGCCTCCTCGTCGGCGGCTGCAGCGCGCACGCGCCCTCTTCCGTCGCTCCGCCGTCTGCCTTCGAAGCGGCAGCGGCAACGCGGACTCTGCCGCTCAGGCTCGGCTTCTATGTGACCGTCGACGTGCCGTGCAGCGAGGCCTCGAATGCCACACTTGGTCTGCTGCATGTGCGCGGTCTCAACGACTCGCGCAACGAATGCGTCTTCGAGTCGATGCAGGGACTCGGTCCGGATCGCTACCGTATCGTCGAACGCTGCACGGAAATCGTTTCGGGTGAATCGTCCAGCGATACCGTCGTCTGGGAGGTCCTCTCACCGGATTCCTTCCGCCGCACGTTCGAAACCGGCTGGCAATCCGAGATGCGTCACTGCGAGCAGTCGACCCTTCCGGAATGGTGGCGCGACATCGACCTCGACGAGGCCGTCGATCGCGGCTGACGCCGCTCCACGTCCCTTGACCCACACCTCCCATGCGGCATACTTGCGCGGACCCCGCCAGAAGCACGATCTGCGCCTATTTCGTTGTTTTGAAAGCAGCTTTGACAGCGATCCTCCGAGACAGAGCGCGATCTGCGCGCACCGGCTGGGCACCAGTTTCCCTGCATCCGCCGCCGGGCCGAATCACGCCGAGCAGTGCATGACGCTGTGGCGCAGCGTCGGCCCCCGGTTCCGTCTAATCAATCACTCTCGGTGGCAACTCATTTGAAGAGGTAGCAAGCCGTGTCAAATCCCGTTACCACTCATCTTTACATCGGCGGCAAGGAGCGGAAGACCGCGGAGAAGATGGCGATCGCCGATCCGGCCAAGCCGGGTGTCGTCGTCGGCTACGCCGCCTCGGCCACCCCTCAGGATGCGAGCGATGCGGTTGCTGCAGCGAAGGCTGCCTATCCCGCCTGGTCGGCTCTCACTCCTCAGCAGCGCGCCGAGAAGATGCTGGCAGCGCTCAACGGCATTGCCGAGAACCGCGACGCCGACGCCGCAATCCTTTCACAGGAGAACGGCAAGATCTTCCAGGAGGCCTGGGTCGATTCTCTCGTCCTCGAGCTGCGGTGGAAGCTCGCTCTCGCCCTCGCGGACGAAGTGAACGCGTCGAAGGAGCTGCCTCCCGTCCCGGGCGCGATTCCCGTGCGGACGACGGTGTCCTACCAGCCGCTCGGCGTCGTCACCATCATCGTGCCGTTCAACTGGCCGGTCGCCATCCTCGGCGCTTCCCTGCCGCACGCGCTGCTCGCGGGTAACACCGTCGTCGTGAAGCCTCCGCTCACGGCGCCGCTCGCCACCACTCGCATCGTGCAGCGCATCGCCGAGCAGCTTCCACCCGGCGTCATCAACATCGTCACGGGACCCGACGCCAACATGACCGCGCTCATCCGCAACCCGGACGTGGCGAAGGTCTGCTTCACGGGCTCCGTCAACGGCGGCAAGAAGATCATGGAGCTCGCGTCGGGAACGCTCACGCGTGTCACCCTCGAGCTCGGTGGCAACGACCCGGCGATCATCATGAAGGACGCGATCCTCGACGACGTGCACCTCGATCGCCTGTACGCCGCCATCTTCGACACCACCGGTCAGATCTGCATGAACGCCAAGCGGCTGTACGTGCACAAGTCGCGCGTCGACGAGGTGGTGCAGGGTCTGTCGAAGCGCCTCGAGAAGGTCAAGCTCGGCTACGGCCTCGACAAGGACACGACGATGGGTCCGCTGCATTCGCCGGCGCAGAAGGCTTTCGTCGAGAGCCTCATCAAGGAGGCGAAGGAATCCGGCGCGACGGTGCTGGAGTTCGGCGAGCTGCCGGGCGGCGACATGAAGGGCGGCAACTTCGTGCGTCCCGCCATCGTCGTGAATCCGAAGCCCACACTGCGCATCGTGACCGAAGAGCAGTTCGGTCCGGTGATTCCGATCATTCCCTTCGAGACCGAAGAGGAAGCGGTCCGCATGGCGAACGACACCTGGGCAGGCCTCGCCGGTTCCGTCTGGTCGGCCGACCTGGAGACCGCGAAGCGCGTGGCGAACCAGCTCGTCTGCGGCTACGTGTGGATCAACGACCACGGCGCGACCCGCCTCGACCTGCGCGCGCCCTTCGGCGGCATGAAGGCCTCCGGTATCGGCCGCGAGCAGGGCATCGAAGGCATCCGCGCCTTCCAGGACACCCGCTCCGTCGCGATCCTCGATCCGGAAGCGCTGGCTTCCATGCAGCACTGATCGGGGCAACCCATCCCGCCCGTTCCCGGCGTGCCGGGAACGGGCTTTTTTTTTTCGGCCCGTCACGGGCGTCCTCCCGCCCTGTAGCCGCGGCGCTTCCATCGTACTAAACTAAACTTACGAAACAGCGGCATCAGTCCGTGGCCGCCAGGAAAGGGGAACACTCGAATGACCAGCCCGTCCGGAAATCCCGCCAATGCGAATCGCCGCGCGTCCCGCTCCATCGAGGAACGTCTGCAGGAGCTCGAGGACGAGAGAGAGATCCGTGAGCTGCTCATCGAGTACGCACAGCGTCTCGATGCGCGGGATCACAAGGGCTACGCGGCGCTCTTCACCAGAGACGGCCGCTGGAGCGGAAAGCTGGGCGACTACCAGGGTCGCGAGGCGATCGAGGCCATGCTGCTCGAGGCCTTCGGCCCGACACCGGAAGGCTTCACGAACACGAACAACTTCCACCTGATGAGCAACTTCGTCATCAGGATCGACGGCGACCGCGCGACCGCACAGTCACGCATCACGTATTTCGAGCGCAGCCCTGAAGCGAGGCCCGTCGCCATGCTCGCCGGCCGCTACGAGGACGAGCTCGTCCGTGAAGACGGCCGCTGGCGCTTCAAGCACCGCCACGTGATCGGCGAGATCCCGACGGGCGAGGAGATCAAGGCGCGCGAGGAAGCGGAAAAGAAGGCCAGGGAGAAGAACACGTGAGCGGCGGGGCGAAGTCCGATCTGGCGACACGGCTTTCTGAGCTCGAGCGCGAAGCCGAGCGGCGCGAGGATTATCTCGCCATCGCCCGTCTGCAGCGTGCATACGGCTACTACCTCGACAAGGGTTACTGGCGCGAGGCGGCGGACCTCTTCACGGAGGACGCCACGTTCGAACAGGGCGTCGACGGCGTCTACGTCGGACGCGAGCGCATCTTCGAGCTCATCGTGCGTCAGACCGGCGGCAACGTCGGTCCCGGCCTGCCCTTCGGCCAGCTCAACGAGCGCCTGCAGCTCCAGGGAATCGTCACGGTTGCACCCGACGGCCTCACCGCGCAGGGCCGATGGCACGAGCTCGCCATGTACGGCCATTACGGCAAGGACGCGTACTGGGGTGACGGCGTCTACGAGAACCGGTACCGCAAGGAGAACGGCGTCTGGAAGATCTCGGCGCTGCGCTTCTATCCGAACTTCGTCGCACCTTACGAAGGCGGCTGCGCGGTACTGAAGCCCGTCGAAAGCGAAACCGCCTGGCGTACGCCGGCGCTTGCGAACTTTCCGCCGGACCGTCCGCCGACCGCGACTTACAAACCCTACCCGGACGTGTTCGTTCCGCCCTTTCACTACGAACATCCGGTGAGGAACGCGCAGCCGATCAGGCTCGGCGCAATCGGGACGGCCGACAAGGACCCGCGCGCGGCTCACCTTGCCGCCATCGAGCTGCGGATCGCCCGGCTCGCCTCGGTCGAGGCGATCGAGCGGCTCCAGCGCGCGTACGGCTATTACGTCGACAAGGGAATGTGGAGCGAGGCGGCCGACCTCTTCGCCGAAGATGGAACCTGGGAGTGGGGTCAGAGCGGCGTCTACAAGGGGCGTGCACGCGTTCGTGCGGCGCTTGCGCTCGCGGGACCGGAAGGTCTCGCGCCCGGCATGCTCAACAATCACTACATCTGCCAGCCGATCATCACCGTCGCGCCGGACAATCGTACCGCGAAGGCGCGCTGGCGCGCGGTCATGCAGCTCTGCCGCGACGGAAAGGCGACGTGGGGCGAAGGCACGTTCGAGAACACGTACGTCAACGAGAACGGTGTCTGGAAGATCGCGAGCCTCCACTTCTACGTCACGGTGCTGTGGGACTACGACAAGGGATGGGTCTTCGGAAACATTCCGATGGAAGGACCGAGCAAGGTCCTGCCGCCGGATGCGCCGCCGACGGAAGTCTATGAGTCACTGCCCGGCGTCTATCTGCCGAAGTACCACTATCCGCACCCCGTGGTCGGCGAGCAGCCGCACAGGCCCGAGCTCCCTCCTCTGCCGTCCGCGGATGCCGACCGGCTCGTTGCCCGCATCAGATCTCTCTCGGAGCGCGTCGAGCGCATCGAAGACGTGCGCGCATGCGAGAGACTGCAGCGCGCTTACGGCTACTACGTCGACAAGGCGATGTGGCAGGAAGTCGCCGATCTCTTCGGGCCGGAATCGACGCTCGAGATCGGCGGACGAGGCGTCTTCGTCGGCAAGAAGCGCGTGTTCGAATATATGAGCGTCGGCCTCGGTCCATCGGGTCCGCAGCCCGGCCAGGTCATCAACCACATGCAGTTCCAAGGCATCGTCACCGTCGCGCCGGACGGGCAGACGGCGCGCGGACGCTGGAGGGCTTTCGTCATCGGTGGGAGCCCCTGGGCGGCGGTCAACTGGGGCAGCGCGATGTATGAGAACCACTATCGCAAGGTCAACGGCGTGTGGCAGATCGAGAAACTCCATGCGCCGTTCACGATGTACACGCTCTACAAGGACGGCTGGCACAAGGTGACGACGCCCAATACGAGGCCCGAGAGCTTTCCGCCTCCGCCGGACCTGCCACCGAGCGTCGTCTATCTCACCTACCCCAACTACTACTGCGCACCTTTCCACTACCCCAATCCGGTGACGGGCAGGGCCGCACCGCCGCCTCATCCCGCTGCCGGCGGGCTCGCGCCTCTGGCGCCCCTCGAGTAGCAGGCCCGCGGTGGAGCTCGCGGCGCCATCGGCTTCCGGTGCACGGCCGCGCGGCGCGGGCGACGTCGATTCACTGATCGATCGCCCGCGCCTCACCGCGCTGCAGATCCGCATCTGCATCGCCTGCGCGCTGGTGCTGTTCTGCGACGGCTACGATCTGCAGGCGCTCGCGCTCGCCGTACCGAGCATGTCTTCGGAGCTCGGTATCCCGGCGAGCAGCTTCGGGACCGCGCTGTCGGCGAGTCTCTTCGGCATGGCGATAGGCGGCGCGCTCTTCGCTCCGCTCGGCGACAGGATCGGCCGCAAGCCCATGCTGGTACTCGCCATGCTGCTGGTGGGCGGAAGCACCCTCGCCGCGCTGATCCACGTGAGCACCGCCTGGATCACCTTCTGTCGCCTGCTCACCGGAATCGGCATGGCGATGGCGGGAGTCAATGCCGCGACGCTCTCCGGCGAGTACGCACCCGCACGATGGCGCTTCTTCATCATGACGGTGCTCACCTGCTTCGTGCCGTTCGGCGCCTTCTCCGCGGCGATGATGGCTCCGCAGGTGATCGACCTTCTCGGCTGGCGCGGAGTCTTCTTCGTCGGCGGTTTCCTGCCGCTCGCCGTCGCGGTCGTCGTCGCGTTGTCCGCGGCGGAATCGCTCAAGTGGCTGCTCCTCGAGCGTCCGGGCGATGCACGGATCGCGCGCATCGCCGCCCGCCTTTCGCCCGATACGGACCCCGATCGTCTGGCGATCGAACGGCCCGAGACGAGCGAACGGCGTTCGGTTCTCGGCCTCCTGTCGCGTGCGCACCGCGTACGCACACTCGTGCTCTGGCTGTCCGCGGCGAGCGGAGCCTTCTCGCTCTATCTGATGATGAGCTGGCTGCCTACCGTGCTTCGCGACGCAGGATGGACCATCGAACAGGCTTTGCGCGGCACGGCCGCCGTTCAGCTCGGCGGCATCATCGGCAGCCTGCTCATGGCCTGGATGATCGACCGGCGCCGGCTGCTGCAGGGACTGCTGTGCGGCTATGGCGCCGCGCTGTTCGCGCTGCTCGCCATCGGTCTGCTTCCGGGAGGAGTCGCGTCGTGGCAGTTCCTGCTGATGCTCGTGGGTTCAGGCACGTCCGGCATGCAGGCGCTGTGGATCGCGATCGCCGTCGTGCTCTTTCCGCCCGATCTGCGCGCGACGAGCGCCGGCTGGCTCAACTGCATGAGCCGCGTCGGCGCGGTGGCCGCGCCGGTTGCGGGCGGCGCTGCGCTTGCCGCCGGCATCGCGGCCCGGCCGATGCTGCTGTCCATGCTGATTCCGATCGGCGCATCGACGATTGCGATCGTGCTGGCGCGCAGACACTTCGTTCCACCGGGATCGGGCTCCGACTCCGGAGAAGCAAACACGGGTGGCTGCGGTTCATGACGGCTCTTTACGCCTGCCATTTTCTAAACTAAATTTCCTAAACCGCGACCGGACGGCCTGACGGCGGCTCCGGAAGGCCCTGAAGACGTCGACGTTCGCGAGCTCCCGAGAAATCCACCGGACAAACACAAACCTGAACGCCGCTCCCGATCGGGATCACGGTGATGGAGGAAGACTCAATGAAAGGGCGTGATCGCATGTACCAGCAGTGTCTGCGGGTGTCGGCCGCGGCGATACTCGTTGCTTCGGGCAACGCAACTCTTGCGCAGGATCAGGGAACTGCGGACGAGACATCATCGGGATCGGTTCAGCTCGCCGAGATCGTCGTCACCGCTCAGAAGCGGGCCGAGAACCTCCAGGACGTGCCGATCTCGATCACGGCTGTCTCCGGCGACGATCTCGCCTCGCGCGCCATCGTGAACCCGCAGGACCTGCACGGCCTTCTGCCCGGCGTAGCCTTCCAGCCGAACAACGACCTCTTCGTGACGGTGCGCGGCATCGGGACGTTCAACCTGCAGCCGGGCGTCGACTCCGCGGTCGCCTACACGCTCGACGGAAACTACATCGCCCACCCGGCGGAGCTGCCCACCGTGCTGTTCGACCTCGAGCGCGTCGAGGCGCTGCGCGGCCCCCAGGGCACGCTGTTCGGCCGCAACGCCAACGCGGGCGCGATCAACTTCGTCACCGCTCGTCCGACCCACGACTTCGAAGCGAAGGGCTCGATCGGCTTCGGCAACTACGATCTCTTCCAGACCGAAGCGGTGCTCAACGTTCCGGTCGGCGAGACCTTCGCGATCCGCGGTGCCTTCGCCAGCCGCAAGCACGATGCCTATCTCGATGACGGGCACAACGACGAGGAGCAGATCGCCGCGCGCATCCGCGCGCTCTACGAGCCGAACGAGAACGTCAGTCTCGTCGCCACCATCGACTACAACCGCCGCGACGACGCGAACATCGGTGTCTCCGAGTGTCCGCCGAATGCGGACGAAGCGGCGTGCGACAACGTCCGCTGGGATCCCTTCGACGGCAACGACGAGGCCAATCCCGACGACTACTCGTACGTCGAGAGCTGGGGCGCCTATGCGCAGCTCGACGTGCGGCTCGGCGATTCGATGAATCTGACCTACATTCCGACCTACCGCGAAGCCGACATCTCCTATCTGACCACACCGACGCGGCCATTCATCGAGACCGGCACCACGAACCGCATGCTCACGCAGGAGCTGCGACTGAGCTCCCTGCCCGGTTCGGCCTTCGACTGGGTCGTGGGCGCCTACTACTCGCGCGAGCGCTTCGACCAGCTCATCACGTACTACTGGGACACCAACCCCAACATTCCGAAGGGACCGAACAACGTCATCAACTTCTTCAACGTGGACGAGTACGAGGCCAAGTCCGCCGCCGCGTTCGCCCAGGTCACGGTGCCCGTCACCGATACGTTCCGCGTGACCGGCGGTCTGCGCTACACGGACGAGAGCAAGTTCTCGGCGGGGTCCGCGCACGCCTACACGGGCACCGTGGACGATCCCGTGCTGGTTTCCGTTCCCACCGGCACGAAGATCAGCGACGACAGGATCACCTGGAGGCTCGGAGTGGAGCTGGACGTCGGCGTCGACTCCATGCTCTACGCCAACGTCAGCACGGGGTTCAAGTCGGGCGGCGTCAGTCAGGCCGATCCCAACATCGAGCTGCCGACGACCTACGGCCCGGAGACGATCAAGGCGTATCAGGCGGGCAGCAAGAACCGCTTCCTCGACGGACGCCTGCAGCTCAACGGCGAAGCCTTCTACTACGACTACAAGGGCTTCCAGTCGCTGCTCGCCTCGTTCCAGCCTTCCGGTCTGCTCTACTTCCTGACGATCAACTCGCAGACCGCGCGCTTCTACGGCGCGGAGATCGAGTCGAGCTTCCTCGCCACGCCGCGGGACCGCTTCGACGTGTCGGTCGCGCTCCTCGACACCGAGTTCACCCGCTTCGTCGTGGGTCCGAACGACTTCTCGGGTAACGAAGCGCCCATGTCGCCGAACTACACGGTCAACCTGGGCTACGAGCGGTACTTCGACTTCGCGAACGGCGGCACGCTCAAGGCGCGCATCGAAACGCAGCTCGTCGACGACTACTTCGTCACTCCCAACAACTTCCCGGGCAGCCGCCAGTCGGCCTACTCGATGAGCGCGGCGAACCTGAGCTACACCGCTCCGAGCGACAAGTGGACGGTCACCGCGTGGATCCGCAACATCGAGAACGAAGGCGTCATCTACAACGCCAATCCTCCGGGAACCCGGCCCGTGACGATCGCGTATCCGTTCCCGCCGCGCACCTACGGCGTCACCCTGGTCGCCAGGATGTGGTGAAGCGCAGCCGGCGGATCACTCGCGCAGGACCCGAGAGGCAGTTGTCATGAGCATGCGATACAGCCGTGACGAGCTCGAGAGGTGGGCCGATCGCTATCTGGAGGCGGTCGTGGCGGACGATCCCGGTCGGCTCCCCTGGGCCGACCGGTTCGAGTACGTCGAGAACAACCAGACGATCCCGCCCGGCGAAGGCGCCTGGGCGACGATCGACGGCATCGGCGTCTACCACCACTACTACGCCGATCTCCAGCGCGGGCGCGTGGGACACATCGGGACCGCGCGCGAGAACGGAGTGCCCTGCCTGTACAACTTCTTCCTCGAGATCGTGGACGACCGGATCACCAAGGTGGAAACCCTGGTGATCCGCGACGCCGTGGGCGCGAGGAGACTCGACACACAGGGCACGCCTCACGACGTGTGGCTGGAGACGGAACCGGAGGAGGACCGCGTCTCGCGCGAGGAGCTCATCGGGTTCGCCAACAAGTACTTCTCGAGCCTCGAGTTCAACGACGGTCTCGGCGACTACTCGTTCTTCCACAAGGACTGCGACCGCTACGAGCACGGCAAGCGGACGACGAACGTCACCGAGGAGCAGAGCTACGGTCATTCGGGCGACACCAGCTTCACCCGCCTGAGCTGCGAGGAGCAGTGGAAGACCGGTTTCATGGGCTTCGTCACGGGTATCCGGGAACGCAACTTCGTCGTGGTGGACGAGGAGCGGCAGGCGGTGCTGGCCATCGCCATGTTCGACCATGACGGCACCGTCCGCTCCATCCGCCTCACGAACGGCAGGATCGTGTATCCCGCGCCCTACTTCGACGTGGGGCGCACGACGCACATCATGGAAGGCTTCAAGGTCAAGTACCGGAAGCTCTACCGCATCGAGGCGACCATGTACGAAGTGCCCTACGGTGCGACTTCGCCCCTGCTCGCCGCAGAGAGGCGCCGGACGGCATGACCGGTCTGCACTGGAGATGAGGACATGACGACTCAGCTGCACGACGGTCTGGCCGCGGTCCTGCGTGCCATGGCCGCACACGACACGTCCGGCCTCCCGCTCGCACCCGATGCGCGCTTCACCGAGAACGGTCAGGTGCTGCGGATCGGTGACGGACTCTGGGGCACCCTCACCCGCTACGCGGGCGACGGCGGCGAGCGATTCGAGAAACTCAACGCCTACCGGATCGACTTCGTCGATCCCGCCGCGCAGCAGGCGGTGTTCTTCGGGGCGACCGTGGAGAACAACACACCGGGCATGATGATGCTGCGGGTGAAGTTCTCCGGCACGAAGATCGCGGAGATCGAAGCGGTCGCCGTCCGCGAGGAGATCGTCGGCGAGCACGGCGGCACCGTCACGATGTTCCAGCCGCGGCTCCTGCTGCCCTTCGAGCCGCGCGGATTCAGGGCTCCGGCTCCGGAACTGATCGCGAAGGCTTCCGCACGACACAGCGTGTCCGAGCTCACCGCGGTCGCCGACGCGTTCTTCGATGCGATCGAGAAGGACGATCCCGCCCGGGTCGCGTTCACCGAAGAATGCGTCGTCCGCAACAACGGCCTCCCGGCCGCGAACGATCCCGATGCGCCGCCGCTCGATGCGGAAGTTCCCGCCTACCGGCCCTTCGCGCTGAGCTTCACCGAGCAGATCGCGACGGGCTTCACGCGCTACACCTCGCGCATCCGGCAGCGGCGTCACGTGGCCGTCGATCCCGAACGCGGGCTGGTGCTCAGTGTGGCAGTGTTCGATCACGCCGCGCGGGTGCGCGAGATCGACGTGCCGGGGATCGGAAAGGTGACCTTCCCCGGCTACATCCCCGGAATCGAGGAAGAGAGGATCGCGGCGCTGCCCGGCAGCAAGCTCTTCCCAAATCTGCAGGTACCGACGTCCGATCTCTACGCTCAACTCATCCGGGTCGAAGGCGGACGCATCGCGTACGTGGAAGCGATCTGCCGCGGCGCGCCGTACGGTCTCAGCACCGGCTGGTGAATGCAGTCGAAAAAAGGAGTGCCGAAATGAGCGGCGAAGTGACCCGCGAGGAGTTCGAAGAGCTGCGCCGCATGGTGCAGTACCTGAAGGACCGGGCCGAGATCCGCGACTGCCTGCTCCGGTATACCCGAGGCGTCGACCGCCTCGACTGGGAGCTGGCCGAATCCGCCTATCACCCGGACGCGATCGACAACCGCGGCGCCATCACGGCGAATCCGCGCGACTATCTCGAGTGGTCGAAGAAGAACATCGAGCCCGCGTCGTGGACGTCGCACAACATCACCAACATGACCTTCGACATCGACGGTGACACGGCGCACACGGAAACCTACGTGCTGACGTTCGTAGGCTCGCCCGACGAGAGCGAGGTCACCGTCGGCGGCGCGCGCTACATCAGCCGCTTCGAGCGGCGCAACGGTGAATGGCGGCTCATCCGTCAGGAGACCGCGATGGATTTTCGCTTCAACGCGAAGACCTTCCCGCTGCCGCCCGCCGCCCTGCGCGGACGGCGCGACCGCTCCGACCGTTCGTACGATCGGCCGCTCGAGCTCACCGAGGAAGCGAGAGCCCGGTACGAGTCGAAGACCTTCACCCGGTAAGCGGCACGCGCGCCGTCATGGTTCCGAAGCTGAAGCAAACCGGCGGCGCAATTGCCGAAGCCGTCGCGGAACCGCACGGCGTGGCGGATCCGAACGACATAGAACTCGCGCTCGATTCCGCTCCGATCAGCGGTACGCAGTGGCGGATCTTCCTGCTGTGCGCGCTCATCATGTTCGTGGACGGCTTCGATCTGCAGGCGCTCGCGCTCACGGTGCCGTACATGGCGGCCGACTGGGGCATCGTCCCGCAGGCCTTCAGCCTTGCGCTTTCTGCGAGCCCCGTTGCGATGGGCGTGGGCGGCGGACTGCTCGCGCCGCTCGGCGACCGGCTGGGGCGCAAGCCGCTGCTCGTCACCGCGCTGCTTCTGGTCGGCTCGAGCACGCTCGCGATCGCGTTCACCGAATCCGCAGCTCAGGTCGCCCTGCTGCGCTTCGTGACCGGAGCGGGAATGGGCATGGCTGCGGTCAATGCGCTCGCCATGACCGGCGAGTACGCGCCCGCTCGAAGGCGCTTCCAGATCATGGCGCTCATGACGAGCACCTTCGCGCTGGGCGCATTCACGGCTGCGCTCGTCGCATCCGAGATCATCGTCGATCACGGCTGGCGGACGCTGTATCTCGTCGGCGGCACGGCACCCATCGCGCTCGCGGCCTGCTTCGCCCTGCTGTGCCCCGAGTCCATCAAGTGGCTGCTGGCACGGCGACCCGGTGACCGGCGCATCGCGGCCGTCGCGCGGCGCCTGCTGCCCGGTCACGATGCGGGCAGTCTGTTCGTTCGGGCTCGCCCGCCGGATGAGCGCCGTTCGATGTTCGAACTGTTCGCGCCGCGCTACCGCACGCGCACGTTCGTCATCTGGCTGGCCTGCGCCAGCGGAGGCTTCGCGCTCTATCTGCTCATGAGCTGGCTCCCGACGCTGCTCATCGGAGCCGGCTGGAGCGACACTTCTGCCCTGCGCGGCGCCGCCGCGATCCAGCTCGGTGGAATCGCCGGCAGCCTCGGGATGTCCTTCCTGGTCGATCGCGGAAGGCTCCTCGGCGGTCTCATGCTCGGCTACGCCGGGGCGCTGCTCAGTCTGCTGGCCATCGGGCTGCTGCCCGCCAGCGTGCTCCTGTGGATGCTCCTTCTCGTGCTGATCGGCGGGGGCACGGCCGGCATGCAGGTCGTGTGGATGTCGATCGCCACCGTGCATTTTCCGCTGGATCTCCGCTCGACGAGCGCGGGCTGGACGAGCGCCGTGAGCCGCTTCGGCGCCATCGCATCGCCCTTCGCAGGCGGCGCGGCGCTGGCGGCCGGCGTCAGCGCGTCCTCGATGATGCTGATGCTCGTCGTGCCCCTCGGCCTGTCGGCCGCCGCACTGCTGCTCGCACGCCGCCACTTCGCGGCGCCGGGTGCTACTTGCGCGACCTGAGCAGATCCGTCACGCGGCGGGCGAAATCGCGAACGAGCTGATCGACCTGAGCGTCGAGCGTGCTCCCGAGCTGAGGCAGCTCCAGGCGCAGCACCCGCTGCCCCTCCTGAGCGGAATCGGGCGGAGGAACCCGCGCGTCCAAGCGTGGGTGGGCACGCCGGTAGCACTCCAGGAACTTCGCCTTCTCCTCCGGCGTGAAGTGCACCAGCTCGAAGATCCGATCGAGGTGCTTGCGCGGGATCGGAATCGGGTAATTGGGGCTCGTGATCTGCGAGACGAAGCTCTTGTTGCGTCCGATGGCTTCGGCGATCTTGAGCCGCAGCCCCGAGGGGCGGCGCTCCACCACGTCGTGCAGGATCGTCTTGTAGGCGCGGATCAGCTGCTCGCGATCCGGATCCGACGTCCTCTTGCTCATCGGCCTGCAGCTCCGGCACGGATGGCCGCCTTCACCGCCGGCGCACGATGGGCCGGCACCGACACCGCCGACACGCCCGCCTGGATGAGCGCACGCAGTCCTTCGAGATCGGCGGCGGCATCGCCGCACACGCAGACCTCTCTGCCGCTGCGCTGCGTGCGCATGACGATGCGTCGCACGACCGCGAGCAGCGCAGGGGTCGTGGGCGCGTGCAGGTACTCGAGCTCGGTGCTGTCCCTGGAGGCTGCCATCAGATACTGCAGCAGATCGTTCGTCCCGATCGCAAAGAATTCCGAGGCGTCGAACCGCTCGATGGTGAGTGCCGCTGCGGGCGTCTCGACCATCATTCCGAGACGGATCGCGTTTCCCTCGACGGAGCTCCCGCGCAGCACATCCCGCAGCTCGGCGCGCACGTCCGCCATTTCCTCGGGAATGGTGACCATGGGCACGAGAATGCGCGTCGTACGCCCTGCAGACGCCTTCACGATCGCTCGCAGCTGCGCCCGCAGGACGTCCCGATGACGCAGCAGCGCACGCACACCGCGCACGCCGAGAAACGGGTTGGCTTCCGACTGCGCCGTGAGCCCCGGCACGGGCTTGTCACCGCCGGCGTCGAACAGGCGGATCGTCGCGGGACGACCCGCGCACCATTCGAAGAGCCGCGCGTAGACCGCCGTCTGCGTCGCTTCGTCCGGCACACCCGAAGAGCAGTCGAACAGCAGCTCGGTGCGCGCGAGGCCGATGCCGTCGAACCATTCGGACGGTGCCTGATCGAGCGAAGCCACCGAGTCCACGTTGAGATAGACGGCGATCCGGCGGCCTTCCGGCGTCACCGCCGGCTCCGATGCCTGCAGCCGCTCCTCGTGCGCCCGAGCCGTGCGCGCCGCCTCGCGCAGCCGGTAAGCCCGCAGTGACGACTCGCTCGGATTGACCAGCAGACAGCCGGTGTCGCCATCGAGAAGCGCTTCGCGACCGTGCAGCTCCGGCTCGATACCCCGTAACCCAACGACCAATGGAGTTCCCCGCGCACGCGCCAGCATGGCGACGTGGCTCATCGGGCTGCCACCGCGGGTGGCGACCCCTTTGATGTGGCGCAAGTCTAACTCCACGAAGCCGGAGGGCGTGAGATCGTCCACCAGCAGGAGACAGTCTTCCTTCAGCGTTTCGGGCGCGAACTGCCGCTCGCCGCTGAAGGCGCGCAGCACGCGGTCGCGCAGATCGCGCACGTCCGCCGCGCGCTCGCGCAGATACTCCGATGAAGCCTCTTCGTAGACGCGAAGATGCTCCTGCATCGCCGCGCGGAACGCCGCTGCGGGCGGCTCTCCCTTCTCGATGGCATCCAGAGCGCCTGCGATGAGCTCGGGATCGTTCAGAAGCTCGACCTGGAACTGCAGGATCTCCGCCGCGGTGTCATCCGCGGTCTGCTGCAGCCGCCGCAGCTCCGACAGCGCGATGCGCACCGCCGTAGGCAGATCCACCGCTGCGGCCGCTTCGGAGCGCGAATCCTGCGGAGACCGACGCACGTGGATGCGTCCGCGGGCGAAACCTCCGGAGGCACCCCTGCCCTGCAGCCGCAGCTCAGGTACCGCCGTGCCCGTCCGACTCATCGAAGTTGCGTCCTACGAGTTTTCTCAGCTCGTCCACCGCCCGCTCCGCATCCCTGCCTTGGGCGAGGAAGTCCAGCCGGGTCCCGTACGCCACGCGCAGTCCCATGAGGCGCACGATGCTCTTCGCGTCGACCCATTCGCCCGCGCCGTTCGCCCGCACCCGGATGTGTGCCTCGAACTGCCTGGCGAGCCGCGAGAGCCTGATGGCGGGACGCGCGTGCAGCCCGTCCGGCGCGTTCACGATGGCAGAACCCTCGATGACCGCGCTCTCATCCTTGATGCGCCCGGTCATGTACGCAGAAACTCCTCCGCAGCCTTCCTCACGTGCTGCAGATCGGAGCCGGAAGCCGCCTCGGCGGCGCCGACGATCGCGCCCTCGACGAGCGGCGCGTTGCAGATGACGACGCGCTCACGCTTCGAGGCATCCAGCATCTCGACGGCCATCTCGGAATTGGTCTCGGCTCCGCCGAGATCGACGAACACTGCGACGCCCGCGGGCGACCACACGGATTCGATGGCTGCGACGATCTTCTTCACGTCGGTGCCGAGGCCACCGGCAGGATTTCCTCCGGCCCACGCGACCGCGATCTCTTCACCGGTCATCTGACGCACCATGTCCGCGACCCCGCGCGCGACGTCGGATGAATGCGAAACGATGACGAGTCCCACGCGGGTTTTCACGAGCGAAGCTCCTTCGAACCGGATTCACACAGCACGCGCGCCACGGCACGCAGACACAGCCGGGCGGACGCGGCGCCCGGATCGAGATGACCGATCGACCGCTCGCCGACGTACGCGGCACGCCCCTTGGTCGCGCGCATCGGCCGCGTTGCGGCGAGTCCCGAGTCCGCGGCATCGACCATCGCCTGCAGCGCCGCGCCGAGGCTGCCCGAAGCGACCGACTCGCGGAACGCGCGCGCCGCCGGCACGAGCACGTCGAGCATGGTCTTCTCGCCGACGGTGGAACGCCCTCTCCTGCCGACCGCTTCCATGGCCTGCTCGAGCACGTCGGCGACCGCTCCGGCCGTCGCATCCTGGGGCCACGCACGCCCGAGCGCCATCAGCATCGTTCCGTACAGAGGACCCGAAGCGCCGCCGACGCTCGTCACGACCAGCATCCCTGCGCGTTCGAGCGCCTTCGGCAGCGGCAGAGATGACAGATCGTCCGCGGCTTCGAGCAGCGCATGCGCGGCGCGGCAGAGATTCGCACCGTGATCTCCGTCGCCGATCGCCCGGTCGAGCGCTGAAAGCTCCGCTTCGTTCGCCAGCAGCTCTCCGCAGACCGCCTGCAGACAGTGCAGGAAAACCGCGATGTCCCCGTCCGGGGGGCTCATCCTCCCCATCGCAGTCCCGGGGTCCGTACGGGAGCGTCCCAGAGCGTCAGCATCGGGTCCGACATCCGCGTGAGCGTCACCGAGGCTCCCGGCATCTCGAGCGAAGTCACGTAGTTGCCGACGAGCGAGCGGCAGATCTTCACTTTCCGCTCATCGAGGATGCGGCAGGCGGCGTCGTACAGGAGGTAAAGCTCCATGAGCGGCGTGCCGCCGAAACCGTTCACGAAGAGCAGCACGGGCTCGTCGCCCGGCGTGCCGAGATCCTGAAGAACCGCATCGAGCAGCTCTGACACGATGGCGTCCGCCTTCTGCAGCGGAACGCGGCGGCGGCCGGGCTCGCCGTGTATGCCCACGCCGAGCTCCATCTCGCCGGGCGCCATCTCGAGATTCGGTCGATCCGCGGTCGGCACGCGGCAGCCGCCGAGCGCGACGCCCATGGTCCGCGTGCGGGCTATGGCCTCCTCTGCCAGGCGTGCACACGTCTCGAGATCAGCACCCTGCTCCGCGGCTGCGCCGGCGATCTTCTCGACGACCAGCGTTCCCGCGACGCCGCGTCGTCCGACGGTGTACGTGGAGTTCTCGACGGCGACGTCGTCCTCGACGAGCACGCGGCGGGTTTCACCGTCGAACATCTCCGCGGCCATCTCGAAGTTCATCACGTCGCCGGAGTAGTTCTTGACGATGAAGAGCACGCCGGGCGAACCGGCCACCGCCTGCGCGGCGGCGAGGATCTGGTCCGGCGACGGCGAGCTGAACACTTCGCCCGGCACCGCTGCATCGAGCATGCCGAAACCGACGTAGCCGGCGTGCAGCGGCTCGTGTCCCGAGCCTCCGCCGCTGATGACGCCGACCTTGTTCCGGTTGGGGTTTCGACGACGCACGAAGCGTGGCCGCTCGTTCAGAACGACCTCGTCGGCATGGCAGCGAGCGAAACCGCGGAGTCCTTCCACGACGGCATCGCGCGGCTCATTGAGGAACTTGCTCATGTGGGTGACGGGGAACTCGTGCGTGCCGGTGCGACGATTTAGTTTAGTAAGTTTAGGTTACGCCGCACGCGCCCGATGCGTCAAGGTAACTTCCGAATGACGCGCGTCACCATGCTCGTCACGGGCCCGGCCGGTGCGCCCCGGGGCTGTCGCATCCGCCCGCTTCCGGAGGAATAATGTGTGGCCGAGCTGACAGGAGGGGGAATGCAAACGAGCGGAACGACGTTCGCGCGCGCGTTTCAGCGGGTCGTATTCAGCGCGCCGCTGATCTGGTTCGCTCTCTCGGCGGGACTCGTGCACGCCGAGCAGAAGGCGGCTTCGGATACCGCACAGCGATTCGATCACCTGCTCAATACCTACTGCCTCGAGTGCCACAACGCCGAGGACTGGGCAGGCGGGCTGGCCTTCGACACCATGGACGTGCGCCACGCCGGCGAGGAGCCCGAGGTCTGGGAGAAAGCCATCAACAAGCTTCGCGGCAGGCTCATGCCGCCCGCGGGAGAGCCCCAGCCCGATCAGGCCGACATCGATGCATTCATCAACTATCTGGAAACGTCTGTTGACGCTTCGGAAAAAGTGCGTCGTGTCGGTCACGTCCCGATCCAGCGGCTGAACCGCACCGAGTTCGCGGCATCGGTCAAGGCGCTTCTCGGTGTCGAGATCGATGCGCGGCAGCTTCTGCCGACCGACATCGAAGTCGAGGGATTTGACAATATTGCCGACGCGCTCGGCATCTCGCCCTCCTTCCTCGAGCAGTATCTCTCCGCCGTTCGTCACGTCGCCCGGCTCGCGGTGGGTGAGCCCCAGCCGAAAGTCGCAAGCGTCTTCTACGGCGGTGGTGGCGGTGGCGGCGGACAGGCAGGTCCGGGTTCCCCGACTCAGTACACCCACAAGGACGGATTCCCACTCGGCACGCGAGGCGGCGTGCGTTTCACGCACGTGTTCCCTGCCGACGGCGAATACCGCTTCAGCTTCCTCGAGGGTGACAGCATCGACGCGGGCCTCTATCCGCGCGGCATGGAAACGGCGGCCACGATGGTCGTCCTGGTGGATGGCAAGGAAGTAGCGCGCCGGGAGATCGGCGGTCCGGACGATCTCGCGATCGCCGACCGCGACGGTCCCGAAGGTCGCGCGGCTCTCGTCGCGAAGGTTTCGAACATTCCCGCGTACATCACGGCGGGCACGCACGAGGTGATCGTCACCTTCATCGAACGCTCGTGGGCGCTCAGCAACGATCCGACACCCGTCGGCTTCCTCGGCGGCAAGGTCTCAGGGATGCCGATCATCCGTGACGGCGTGAAGGTCGAGGGGCCGTTCTCCCCGCAGGGGCTCTCGTTGAGCGAAAGCCGCAAGCGGATCTTCATCTGCCAGCCGAAGAGCGAAGCCGAGGAGCGGCCCTGCGCGGAAAGAATCGCACGGCACCTCGCGACGCAGGCGTTCCGCCGTCCGGTCACGAACGACGACGTCGCGCGGCTCATGAAGTTCTACGAGATGGGCCGCGAGGAGCCCGCCGGCTTCGATGCCGGTATCACGGAGCTCATCACGGCGATTCTCTCGAGCCCGGACTTCCTGTACCGCGCCTTCTCCACCGCGCCGTCGCCCGGCGCACCGCGTCGGCTCACGGACCTGGAGCTCGCATCGAGGCTCTCCTTCTTCCTGTGGAAGCAGGGCCCGGATCAGGAGCTCATCGATCTCGCCGCGCAGAACCGGCTCTCCGATCCTGCCGTCCTCGACGCGCAGGTCGAGCGCATGCTCGCCGATCCGCGCGCGAAGTCGCTCATCGAGCACTTCGCGCTCGCGTGGCTCAACCTCGACGAGCTCGAGCAGGTCGAGCCGCAGGATCGCGCCTTCACGGCCGATATGCGGAAGAACTTCGAGACCGAGATCCGGCTGTTCCTCGAGAGCGTGCTCTTCGAGGATCGCAGCGTCCTCGATCTCCTCAACGCGGACTGGACTTTCGTCAACGAGGACCTCGCCCGTCACTACGGCATCCGCGGCGTGTACGGTCCGCAGTTCAGACGCGTGAAGCTCGAGGACGAGAACCGCTGGGGTCTGCTCGGCAAGGGCGCGGTGCTGCTGCGCACGTCCTACGGCGACCGCACGTCACCGGTGCTCCGCGGCGCCTGGGTGCTCGAGCGCATCATGGGCACTCCGCCCGCCCCGCCGCCGCCCAACGCGGCGACCGATCTCTCCATCCAGGAGGGTGAGAAGCCCACCACCATTCGCGCCCGGCTCGAAGCGCACCGCGCGACACCGAGCTGCAACGCGTGCCACGGGCTCATCGATCCGCCCGGACTCGCGCTCGAGAACTTCGACGTGACCGGACGCTGGCGCGATTTCGATCCCGTCGCGAAGGAGCCCATCGACCCGACGACGGAGCTCGCGAGCGGCGTCGTTCTGCGGGGACCAGCGGATCTGCGCCGTTATCTCACGCGTCGTCAGGACCAGTTCCCGACGACCGTAGCGAAGCGCCTGATGATGTACGCGCTCAACCGCGAGATCGAATACTTCGACATGCCGCAGGTGCGCAAGATCGTGCGCGACGCCGCCGCTCACAACTACACGTTCAAGTCGATCGTGAAGGGCGTCGTCAACAGCGAGTCCTTCCGTCACCAGGCGCCCGAAGCGCACGGGGAGCAGGTGGTGGCGATGAACGATTCCCACGGCACGGAAGCGGTCCACCGCTGAACGGGAGATAGAAGACCATGGCCGTGTTCCTGACGAAGAAGCATCTGTCTCGACGCACCTTCCTCCGCGCCGGAAGCGTGGCGCTGGCGCTGCCGTTCCTGGACGCCATGGTTCCGGCAGGCACGGCGCTCGCGAAGACCGATGCGGCGCCGAAGACCCGCGCGGGTTTCTTCTACATCCCGCACGGCGCGATCATGAACAACACGCCGTTCGGCAAGGAGGTCGACGCCTGGACCTCGAGCGGCAAGGGTGAGAACTTCAAGCTCGGCCACATTCTCGAGCCGCTCGAGCCGTTCAAGCGGTACGTCACGACGTTCGAGAACCTCGAGAACGTCGCGGCGCTCGGCTCGGTGCACACGCTGAATCCCGCGACGTGGCTCTCCTGCGTGCGCCCCGACACCAACGCCAAGGGCGCGAGCATGGCGATCACGCTCGATCAGGTGATCGCACAGCGTCTCGGCCAGTCCACGGCGCTGCCGTCGCTCGAGGTGGCGTCGGAAACGACGATACAGGTCGCCGCGTGCGGCGGCGCCGGCTGCTACTACGCGTCGACGACGTCGTATGCCGGCCCCAACTCTCCGCTGCCCATGGAGCACAACCCGCGCAAGGTGTTCATCCAGCTCCTGGGCGAAGGCGACACCGCGGCCGAGCGCGAGGCGCTGCTGCGCAAGAACGCGAGTCTCCTCGACATGATCTCCGAGCGCGCGAAGGCGCTCAGCAAGGAGCTCGGCCCGGGCGACCGAGCACGCCTCTCGGACTATCTCGACACCGTCCGCGAGCTCGAGCGGCGTGTGAACATGGCAGGCTCCAGGAACCTCGACGGCGTCGAGGTTCCCGACGCGCCGGTCGGCGAGCTGCCGGACTTCGATCAGCAGGTCCGCATCATGTTCGACCTGATCGCGCTCGCGTTCCAGGCGGACCTCACGCGCGTCGTTTCCTACGTGATGGTCGCGGAAGGCACCAACCGTACCTACAACCACATCGGCGTGCCGGATTCCTTCCACCCGGTGAGCCATCACTCGAACGACCGCGAGCGCATCCGGCGCCTGACGCTCATCCAGCGCTACCACATGGAGCGCTTCGCGGACTTCGTGCGCAAGCTGGCGGAGACGAAGGAAGGCGACGGCAGCATCCTCGACCATTCGCTGTTCCTCTACGGCTCGAACATGAGCAACAGCAACCTCCACGACAACTACCCGCTGCCCGAGCTGCTGATCGGCGGCGCCAACGGCGCGCACAAGGGCGGCAAGAACGTCGTGCTGCCCGAGCGCACGCCGCTCGCGAATCTCCACCTCACGATCCTGCACAAGCTCGGGATCGAGCAGGAGAGCTTCGCCAACAGCACCGGCCCGATCTCGGAAGCCTGAAGAATTCCGCAATGAAGAAGACCGATCGCCGAAGCTTCCTGCGCACCGGTGTGGGCGGGCTCGCGGGGCTCGCCACCATGCCGCTCCTGTCCGGGCTCTCAGGCTGCGCGCAGACACCCGCACGGGCGACTTCGCTCGAAACGGAAAAGCTCACCGACCGGGTGATGCTCATCAGAGGCGCACCCGGCAACGTCGTGGCGCTGTTCACCGACGACGGTGCCGTGCTCGTCGACAGTGGCGCTGCCGATGCGGCTCGCGCCGTCAAGGCGAGCCTCGGCGGTGCGCGCGTGCGCAGACTCTTCAACACGCATCACCACGCCGATCAGACCGGCGGAAACGTGCTGTTCGGCCGTGAAGGCGCGACGATTCACGCTCACGTGATCACGCGTCAGTGGCTCTCCACCGATTACTATGTGCCGTCGGAGGACCGCTGGGTGAAGGCGCTGCCGGAAGTCGGCCGTCCCACCGAGACGTTCCGCCTGAAGGGCGAGCTGACGGCGGGCGCGGAGCGCATCGAGTACGGCTATCTCCTCGAGGCGCACACCCGCGGCGACATCTACGTGTTCTTCCGCGACTCCAACGTGCTCGCCGTCGGCGACGTCGCTTCGCCTCTGCTCGACCCCGTGCACGACTGGTACGCGGGCGGCTGGCTCGGTGGCCGTGTCGACGCGCTGGAGGACCTTCTGGAGCTGGCGAACGACGAAACGAGGATCGTGCCGGCCTACGGTCCCGTGATGACGCGCGCCGAGCTGCAGGCCGAGCACGACGTCATGCTGCATCTCTACGACCGCACGACGTTCCTGACCACGAAGGGCTACAGCGCGGAGGACATGCTGAAGGCGGGCGTTCTCGACGAGGTGAGCCGCAGGTTCGAGGACCCCTACCGCTTCCTCTACGACGTCTGCAAAGGCCTCTGGGCCCACTACACGAACTTCGGAGGCAACATTGTCTGAGCCGATCATCCGTGCCGCGGGCCCGTCCGGTACGGGCCGCGCAAGGGCCGTGAGACTCGCCGGACTCTGCCTGCTGTCGCTCGCCGCGGCAGGCGCTGCATTCGCCTCGTCCAGGCCCGAGACGCTCGCCGATCTCGTCCGCACGGGCCAGAGGGAAGCCGTTCTGGCCGCGATCACCTCGCCTCACGTCGACGTCAATGCGACCGCGCCGGACGGTTCCACGGCGCTCATGTGGGCGGTGTACAACGTCGATCACGAGCTCGTCCGCGCGCTGCTCGAGGCCGGCGCGAAGGCCGACATCACCAACCACTTCGGCGCCTCCGCACTCTCCGAGGCGGTGAAGCTCGGTGACGTCGAGCTCGTGCGCATGCTGCTCGATGCGGGTGCCGACCCCGATACGGCCAATCAGGACGGTCAGACCCCGCTCATGCTCGCCTCCTCCATCGGTTCGCTCGAGATCGCGAAGCTCCTCATCCAGCGTGGCGCGAACGTCAATGCGGTGGAAACCTTCCGTGGCCAGACGGCGCTCATGTGGGCTGCGGGAGAGGGTCACGCGGAGATCGTCGAGCTGCTCCTCAAGCACGGCGCCGACTACTCGAGACGCGCGAAGCACGACGACTGGCCGCGCCAGATGACGTCCGAGCCGCGCGCCCAGTTCCGGCAGACCGGCGGTCTCACCGCTCTGCTCTACGCCACGCGCTCCGCCTGTTACCGCTGCGCCGTCGCTCTCGTGGAGGCGGGCGCCGACGTCAATCAGCCGAATCCTGACGGCATCACGCCGCTCATCAACGCGCTCGACAACCGCGCCTTCGACATCGCGATGTACCTGCTCGACAAGGGCGCGAATCCGGGCGCCTGGGACATGTACGGCCGCACGCCGCTCTACGTCGCCGTGGACATGAACTCCTTCCGGGGCGGCGGATTCGGCGGCTTCGGTGGTCCGGTGCGCCGTCCGCCGAGCAAGGCCACGGCGATGGACGTCGTGAAGCGGCTGCTCGCCATGGGCGTCGATCCGAATCATCAGCTCACGCGCATGCGCCCCAACGGCAACGGCAGGGGCCGGTTCACCGACTACATGATGCGCGGCGGTACGGGGCCGCTCATGATCGCGACGCTGAGCTACGACACGGAAGCGATCGAAGTGCTGCTCGCGAACGGCGCGGAGGTGGATCTGCCCAACGTGTTCCAGATCACCCCGCTGATGGCGGCTGCGGGCATGACCGGCACGAGCCGTTTCAGCATCCCGCAGATACCCGACATCCAGGATCGTGCGATCAGGACGATGGAGCTGCTGCTCGCTGCGGGCGCCGACATCAACGCCCGCGTCACCGACAGCCGCACCCGCACGGCCAGGCTCATCGCGTACATCCAGGGCCGGGACAACGAGGGCAAGACCGCGCTCTTCTCCGCGGCCGAGCTGGGATGGGACAAGGTCGTGAAGTTCCTGCTCGACCGCGGCGCGGATCCCACGATACGCGATGCGTCCGGCAAGACCGCCCTCGACTACGCACGGGCAGGCCCGCCGCCTGGTCCCGGCGGCGCGAGAATGGAGACCCCGGGCCGCGATGCGACCATCGCGCTGCTCGAGGCGGCACTGGCGAAGGCCGAAGCAGGCGCACCGGCGACTCCCGCTGCATGACCGCGGGAGCCGCCGGCCCCGAGCCTCCTATCGCTGCCCCGAAGGCGCGCGGTACTTCGGCGGCGGGCTCGGCGTCGTCACGGGATTGACACCGTACTGCGAGGCCCACTCCGGGACAGCCTCGTTGTAGATGCGCCGGCGGGCGAACAGCCATTCTCCGTTCACCTTGACCAGCTCGTCCTCGTAGTGGCCGAAGAAATCGACGCCGCCGCGGCCGTCGGGTCCGCTGGTCATGTGTGACCAGTACGCGACCGACCGCGCCTTGTCGCCGTCGATCTTCACGACGATGTTGTGGATGGCGTGCCGGCCGACGCTGGGACGCTGTCCGGGCGGTGTCTTCGCGCGCGCCTCCTCGATGCGCTTGCGGCCGTCGGCCACGAACTTCGCGATCGCCTCGCGGCCCTTGATCTCGCCCCAGCCGAAATCGAGGATGCCGTCCGGCGCGAACGTGTTCGCATAGGCTTCGGGATCGCCGAAGTCGAGCGCGAAGAGATATCGCGCCTGCAGGTCCTCGATGAGCGCACGGTCCGTGCCGTAGTCGGCGAACGCGGTGCCTGCTGCGCACGCGAAAGCCGCGGCGATCAGGGACATGCCGATTCTTCTGCGGATCATCAACCCCTCCTGTTCGTCGCTGAGCATGCTCCGGTTCTGCCTGCACGCGCCGGCGTGCTTCACCTATCGGCTTCCGCCGCTGCCCCGGAACGCGGACTGCAGGAGGTGAGTCAGCGTGTGCACGTAGCGCAGCTTGCCGTTCTCCACGCGGAAGAGGTGCGTATCCGGCGCGCCGCTGCCGCCGCCGGGCGTCCCCGCGCCGAAGGTGCAGAACACCGCAACCGCGCCCAGCACCTCGTCCACGACGAAGCGCCGGTTGACGATGTTGACGCCGGCCGGAACGCCGACCTCGCAGCTGTCGTCCGGTGAGCCCTTGCCCGTGTAGGCGCCGCCCTCGATGCGCACGCAGGGAAATCCCCACGGAACGAGGTCGATCTTCTTTTCGAGGAAGGCGTCGAGATACGCGTTCGCCGCCGCGACGAGCGTGCCGCGCGAATCGCGCTTCTCGGCAGGGATGGGATCCCACTTCTCCGCCGAAGAGTATTTCAGATACGCGTCGGCATTGAAGAGCCAGTAACCCGTCGTGGTCCACAGCACCTCGATCTCGGCGATCTTGTCGTGATTCACGCGAAGGCGCGTGGCGAACACGTAGGGCTCCGCCTTGTCCGTGACGATGACCTCCGTGAACGTCTGGCAGGAGTCCGTATCGAAGAAGCTGCGGTGAAAGTCGATCTTGAGGGGCTTCGTGACGAAACCCTTGTTGATGTCGGCCGGCTTCATGTTCTCCCAGTAGCCGAGTCCCTTCGCGAGCGGCAGACCCGAGAGATCCCCCTTCGTCTGTGCGGCGATGTAGAGCTCCGTGGCCTCCCTGAGTCCTCCCCGTGTGCAGGAAATCTCCGCCTGCGAAAGCGCCGGAGCGAGCGAGGCAGCGCAGAGTGCGACGGACAGATAGACGACTTTCACCGGCTCCTCCCTTTCGGTTCTTCTGTACCGCTCCGGATGTTAGCGGAACGCGTCGAAGCGCTCACCGCTCCGGTGTCTCCGGTTTTCAACGGCGGAACTCGTGTTCGGCGGCGTGGGATCGCGTCCGTGACCGCCGGGCAGAATTTCCAAGCAGGGACGCAGGCAGGCGGCATACGAGCGCCGCGCCGGATCAGCACGGACCGGGCTTCAGCCCTTGCGCGCCGTGTCGTAGGGGCCGAGGCCCGGCCGATAGGACTTCTCGTCGAGGAACTGTCTCAGCCCTTCCCTGCGCCCCTCGCTGTCGAGGAATGCCGCGGCTTCCTGTGCCCGCACGAGATAATCCTCGGCGTTGTCGTAGGTCATCTCCCGGACGCGCCGTACCGCGTCCTTCGCGGCCTTGAGCACGACCGGATTCTTGCGCAGCAGGACTTCGGCGACTTCGGTCACGCGCTCCTTGAGGCGGGCGAGCGGCACGGCTTCGTTGACGATTCGCCACTCGGCGGCTTTCCTGCCGTCGATCGTCTCGCCGGTCAGCACGTGATACATCGCGTCGCGGAAGCCCATGAGCTCGACCGCCACTTTCGCGACGCCGCCGCCGGGAATGACGCCCCAGTTGATCTCGGAGAGGCCGAACGTCGCCTCCTCCGCCGCGAACGCGAGATCGCAGGCGAACAGCGGACCGTAGGCACCGCCGAAGCACCAGCCGTTCACCATCGCGATCGTCGGCTTCTGATACCAGCGGAGCTTGCGCCACCAGCCGTAGGCTTCGGCCTGCGCCTGACGCACGGCCCCGAGACCCTGCGCTTCAGGCTCACGGAAGTACTCCTGCAGATCCATGCCCGCGCTGAAGGCAGTGCCCGCGCCCGTCAGGACCAGCACGCCGAAGTCATCGCGGAACTCGAGCTCCTGCAGCACCTGCATCATGCGGCGGTTCAACGCCGGGTTCATGGCATTGCGCTTCTCGGGGCGGTTGAAACGCACCCAGGCGATGCGGTTCTCGATCTCGTACGTGACGACGTCGCTCGACGCGCTCATGGACGGTCCTCGGAAGCTTCAGCGTCCGGCGGTAAGGTACCGCACCAGCGCTTCGAGGTGCGCATCCGTGAGCTCGCTCGGAACGAAGGCAGGCATGGACCTGAGGCCGTGGCGCACGACGTGCCGGATGTACTCCGGTGCGAGGTCGGTCCGCTCGGTGAGAAGCGCCAGCTCCTTACCCCGAGTCCGCGCGAGCTGCAGCGTGCCCGGGGTTTCGTTCCCCGGACCGTGGCAGTGGATGCAGTAGCGATCGAAGACCTCCTTGCCCTCGGGCTCCGCGCCTGCGGCCGGCAGCGCGGCGCCGAGCAGCGCGGCCATTGCGATCGTCGTCCGTATCGCCGACTTCATGCCCTGCCCCTCTCGCGCAGATGCTTCGGCCAGATCCCCGACTTGCCCGGCGAGAGAATGCCGTTCGGATCGAGCGCGTCCTTGATCCTCTCGTGCATCTTCCAGAGCGCGTTGTCGTTCCAGCCGTACGTGCGCGCGATCATGTCCATGTAGTGGATGTGCGTGCGGTACTCGCCGTAGCCTTCGGCGGCCGCCTCGCGCACCAGAATCGTGAAGAGCTCGTCGATCTTCCGGCGCTCCTCGGGATCGTTGTGGTCGTACACGATCACCGTCACGTGGTGCAGCTCCCGGAAGCCGACCGCCATGAGGCCCATGTAGTCGAAGCCGTACTCCCGCACGCGGCGGCTCACCATGCGGTACTGCTTGATGGCGTCCTCACCGGTGGTCGGCGAAACGGGTGAGAAGCCCACGTGGCCGCCGCCTCCGTTCCAGTTGAGGAAACCGAACTCGGTCAGCTTCGGAATGCCTCGCATCGTCTCGGCGCGATGGGCGAGGATGTCCGGTCGCCGCTTGCGGTCCTCGAGGAAGTAGAACTTCGCTCCCGGAATCTTCGAGAACGAGTCCCGGATCACCGTCCACAGCGCATCCGTGATCGGCGGCGGTCCGTAGAGCGCGCCGCAGAAGTTCCACATGCCGATCTCGTGGTCGGCCATGATCTTCTTCGCGACGCTGTCCGGGATGGGGCCGTCACCGTCGTAGTACTGGCTCTTCGTCGAGAACAGGGCCGCGTCGAGCACGAGACTGCGGATCGTCGCCGCGTTCTGGATGACGTTGTTGAGCCTGAGCGGGCGCACGATCTCGACGACCTGCTCGATGTCCTCCTCGCGCGGGAAGGTGATGAGATACGGGCGGTATCCTCCGGGGTCCGGCATGAGCCAGATGCCCATCTTCGTGACGATGCCGAAGTTCGACTGCGAGAAGATGCCGTCGACGTAGGGACCGAAGCCGTACTTGAAGAGCTGCCAGGTGTTGTTGCCCGGCAGCGCGCCCATTCCCGTCCGCACCACCTCGCCGGTCGGCAGCACCACTTCCATTCCACACTGCATCATGAAGTGGTCGCCGTACGGCGTGTAGCCCACGCCGTGATCGAGCGCGTTCCCGACGACGCTGCCCCAGCCGGGGTCCGGCACGTCGAGCCACAATTTCAGGCCGCGCTCCTCGATGTACCGGTAGAGATCGAAGTAGCTGACGCCGGGCTCGACGAGCGCGTAGGCGAACTTCTCGTTGACCTCGAGGATCCGGTTCATGCGGCTCAGGTCGAGAACGACCGAGCCCGAGAGAACCGGCGCTGCGCCGCCGTACGCGAAGTTCTTGCCTCGCGACACCACCCAGAGTGGAACCCGGAACTCGTTGGCGACCTTGACGATCGCCTGCACTTCCTCGGTCGAATCCGGAGCCACCGCGGCGTGTGCTCTGTAGCGGCTCTCGTCGTTGGTGATCGTGTAGGGGTCGCGATAGCTCGCCACCTTCTCGCCGGTGAAGACCCACTCGGGACCGGCGATCCTGCGGAATCGCTCCAGGGCCTCCGCCATCTGTTCGGCGGTCACTCCCGGCGGCAGTGGATCGGCCATGGTTTCGTTCCTCGCTCAGTTCTTCGGGCTGGAATGAATCGTCCAGAGGAGCAGGTTCCGGTCGACTCGCGACACTCGCGCATCGACGAACGCGTGCTCGCTCAGCAGGACGCCGAGACAGAAGTGGAAGGATCCGGTCGTGACACCGCGCAAGGTCAGCGACTTCTCACGGACCTCACGCGCGAGCGCTTCCGTCCAGAAAGGCGTGACGTCACCATGAACCGCGAGCAGCCGGGCCGACTCGGACCATGCCGCCGCGACCTGCCGCGCGCGCTCGAAGCGCTCATCGAAGAAGGCGTAGCGGTACGGGCCGGTGAGAGACGCGGAGAACGCCGGCAACGTCAGGACGGAAGGGAGCAGCGCGGTCGATGCGGCTGCCTGGATGAACTGCCTTCGCTCCATGCCCCCTCCCAAGCCGGAGAACTGCGCAAACTGTAGACCGGCCCGGCGCGTATGGCCAGTGGCCGCGATCTCCGCGCGTCCCGGGGCGGTCCATGGTCCCGCAGGAGCTCTCAGCGCAGCTCTTCGTGGATGAACGTTGCGACGTCCAGCACGTGCTGCTCGTCGAGGAGATCGGGATAGAGCTTCGGCATCGGGGGTTTCGGGTCCTTGATGTACGCGATCGTCGAGGCGAGATCCTGACGCGCGCCGAGACCGCCGAGCCGGCGATCCGCAATCATGTTGCCGTCGGGTCCGTGGCAGGCGATGCACACCTGCTCGTAGAGCCTGCGGCCGTTGGCGGGATTCGCCTTGCCCGCAGTCCCACCCGTCGCTGGCGCATTCGCCGCCGCGCCGGACGAGGAGCTTCCGGCGGCTCGACGCTCCGGGTTGAGCGTCATGATCACGACGCTCGGAAGCCCGAGGTCGCCGAAGGCATTGCGCGAGATGTTGCCGGCAGCGAAAGCCACGTACTGCTTGCCCGCGACCTCATAGGTCACGACACCACCGGCCATCGCGCCGCCGACACGCACCTTGTGCACGAGCGCGCCGGTCCTGCTGTTGAAGACGAGCAGATTCCCCGCGAGATCGCCCGTGAACGTGACGCCGCCCGCGGTCGGCGTGACACCCGCGACGACCGGCTTCTCGGCGTGATAGCGCCAGCGGACTTCGCCGGTCACGCTGTCGATGGCCGTGACCCATCCGGTAGCCGGTCCATCAGGCTCAACCGTTCCCCCGAAACTCGCCTCCGACGGCGCGTACTTCGACTCGCCGGACTTCACGATGAAGCAGATGTCCACCGCTCCCGTGATGAGCGAACCCGTGAGGAGGTCCAGCGCGGGACCGTTCCACTCGACGCCTCCGGCGAAGCCGGGGCAGATGCGCACGCCTTCCGGAGTCGGTCCGGCAGGGGCATTCTCGATGCGGGTCACCGGTGTACGGAACACGACCTTTCGCGTGTCGCGGTCCACCGCGGTCACGTAGCCGTCCTTGCCGGCGAAGACGAGATAGTCGCGGACGTCCGCGGTTCGGTAGAGCACCGGCGGTGCCGCGAGGTCGAAATCCTGCCAGTCCGCCGGCACGCTCTGGTGCCACCACTTGAGCGCGCCGGTACGTGCATCGAGCACGACGACCGAGTTCGTGAAGAGATTCGTGCCCGGGCGGTACGCGCGGTCGAGATCCGGCCAGGGATTCCCTACCGGGACGAAGAGCTCGCCCGTCGTCACGTCGAGCGTCATCGCACCCCACACGCCACCTCCGCCGGTCTTCGCGGACTCGGGACGCAGCCACGTTTCGGCGCCCGGCTCGTCTCCCATCGGAATGGTGTTGAAGCGCCACAGCTCGCGTCCCGTCTGAGCGTCGTACGCCATGACGCGTCCGCGGATGCCGTGCTCGCTGCCCGCGATGCCCATGAACACCATGCCCTGCCAGGCGAGCGGCGCCGCCCCGGCCGACTCGCCGAGCCTCGGCGAGCCTATGACGTTCTTCCAGAGGAGCCTGCCCGTCGCCGCATCGAGCGCGATGAGCCGCGCATCGCCCGTGCCGCGGAACACGCGTCCGTCGAGCACGGCGAGCCCTCGGCTCGACGGCGAAACGATCTCCTCGTCCGGCACGTAGGTGTGCTTCCAGCGGATGGCGCACGTCGTCGCATCGAGCGCGACCGTCTCGCGTCCCGTGTTGGTGTAGATGACGCCGTCGACGACGATCAGCCCCGCGTGGAACGAGGTCGGCCCGTCGATCTGGACCCGGCAGACCTCGCCGAGCTGCGAGGCATTCTCGGGCGTGATCTCCTTGAGCGGCGAGTAACGCACGCCGTCGAGCCGGTTGTTGTAGGCAGGCCATTGGGCACCAGGCAGAGACGCCTGCGCGATTGCGATGGACGCCGTCAGTGAGCCGCAGGCGAGGAGCCCTGCGGTGATGAGCTTCACTATGCGCATGGTGTGGTGCACTTCTTCGCCGATCAGCCCGCCGGATAGATCAGCGAAGCGATCTTCCACTCGCCCGCCGACTTGACGTACCTCGCCTCGAGACGGCCGCTCTCCCAGCGGCAGTCGGCCAATTGACCCTGAAGGCGCGCCATCTGCGCCGCCGTGCAGTCGTCCTGCAACGGGACGCCGAGCTGCACGTCGACGTGCAGGATCGCAGTCGCCTGCGTGCAGTCGTCCGCGATCGTCACCGCATCCTCACTCTGGCGCGCGTTCGGCCTGTAGGCACAGTGGAGCACGGCGGCTGTCTGCTCCCGATACTGCTCCGCGAACAGCCGGCGGATCCCCGCCTTACCGGTCGCGCTCACGCCGCTCAGGTTCACCATCGCCCCTTCGTCGAAGAGCTCGGCAAGCGCGTCGTAGGAGCGGCTCTCGATCTGCGCCGCGAACGCAAGGTGAACGCCGCGGATCGCCTCGCGCTCCTTTGCGTGATCCAGCTCGCGCCGCAGGCGCATCAGCTCCTCTTCCCCGCTCCGGGTCCCGGCGGCAACCGCAGAGGAAACACCGACGGCCGAGGCGACACCTGCACCGAGAATCGCACCGCCCTTCGCGAAGAATTCGCGCCGCGTGCTCCTTGCCCTCATTCCGCTCATGTGCAGCTCCTCAGACCTTCAGGCCCAGGTACTTCCTGATCTCGAACCTGCCGGCATGGCGGGCGCGAGCCCCGATCACGCTGAGAGACAATCCCCGGCTGCCGACGTGATAACCGAAGCCGGCGTCGTGCATCGTGCGCTGATTGAAGCAGATGACGCCGAGCGTGCCGTTGCAGGCTTCCTCGATCCACGACATGAGATACACGCCGTCGCGCAGCTTCGCGTACCAGCCGGGCGAGCTCCACTGCATGCCGCCAGACCCGTCGGGCTGGAAGATGATCCACGAATAGGCGGAAGGCGTGGCGTAGAAGTGCATGGACGTGAGCCCGGGATTGCCGGGCTGGTAGTTCCACGTGACGCACTCGCCCACCATCTCGTCCGTCCAGCCGTGGCGCAGATAGGTCGGAGGCGTCGGCGCGCCTTCCATCTCGAGCACGCCGAAGTAGTACTTCACGGTCGTTTCGTTGTTGCGGAACGGCGAGCCGGTCGTGCCCTTCACGAGGGTGGCGAGCCCGTTCTTCATGTCGAAAGCCACCATCGCGCAGGAGCGCGGGAACTCCGCGTCCAGGAGGTGCGCGAAGAAGTACAGCCGGTCGTCGGGCTCGTACATCTCGTACCACGCCTCGCGCCAGTGGCTGTCGCCTTCGTAGCGCCACCTGAGCTTCCTCGCGTCGACGAACTCGTACTCGATCACGGGTCCGCCGTCGTCCATCCGGACCGTGAGCTTCCTGCCCGCGAAGTGCGTGACGAGCTCGCTCTTGTAGCCGCCCATGCCCTGGGCACCGCTGCCCTTGCCGTCGCCGAAGGCATGGGCCTTGTTGAGCACCGCGTCCCTCACCTGCTCGTCGGTCATCACTTCGAAGGTCTCGAGCGGGCGGTACACACGGCGCGGACCGCGGGTCTCGCCGTTGTTGCCGAACACTTCGAACGTCGCGATCTGTCCGGTGATCTCACCCCGGCCGGTGTACATGGAGTACTCGAGCTCGTCCTTCTCGTTGAGCCCGAGACGCACGCCCCGCTCCGTCATGTCGAAGAGATCGATCACCTGCAGGGTGAAGATCCCCGAGAACTCGCACTCGATGCGCGAGTAGATGAACTGGTGGTCGTTGACCATGATGTAGTCGGAAGGCGCGCAGACCGTGAGCTCGCCTCCGAAACGCGTGAGCTCGATGAAGTTCGAGTAGATGATGGACAGATAGAACTCGAGGATCTCGATGTCGTCGTCCTGCTTCCAGTAGATGCCCTTGCCCTCGAGCCGGTTGGTGTAGGTGTGACGTGCGGTCGGCGCAGGTCCCCCGCGGTCCACGTAGCCGAACCAGATCCTGCGCTGCGCTTCGCGATTGCGGCGACCGTTCCTGAACTGCGGCTCCCGCCCCGCCTCCCGCGCCGCGGCGATCTCCTGCGGGGCATAGCCGCTGAAGTACACCTCGAACACCGTGGCGAGGCCGGTGTGCTGATCGACGATGAGCTTGTATCCGCGCTGCGTGCCGGGAATCATGTGCGAGACCAGCACCAGGCTCCGGTCCTCGAGCGCGCCGTATCCCGCGCGGATCGGCCTGCCGCCGTTCTCGGCGAGCTCGAGCTCCCGGGCATTGCGGAAGCGGTACTCGAGCACGGGACCGCCGTCGGTCACGATCCTGAGCTGCCTGCCCGCCAGCACGTTCGACAATGCGGATCTGCTGACCGGCCCGCTCGCGGTGGGGCGCAGCGCTTCGCTCATCTGCGCTTCCGTCAGATCCGTATAGGGAATCCGATGCATCTGCAGGCGCTGGTACTTACGCATCGACACGGCAGTCTCCTCTGCAGAACCGGGGACGCGGACCGCCGCGGATTGTAGTCGATCCGTTCCGCGCCATGCCTTCCACCTGCGGGAGCGGCGTGGAGGCTGAAGTGAACGGCGATGACGGAGTCGCGGGAGCGAAGGGATCGGTTGCGTTCGCAACCGGCGGAGAGCGCGAGACGCCCGTCAGTCAGTCTTGCCTTCGGCGACTGCCATCCGCGGCAACGATGCGCGGACCCGCGGCGGTGGCTCGCCCAACGCGATGCTCAGGGCCAGCGCGCACGCTTCGACGAGAACTTCACGCAGATCCGCCTCGCGGAGGCGCAGCTCCACCGTGCCCTCTCCGTACCGGGAGAACGTGGAGCGACTGACTGCCGTGCCGATCTCGCGGGCGAGTTCCTCGATCGCCAACGACATCTGTCGTCAGAGGGATTTGAGGGCGGCAATCACGCGTTCGCGGCTCAGCCTCGTAACCGCAGGAGCGGCAGCGGCCAGCATTCGATAATCACCCTGGGACGCCGCGGCTTCGAAGATCCGCACGAACTGCGCACACCACTGCGCGTCGGCACGTGCCGATGCTGCCTGCCCTGCGGCGGCAAGCCGCGTGCTCTCCTCCGCCAGCAGGCCCGTCACCGCCAGATGAGCCCGCCGCAGATGCTCGCTCGCCTGCTGCACCTTCCGCAGCGTGCCCTCCCGCGCGGTGACGTCCTCGACGCTCCACTCCTGCGGCCGGATCGCCGGCGGCTCCGGCGTTGCCGGCACTCTGTTGAACCGGCCGGTAGGGAACCGCCGCCCCTCGCCTCTGATCGCGAGGGTATCGCGAATGGCAGGCCAGGCGGACTCAGCCGCTTCGAACCGGAGCTCTCCGTCCGCGCCGCGCGTCGCACGCACGCCGACGGGCGCGAGCGCACGGTCGAAACGCTTCACGAGCTCGTCGTCCGACAGATGCGGCTCGACGAGGACGGACGACACTTCCGTGCGGCCGCGCGCCTCCACGGCGAGACTCAGAAGCTCCTGCGGCCCCGAGCGCAGCGTCGCGAAGTCGAGGCCCCGCACGGTGAATCCGAGTCGAGGGACTCCATCGCGCACGAGCTCGAGTTGTCGGCCGAGCAGTCCGCCGGACGCCCGCGACCTGGTGCTCCAGAGCTCCGCAAACTGACGGATCCGCTCGTCGAGCGGCTCACCGTCCTTCCGCGCACCCGTGCCGGCGCGTGCGGCATCGGCCGAGCGCTGCGTGAGCGCGGTCTCGATGTCCCGCAATTGCTTGCGTGCCGTGACGAGGAACTGGAGCGCCTGCTGGGCGGCAGCCACGCGCCGGTTGTACTGCGGGTCGACCGTCCGCAGCCCGCGGTGGGGAACCGCGGCGGAGCGAACGGCTTCCTGCGTGGCCGGCCGATGCTGCGCGGCGTCGACCGCGCGCGGCGCCGCAGCGGACCCGGTGCCACTCTGACGTGCGACGGGACGGCTCGTTTCGAGCGCGACAGCCTGCATGACTCGACGACCGATGAAGGGTGACGGCTCAGATCACCTCGAACAGCGAGAGCCTGCTGACGGCGCCATAGGCCTTCTGCGTGGCCTGCACGGCTGTCATGTAGCCGTTGAGCTTCACCGCCGCATCGGCATAGTCGAGCTGCCCGATGGTGAGCGCAGCCTGCCGGTTGGACAGGCTGACGTTGGCGTGGTTGGCATCGAGCGTCTCGAGAATGTTCTGCGCACCGCCGATCCCCGCGATGCGCGCGCTGACGCTCGCGATTGCGGCATCGAGCCCATCCAGCGCCGCCGTCACTGCAGCACGCACCGCCGGATCGTTCACGTTCACGCCCGGAGCGCTCAGGCTCTCCCGCGCGGCGTCGAGCTGGTTGAGCAGCGCGGCGATCTCGGGCAGCGGCACGTTCGCCGCCTGCGTGACACCGTCCGAGACGACGACGAGCTGCGCCTCCTCGTTGCCCGTGAACGTGTAGCGCGCCCCGACGGGAGCGGTCGGATCGTAGCTCACTGCCGGTGTGTCGGTGGCCGTCCCGGAGAACACATAGCGGCCTTCCGCGTTCCGACTGTTCGCGGTGTAGAACAGGCTGTCCATGATCGGCTGCATCGACGCCGCCATCGCCGCGACGTCCTCCGACGTATTGCTGCCGTTGGCCGCCCAGGTGAGCAGATCGCGCACGCTCAGCATGTCGGCGGTGATGCTGGTGAGGAAAGCCTCGCTCTCGGCGAGGCGGTTGCGCAGGGTCGCGATGTTGTCGCGGTACTGATCGAGCGTGGCTTCCTCGCGCTCCAGGCGCGCGAGGCGCACGTTCGCCACCGGATTCTCCGAGGGCAGCAGGAAGCGCTTGCCGCTCGCCATCTTCTGCAGAATGTTCTCCGCGCGCTCCGTGGCGCTCTGCAGCGCGGTATTCATCGTCGCGTGGAACTGTGTGCTCGCGATGCGCATGGCAGCTTCCTCATCCGAGCACGGCGAGCGTGCTCTCCAGGAGCTCGTTCGCCACGGCGATCACCTTCATGTTCGCCTGGTACATCTGCTGGTACTGCACGAGGTTGATGGCCTCCTCGTCGAGATTGACGCCGCTCGTGGATTTCCAGCTTTCCTCCGCCTGATTGCGCACGATCTCCGCCGTTTCGAGGGCCGCCTGGTTCTGCTGGCTCTGCATGCCGAGCCGGGCGACGAGCTGCGTGACCGCATCCGACAGCGTCACCGGGCCGAGCAGCGTCAGATTCACGGGCTGGCTTCTCAGCGCGATGAGCTCGAGCAGGTTGCCGCTGTCGCCCGGAGCATCCGGATCGGACGAGAATGCCAGGTCCTGCGGAACGATGCCCTGGCGCACACCGAGCGTTCCCCCCATTGCGCCGGTCGCGTCGAACTCGAACAGCGGCTGCCCGGGGTTCCCGTCCGGCGTGTATCCCGCGACCAGCACGTCGTTGACGCCGTCGGTCAGCCACTGCGCCAGCTCCGTGCGCGCCTGCATCATGGGCCGGATCACTTCATACTCGAGGTCGTAGAGACCGCCCAGCTGCCCGCCGAGGCCTGTGCCGGTGAGCGTGAACGTCTCACGGGCGAAGCTCACGGTGAGGAGCTGCGAACCGTCCGGCTGGGGCTGGACGCTCATCGTGGCGGCCACCGAGCCGATCACGAGCGGCTGTCCGTCCCGCAGCGAGACACTGCGCGAGCCGTCGGCCTGGTCGACGACCTGAAGCGCCACGAGGTCCGAGAGCTCGTCGATCTTGCGGTCGCGCGCATCGATCAGCCCGGAAGCGTTGATGCCCGTGCCCCGCGCGTCCACGATCTGCCGATTGAGCAGTGCGATCTCGGCGGCGAGCGTGCTCACCTGCTCGGTGATGGCGGCGCGCTGCTGCATCACTGCCGCGCGCTGATTGAGAAGCAGCTGTCCGAGACTGTTGACCTCCTGCGCCAGCGCCTGTGCGGAAGTGATGACCTGCTGACGCAGCGGGTTCGAAACCGGGTCCACGCTGGCGGCATTGAGAGCGGCGAAGAACGCGTCGAGCCCGCTGTTGATGCCGGACCCGTCGATGCTCATCACCTGCTCGAGCTGCGTCAGATAGGGCTGGACGGCCGAACGCTGGCCGAGCTCGGATGCCGCGCTCCACATCTGCTGAAGCTTGTAGCCGTCGCTGAACCGCAGCAGCGACGCGACGGAAACGCCCGCCCCTGCGGTGATGAGCCCGGACTGCCGTGGCTGCACGGACGCGAAGAGCACGCCCTGACGCGTATAACCAGGCGTCATCACGTTCGCGACGTTCTGGCTGGTTGCCGAAAGGGCGACCTGGGCCGCCAGTACGCCACTCAAGCCGTTGTGGACGATGCTCATGACCTGGACGGGATCGAAGATGCCTGCGGGCTTCCGGTCTGTCTGTCAGAAGCGACCGGACGCGCCGGATCCTTAAGCCCGGCGTGCGGTTCGGCCGCCGGCAGGAGCTGGCGCAGCAGAAGGTCGGCGATGCCGAACGCCCTCCGGCTCGCGAGCGCATCGCCGAGAAGCATATCGGCCATGTCCAGCATGTCCTGGCTGGAGCTGCGGCCGTAGAGACTGTTCTCTCCCGCGATCGCCCGGGTGGTGCTGCGCATCTGCCTGAGCAGCATGCCGATGAAATACCCTTCGAACTTCTCGGCAGCCGCCTGGGCCTGCGCGCGGTACTCCGGTGAAACGACGGCAGGGTCTGCCGCCGGGCGGATCGCGGGCTCCGCCTGTCCATCGGCTCGAACGACTCCTCCGTGACCGGGCATCGTGACGGGCGTGCTCATGTCATGTCCTCAGATGACGACCAGCTCGCCGTCGATCGCACCTGCCTGATCGAGCGCCTGGAGGATCGCCATGATGTCGTCGGGCGTCGCTCCGGTGCTGTTGATCGTGTCGATGATCGCCTGGAGGCTGACGCCGGCCGGCCACAGGAACATGTTTCCGCCGTCCTGCTCCACCGCGACTTCCGACCGCGGAACGACCACGGTCTCGCCGCGACCGAACGGAGCCGGCTGACTCACGACCGGTGTCTCCGTGATCGTCACCTTCAGGGCGCCGTGCGCTACCGCGGCCGGGCGCACGCGCACGCCTTCCCCGATCACGACGGTTCCCGTGCGCGAGTTGAACACGACGCGCGGTGGTGCGTTGCCGACCTCGACGTCGATGGCCTCGAGCTCCGCCACGAAGGCTACCCGCGCGGTCGGGTCAGCCGGTGCCGCTACCTCCACGGTCGTCGCATCGCGCGTGGAAGCCACGGGGCCGAATCGCGAATTGATCGCGCGCACGATGCTGGTCGCGGTTCTGAAGCTCGGCTCCTTCAGGCTCAGTACCACACTGGGCCGCTCGGCGAAGTCGCTGGGGATCTCGCGCTCGATCGTCGCCCCGTTCGGAATGCGGCCCACCGTGGGCGAATTGATCGTGACGCTCGATCCGCTCGCGCCGCGGGCCGCGACACCGCCGACGACGAGATTGCCCTGCGCGAGCGCGTAGACTTCGCCATCCGCTCCGTAGAGAGGCGTCAGCAGCAGCGTGCCGCCGCGCAGGCTGCGCGCATCGCCCAGCGACGACACCGTCACGTCGATGGTCTGGCCCTTGCGGTAACCCGGAGGGAACACCGCGCTGACCATCACCGTCGCCACGTTCCGGAGCCTGGGATTGATGCGCTCGGGCACCTTTACGCCGAACTGCTTGAGCATGTTGGCGACGGACTGACCCGCGAACTGCACCTGAGTGCCGTCACCCGTACCGGGCAGGCCCACCACGAGCCCGTAGCCGACGAGCTGGTTCTCACGGATGCCTTCGACGTTCACGAGCCGGCCGAGCGGCTTCACGCTGGCCGTTCCGCTCTGCGCGGGCTGCTGAGCACCCGCCGGAGCGGCTGCGAGCGCGATCGCGGCCAGCATTCCGAAAACGAAGCTGCGCATGCTCAGGCTCCCTCCCCTCCTAGAGAGGCATCCACGGCGAGTTGAAGAATCGCGCCAGCCACCCCGCCCGGTTCGCATCGTGCAGCGACCCGCGACCCGAGTACACGATGCGCGCGTTGGCGACGCGCTGCGAAGAGACGCGGTTGTCCGTGTCGATGTCCTCCGGACGCACATAACCGACCAGTCGGATGATCTCCTCGCCCTGGTTGAGATAAAGGCTCTTCTCACCGCTCACGCGCAGTAACCCGTTCGGCAGCACCTCCTGCACGATCACCGTGATGGCGCCCTGCAGGGCGTTCTGCTGCGTGCTCGTCGCGTTGCCGGAGAACTGGCGCTGCGCGCCTGCGCTGAAATCCGAGTCGACGGTCCGCCCGCCGACGACGGCCGGTGCGAGCTCGATGCTGCTCTGCTTGCCGAACTTCGTATCCGCGCGCTTCGTGGCCTGCGTGGTCTCCTGGAGGATCACGGTGAGCACGTCGCCGGCGCGGAAAGCCCGGCTGTCCGAGACCAGAGTCCAGGGCCGCTCGGGCGCAAAAAGGCCGCCCGAGCTGCCGCCGTGCGCGGTGACGATCGGTGGCAGGGGCGGTGCCTCCGATGCCGGCTGCTGCTTCGGCAGCACGCTGCATCCGGCGAGATGCAGCAGCGCGAAGACGGCTGCCACTGCGGGCGCGGTGCGAAGGGCGGTCCAGCTCACCATCACCGATCCGATCAGCGGATGGCCTGCGCCAGGTACTGCAGCATGCTGTCCGCAGCGGAGAGCACCTTGGTGTTCATCTCGTAGGTGCGCTGGGCGGCGATCATGTCCACCATCTCCTCGACGACCTGCACGTTCGAGCCCTCGAGCGCGCCCTGCTTGAGCTTGCCGAGGCCATCCTCGCCGGGCGTTCCTTCCGTCGGCGGCCCGCTCGCCTGCGTTTCCTGATACAGGTTGTCTCCGAGCGCGAGGAGACCTGCCGGATTGACGAAATTCGCGAGTGTGATCTGACCGATCTGCGCCGGTGTCGAATCGTTCGCCAGCGTCACCGAGACCACCCCGTTCTCGCCGATCGTGATGCTCGTGGCGTTGGCCGGGATCGTGATGTCAGGCACCAGCGGTAACCCCTGCGCGTTGACCAGGCGTCCCTCGGCGTTCACCTGGAGCTGTCCGGCGCGTGTGTAGGCGATCTCGCCGCTCGGCAGCTCGACCTGCAGGAATCCCTGCCCGACGATCGCCACGTCGAGCGACTGGCCGGTGGTCTGCAGGCTTCCGGTGGTGAATACCTTCTGCGTGCCGACCACGCGCGTGCCGTTGCCGAGCTGGACACCGGACGGCACGAGCGTCTGATCGCCGCTCTGCGCGCCGGGCTGCCGCTCGACCTGGTAGAACAGGTCCTCGAACACGACCCGGTCACGCTTGAAGCCGACGGTATTGACGTTGGCCAGATTGTTCGCGATGGCCTGCAGCTTCGCATCCTGCGCCTGCACGCCGGTCTTGCTGATCCACAGTGCGGGATTCATTTCGACGTTGACTCCTGAAAATCGTTATGGCCGGCGGCGCGTGCCTACTCCCGGAGCAGCCGGTTGCCGGCTTCCGCCATGGAATCCGCGGCGCTGTAGAGCTTCATCTGCACCTCGAACTCCCGGGTCAGGTTCATGGTGGCGATCATCTCTTCGATGGCCGATACGTTGCTGCCTTCGAGGTGACCGCTGCGCACCTGCACGGTGTCGTCGGGCGGCAGCGCTTCGCCTGAACGCGCGACGATCAGGCCGTCCTCGTTTTTGGTCACTTCATCGGCAGCAGGGCGGACCAACTTGAGCCGGTCGACGGGCTGGAGCTCGGTCTCCCCCGGAGGCTGGATGGAGATCACACCGTCCGTGCCGATCTCCAGCCGGGTGAACGCCGGGAGCACGATCGGTCCGCCGTCGCCGAGCACCGGACGTCCGTTCAGCGTCAGTGTGCCGTCGGCGTCCACGCTGAACGCGCCGGAGCGCGTATAGGCTTCGCCGTCACGCCACTGCACGGTGAAGTACCCGGGCCCCACGATCGCGACGTCGAGCTCCCTGCCCGTCTCGCGCAGGGGACCCTGCCGCGAGCTCACGACTCCCGCTTCCAGCCGGCTCATGTGCCGCGCGTCGTAGCCATAGCCGCGGGTCACGGGCGTGCTGACGGCGAGCTCGAGATCGGCCCTGAACCCCGGCGTGTCGGCGTTGGCCAGGTTGTTGGCGTGCACCTGCTGAGCGCGCAGTGCGCGCTCGGCGCCGCTCATGACGGTGTAGATCAGCGCATCCATGATCGCCTCACACCGCCTGCATCAGCGTCTGCATCATTTCGTTCTGCGTGGCGATGACCTTGCTGTTGGCCTGATAGTTGCGCTGGGCGGACATCAGACCCACGAGCTGGGTGGTCAGATCGACGTTCGACTGTTCGAGCGACTGGGCCACGAGAGTTCCGGCCACACTCTCGCCCGGCGCCGAGTACAGGGGCGTGCCGGAAGCGTTCGAGCTCTTCCACGCGGTATCGCTGATCGGCACGAGAGCGTCCTCGTTCGGGAACGTCGCGAGCGCAATCGTTCCGACCCGCTGCTTCAGCCCGTTGCTGTAGACGGCCATTACTCCGCCGTCCTCCTCGATCTGCACGCCGTTCAGCGCACCCGAGGCGTAACCGTCCGCGGAGTTGACATAGGTAGCGCTGCTGCCCGCGAACTGGGTCGTACCGGTGTAATTGACCCCGATGGCGAGAGGATTGGCGCCCGCCGGCGTTCCGAGATCGAGATTGACGAGCGGCACGGAGGCTTCCCAGTCGGCCGGCGACGGATAGGGTCTCGGCGCAACGGGCACACCATTTACCGTGCGGATCTGGCCGTCGGGAGAGAACGTGATGACGGCAGAATTCGAGGGCGCGACCGCAGTTCCCGCGTACGTGACCTCCCAGAGCTCCGGCGTCGAGGTGGCCGGGTCCGCCGGGATGTAAGTGATCGTGATGCCCGGGACCGACGCCAGATAGCTCGGATCGCTTGCCGTGCGCACGGTCCACGGAGAGCCGTCGACCGAGACGCCGGTGTTCGGCAGGAGATCACCGTCGAACGCGTAGTAGACCGTCACTTCGTTCGCGCCGGACTTCACGAAGTACTGCGTGACGCTGTGCCTGGCGCCGAGCGAGTCGTAGACGACAGAGACGGCGGAGCTGTTGTACGTCAGCGGGTCGTCCTTGTTGAACGCCACGGTGCGCACGGCCCAGTCGGCGGAGAAGTTGCCGAGATACTGCAGCCGCTCGCTCGCCTGCGCGGGGATCTGGCCCATCGGCACGACGAGGTCGCCCATGGGACCCAGGCCGGCATCGTCCTCAGTTGCCGCGAAGCCCTGGATCCTGCGCCCGAACGTGTCGACGACGTAGCCGTCCCTGTCGACCGAGAAGATTCCGACGCGGGTGTAGACCTCCGCCCCCGAGGAGTCGCGAGCGACGAAGAACCCCCGCCCCTGAATTGCGGCGTCGAGGCTGCGGCCGGTGCTGATCACGTTGCCGCCGAGCTCGATGCTCTGCGTCAGGGAGGCGACCTCCGTTCCTGTCGGCTGGGTTCCCGCGTACACGGCCGCGAAGTTGGCGCGGCTCGACTTGAAACCGATCGTCGCGGAGTTCGCGATGTTGTTGCTGATGGTGTTCAGCTCGGTATTGATCGCGTTGATTGCGGAGAGCGCGATGTTGAAGCTCATCGTGGTTTCCTCGAAATTACGGATCCGATATCGCCGGCGTGCCGATCGTCAGCCAGCGGAAGCATTCGCGGGCGCGTCGAAGCCCGTGATCGCCGTGGACGGAATGCGGCCGAGATGGCTCACGTCGACCACGACTCCTTCGGCCGACAGGCGCACGCTGCGCAGCGTGCCGAGCACCTCGACGCCCGGCTCCTCGCCGTTGTCCGTCACGACACGCACTGAATAGACGCCCGCGGGCAGACCGAGCGCCTGCCGGTCGATCGTGAAAGCCACGTCTCCCGCGGAACGCGCGCCGAGCGCCAGCCGGCGCTGCACGCCTGTCTCGCTTTCGAGCACGAGCGACACGTCGGCGCTCGCGTTCGCGAGCGTGAAGCGCCCCTGCACGGGCTCGTCCTCGAGGATGACCCGCTCCGTGCGGACCGCGACCTGCGATCCGACCCGGCCGCCGAGCGCCAGCACCTGCAGCCCTTCGAGCATCGCGGCGTTCGCGCTGTTCTGGCGGATGAGCGCCTCGAGCGACTCGACCTGGCTGAGCTGCGTGAGCTGACTGATGAACTCTCCGGGATCGGCGGGCTGCAGCGGATCCTGGTTGCGGATCTGCGCCACGAGCAGCGTCGTGAAGAGCTGCGAGATCTCGCCGTTGGAACCGATTGCGTTTTTCGCCGTGCCGGCCGTTGCGGCAGCCGTGGCCTGCGTAGCCGTGGTGATCATCATTCTCAACCTTCTCCCAGCTTGAGCAGCGCCTGCTGCATCGTCTTCACCCGCTGGAGCACCTCGACGTTCGTCTCGAAAGCGCGCGCCGCCGACATCATGTCGGTCATCTCGGCCACGGGATTGACGTTCGGGTAGAAGACGATGCCGTTCTCGTCGGCGAGCGGATTGTCCGGCTCGTACACCTGACGCACCGGTTCCGTGCTCTGCACGACGTCGAGCACCTGTACGCGTGCTCCGGGCAGCGTGCCGTCCGCAAACGCTGCACGCTCGTACACGGCGGCGAACACCGGCTTGCGCGCGCGATAGACCTCCGCCTCGCTCGACGCCGCAGTGCTGGCGTTCGCCAGATTGCTGGCGATGGTGTTGAGACGCACGCTCTGCGCGTTCATCGCCGATCCGGCGATCTGAGAGATGCTCTTGAACGACATGCTCACCTCAGCCTTCGATGACCTTGGCCAGTCCACGCAGCTTCATGCCGATGAACGTGAGGCTGGTCTGGAAATCCAGGGCGTTCTGCGAGAACTCCGCCTGCTCGACGCCGAGCTCGACGGTATTGCCGTCCTGCGACGGATGGTGCGGCACGCGATAGAGGAGCTCCGGCGCACCGTCGTCGAGGGCGAGCGCGGCGTCACCGGCACCGTCGGCCAGTGCGCGCTCGAGACTGGCGGCGAAGTCGATGTCCCGCGCCTGATATCCCGGCGTGTTCACGTTGGCGAGATTCGACGCCAGAATCTTCATCCGTTCCGCGCGCAGCCGGAGCGCATCGTCGTGCAGTCCGAGTACCTTGTCGAAGTTGATGGCCATGGTTCAGTCGCTCCGTAGAAAACCTTCGTTCCGTTTCGCCCCGGTGCTGGCGGTACTCGCGTCCGGCGCCGCGGTTGCCGCCGAGCCGTTCCGCGCAGAGCTCGAAGCCCGCGTCGAGGCAGCGGCACGCGCCCACCTGCAGGCCGAGGTCGAGCGCGCCGGCCTGCGCGAGCCGTCCGTGGAGGTCGAGGTGCTGCCGCGCGACCGCAACGGCGCGCCGCGCGGCTGCCCGCAGGAAGTCGAGATCACGGCGCTCGATACGCGCTTCGCCACCCGCATGCGCTTCGCGGCCGTCTGCCCCGGCGAACAGGGCTGGCGCAGCGAGTACGTGGTGCGCGGGTCCGTCACGGCGCTGGTCGTCGTCGCGACCACGGGCGTACGCGCCGGCGAGCCGCTCGTGGAAGAACAGCTCGCGCTCGAGCGGCGCGACGTGAGCGGAGTGGCAGGTGCAGTCTCGGACATGCGCCGCGTGGTGGGTCTGGCGAGCCGCCGCGCGCTGCGCGGCGGCCAGGTGGTCAGCGAACGCTGGCTGATCCAGCCCGTGCTGGTGGAGCGCGGCGATTCGGTAACGATCGTCGCCCGCAACGCAGGCATCGAGGTCAGGGTTCCGGGAGAAGCACTCGAGAGCGGCCGCAGAGGCGAGATCGTGCGCGTGCGCAACACGGCGACCGAGCAGGTCATCCGCGCCCGCGTGGTGGAGAAAGGCACAGTCGAACCGGCCGAGCTGCCCAAGACTCACTCCTCGCCCGCCTCGGGCAGTCCGATGGCGCGGACCTGCCGTGCGAGACGCTCGAGCTTTTCCGCGTAATCCGGATCGGTCGCGTAGCCGCCGCGCGCCAGCGCACGCGCGAACGCGACGGCGTCCTCACCGACGCCTGGAAGCTCCCGATAGCGATTGCTCTCGCCGAGCAGTCGCGCGTAGTCGGCAAAGGCCGCCATGGCGTCGGGGTAGCTGCGGAAGATCTGCGGCCTGCGCACGGGGAGACCCTCCTCGTACTCCGTGGTCATCGCCCGCACGACTTCACCGCGCCAGCCGCTTCCGGCCTTGATGCCGAAGAAATTGAACGAATCGCGATCGCCGAACCCCATCGGTCTGTGCGCACCCCACCCCGATTCGAGCGCGGCGTGCGCGATCACCAGCTCGGGCGACACGCCGAGCCGCGCAGCGGCCTCACGGGCAAAGGGCGCGATCGAGGCAACGAAAGCGCGCTGCGCTTCGGGAGTCGTCCGGGAGACGCGTCCCGCCTCCGGTGGTGAGGCCGCGCCGATAGTGTTCCTCGCACCCTCGTTCCACAGCATGCGGGCACGTCGCACCGCGCCTTCCGCGCTCAGCGCCATCCCGGACGAGCGATCCGAGCCCGTCGCGATGAACTGCTCGATCTCGCGGCGCAGCTCCCGGAACAGATTCGTGAATCCACCCGCGGATGCGCCGGACGTGGCAGCGGGCAGCCGTGCGCCGCGCTCGACGGCGGGGAAGGACGCCGGTGCGAAACTCTCAGCGCGGAGCATAGGTGTGAGGCTCCCCGCCGAGGACGCGTTGCATGATCTCGTACTGCGACATCACGAGCCGGCAGTTGCGCACGTTCAGCTCCTTGCACTCGCGCACGAGACTCTCGAGCTTTGCGCGGCACGCCTCGAAAGCACCGCGGGCGGCAACCGGAAGACGCGCGGCGACTTCGCGGACACCGGCCTGCGCCTTCTCACGTCCCAGCAGCCGGCGCACGAGCTCGACACGCTCACGCCGCCGTTCCTCGAGGACTGCCGTGAGCTCGAGGATCCGCTCGCCGATCCCGGCGAGCTCCTCGCTGCGGTGATGCAGCGCCGCCTCGAACTGCTCCTCGAGCAGATCGCGCAGACGGGTGTAGTCCGCGAGATCCGCCTGCATGCGCGCGAAGAGCCGTTCGAGCGCGTGACGGTCCTTCACCGACGCACCCCGTGGTAGCGCGCGATGAGCGCGGCCAGCTTCGCCGAATCGAACGGCAGCTCGCCGCGTGCGAGGGCATCGCGCAGCTCGGCGACCCTCGCGTGATCGATCTCCGGCTGCTCGCGCAGCGCCTCGAGCGCAGGCTTGAGCACCGTCGATTGCAGAGTCGCTGCGGCGGCCGGCGCGCTCGGTCCGCTCGAAGGTTGCACCGACCCCGCAGGGGTAACCGAACGGACTTCCGAAGGTCCGGCCATTCCAGGCACGATCTTCATATCCACACCTCGTGATCTCGTACGCATGGCTGCCGCCTCACAGGCCGCTGCCCTGCAGCGAATCGCGCAGCATCGTGAGCTCCGCGCGGCTCGGCACGCTGCTCCCTGCGCCTTCGATCAGCGGCCGCGTCGCTTCAGGCATGCCGAACATCGCGCTGATCTCCTTCGCCTGCGCGCGCGTGAGAACGAGCAGCTCGATGCGCCGGTTCTCGTGCGCCGTTGTGTCGGCGGAGTTGAGCGGAGCGACATCGGCGAGGCCGACGACCTGCAGCACGCTGCTCTCGGGCATGCCGCCGATCAGCAGATGACGCCGGGCCGCGAGCGCGCGGGCGCTCGACAGTGCCCAGTTCGACATGGCGTCCGGCCCGCGATCGACGTACTGCACCGAATCGGTATGTCCGACGATCACGAGCTGGTTCTCGACGCGGCTGAACAGCGGTCCGAGGCTCTCCAGGAGTCTGCGGAAGGGCTCCGTCGGAACGGCACTGCCGCGGCGGAACATGCCGACCTTCTCCGTGTCGTGGAGCATCACCCGCAGACCGTACGGCGTGACCACCCAGCGCAGGTTCGCCGAGAGTCCCTCCTGCTCGCTCATGCGCGAGAGGATCTCGCCGAGCTCGGTGAGATCCGCCCGGGACTCGTACAGGCGACGCGACATGCGCAGCTCGCCCCCGCCCGTGAGCGGCTCGCGGGCGATCAGGCTGCCGCGCGGTCCGCCGATCGACTCGCTCATGCGGCCGCGTCCTTCGTCGATCAGGCTCCCGCCCGCCGTACGGAGCAGATCCTGCAGATGCTGCTGCTGTCGCACGGCCATCAGCCACATCACCAGGAACAGGCACAGCAGCGCCAGGGAGAAATCGGCGAACGCCACCTTCCACGCGCCGCCGTGCACCTCCTCCTTGCGGCTGCGACGCGGCCGCTTGATGACCGCCTGGCTCGTGCTGTCGGCTTTGCCAAGCACCTGCTTCTCCCGATGCTCAGGCGGCCAGCCTGTCGGTGGCGCGGCGCCGGGGAATCGAGGCCGGATCGCGCCCTTCCTTCAGGGCGTTGATCCAGGTCTCGAGCCGCGCGAAGCTCGGCTTGGCGGAGAGCTGCACGAGTCGTCGGCCGGCGTCGATCGCAAGCAGAGGCGGCTTGCCCGCGGAGTGCGTCACGAGCACCACCTTCACCGCCTCGAGGGCCTGCATCTCCTCGTCCACGAGCTGGCGCATGCGGTTGCTGATCGGGTCCAGCACGCCGTAGCAGAAGAGCACTCCGAGGAACGTGCCCACCATGGCAGTCGCGACCAGCGCGGCGATCTCGGCCGCATCCGCTCCCTCGGAGAGCGTGCGCATCGCGATGACGATGCCGAGCACCGCCGCGAGAATGCCGAAGCCCGGCATCGCCTCACCGATGCGCGCGAGCGACTTCGACGGACGCAGCAGCTCCTCGTGGATCGCCTCGATCTCCTGCTCGAGCACGCCCTCGAGCTCGTGAGCGCTGATCTTGCCCATCGCCATCAGACGGAAGTTGTCGACGATGAAGTGCAGCAGCTTCGGCTCGTTGAGGATCAGCGGATAGCGCTTGAAGACCGGGCTCTCGTGCGGCGCTTCGACGTGCGCGTCGAGCGCCTTCAGCCCCCCGGACGCGGTCTGCAGGAGCTCGTACATCAGCAGCAGGAGCTGGCGCTGGAACTCCTCGTCCCTGCGCTCACGGCGCATCACGGCGCGAAGCTGCAGCCGCATCTCGCGCAGCACGTGACGGGGATTCCCCAGCACGATCGCACCGATGCCCGCGCCCACGATGATCATGAGCTCGACCGGCTGCCAGATGACCTCGAAACGGCCGCCGTGGAGCGCGAAGCCTCCGAACACGCAGATGAGCACGGTGGCGATGCCGATGATGGACTGCATGACTCGTCTCTCCGGTTCCTCTCGCGCTCCGCCTACTGCAGGAGCCTCCGCAGCTTGCCGAGCGCGGCCTTGTTGATCTGGCACACGCGCGCCTCGCTCAGATCCAGCACCGCGGCGATCTCCTTCAGGCTCAGGTCGAACTCGTAATAGAGCTGCACGACACGGCGCTCGCGCTCGCTGAGCTGCTCGAGCGCCTGCGCGATGCTGCGCTCGACGACGAGCCGGGCCTCGGGAGACCCGCCGTCGGCGGACTCGGGCGACTCGCATTCCTGCAGCAGCTCGTCCAGGCTGGCGAACTGCTCCGCGCACTCGGCCAGCTCGTACTCGCGGTACGTTTCCGCATCGATTCCGAGCATCTGCTGCACCTCCGCCTGAGTCGGCTCCCGCCCGAGGGTGCGCACGAGCTCGCGCACCGCGTCCCGGATGCGATGGCTCTCCCGGCGCAGTGCCCGCGGGCGCCAGTCCTGACGCCGCAGCTCGTCGAGAATGGCGCCGCGCACCCGGGCGGCCGCATAGCCGGGGAAACGCTCGTCGGGTGTGCCGTAGCGGCGCAGGGCGTCGAGCAGCCCGAGAAGCCCGATCTGATACATGTCCTCCCGGTCGAGCGCGGCACCCACGAGCGAGCCGAGCTGATTCACCACGCGCTTGACGAGCGGCGCATGGGCAAGCAGCAATCGCTGCTCTTCCGTCGCGTCGTACTCGGAGTACGGCGCGTAATCCGCCGTTGCGTGTGCTGCGCGCATCGTCACTCGATGATGAGCTTGGAGATCATGGCCTCGGTGAAGGGCTTGCCGGCCCGATCGCTCGCGTAGGCCTGTGTGAAGGCCGCATTGATCACGCCTGCCAGCTCTTCGAGCGTCATCTGCCGGACGCGCTCGAGCGTGTAGTTCGAGAGCGCGCTCACCACAACGCTGCGCAGCAGTGGAAGCTGCTCCCGCGTGACCCTCTCCGTCTCCTGCGGCGTCTTGAAGACGAGATCCACCGCCAGGAAGTGCGAGACCGGCTCGCCCTCCGCTCCGCGCAGCATCACGATGATCTTGTCCAGACTGACGTAGCGGTATGCACGCACGTCGGCTTCAGCGGGCGTGCGGTGCCCGTCCGGAAGACGCGCGTGCACGAGGTACCAGGTCGCGGCGCTCCCCGCCGCTGCACAGGCGATGCCGGCAACGATCGCCGTCCTGAGCGATATCGCTCCGCTCATTCTTCGTCACTCCTCGTCTGGCAGAAGCGAGAAGTACTCGCTTCGCTCACCGTCGTGCGCCACGTCGAGGGCACGCCCCGGCTCGTCGGACCACGCTGCCGTCTGGCGCTGGCGCTGCCGGCCTTCGCCCTCGCGTGACGCGTCGTACACGAACACAGAAACCTCGCCGCTCTGTCGCTGCGCCAGTTCCTGTCGCAGGGAATCGCCGATCGCGTGGAGCTGCCGTGCCACCTCGGCATGGCTGGCGCGCAGGTGCACCTGAAGACTTCCCGATTCGTGGCGGATGTCGATGTCGATGGTGCCCATGTGCGGCGGATCGAGACGGATGGTCGCCTGCTCGGCACGCCGCGTGACGTGCACATGCAGCCGCTCGCCGAGCGCACGGATGAGCCTCCGTTCGGCGGCGCCGTGTGTCGCCGCCTCCGAAGGCATGGATCCCGCGAGGTCTTTCGCTCCATCCGGATTCGCGACGGAAAGCGATCCCGTCATTCGTCCCTGCACCGCGAGCGCGGTTTGCAGGCCTGCCGCCGAGCCATCCCGGATGCGCGTTGCCGATTCCGCCGCGGTGCCGAAGGCGTCGGTCGACGGCACAGTGGCGACGGACGTCGACACGTCGGAGCGCTCCGCCGCAGCGACGCGCGCCGGCGCGACCGCCGGATGCGATCCGACCTCGGCACGAAGCCCGCGCAAGTCGATGTTCCCCGCGGCTCGTCCGGTTGCAGCGGGCATCACCGACGGCGCGCCTCGCCGAGCTGTCGCGTGCGTCATCGAAACGACCGTGGCGCGATGCATCGGCTGCGCGACCTCACCCGTCATCGGCGGCCGCACTACGGGCGGAAGATCGCCGCCCGGAAGCTCACTGCCCTGCGCGAACGAGTGAGAAGGCGTCGACTCGTGCGCCGGATCCGGTTCGTGCCGCGGCGTGGACGTGTGAAGGGGCTCCGGCTCGTACGGCGGTACGGTCACGTGAGGCAGTCCGGATTCGTGCCGCGCCACGTCGACAAGCGGCGCCGACTCGTGCGTCAGCGCAGCCTCATGCGGCGACTCGAGGTCCCGCGCGGGTTGCGCGTTCTGTGCCAGGAGCTGCCGACGCAGGGCATCTGCGAAGCGTTCCGAAGCCGCACAGCGGCTCGCGACCGGAACGTCCGCCTGAGCCGAGAGGGAGTCGGGCGGCGGCACGCGAACGGAAATCTCCAGTACTCCAGTCATCGATCCTCGTCTCACCCTTCGCTGCTCATCGCGTAGGCCAGACAGCCGTCGCGTCTGTCGCGCGCTTCGGCAAGCGCCCTGCCGATGCGCGCGAGCTCGCGCGCGCACTCTTCGCGCGCCTGCTCGTGCGCCCGTCGCGCGCGTTCGAGTGCCGCACGCTCGGCGGCGCTCGGCGAACCGCGGACGGACAGGCTCGACATCAACGTCGCCAGCTCACGGTCGGCACGATCCACCGCCCGCCAGTCGCGCGCGGAGGCGGCCCGCTCGAGCCTGCGCGCCAGAGCGATCAGCGCCTTCGATCTATCCATGACGCTCCTGCAGCGCCTGCCACGCGTTGCGCAGCGTGGTCATCAGGCCGACGACTTCGTCGACCATCGTCGGGTCGAGCTTGATGCCCGCCTGGCAGAGGCGGTGTGCGCAGTACTCGTAGAGCCGGGCGAGATTGCCGACGAGCTCACTGCCCGACTCGGTGTCGAGAGCGCTCGACAACCCGTTCAGCATGTCGATGCAGCGATCCAGACTGCGCGCCTTCGCCTCGTAACGCCGGGCCACGATGTGCGCGCGGGCCCGCGCGAGCTCCTCGAGCAGGCCGTCAGTGAGTATCAGCACGAGCTGCACCGGCGAGGCCTGCGCGGTGCGCGCCTGCACGTCGACGGTGTGATAGCTGCGGTACGCTTCGTAGCTCAATCTCGCCTCTCTTGACCGATGACTGTTACGGGAGACCTCAGCCGCTCAGCACCTGACCGAAGAGACCCGAGGTCTCGCTCATCCGGGACTGGAGCGCCTGCAGCTCGGTGAACTGCGCCAGATAGCGCCGGTAATAGCTGTCGAACTGCGCGTCGATCCGCGCCTGGCGCTCCGCCAGATTCTTCTGAATGCTCTGCACGCTCGCCTTGCGGGCGGCGATGAGACCTGAACCGCTCTTGAGCCACGCGTCGAGGTACTCGTCGAGCGCTCCGAGCACGCCGCTGCGGCTGGCGGTGCGCGCACTCCCGAACACGGTCTGCAGCGCGTCCGGATCGGACTCGAGGCGCGCCTCGAGACGGTCGCGATCGAGCGTGAGCCTGCCCGTGCGGTCGGCCTTGATGCCGAGGTCGACCAGGCTGAGTCCGCCGAACTCCTGCCTGATGATCTGATTGAGGCGGCTGCGCAGCGTGCGGACACCTGCATCCGTTGCCAGTGCCGCCGATGGCGTTCCCTCTTCCGCGTTGCCGACGCGCGTGAGCTCGTCGAGCACGCCCATCAGGGTATTGAACGCGTCCACGAACTTCTGGACGTTCGCCGCCGTGCCGGCCGCATCGGATGCAACGGTGAGCGTGAGCGGCGGCTCGTCGGCCGTCATCGCGCGCGTGAACGTCACGCTCACTCCTTCGATGCCCGTGAAGGTGTTGGATGCCTGCTGCACCCGGATCCCGCCCTGGCCGCCGAGCCAGATGACGGCATCCTGCGCGGCGACGAGCTCGCGTCCGCCTTCGAATGCGCTCCGCAGCGCTCCGGACGGCAGCCCGCTCACGTCCAGACTGATCTCGCTCGCGGCACCGGTATCGCGCGCCGACAGCAGCAGGTGACTCTGCCCGCCGACCGTGACGATCGACGCGACGATCCGACCTGCGTTGTCCTCGGCCAGGTTGATGGCGCGGGCGATCTCGGCCTGCGAGAGTGAGCCGTCACCGTCCGCATCGGCGGCGAGCAGATTGACGTTGATCGCGGTGCCGTCGGCGAGCTGCACGACGAGCGGCCCGCCCGACGCGACGGGGACGGAGGGCAGATCCTCGAACACGATCTGATGGGCCGTGGCGAGCTGCTCGACGTAGAACGAGTAGGTGCCCGCTTTCGCCGCCGAGCCCGTCGTCGAGGTGGCGACATCGGACGCACTGAATGTCGTCGAGAAGCGCCGCAGACCCTCGCTGCCCGAAAGTCCGGAGAGCGCCGTCTCGAAGCTGCCGAGTGCCGACTTGAGCCTGTCGAGCGCACGCGATGTGCTCTCGGCCTGCTGCGTCCGCAGCTCGACCTGCTTGCGCGCGGCTTCCACCTGCGCGGTTGCGACCTGGTAGGCGAGCATGACGGGATCGATCTCAGCCATGGCGAGCCCCTCGTTTATGTCGAATGACGGTCATCTCCGATCGCACGGAATCCTTCCCGGTACAAAGCGACCGTTTTCTCGCCAGACTGAAATGAAGCCCGACCATCGATTCACCCGCGTCCACGGATCCAGATCTGGGAGGCCATCTCGTCCTGCGCCTTGCGCTCACGGGTTTGCCGGGCACGACGCATCCGCTCGGCGCGCCGTTCGAGGGCGAGGCGCAGCGCCTCGCGACGGCGGATGGCATTGCCGAGCGCACGTCGTGCGACGGCCAGATCTGCCTCGTGCAGCGTCAGATCCAGACGATGGAGGTCGGCGAGCCGCATCACGTTCTGCCTGTAGTCGCCGCGGTTGCGGGAAACCGCCGGCGAGACCAGCCCGTCGGACCCAGCGACCCGCGCGCTCGGTCCGGTGCTCGCGGAGAGCTCCTGCAGTCGCGCGAGATTCGCGCGATACCGCGCGCTCACGCGCTCCCGCGCGGCGACGTCGGCGCCGAGACGCTCCACTTCGCGTTCGCGAAGGTCGAGGAGGCGATCGAGGCCCGAGGGCGAACGCGCCCGCTTCATGCCATCAGCTCCTCGAGCCGCGCGACGGTCTCCGCAAGCGGTGCGGCCTCGCGCGTGCCCTGGTGGAGAAACGCCTCGATGCGCGGATAGAGCTCGACCGCGCGGTCGGTTTCGGGATCGGACCCCTGCACATAGGCACCGAGCGGCAGCAGCTCTCTCACCTGTTCATAGCGCGCGACGAGTGCAGTCAGTCGGCGCGCGGCCCGCTGATGCTCCGGCGTCGTCACCAGCGCCATGCAGCGGCTGATCGATTTCAGGATGTCGATCGCGGGGTAGTGCCCCCGCTCGGCGAGCTCGCGCGTCAGCACGATGTGACCGTCGAGAATCGCGCGGGCGGTGTCGACCACCGGATCCTGCTGGTCGTCGCCTTCGGCGAGCACCGTGTAGATCGCACTCATGCTGCCGCGCTCGTTCTCGCCGTTTCCGGCGGTCTCGATGAGCTGCGGCATCAGCGTGAACACCGACGGCGGGTAGCCGCGCGTGGCGGGCGGCTCACCGAGCGCGAGCGCAACCTCCCGCCGCGCCATCGCATACCGGGTGAGCGAGTCGACCAGCAGCAGCACGTCGAGACCCTGATCGCGGAAGTACACCGCGATCGAGTGGCAGAGCTCCGTGGCGCGCAGTCGCATGAGGGGCGACTCGTCCGCCGGGGCGACCACGACCACCGCCCGCTTCAATCCCTCCTCGCCCAGCGAGAGATCGACGAACTCCCGCACTTCGCGGCCGCGCTCACCGATCAGACCGACGACGATGACATCGGCCCGCGTGTTGCGCGTGATCAGGCCGAGCAGCACGCTCTTGCCGACGCCGCTGCCCGCCATCAGCCCGACGCGCTGACCCTTGCCGAGCGTGAGCACGCCGTTGATCGCGCGTACGCCGACGTCGAGCGGCTCGCGCACCGGCTTCTTGCGCAGGGGATTGACACGCGGCGGCTGCGGCTCGAGCACGTGTTCCCCGTCCAGCCTGCCGCGACCGTCAACCGGCTCACCGAGACCGTTCACGATGCGCCCGAGCCAGGACGGTCCGATGCGCAGCTCCTCGTGCTCGAGCTGAGGCAGCACGCGCGCACCGGTGGCGAGCCCTTCGGGACTCTTGAAGGGCATGAGATAGGAGACGTCTTCTCTGAACCCGACGACCTGCGCGTCGAGCCAGGCACCCGAAGCGGTCTCGATCCGGCAGCGCTGCCCGGTGTGAAGCGCGCAGCCGATGCTCTCGAGCAGAAGACCGGACGCGCCGACGAGACGCCCGGTGGGCGTCGCCACCGGCACCGAACCGAGCTCGAGTCTGCGCAGGACGTCGCTGATCACCGCGCGGCCTCCTGGTCCGGAGTCGGCGGCTGGAGCTGCACCGCGATCTGCTCCATGCAAGCCGCGAGACGCTGACGACATCCGGCGTCGGCCTCGTGGCTCCCCGCCCTGATACGGCACTCCCCGGACTCGAGCCGCGGATCCACGACGAGCTTCCAGTGCTTCGCGCGCACCGGGTCGAGATCGCGGATGCGCTCGTAGTCGTCCGATGCGAGAAACACCTCGATGCCGGAATCCGACGCGTGCGGCATGGATGCCAGCGTCTCATCGATCAGCGCGACGAGCTGCGCCGGCTGCAGCGTCAGCTCGCGCCGGATTACCTGGCGCGCCACCTTCGCGACGAGATCCACGACTTCTCTGCGCAACGCCGCCTGGTAGTCCTCCTGCAGCTTGCGCAGGCTCTCGAGCATGGCGTCGACGGGCGAGGCGATACCTTCGAATCGTGCCCGCGCTTCGCGCAGGCCCTCCTCCAGTCCCTGACGCCGGCCTTCCGCATGGCCCTCGGCACGGCCGGCCTCGAAACCGCTCGCGTGTCCTTCGCGGTAGCCTCGTTCCATGCCGATCCGGTAATCGGCTGCGGACGGAGCGGACCCGCGCGCCGGCACGCCGGACTGCCCCGTGCTTCCCGCGAGCTCGGCGACCCGCGGAAAGCGGTGCGGCCGCCATCGCAGCTTCGCCGTCATTCGACCACCGCCTCCGCGAAGAGCTGCAGATCGATCTCACCCGCATCGGCGAGCCGCTTCACCACGTCCATGATCTCGCGCCGCGCCTGCTCGATCCGGCTGCGCGGCAGCGGCCCCGTGCGCCGCATGAGCTCCTCCAGACTGTCGATCTGTCGGCGGGGCATCGGGCGCAGAATCGCCTCGCGCAGCGCGGGCTCCGCACCCTTGAGCGCGACCGCCCACTGCTCGAGCGGCACCGCATCGACGATGCGCTGGAGCGTCGGTTCGGTCTGACGCGACAACAGGTAGAAGTCGTACATGCTGCGTTCGATCTGCTCCGCCGTCGACGTGTCCAGATCGCGCAGACGCTCGACCAGGCGCGCGCCCGTATCGGGGAGCCGGTTGAGAATCTCGGCCACCTGGCGCGCCCCGGACACGCTGGTGCCCTGCAGGTCGAGGTTCTGGAGGAAACGGTCCACGAGCTCCTCGAGCTCGGAGAGCAGCTCGCGGTCCACCTCGGTGAGCTTCGCCATGTGAAGCAGCACCGCCTCGCGGTTCTCGGCGGGCAGCGCGGCGATGACCTCGCTCGCAAGCCCCGGCGGCAGGAACGCGAGGAACACGCTCTGCATGCGCACGTGCTCCTGGCTGATGCATTCCGCGAGCCACCTGGGTGAAGCCCACTGCAGCCGCGCGAGCTTCGGGCGGATCGCGTCACCGTAGATGCTGTTCAGAACGCTGCGGGCGATGTCGGAACCGAACGCGATATCGAGCGAACGCTGCAGGAACGAGCGCGATGCGCCGTGCACGCCGCTCTGCTCGCGGTAGTCGTCGAAGAACCGCTGCAGGGAGTTCCTGACCGCATCGACCTTGATGCCGCTCAGGCGCGACATCACGCCGGTCACCTCCAGCAGCTCCTCGCGCGACAGGCAGCGCAGGACGGCCGCCGCCGGCTCCTCTCCCATGCTGAGCAGCACGATGGCGGCCTGCTCCAGCCGGTTGGACTGACTGGTCGGTTGCGTCATTACTTCTGAACCCACTGTCTCACCACTTCAGCCACGCGCTCGGGCTCCTTCGCCGCGAGCGCCTTCAGGTGATCGACCATTACGTCGACGGGTGAACCCGGCGGCGGCAGGTCGTAGTCCTCGAGAAGCTGACCGACCGGTGCCGCGCCCTGCGGGGCGGCGACGCTCGCGACGCGCGGCGAATTGCCCGGCAGGCTCTGCGTCCCGGGGGCGGCGAGAGCGGGCTCATGCGCACGGAGCAGCTCGCCGGACACTTCGACCCGCTTCTGCGCGAGCCGCAACAGCGGACGAACGATCAGCCAGTAGATCAGCAGGGCGGCCAGCGCGTAGAACACCCAGCGGCCGACCACGAGCAGGTTTTCGGGTTGCTTCCACCAGATCGGCACGACCGGCGTCGGCGCCTCGGGGAACGGAAGCGAGGACACGACGAGGCTGTCACCGCGCTCGGTATCGATGCCGAGCCCGCTGCGCAGAATGCGCTCGATGTCGGCGAGCTGCTCCGCAGTCCACGTTCCACCGCCGCCCGGTGCGGCTTTGTCGTTGAGCACAACGGCGACGCCGAGGCGATGCAGCTTTCCGCGGCTGCGTTCGATCTGCGTGATGGTGCGGTCGTAGGCGTACTGACGCGTGGTGGCGTTGCGCTGCGTACCGGTGATCTCGGTCCCGGTCCCGTCCTCCGCTTCGGAAGACTCGGTCGTTCTCGCGATCGCGATCGGCCGGTTGCTGAGCGAACCCGGCACACCGAGCGCGAGCGGATCGCGGTCGATCTCGGCGCGCGTCGCTTCGCTCGTCAGCCGGGGCGTATCACCGTACTGCTCCCGCGTCTCGCGAATGCGATCGTTGTCCACCTCGGCGGTGACACTGACCCTGAAGTTACCCACGCCCACGACCGGCGTGAGCAGATCGTGCACGTTGCGGCGCGTCTCTTCCTGGTATCGCCGCGCGAGGTCGCTCACATGACTGGCTTCGACGCCGTCCGTGGTGTCGATGCGCGCCGAGAGCAGACGTCCGGCCTGATCGACCAGCGTGACGCGCGACGGGTCGAGGCTCGCCACGCTGCCGGAGACCAGCTTTACGATCGCCGCGATGTGCTCCGGCTCGAGCTCGCGACCCGGCCTGAGCCGCAGCACGACCGACGCGGAGCTCTTGTTCCCGTCGTCGATCACGAACGATGTCGACCTCTCGAGCGACAGGTGCACGCGCGCCGACTCCACCGCATCGAGCGTCATGATGCTGCGGGCGAGCTCGCCCTCGAGGCCGCGACGGAACCGCACGTCCTGCACGAACTGGCTCACGCCGAACGGATCGTTGCGGTCCATGAGCTCGAGCCCCGCGGGCAGCTTGGCCACCACGCCGCGGGATGCGAGCAGCATGCGGACCTCGCCGAGCCGCTCCTCCGGCACGAGCACCTGTCCGCTCTCGGGATGAATCCGATAAGCGATGCCGGCGCCGTCGAGCACGCTCATCATGGCCGCGGAATCCACGTCCTCGCGGGCGCCGAAGACCGGCTTGTACGAGGCCTGGTCGCGCCACATGTACAGCATCACGAGCGCGGTGATGCAGACCGCGAGGAACACCAGGGGCGCGAGGCTTCGCAACAGCTCAGGCCGCAGGAGCCGAGCGCCGCCGCGCCGCAGGCGCGCAGCGAAGGGTTTCAGCGAATCCATCTACGATGGTTTCCGCCGGGCCTTACAGCGGGAGCTTCAGGAGATCGTCGAGCGCGCCGACGACCTTGTTACGCACCTGCATCAGCATCGCGAACGACAGACTCGCCTCCTGGCTCGCGAGCATGGCACCCACCAGGTCGTCGCTGCGGCCGCTGTCGACGTCCGCCATCTTCTGTGCAGCGATCTGGTCTTTCTCGTTGACGCCGTAGATGGCCTGCTTGAAGGCCTCTCCGAAGCTGACGGCGCCATCGTCATCCGTGATCGGCGATCCGGCCGCTGCGCGCGTCGTGGAAAGTGAGAGTGTCTGTGCGTCCGCCTCGATCCTGGCGAGAACACTGCCGATGGAAGAGTTCATAACCTGAGTCACACCTGTCCTCGCAAAGTACAGGTCGCCTCCGTTTTCGGCGTCGCAGCGGATAAGTTGAGGTCGCAGCGTCATATCGTGACTCGCCTCACACCGACCGATCTGCGCGCCACCGCGCTGCGCGATTGTGTGATGCAGATCCTTCCCGCCTGGCGCACAGACACACGTCGCACACGCGTGCGCGTCCCGGGCTCGACGAGCTCCGGCATGTTGCATAACGCGCTAAAGATTTGCCCCGCGGTCACGATACAGCTCGCGTTGACATCGATTGCGGCGCTCTGCATTGACAATGTCGAAGTCTGAACGTCCGGCGTACCGGACTCATCAGATCCTGGATCCACGAACGCTCGGCCGTCCCGTGCATCTGCTGGGTCGGTTCACCGATCAGTTGCGGCTCGATCTCGGCGAGGAGCTGCAGGCACGGTTCAACCGTCGCTATCGCGCGGCGTTCAGGATTCGCGAGGTGGTTCCCGATGCGGAACCGCCTGCGACTCGCTGGCTGGCGTACGACACGCGAGCCGGCCGTATGGACTTCGCCATCACGCGGAAGCTCCTTCTCTGCTTTCTCGACTACCGCCTCGGGGTCGCGCCGGAAGGAACGCACTCGCCGGCGAGTGACGGACCTCTAAACGATGCCGAGCACCCGGCGGGTTCCGACCGGCGCGAGACCGCAACCGAGGAGAGAATGGCAACTGCGCTCGGCAGACATTTCGCAGGCCGCGTGGCCGAGCGAATTGAAGCGCTGCACGGCGCCGGCGACGCGGGCGCTTCCGGCGAGCGGCCGGTGCAGCTCGTTTCGTCGGGCAGCGTGCCTGCAGCCGACGGTGCCTGGACGCTGCGCATCGGGATCTTCGAGGAAGCGCGCGGGATCGACGGCATGCTCTGGATCCGGCTGGACGAGCGCGCCTTCGATCACCTGCTCGACGGCCTCGCTCCCGCCCGGGCGAGCACTCCCCTGCAGAAGTTCCTCGGCGTGTCGGCCGGCGAGCCCTTCGCCTCGCGCCTGCGGATCCAGCTCGGTGTCCGGCTGGTGGAACAGGAGGTCACCGTCGGAAACGTGATCGATCTGCGCCCCGGCGATGTCCTGCCGATACGCATGGGCCCTGCGGACGTGCTCGTCGGCGATTCCCGACTGTTTACCGCCAGAGTCGCCGAACACAAGGGCCGGCTCTGCCTGACCTCATTCGAAGATGCGGAGTGACAGATGAGCGATCCAGAGACTGGTTCTGCGGATTCCCTGCTGGCCGAGTTCCGGGAAGCACTAGACGAGGATTCCGCCGGCAAACCGACGGATGACGCGGCGAAGGCTGGCACGTCCGCGCGTGCCGCGCGCCGTGACTTCACGCAGATGATGCGCCGGATTCCCGTGACTCTGACGCTCGAGGTCGGCTCGGCCCGGATCACGCTGCAGGAGCTCGCCCGGCTCGAACCCAACAGCGTCGTCGAGCTCGACGCTCTCGCGGGAGATCCGCTGGTCATAAAGGTGAACGGCACGCCGATCGGACGCGCCGAGGTCGTGGTCTCCGGCGAGAACTACGGGCTGCGCGTCCTCGACCTCATCGAGCTCGATCTCGACTCGCTCGCGACATGAGAGCACCGTTCCCCGCGCGTGGCGCCGCATGCGGCATCGTCATCGCGCTGGGCACATTCTTCGCCATCCTCGTGCCGGCCGTGAGCCCTGCGGCCGAGATCGGAATCGTCGGCACGACCGGCGGCGGCGGCACGACGGAGCTCACCGTCAAGACGCAGCTCTTCGTCATCCTGACGCTGCTCGGGCTGCTGCCCGTGCTGACGCTCATGATGACGAGCTTCCTGCGCTTCGTGATCGTGCTCTCTCTCCTGCGCCAGGCGCTCGGCCTGCAGCAGGGCCTGCCCAACCGCGTCGTCACGGGAGTCGCGCTCATCCTGACGCTGCTCGTGATGCGCCCGATCGGCGTGGAGATCTGGACCGAGGCCCTCGTGCCGTACGAGCGCGAAGAGATCGGCCTGCAGGACGCACTGGTCATCGCCGAAGCGAAGATCTCGCGCTTCATGCTCGCTCAGACGCACAAGGGGGCCCTCGCCCAGATCTCGCGTCTCGCCGGCGAGGGTGAGGTCGCCGATCCCGCGGATCACAACTTCGCGGTCAAGGCGTCGGCGTTCGTGCTGAGCGAGCTCAAGACCGCCTTTCAGATCGGCTGCATGCTGTTCGTGCCGTTCCTCGTCATCGACCTGGTGGTTTCGTCGGTGCTGATGGCCATGGGCATGATGATGCTCTCGCCTCTCGTGATCTCGCTGCCCCTCAAGCTCCTGCTCTTCGTGCTGGTGGACGGCTGGACGCTCACCGTCGGCACGCTGGTGAGCAGCATACAGGCCTACTGAAGAGGAACCCGCTGCGAATGGTAACCCCCGACGTCGCCGCCGACGTGATCAGCCGCAGCCTGCGGCTCGTGATGCTGATCGTGAGCGTGCTGCTCGTACCGGGCATGCTCGTCGGCCTGCTGATCGGCCTGCTGCAGGCCGCCACGCAGATCAACGAGCAGACCCTGAGCTTTCTCCCGCGTCTGCTCGTGACCCTGCTGGTGATCGCACTGACCGGACACTGGCTCACGCGCACCCTCATGGACTTCTGCGTGGAGGCGTTCAGGGGCGCGGCCACGCTCACCGGATAGATCCGCACCGCCTTCCGCCATGGACGCCGTTCTGCTCGATCTGCCGGGGCTGCTCATGAAAGTGTGGTGGCCGTTCTGCCGCGCCCTCGGCCTGCTGAGTGCCGCGCCGTTCGTCGGCGAGGCCATGGTGCCGATCTCCGCGCGCGTGCTCCTCGCCCTCGTGCTCGCTCTCGTGATGCTGCCCTTCGCGACGCCCGCCACCGAGATCGAGCCGCTGTCTCTGCACGCCGCTCTGGTCACCGCCGAGCAGGCGCTGATCGGGTTCGGCATCGGTATGGCGTTTCACCTCGTCACCTCCGCCCTGATGGTGCTCGGCTACGTCCTGTCGTCGCAGATGGGCCTCGCCATGGCCCTGATGAACGATCCGGTGAACGGCACGTCTTCGGATGTGGTGTCCGTGCTGCTGTACATACTGGGCGCACTGGTGTTCTTCGCGATCGACGGTCACATCGTGCTCGCGCAGATACTCGGCGCGAGCTTCCGCAACTGGCCGGTGGGCGGCGGACTCGGATTCGGAACCTTCGAGGCGATCGCGTATGCCGTCGGCTGGGCGCTCGCCGCGGCCGTGCTGCTGGCCCTGCCCGTCGTCTTCTCGGCGCTCGTGGTGCAGCTCGGCTTCGGCTTCCTGAATCGCATCGCTCCGGCGCTCAATCTCTACTCACTCGGCTTCTCGGCCATCATCGTCTTCGGGATCTTCGTGCTCGGATGGCTGGTGCGCCACGTGCCGGAGCACTACGTGAACATGACCGGGCGGGTGCTCGAGCTGCTGCGTCCGGTCACGCGGTGAGGTGCCCATGGCCGAACCGTCCGAGGACAGCGGAGAGAAGCGCGAGAAACCGTCCGCGCACAAGCTGCGCAAGGCGCGCGAGAAGGGTCAGGTCGCGCGCTCCCGCGACTGGGCGACGGCGGTCGGCATTCTCGTGTGCCTGCAGCTCATCGTGCTCCTCGTCCCGGGCTATCTGCAGGACTTCCGCCGGCTGTTCGCCCAGGCGTTCGCGCCGCTCTTCGGCGAAGGCACGCTCGAGAACGTCTGGTCCGGCCTCTTCCCGGCGACCCTGCTGCTCTTCGCCAAGATCACACTGCCGCTCTTCGCCGTCCCGCTGATCGTGGCGATCGCTTCCCTGTTCCCGGGCGGGTGGGTCCTGACGGCCTCGCCGCTCGCGCCCCGATTCGAACGGGTGAATCCTCTCGGGTACTTCAAGCGCCTGTTCCAGCCGAAGCACGTCGCGGACACGGTGATGGCCGTGCTCAAGGCCCTCACGCTGATCGCCGTGCTCTATCACGTGGTGCGCGCCGGGCTCGGGGATTTTCTGCGGCTGCAATCCCTGCCGCTCGAGAGCGCGATCGCCCGCGGTGCCCGTCTGATGTTCGAGGGAGCGATGACGCTCACCGTCGTGTTCATCGTATTCGCCCTGATCGACCTCCCCGTGCAGCGTCTCGTGTTCCTGCGCAGCCAGCGCATGAGCAAGCGCGAGGTCAGAGAAGAGCTCAAGTCGACCGAGGGTCGCCCGGAAGTACGCCAGCGCATCCGCCAGCTCCAGACGCAGCTCGCGCGCCGCGCTCTGCGCAGGACCGTCCCGACGGCCGACGTGGTCATCGTCAACCCGGAGCACTACGCGGTCGCGCTCAAGTACGACGAGCGGCGCGCCGAGGCGCCGTTCGTCGTGGCCAAGGGCGTCGACGAGATGGCGCTCCATATCCGCGAGATCGCTCTCCAGCACGGCGTGGAGGTCGTCTCACTGCCGCCGCTCGCGAGAGCCATCTACAACACGAGTCAGGTGAACCAGCAGATTCCCGCGGCCCTGTACCGGGCCGTCGCACTGGTGCTCGCCTATGTGCTGCAGATCCAGGCGTTCCGCGCGGGCAGACGCGCGCAGCGCCCGGAGCTTCCGGCGGATCTCGCCATCCCTGAACACCTCACGACGAGTCCTGCATGAGCCCATTGAGACGTCTGTTCGATACGCTGCTGCGGAACCGCGCGGTCGCGCCGGTCTTCCTGCTCATCATCCTCGCGATGATGATCCTGCCGCTGCCGCCGCTCGCGCTGGACGTCCTCTTCACGTTCAACATCGTCCTGGCGCTGATCGTGGTGCTGGTGTGCGTGACGGTGCGCAGGCCGCTCGACTTCTCCGTCTTCCCGACGGTGATCCTCGCCGCCACGCTGATGCGGCTCACGCTCAACGTCGCCTCCACGCGCGTCGTGCTGCTGCACGGTCACGAGGGCACGGACGCGGCGGGCGAGGTCATCGAAGCCTTCGGTCACGTGGTGATCGGCGGCAACTTCGTGGTCGGCCTCGTGGTGTTCGTCATCCTGATGATCATCAACTTCATGGTGGTCACCAAGGGTGCCGAGCGCATATCGGAGGTCTCCGCCCGCTTCACCCTCGACGCCCTGCCCGGCAAGCAGATGGCGATCGACGCGGACCTCAACGCGGGACTCATCAACCAAGAGCAGGCGCAGCGGCGGCGCCGCGAGGTGGCGGCGGAGGCGGACTTCTACGGCGCCATGGACGGTGCGAGCAAGTTCGTCCGCGGCGACGCGATCGCCGGCATACTGATTCTTCTCATCAACCTCATCGGCGGCGTCTCGGTCGGCATGTTCATGCACGACCTGGCGTTCGGCGAGGCCTTCCGGCAGTTCGCGCTGCTCACCATCGGCGACGGGCTCGTCGCGCAGATCCCGGCGCTGCTGCTCGCGGCCGCCGCCGCGATCATCGTCACCCGGGTGAGCGACTCCTCGGGCGACTTCGAGCGGCAGGTCGGCGCACAGCTCCTCGCCACGCCCGGAGTCCTCTATGGAGCCGCCGGCACGATGGTGGTGCTCGGCGCGATTCCCGGGATGCCGTGGCTCACCTTCCTCACCTTCGCCGCAGTGCTCGCGTTCGCCGCCTGGCGCATGAGCCGGAATCCGCCCGTCTCGGCGAGCGATGCCGCGGCCGCAGAGGCCGCCGTGCTGGCCGAGCAGGTCCCCGAGCTCGACTGGCGCAGCCTCCCCTTCGTCGAGCCGCTCGCGGTCGCGGTGGGCTACAAGCTCGTCGGGCTCATCGACCCCGCGCAGGGCGCGCCGCTCGTGAAGCGTGTGAAGGGCGTGCGCCAGAATCTGAGCGAGGCGATGGGTTTCCTGCTCCCGCCGATCGCGGTGCGGGACGACCTTTCGCTCCGGCCTGCGCAGTACGCCATCCTTCTCCAGGGCACCGTGATCGCTCAGGCGGAGGTCTATCCCGAAAGAGTGATGGCGCTCCCCTCGACCGAAGTCTACGGCGAGGTCGATGGCATTCCCGCCATGGACCCTGCGTACGGCATGCCCGTCGTCTGGATCGCGCCCGAGGATCGCGCCAACGCGCTCGGGCTCGGATATCAGGTCGTCGATCCCTCGAGCGTGATCGCCACGCATCTGTCGAAGGTCGTGCGCGATCACCTGCCGGAGCTGTTGCGCCACGAGGACGTGCCGGCGCTGCTCGAGCGTCTGAGCGCTCTCGCACCCAAGCTCTCCGCCGCGCTGGACAAGGCGTTCACACACACGCAGCTCCTCAAGGTGTTTCGCCATCTCCTGGCGGACAACGTTCCGCTCAAGGACATCGTGCCGATCGCCACCACGCTGCTCGAGAACGCCGAGACGACCAAGGATCCGATTCTTCTCGCCGCCGAGGTGCGCTGCACGCTGCGCCGGCAGATCGTCGCCTCGTTGATCGGTGAGTCCGCGGAAATGAAAGCCTTCAGCCTCGGAAGCGAGCTCGAGAGCCTGCTGCTCGGTGCGCTCAATCAGGCGAGTCAGAGCGGCAAGATCGCGCTCGACAACTTCCCGCTCGATCCGAACGTGCTCTCTCAGCTGCAGCAGCACATGCCGGTCGTGCGCGAGCAGATGAAGCAGCAGGGCGCGCCGCCGGTGCTGCTCGTGATGCCGCAGATCCGTCCGCTGCTCGCGCGCTACGCGCGCCTGTTCGCACCCGGGCTCACGGTGCTGTCGTACAACGAGATTCCCGAGCAGCGCGAAGTCAGCATCATCGGCTCGCTGGGCTGACGCCGCGCCGTCTGCACGCCGTCTGCAGGGCGATCACCGCCTCTGCCGCCACCCGGTAGAGATCCGCTCCGGGAGGGTCGGTGGAGAAAGGCGACGACTGCGGCACGGCCGGAATCTCGCGAATGCGGGCGGCAGCGGCTCTGCCCTGCAGGACGCGGGCACGCACGAGTCGCACTCCGGTGCGCGCGACGGCCGCCGCGATGGCCGGCAGCGAGTCGCGCACGAGCAGCGCAGCGGCCCGCTCCTCGCAGGCCGCCATGAGCTCCGCTCCGTCCGGCGCCACGTGGAGCTCGAGAACGATCGGACCGAACGTGGGAGACGAAAGCTCGACCTGCAGTCCCATGCGCCGGCGCCGCGTGCGAGCGGCGCGCGGCTCACGCTCCGGCGCCACTACCAGGCGCAGGAGCAGCGGCATCGGTCCCCATGCCGGTACCGGAAGAAACCAGCTTTCCCCGGGAGACGACGAGTGCACAACGACCGTCTCGCGCATCATCGCCGCGAGTGCCGCGGCATCGGGAACGCGCCAGGTGATCTGACGCATCACGGCCGGATCGAGCCGCATGGCCGGCTGCCGGTTCAGGGCGTTGAAGTCCGGTTCGCTTCGCGCCGGCGGCAGCGCTTCGCCTTCCACCTCGAGCTCGAGCACCGGTTCGTTGGCGACCA
>ERZ795042.24-NODE-24-length-176217-cov-31.648011_pt1 | contig 176217 bp, 176 predicted proteins | sample MGYA00375126_ERZ795042 | MGnify/ENA primary metagenome ERZ795042 (study PRJEB30171, sample SAMN05518105) | compost metagenome | isolation source: Feedstock adapted compost from Newby Island compost facility, Milpitas, CA | place: USA:Newby Island compost...
GCGCGAAAACACGCACCCGCACAAAACACACGGACGCGCAAAAAACGGCTTCCGCCCCGGACGTGTCGTCCGACTGACGGAAGCCGTTATCTTCGCCCGCAACCGACAACCTTTCAATCGCTGCATTCCGCCGGCGCTTCCGGCGCGCTCGCGCCCTCGACGTCCAGCTTCTTCGCGACGGTGTCGCGGATCACCGACACGACAAGCTGAAGCAGGTAGTTGATGTCCGACTGGCTCTGCTGGAAGTCCGCGACGATCGGCATCCGGTCCAGCTCGTCCTGCAGCGCCTCGATCTCGGCCTCGATCTTCTTGACCATGGCCGGATTCTGGAACTTCTCGAACGCGACGATCTCCTTCTGCTTCTTCTTGATCTGCGCGATGATCGACTGCACCTTCTCGTTCGCCTTGATCTGCGCCTCGGCCCGGCGGTAATGCTGCACCTCGTCCGAGGTGTAGATCATCTCGGCCAGTTCCTTTGCCTTCGCCATGATATCGGCGCGAATGACGAGATCCCGCGAGTCGAACTTCGGAATGCCGCACCCGCCCCCATGGTCGTGTTCGTGATCGTGGTCGTGCCCGTGATCATGGACGCGCGCGCCTGCGGCGTCAGCCGTATGCTCGGCCATTCCTGCATCTCTCCTTGCCGCGGTCAGCCGCCGGTCAGGAGACCGCGCCGGTCTCCTGCCGCACGGGTTCCGCCTTGATGTACCACGTCTGCGGATCCGTGACCCGCACGTGCGCGAACGCGCCGATCCATTCCGCCGGCCCCTCGAAGTGGACCAGCTTGTTCGTTCGCGTCCGTCCGGACAACACGTTCGGATTGTTCTTGCTTCGGCCCTCGACCAGCACCTCGACGACCTGCCCGCGCAGCTTCTCGTTCGCGCGCTTGCTCAGCTCGGCGACCAGCTCGTTCAGCCGGAGCAGCCGCTCCTTCTTCACTTCCATCGGCACATTGTCCTCCATCTCGGCGGCCGGCGTGCCGGCGCGCGGCGAGTAGATGAACGTGAACGCCGAATCGAAGCCGACTTCGCGGACGAGCGACAGCGTCTCTTCGAACTGCTCCTCGGTCTCGCCCGGGAAGCCGACGATGATGTCCGTCGTCAGCACGACGTCCGGGATCGCGGCCTTGATCTTGCGCACGAGCTCGAGATACGATTCGCGCGTGTACTTGCGGCCCATCCGCTTCAGAATCTCCGTGCTGCCGGACTGCACCGGCAGATGGATGTGCTCGACGAGATTGCCGCGGCGGCTCAGCACCTCGATCAGCCGATCGTCGAAATCGCGCGGATGGCTCGTCGTGAACCGGATGCGCGGGATGTCGATTTTCGACAGGTCCGCCATCAGGTCGGCGAACCGGTAGTCGCGGTCGGTGAAGTCCTTGCCGTACGCGTTGACGTTCTGGCCGAGCAGCGTGATCTCCCGATACCCCTGCCGCGCCAGCTCGCGCACCTCCGCGATGACGTCCTCGGGCAGACGGCTGCGCTCCTTGCCGCGCGTGTACGGCACGATGCAGTACGTGCAGAACTTGTCGCAGCCGTACATGATGTTCACCCACGCGCGCATCCCTTCGCGCTTCTTCGGCAGGTTCTCGATGATGTCGCCTTCCTTCGACCACACCTCGATGACCATTTCCTTGCCGAAATACGCATCCCGAAGCAGAATCGGAAGGCGGTGGATATTGTGGGTGCCGAAAACGAGATCGACGTACGCGTACTTCTGGAGAATCCGCCCGACAACCGACTCCTCCTGCGACATGCAGCCGCATACGCCGAGGATCAACTCCGGCTTCTCGAGCTTCAGCGACTTCAGGTGGCCGAGCTCGCCGAACACCTTGTCCTCCGCGTTCTCCCGCACGGCGCACGTGTTGAGCAGGATGACGTCGGCTTCGCGGCGGTCCTCCGTCCATTCGAAGCCCATCTGCTCGAACAGACCCTTCATCACTTCGGTGTCGTGCTCGTTCATCTGGCAGCCGTAGGTCTGAATCAGATATTTCTTCCCCTTGCCGAACGAGCGAAGCTCCTCCGGAACCGCCTGTTCGTACAGCACCTTGACTTCTTCCTTGCCGCGCTGACGCTCCTGGCGGTAGTTCGGTTCGGACATGATGAAGATTTCGCGTCCGCCGATCCGGATCCGCTTGCCCCGTTCGTCTTCGGAGATGATTTTCGCGTCCGAGAAATCGAAATAGCGGCTGTAGTCCTTCGTCTCGCTCGCCACGAACCATCGCCTCGCTTCCATAATCCCGCCTATTATAGCACGAAAAGAAGCCGGCGCGCTACCGTAAGGCGCTGGCATGCCGCGGCGAGCCGGGATGCGCTCCGCAGGACCCGGTCAGTCCAGAATCTCGCCCAGGTCGCCGGTCTGGACGCCCGCCGCGTTCGCCTCGTCCGTGTCGATGTGCATGTCCAGCGCGAAGCTGTCCGAGACGCGCGCGATCACGTTTTCGAAAATGAGCCCGCGTTCGCCGCCGACCCTCACCCGAAGCCGCTGCTTGTCCGCGATGCCCCACTTCTCCGCCTCCGACGTGTGGAAATGGATGTGGCGCGCCGCGATAATCGCGCCTTCTTCCACCGTCACCTGTCCCTTGGGACCCACGATCGTGAAGCCGGGCGAGCCCGCGATGTCGCCCGATTCGCGGACCGGAGGATGGAGACCGAGCGCGAACGCGTCCGTGCGCGAGATCTCGAGCTGCGTCTTCGACCGGGCGGGCCCGAGGATGCGCACCTTCGGGAAGCGCCCCTTCGGTCCGATCACCTCGACCGTCTCGTTCGCCGCGAACTGGCCGGGCTGGCTGAGGGGTTTGAGCACCGTCAGCTCCGCTCCTTCGCCGAACAGGGCGGCGATATGCTCCTTCGACAGATGGATATGGCGAGCCGACACGCCGATCGGCACCTGCTTCATGGGTAATGTCTCCTTTCGCGCGGTAGTGCTTTCCATTCCATATCTACTGTAACCCGGAGCCGGAAGCGAATCCTGTGATCCGCGTCACGTCCGGGGGATGAAAAAAGAGCACGCGGCCGCCGGCGGACGCATGCTCCCGATCGTCTCATCAATAGAATTCCGCAACCAGTTCCTCGAACTCTCCCTGGCTCAGGCGCAGATCCTGCCGGAACAGGCCTTCCTCCCGGAAGCCCGGAATCAGCTCCTCGTACGGCTTGCGCGTCGTGTCGCGATAGATCAGGCCGGTCAGCATCCCGCCCGTTTCCATGATCTTGTTCATCGCGGCGACGCGGTTCGTCGGATCGTAGTCCGGGAACTGGTCGAGGTTGACGATGTTCTCCTTGAACCAGTCGTACGTGTTCACCTTGTTGAACGTGACGCACGGGCTGAACACGTTGATCAGCGCGAAGCCCTTGTGCCGGATGCCCTCTTCAATGAGGGACGTGAGCTGCTTCAGGTCGCTGGAGAACGACTGGGCGACGAACGTCGCGCCGGCCGCCATCGCGATCTCGAGCGGCGACAGGGGCGATTCGATCGACCCTTGCGGGGTCGACTTCGTCTTGAAGCCGACCGCGCTGCGCGGCGACGTCTGGCCCTTCGTCAGGCCGTAGATCTGGTTGTCCATGACAATGTACGTGATGTCCAGGTTGCGGCGGATCGCATGAACCGTGTGCGCCATGCCGATGGCGAAGCCGTCGCCGTCGCCGCCCGACGCGATGACCGTCAGCTCCCGGTTCGCCAGCTTGACGCCCTGGGCGATCGGCAGCGCGCGGCCGTGGATGCCGTGGAAACCGTACGCGTTGATGTAGCCGGAAATCCGGCCCGAACAGCCGATGCCGGAGATGATGGCCACCTGCTCCGGCTCAAGCCCGACGTTCGCCGCGGCGCGCTGGATCGCGGCCTGGACCGAGAAGTCGCCGCAGCCGGGGCACCAGTTCGGCTTGACGTTGTTGCGGAAATCCTTGAATGTCGCCATCGGTCATTTCATCTCCTTGCAGGCTTTGTACACTTCGGCGGGCAGGAACGGCGTGCCGTCGTACTTCAGCACGTTCCGGATCTTGTCGGCACCGCCGACATGCAGCTTGATCTGGTTCGCAAGCTGCGCGGTCGCGTTGTTCTCGATGACAATGACCGTCTTCGCCGCCTCGACGTAAGGTTTCAGCTCGTCGGCCGGGAACGGCGCGATCTGCCGGATGGTGATGTGGTTCGTCGTGATGCCGTCCCGCGCGAGGCGTTCGCGCGCCTCGTCGATCGTGCCGCCGGTCGAGCCCATGCCGATGATGAGCAGATCCGGGCTTTCGTGCGGCGCGTCGACGCGGATCGCGTCGCGGATGCGCAGGCCCTTCAGCTTGCCGAGACGTTTGTCCATCATCTTGCGGCGGTTCACCGCGTTCTCGTTCGGGCGGCCTTCCTCGTCGTGCTCGACGCCGGTCACATGGTGCAGGCCGCCCTTCTCTCCGGGCAGGACGCGCGGCGAGACGCCGTCTTCCGTGAACTCGTACCGCTTGAACAGCTTGTTCTCCTCGAGCGGCGGCACGTTCGACACGAGCTTGCCGCGCCGGATTTCAATCTTGTCGTATTCGAGCGGTTCGCAGGACTGTTTGCCGAGCGACAGCTGCAGATCCGTCATGACGATGACCGGTACCTGGTATTCCTCGGCGACATTGAACGCCTCGATCATGTCGTAGAAGCAGTCCTCGATCGTGGCGGGCGCGATGACGACCTTCGGAATTTCACCGTGCGTGCCGTACACCATCGCGTTCAGGTCCGACTGCTCCTGCTTCGTCGGCAGGCCGGTCGACGGACCGCCGCGCTGCGTGTCGACGATGACGAGCGGCGTCTCGGTCATGCCCGCGAGGCCGATCGCCTCCATCATGAGCGACAGGCCGGGGCCGGCCGACGCGGTCATCGTCCGCACGCCGGCGTAGTTCGCGCCGATCGCCATCGTAACGGCGGCGATTTCGTCCTCGGTCTGCACGACCGTGCCGCCGAACTTCGGCAGTTTCTTGATCAGATATTCCATGATCTCGGAAGCCGGTGTGATCGGATAGGCGGACATGAGGCGGCAACCCGCGGCGATGGCGCCGAGGCCGATCGCTTCATTGCCGATGATGAACAGCTTCTTCTTGCCGTCGGCCGGTTCCAGCCGGAATTCCTCCAGCGGGCCGCCGGCCTGCTCGAGAATGAACGCCGCTCCGCGGCGAACCGCTTCGATGTTCTTCTCCACGATGGCCGGCCCCTTCCGGCCGAACTCTTCCTCCACCGCCTTGTTGAACACCTCGAGCGGCAGTCCGAGCAGCGCCCAGGACGCTCCGGAGGCGACCATGTTCTTCATGAGCGATGTGCCGAGCTCCTCGGCGATGGCCGTGATCGGCACGGCGAACAGCCGCGCGTCAATGCCTTCCGGAACTTTCGGATCGAACTTGGCGTCCGCCACGATGACGCCGCCCTTGCGCAGTTCCCGCGCGTTCAGATCGATCGTCTCCTGATCGAATGCGACGAGGATGTCGAGATCGTCCGAGATTGCCCGCTTCGGCGTCGTGCTGATCCGGATCTTGTTGTTCGTGTGGCCGCCCTTGATCCGGGACGAGAAGTGCCGATAGCCGTACAGGTAATACCCCAGACGGTTCAGCGCGGTCGAGAAGATCCGGTCCGTGCTCTCAACGCCTTCCCCTTGTTGTCCTCCGATCTTCCAAGACAGTTGACTGATCAAAATGTCCATCTCCTCAATAGATCATTCGCAATCATTCGACACCGTCGGCGCAGAGATCAAAAATTTTTTTCTCTGCGATCAAATAAATTTTATGTCTGCGCGTTCACATTTGCAAGCCATTTCAACGTTTTATCGCATAGCTCTTTTCGAACGAATCGATATCGTTCCGAGATCGAATCGCGCGGCGGATTCAGGCCGACGGAAGCTCATTCGACAGGAAACGGAAAGCGTTTCCGCGCGCGATGGATTCGGTCAATTCGCCGCCGTACCGTTTTTCCAGCATTTCCAGCAATTCGGCCGTATCCCGCGGTCCGGCGAGCCCCCGGATATGCCGGTCGATCCCGTCGTAATCGGATCCGAGCGCGAGGCTCTTCTCGCCGCCTAGCTCCAGTACGCGCTCGATGTGCGGGATCAGATCCTCCCGCGAGACATCCTCCCCGTCCTTCACGAACCAGGGAACGAACGTCAGGCCGATCAACCCGCCCGTTTCGATGATCGCGCGGATCTGGCCGTCGGTGAGGTTCCGGGGATGGTCGCAGACCGATCGCGCGTTGGAATGGGAGGCGACGACCGGCTTTGCGCTTTCCCCGAGTACATCGTGGAAAGCGCGTTCGGACAGATGCGACACGTCCACTATTATGCCCAGCTCGTTGCAAGCTCTAACCAGTTCTCGCCCGGCCCGCGTCAGCCCGCCGCCGCGCGGCTCCATGGCGCCGTCGGCGGCCCAGTTCGCATCGTTCCACGTCGGACCGAGCATGCGCAACCCCAGACGGTGCAGCAGGCGGAGCGCGGCGAGGCTGCCCTCGAGCCCTTCCGCGCCTTCCAGCGCGAGCAATGCTCCCGGCCTCCCGGGACCGCAGGCGGCGAGATCTTCCCGCGTACGAACGAACGTCATGTCCGGCCGGGACAGGACGTGCCGGTGGAAAGCGTCGATCGCCGCGGCGACCGACAGGAACGTCTGCGGCAGACGTTTCGGCAGCCAGATTGCGAACGTCTGAAGGACGGCGCCCGATCCGGTCAGGCCTTCATGCGTGACATCGAGACCGTCCGCACCCGGTCCGTCGAAGGCGAGCGCCTCCCCCGTCAGCAGCTTCGCCAGCACATCGCAGTGCAAATCAATGAATCCCCTCATGTCGGCGCGTCGCCCCTTTCGATTGATCGCCCTTTTTGGCAGCAAAAAAACCCGTTTACCGACGTAAACAGGTCCGCATGGAATTCCAATCTCGTTCCTTCGGATGTCCCGTTGGCGAGCAACGGATGAAGGCAAGCCTCTTTGTCTGTCTGTCTCGTCAGGCGTGATCAGCGAGGCTCGACGATCAACTTGATGGCCGTACGGTCTTCACCGTCGATGACGATGTCGGTGAAGGCCGGAATACAGATCAGATCCACCCCGCTTGGCGCGACGAATCCCCGGGCGATCGCCACGGCCTTGATCGCCTGGTTCAGCGCGCCAGCCCCGATTGCCTGCAATTCCGCGCATCCGCGTTCGCGCAATACGCCCGCCAATGCGCCTGCGACAGAATTTGGATTGGACTTTGCTGAAACTTTTAATACCTCCATGTCAAGTACCTCCTCGGGAATGATGGATGGAATCCACTATTCATCATATTCGAGAAGGGATCAAAAATTCCTGCTCTTGTACACTCACTTTGCGAAATGTTCCGAATTGCGCGACTATTGTGGTCGGCATAAAGAAGGGCGGTGCGGGACCGCCCCATTCACTGCTTCAGCAGCCAATCGTCCTCCGTAAGCCGGATCTTCGCGATCGACTTCGCCTTGCCGGTCGCATCGTCGATGTCCGCGACGACGGCGTGGAACTGCCAGACGCCTTCGTCGACCGTAAATCGGGAGGGAAGCTGCGTCTGAAACCGGTACATGACGGACGAACGCTCCATCCCGAGGATGCCGTCCCGCGAGCCGACCATGCCGACATCGGTAAGGTAGGCCGTGCCGCCGGGCAGGATCCGGTCGTCGTTCGTCTGCACATGCGTATGGGTGCCGACGACGAGCGAAGCCCGTCCGTCCAGATGCCAGCCCATCGCAATCTTCTCCGAGGTCGCCTCCGCGTGGAAATCGACGAGGATGCAGGGCGTCTGCTCCTTCAGCCGCGCGACCAGCTCATCCGCCGCCCGGAACGGGCAGTCGAGAGGCGGAAGGAACGTGCGGCCCTGCAGGTTGACGATGCCGAGCGTCTTGCCGTTCGCCTTCACGACCGTCGCTCCCCTTCCGGGCGTCCCCGGGGGAAAATTCGCCGGCCGCACGATCCGCGGCTCGTCGTCGATCCACTCGAAAATGTCCTTGTTGTCCCATGTATGGTTGCCCATCGTGATCGCGTGCACGCCGAGTTCGAAAAACTCCCGCGCGATCGCCGCCGTGATGCCCCGGCCGTGCGCCGCGTTCTCGCCGTTGACGACGATCAGATGCGGACGGTATTTGCTCTCCAGCGACGGCAGCACCTGTCTCAGGGCGGCGCGCCCCGTGCTTCCGACGATGTCGCCGATGAAGAGTACGATCATGCATGTCCCTCCCTACAAGAAGAACGGCTGGCGCATACCAGCCGCTCTCCGGCGAGCCCCTGACGCGGGCTCATTTCGCGTATTCCACTGCGCGCGTCTCGCGGATGACCGTGACTTTGATATGTCCCGGATAATCGAGTTCCGCCTCGATCTTCTTCGTGATCTCGCGCGCCAACCGGAACGCCTCGAGGTCGTCGATCTTGTCCGGCTGCACCATGACGCGCACTTCGCGTCCGGCCTGGATGGCGTACGATTTCTCGACGCCTTCGAACGATTCCGTAATCTGCTCGAGCTTCTCGAGCCGCTTGATGTACGTCTCGAGCGTCTCGCGGCGAGCGCCGGGACGGGCCGCGGACAGCGCGTCCGCCGCGCCGACCAGCATCGCGATGACGGATGTCGCTTCGGTATCGCCGTGATGCGATGCCACGCTGTTGATGACGACCGGGTGTTCCTTGTACTTCTTCGTCAGCTCGACGCCGATCTCGACATGAGAACCTTCCACTTCGTGGTCCAGCGCTTTGCCGATGTCGTGCAAGAGTCCCGCCCGACGCGCCAGCATGACGTCTTCGCCGAGCTCGGCGGCCATCAGGCCGGCCAGGTAGGCCACTTCGATCGAGTGCTTGAGGACGTTCTGGCCGTAGCTCGTGCGATAGCGCAGCCGGCCGAGAATCTTGATCAGGTCCGGATGCAGTCCGTGCACGCCGACCTCGAACGTCGCCTGCTCGCCGTATTCACGGATCCGTTCGTCGATCTCCTTGCGGGATTTCTCGACCATTTCCTCGATCCGCGCCGGATGAATGCGGCCGTCCGCCACCAGCTTCTCGAGCGCGGTCCGCGCGATCTCGCGGCGGATCGGATCAAATCCCGACAGGATGACCGCTTCCGGCGTGTCGTCGATGATGAGATCGATGCCGGTAAGCGTCTCCAGCGCCCGGATATTGCGGCCTTCGCGGCCGATGATGCGGCCCTTCATCTCTTCGTTCGGCAGCGCGACGACCGATACCGTCGTCTCGGCGACATGGTCGGCCGCGCAGCGCTGAATCGCGAGCGAGATGATGTTCCGCGCCTTCTTGTCCGCTTCTTCCTTGGCCTGCTGCTCGATGTCCTTGATCATCTGGGCCGTCTCGTGACGGATTTCCTGCTCGACATTCGACAGAATGATCTGTCTGGCTTCTTCCGATGTCAGGTTGGAGATGCGCTCCAACTCTTGCACTTGCTGACGATATATTGCCTCAATCTGTTCTTGCGTTTCCTCGATCCGCTTCTCTTTGTTGGCTACTTGCTCTTCCTTGCGCTCCAGCGCTTCCAGCTTGCGGTCCAGCGACTCCTCCTTCTGCTGCAGACGCCGTTCGAGGCGCTGCAATTCATTCCGGCGTTCGCGCGTTTCCCGTTCTGCTTCGGCCCGGAGTTTGTGTACTTCGTCTTTCGCCTCGAGGATCGTCTCCTTCTTGAGCGCGTCGGCTTCCTTGCGGGCATTCTCCAGAATCTGCTCGGCAGCCTTCTCCGCGCTCGATATTTTCGCTTCGGCGATCGATTTCCGTACCCAGTAGCCAATGCCAAAAAATGCTGCGCCAACAACGAGAACGATCGGGAGCCAGATTTCGAGATGCATCCTCTCACCTCCCCGTTCTCACCAAAGCCGAAGCCATGGATCGTATTCGGTTTTCAGCCGGCGTTCCACCGCATTGCCCGGTTCATGTCGAAAAAGATCGGTTCGAATCAATTTCTGGAAGAAAAATCGATTCAAAAAGAAGGAATACAGAATCATTTTATCTTTTGTGAAAATCAGTTGTCAAGGAGACGACCCAGTCCCTCAATCGTCGAACAGGCCGGCCTCCTCCGCCTCCGACGCCGCGTCGCCGGCCGCGGCGCGCACGGCTTCGCGCACGACGCCGGCGGTGTATCCCCGCCGGTACAGAAATTGCGCGAGCTTGCGCACGCGATCCCGGCGCTCTCCCCGGAGCGAGGGCCATTTCTTCAGGGCGGCTTCGACGGCCGCGCGCCGCTCCGTCTCCGGATCGAGGCTGCGAACGGCTTCGTCCGCCTCGTTCCGGCCGACACCGCGCCTGAGCAACTCGCTGCGGATCAAATTTCTTCCTTTATAATGGCTTTCCGCCCTCACACGCGCGAATTCCCGCGCATACCGGCCGTCGTCGAGCCACCCTTCCCTCGCGAGCCGGTCCAGCGCCGCCCGCAAGACCTGCTCCGGGAACCCCCGGCGCTTGAGGTAAAGCGCCAGCTCCCTGCGGGTGCGTCCGCCCCGGCCGAGGCTGGCCGTCGCGGCCCGATACGCCTCATCCTCCTCCGCCTCGCGCCCGATCCGCGCGATCCGTTCTTCGTCCAGCTCCGCTCCCTTGAGCAGCCGGTGCCGGATCAGCAGATCCTCGCGCACGGCGAGGACCGGTTCTTCTTCCCCTTCGAGATAAATGAGATAGCGGCCCTTCACATCCCGTTCGACCGCGCGCACCTTCAGCGGCATGAACGTTCCTCCCGACAGCAAAAATGCGGGCACCCCGTTTGACGACAGGTGCCCGCTGGCATTATGCTTCGAATTCGTCCGAGAATTCGTCCTCATCCGGCGCAGCCGTGAAGGCCGACACCGCCGACACGCCGATCAGATTGCTGGCATCGCGGATCTGCTTCTCGATCTTGGCCGCGATCTCGGGATGATCCTTCAGGAATTGCTTCGCGTTCTCCCGGCCCTGGCCGAGCCGCTCTCCCTCGAACGAGAACCACGCGCCGCTCTTCTGGATGATGTCCATCTCCGTGCCGATGTCGATCAGGCTGCCTTCCTTCGAAATGCCTTCGCCGTACATGATGTCGATCTCGCACTGCTTGAACGGCGGCGCCACCTTGTTCTTCACGACCTTGATGCGCGTCCGGTTGCCGACGAGCTCGTTGCCCATCTTGATCGTCTCGACGCGGCGCACCTCGAGCCGCACGCTGGCGTAAAACTTGAGCGCGCGGCCGCCGGGCGTCGTCTCCGGATTGCCGAACATGACGCCGACCTTCTCGCGCAGCTGGTTGATGAAGATCGCGATCGTCTTCGACTTGCTGATCGCCCCGGACAGCTTGCGCAGCGCCTGGGACATGAGGCGGGCCTGGAGGCCGACATGGGAATCGCCCATCTCGCCTTCAATCTCGGCCTTCGGCACGAGCGCGGCGACCGAGTCGATGACGATGATGTCGATCGCGCCGCTGCGCACGAGCGCTTCCGCGATCTCGAGCGCCTGCTCGCCCGTGTCGGGCTGCGAGAGCAAGAGCTCGTCGATGTTCACGCCGAGCTTGCTCGCGTACAGCGGGTCGAGCGCGTGTTCCGCGTCGATGAACGCGGCCGTCCCGCCGATCTTCTGCACCTCGGCGATCGCGTGGAGCGCGACCGTCGTCTTGCCTGACGACTCGGGACCGTATATCTCAATGATCCTTCCCCGCGGCATGCCGCCGACTCCGAGCGCGATGTCCAGCGCAAGCGAGCCGCTGGGCACGGTCTCGACCTGCAGGCCGGCCTGTTCGCCCAGCTTCATGATGGAACCTTTGCCGAATTGTTTCTCGATCTGGCGCAAAGCCATTTCCAACGCCGCACGGCGATCCGACACAATACCACTTCCTTTGCCGTTATGATCCCATATTAAAGCATTTCCGGGCGGTTGCCAAGTAGTTTTTCGAACATATATTCGCATTTTTCGGGAGACGGAACCGGTCCGCCCGCCATAAAAAAAGAACCGCAGCAAAGCTGACTTCGCCACGGTTCTTCCGTATACCGAGTTTCATTATAGCCGGCGAGGCAACGGTTGACAATCCCGTTCACGATTTTGTAACAAATCCGCTCAACCGCTCCCAGAGCCGGTACAGCGCGTGCTTGGCCGCCCGCAGCCGCACGCCTTCCCGGCCGCCCGCCAGCTTCAGCTCATGGACATCCGTGCGGCCGCCGCGTTCGGACAGGGCGACATACACGAGTCCGGGCGGCTTCCCCTCCGACGGCGACGGGCCGGCGACGCCGGTGATCGCAAGGGCGTAATCCGCGCCGATCCGCTCAAGCGTCCGTTCGGCCATCGCCGCGGCGGTCTCCCGGCTGATCGCGCCGGGCGCGTCCGGTCCTTCGAGCAGTCCGGCCGGCACGCCGAGCAGATCGCGCTTCATCGCGTTCGTGTAGACCACGACGCCGCCGGCGAACGCTTCGCTGCTGCCCGGCACGCTCGTGATGAGCTCGGCGAGCAGCCCGCCCGTGCAGCTCTCCGCCGCCGCGACGGTCTTGCCGGAAGCGCGCAGCAGGCCGACGACGGTCTCCTCGAGCGGCACATCCTCCTTCGCGTACATGAAGCGTCCGGCCAACCGCTCGATCGCCTTGACCGTCTCGCCCAGCCTGGCCGCCGCTTCCTCTTCGCCGGCCGCCTTCGTCGAGAGCCGGATCGCCACTTCGCCCTCCTTCGCGTACGGCGCGATCGTCGGATCGGTCTGTCTCTTGATCAGATCGATCAGCAGATCCTCGAGCGCCGACTCGCCGATCCCGGCGAAGCGGAGCGTCAGCGAATAGAGCGGCCGGTTCTCGCCGAGCTGCCGGAGCAGCCATTCCGTCGCCGGCCCGTCGAACATCGGCTTCATCTCGCCCGGCGGTCCGGGCAGCAGCACATAGCGCGTGCCGTCCGCCGTCAGCGCGTTGCCGACCGCGAGCCCCGTCGCGTTCGGCAGCGGATCGCTCCCCTCGATCATGAGCGCCTGGCGCTTGTTGCTCTCGATCTGCATCAACCTGCCCGCCAGCCGCTCCTCGATCTTCTTGAGCGACGGCCCATGAATGACCAGCTTCCGGCCCAGATAGTCGGCGAGCACGTCCTTTGTCAGATCGTCCTGCGTCGGTCCGAGACCGCCCGTGAAGATCAGCAGGTCCGCCCGACTCCGCGCGATTTCGATCGCCTGCCGGATCCGGCCCGCGTTGTCGCCGACCACCGTCTGAAAGTACACGTCGATGCCGAGGGCGGCCAACCGCTGCGACAAATATTGCGCGTTCGTGTTGACGATCTGTCCGAGCAGCAGCTCCGTTCCCACGGCGATGATTTCGGCTTTCACCGTTCAAGTCTCCTTTCCGTTCGGACGCCTCTCCCGTTCCCGCCGGGCGGACGCGCGAACATGGCGCTGGAACTTCGGTACAACCTCCAGCTTACACGGATTCGGGCGGGGAACGCAACAGTCGGCGAACTTGCATCACGGCGGTCGCCACCCGGCTGCGCAGATGCTTGTGCATGCCGTGAACGCGTGAAGGGCAGAAGACCGCGGTGCGATCCCTGCCCTTGATTTTCCCCTTACTGAACCGGAATGAGATTCTTGTTCTTGACGAAGTAATCGATGCCGGAATAGACGGTGATGACGGCCGCCAGCCAGGTCATGATGACGTCGAACGGAATATTGACCAGCGCGAACGGGAAGTTGTTGATCAGGAGGGCGATGATCATCGTGATCTGCACCCCGGTCTTCCACTTGCCCCAGCGGCTCGCGGCGAGCACCTTCCCTTCGAGCAGGGCGACCTGACGGAGACCCGTCACGGCGAACTCGCGGCTGATGATGACGATCGCGATCCAGGCGTCGAGCTTGTCCATCTCCACCAGCGAAATGAGCACCGCCGCGACCAGCAGTTTGTCCGCGAGCGGATCGAGCAGCTTGCCCAGATTCGTCACCAGCTTGTTCTTGCGCGCGATGTATCCGTCCAGCCCGTCCGTGCTGGCCGCGATGATGAAGATCAGCGCGGCAACGATCTGGTTGTAGGTGATCGAGAAATTCTCGAACTCGATCGGCTCGAAATCGATCCGCGCGAGCAGGAAGAACATGATGATCGGGACCAGGAAGATGCGGGCCAGCGTAATGCGGTTGGCGAGATTCAAACCACTCCCTCCCCGGCCAGGTCAAATTCGAAGGCGTGCGTGACGCGCACGCGCTGAATCGAACCGATCTCCGGACGGCAGCCGGTAATGAACACTTCGCCGTCAATCTCGGGCGCGTCGTACGGGGAGCGGCCGATGTAGACGTCGCTACGCCCGTCGTACCGCTCGACGAGCACGTCGATCTCCTGCCCGATCCGCTTCGCGGCGGTCAGCTTCGACACTTCGCGCTGCACTTCCATCAGCGTCGCCGCCCGGTACTCCTTCACCTCGTCCGGCACCTGGTCCGGCAGCCGCGCGGCCGGCGTATCTTCCTCCTTCGAGTAGGTGAACACGCCCAGCCGGTCGAATTGCATCTCGCGGACGAAGTCGCAGAGCCGTTCGAAATGCTCCTCCGTCTCGCCCGGAAAGCCCACGATGAGCGAGGTGCGGATCGCGGCGTCCGGCATTCTGTCCCGGATCCTGGCGATCAGTTCGCGCGCGTCGCGCTGCCGGCCGGGCCGGCGCATCCGCTTCAGGATCAGATCCTCGCTGTGCTGCAGCGGAATGTCGAAATAGTTGCAGATCTTCGGGTTGGAAGCGAACGTCTCGATCAGCTCGTCCGTGAAAAATCCGGGATAGGCGTAATGGAGACGCACCCAGGCGATCCCCTCGACCTCGCTGACCCGGTTCAGCAGTTCGGGCAGCTTGAACGTCCCGTACAGATCCGTGCCGTAATTCGTGGAATCCTGGGCGATCAGGCAGATCTCCTTCACGCCCTGGGCCGCGAGCGTCTCGACCTCGCGCACGACCGACTCGATCGAGCGGCTGCGGAACTTGCCGCGCATGAGCGGAATGCTGCAGAACGTGCAGGCGTTGTCGCACCCCTCCGCGATTTTCACATATGCGGTATAGCGCGGCGTCATGACGCGGCGCGGCAGCGCCTGGTCGTAGTCGAACGCCGGATGCCCCACCCGCACCGGCTTCTTCCCGCCGAGCGCCTCCTCCACGATGTCGGCGATATGGTGGAAATCGCCCGTGCCGACGATGCCGTCGATCTCGGGCATCTCCTTCATTAATTCTTCCTTGTAGCGTTGCGTCAGGCAGCCCGAGACGATGAGCGCCTTGAGCCTCCCCGTCTCCTTCAGCTCGGCCAGTTCCAGAATCGTGTTCACCGATTCTTCCTTCGCCGCGTCGATGAAACCGCATGTATTTACGATAACGACCGTCGCGTCTTCCGGACGGTCGACCAGCTCGTAACCGCGCTCGTGAATCAGACCGGACATGATCTCCGAATCGACGAGGTTCTTCTCGCACCCCAGCGTGACGACGCTCACTTTCTCTCTCATCCTGCATCCCCCAGACCGAAGCCGATAGCTATCCAATTCAGTATAATATACGGGCAAAACGGCTGTCAAAAACGCGGTCGGACCCGCCCGGGGCGCCGGAGTGGCGCCCGGACGGGTCCGAAACCGCCGTCACGAACGGTAGTTGGTGAACTGGAGCTCGACGCCGACATCGGCCGCCTTCAGCATCCGGATCACCGCTTGCAGATCGTCGCGGCTCTTGCCCGAGACGCGGATCTGGTCGCCCTGGATCTGGCTCTTCACCTTCAGCTTCGAATCGCGGATCATGATGTTGATCTTCTTCGCCGCCTCCTGGTCGATGCCCTGCTTCAGCTTGATCCGCTGCCGCACGGTCCCCATGGCGGCCGGCTCGATCTTGCCGTACTCGAGATTGCGGATCGGCACGCCGCGCTTCACCATCTTGCTCTGCAGGATGTCGATGACGCTCTTCAGCTTGTATTCGTCATCCGATACGACGACGAGCTCGTCTTTCTCGATCGCGATGCTGCTCTTCGAGCCCTTGAAGTCGAAGCGGGTCTCGATCTCCTTCTCCGCCTGCCGGACGGCGTTGGTCAGCTCCTGCATGTCCACCTTCGAAACGATGTCGAACGACGCTTCGGAAGCCATCGCGCGCACTCCTTCCATCAAGTCCCTGTATCTGTTACAAGGATACCACGCCGCGCGGCAATACGAAAGCCGCCCGGCTGCGTTGACGCAGCCGGGCGGCCGTAAACCTCGCGACGGCGGGCTTACCGCCCGCGCGCCGGACTTCTGAACATGTCGAGAATGCCAAGCACCACATGGGCCAATCCGAAGCCGAGGATGCCGTAACCCCATGCGTTGGGGATGAGATACCAGCCGAGCAGACTGACGACGACACCCACTCCGGTGACAATCCAACTGGTGGTCACGCGGTCCACCCCGTTTCGTAATGGAATGGCATCTGCTGTCGTCAGTGTGCCCGCGCGCGCGGACGTCTATTCATCCGGCGCGGTCGTCTATTGCGCGCCGGCCGGCTCCTCCGTCCGCGGCTCGATCAGGAACCGGCGCACGTCGGCGTCGCCGTCCGGCAGCACAACGCCGTCGATCCGGATTTCGACGCTCCGCGTCGAGCCGATGTTCAGGAAGACCGGACCCTCAAGCTCGTACGCGATGACGACGGGCCCCCGCTCCTCCTTGTAATGGATCTTCTCCCCGCTGCGGCTGCCCGTGCGGATTTCGACCCAGCTGCGCTTGCCGTCCGCCACTTCGACTTCATAGCGGTGGACGCCCGCGGGCGCGATCGCGTACCGCTCGGTGTTCCCGGACTTCTCGACGAAGGTGAGCGTCGTCTCCGGAACCGCGGGCTCCTCCGGAACGACCGGCGTCTGCGGTTCGTCCGTCCCCGCGGCGTCCGTCTGCCCGCCTCCGGCCGCGCCGGCCGGCCCCTCCGTCTCCGTCCCCGCGTCGATGCTGTCGGTGATCGGCGTCTTGTTGTCCACCGTCGGATTGTCGCTGCCGTCCTGCTGTTTGACCACATAGGTATAGATGACCGCTCCGATAAGGAGCAGGAAAGACCACATGAGCACCCGGAAGCCCCATTTGCCGAACCGGTCCGACGAGCGGACCGAACGCCGCCGCGGCTTCACAATCGGCTGTTCCATCGCCGCGTCCGCCGCCGGCGCCGGAAGTTCCCGCTGGTAGAGGCGAAACACTTCTTCCGCGTCAAGGCCCACCGTCTCCGCATAGTTCTTGACGAAAGCGCGGGCATAGAAAGAGCCGGGCAGAACCTTGTAGTCGCCCTCCTCGATGGCTTCGAGATAACGTTTGCGAATCTTGGTGATGTCCTGCACGTCATCCAGCGAGTAGCCGCGCTGTTCGCGGGCTTTGCGGAGCAGCTTGCCCAGTTCAGACAACTCGCACACCTCCAGGGACTGTAATCAAAGATCGTCCAGGAAATCCGGGCTGAACGTTTCGTATGTAATCTCTTCATCCGGCGAATTGCGAAGTTCGATGATGCAATCGAAGAGACTCTGGTCGTATCCCGTCTCCCGCACAAAAATGTCGGGATGTTCGATGACCTTCGTGCAGGGCATCGCCATGATTTCCTTGAGCAGCGCGTCATGCCGCTCGTTCGAACGCATCGTGCTGACGATGCCGTCGATGATGAAGATGTTGCCCGCGCTCCGTTCCTCCTCGGACAACTGGCTGCGCACGGTCTGCCGCAGCATCGTCGAGGAGACGAACGTCCACCGCTTGTTGGCGCAGACGCTTCCCGCGATGATCGACTCGGTCTTGCCGACGCGCGGCATGCCCCGGATGCCGATGACCTGATGGCCTTCCCGTTTGAACAATTCGCCGAGAAAATCGACCAGCAGCCCCAGTTCGTCGCGGATGAACCGGAACGTCTTGCGGTCGTCCGAGTCCCTGTCGATGTACCGACCGTGCCGGATGGCCAGAATGTCGACCAACTTGGGCGGACGCAGCGCGTTGACGGTGATGCTGTCCACCTTTTTGAGCAGATTGCCGAGCAGCATGATCTTCTCGTCGTCATCCGTCTGCAGCAGCATGCCGCGCGTCCGGTCCTCGACGCCGTTGATCGTCAGGATGTTCACTTCGAGCATGCCGAGCAGCGAGGCGATATCGCCGAGCAGACCGGGGCGATTCCTGTGGATCGTATATTCCATGTACCATTGCTTCAGTTCCAAGACACCGATCACTCCGGTCCGATGTGACTCAAATCACAGATTATCTTTTCTTTTTCTACAATTCCCGCCATAATTCCTGCACGATGGCGGAAGACAGCAGGAAAAGCCTCCAGAAGATCAGGAGGCTTCCCGTGACCGAAACGAAGGTTATGCGTTCTTCTCCGCAAGCTTCACCATCATGCGCGCGATCGCTTTTCGCTCCTCGGTATCGCCGACGTCCCACAGTTCCTTCAGCACGCGTTCTTCGTCGTTCTTCGGATCGACTTTCTCGTCGAGGAACTCGCCGATTTCGAAGGCGAGCTTGCTGATCGTCTCCTCGCTCAGCCCGATCTCCTTGGCCGCCTTGACACGCTCGCCGAGGAAATGCTTCCAGTGTTCGAATTTGGTCAATACCGTCGACATGCTTTCTGCCTCCTTCATATGCGTTGTGCGACAAGCAAGTCAACGGTCATAGTGTTGGCGGGGGGCATCCCGTTTATTCGACGTTGCGGAAGCGGGAAAAGTTGCAGGCGCCGCGTCAGATCAGCCAGCCGCCGTTCGGGCTGATGATCTGGCCTGTGATGTAGCCCGCCTCGGGCAAGGCCAGGAAGCGGATCACCGCGGCGATCTCTTCCGGCCTTGCCAGCCGGCCGGCCGGAATCCCGGCGCGCAGCGCGGCGAGCTCCTCTTCGCTGAAATCCCGCATCATGTCGGTCTCGACGGCGCCCGGCGCGACGGCGTTCACCGTGACGCCGGACGGCGCGAGCTCCTTCGCGAGCGCCTTCGTGAAGGCGTTGACGCCGCCCTTCGTCAGCGAATAGAGCGCCTCGCACGACGCGCCGGCGATCCCCCAGACCGAGGAGACGTTGATGATCCGTCCGCGCCGCCGCCTCACCATCGCCGGCACGAGCAGCTGCGTAAGCCGGAACATCCCCTTCAGGTTGACGCCGACGACTTCGTCCCAATCCCGCTCCGTGACATCGGTGAACAGACCGTAATGGGAGACGCCGGCGTTGTTCACGAGAATGTCGGGCTCGATGCCCGCCGCGTCCAGCTCGCGCTTGAGACGTTCGATCTCCGCGCCGCACGCGAGATCCGCCGCCGCGATCATCGCGCCAGCGCCCCGGCGCGCGCATTCGCGCGCCGTCGCTTCGGCCGCGTCTCGCGAGGCGCGATAATGCACGACGACGAACGCGCCCGCCTCCGCCAGCAGCACCGCGGCGGCCGCTCCGATGCCCCGGCTCGCGCCGGTCACGAGCGCCGTCATTCCTTCCAGCGGTCTCATGTCCGCCGGCTCCGGACGATCGACACCGCCATCCGGTCCCAATCGAAATGCTTCCGCATCCGCGCGTCGGCCTCGTCGATTCCGATCTCCCGGTACAGATCCGGCAGCCGGAACAGATCACCGCCGCGCATGTTCCAGCGCAAGAACTCGTTCGCGGCCGATTCCGGACGATCGAGCATCCGCAGCAGTCCGCCGATCCTTCGCCGCTTCGCCCGCTCGAACCGCGCCGGGTCCAGCCCGTCCGCTTTCGCGCGCTCGACGGCTTCGCGGACGCGCTCGAGCAGCGCGTCGGGATCGCGCGTCTCGCCGCCGATGACCGAGAACGCGTATTCCGGCGCGCAGTTGTACTCGCTGCCGAACGAGTCGGAGATGAGTTGATCGTCGTAAAGCGACTGATACAGTTCGGAGCCCGGTCCGAAGAGCGCCTCGAACAGGAGCCGCGTGACCGCCTCCCGGCGCATCAGCGCGTCCGCGTCCCGGACCGTGTCCGTCTCCTTGAAGCCGAACATGCACTTCGGCAGCGACACCGGCAGCTCCCGCTCGACCCGCGGCGCGCCGACCTCCGGCGGCTCTTCGTCGAACAGCCGGACCACCTCGGGCGCGGGCGCGAACGACTTCCCCGCCTGGTTGTCGCGAACGAGCCGGATCACGTCCTCCGGATCGGCTCCGCCGGCCACGACGAGCGTCATGTTGGACGGATGGTAGAACGTCTCGTAGCAGCGGTACAGCGTTTCCTTGTCGATCTGGCGGATCGATTCCGCCGTCCCCGCGATGTCGATCCGGACGGGATGGCGCCGGTAGAGGGCGCCGATCAGACCGAAGTAGACCTGCCAGTCCGGATTGTCGCGGTACATGTTGATCTCCTGCTCGATGATGCCCTTTTCCTTCTCCACATTCTCGTCGGTGAAATGCGGGCGCTGGACGAAATCGAGCAGCGTCGTCAGATTTTCCGGAATCTGTCCCGCGGCGGAGAAGAGATAGACGGTGCGGTCGAAACTGGTGAACGCGTTGGCCGAGGCGCCCTGCTTCGCGAACTTGGCGAAGACGTCCCCCTCCGGCTCCTCGAACATCTTGTGCTCGAGGAAATGCGCGATGCCGTCCGGCACGCGGATCACTTCCCCGTTCACCTCAAAGCGGTTGTCGACCGAGCCGTACCGGGTTCCGAACACGGCGTAGGTCTTGCTGCAGCCCGCCTTCGGCAGCACGTGGACCGTGAGGCCGTTCGGCAATCGCTCGCTCACCACCGTCTCGTCCACGTCCGGATAATGCCTTGCCTCCACCGTCACTCCTCCTTCCCGTCGCGCAGGAAATAGATCGTGTCCAGCTTCACCCGTCCCGCGACGCGCACGATATCGTCCCGGGTGACCGCCGCGACCTGCCGGATCAGTTCCTCCGGATCACGCGGCCGGCCGGACAGGACGCCGTTGAAGTGGAAGCCGATCATCTCCTGGGCGGAATCCCGCAGCTCGCGCAGATGATTCACGATCATCGCCCGCGTCTGCTCGATCTCCAGCTCGCTGATGTCGCCGCGGGCCATCGCGTCGAGCTGTTCGCGAATGATCGCCGACGCCCGCTCGAAATGGCCGATCTCGATGCCGGACTGGATCGTCAGGATGCCCTTGTGTCCGTCGTACCGGGAAGCGGCGTAATAGGCGAGGCTGGCGCGCTCGCGCACGTTGAGGAACAGCTTCGAATGCGGATAGGCCCCGAGGATGCCGTTGTACATGAGCATCGCGGGGTAATCGTCATCCGCGTAGCGGACACCCGCGCGCAAGCCCATGTTCAGCTTGCCCTGGGTGACGTCCATCCGCTCGACGACGGTTTTCACCTCTCCCGCCGACCCGCACGCCGCGGGCGCGGAATACGAACCCGGCGCGCCATCCGGCAGCCGGAACGACTCCGCCGCGAGGGCGGAGACTTCCCCGAGCGTCGTGTCGCCGGTCACATACAGATCAAAAGAAGCCCGCCCGAGCCAATCCGTATAGTGCGCGTGCAGCGACTCCGGCGTGAGCCCGGGCAGATCGTCGATTTTTCCGAGCGCGTTCAGGCGATAGGCTTCGCCGGCGCACATTTCTTCGATGCATCGTTCGGCCGCGTAGCGGATCTTGTCGTTGACGATCGCTTCGAGCCGTTTCCGTACCGTCGTCTTCTCCGTCTCGACGTAGGAAGGCCGGAAGACGCCGCCCTCGAGCGCCGGCTGCGTCGCGACCTCGCCCAGCAGCCGCATGCCGGCCGCAAGCAGCGACTCGCCCGCTCCGCGCGCAAAGCGGTCCTGCAGCACTTCGAGCTGGAACACGACGACCTGCGAGTCGCCCCGCTTCATGACATCGAAGCCGAAACCGGCGCCGTACAGATCGTCCAGCCGCTCGCGGAACGCCCGGGTCTCCGGCGTGGATGCCGTGCCGCGCCGCAGCACGAACGGAAGCAGCGCCGTCCGCGTCACGTCCGCCTCGCTCAGCGGCACGCCCGCGTACAGGGTGAACTGGTACGTCTTGAACCGTCTCGTCGGCATCACATGCAGCCGGATCCGCCCCGACTGTCCCTGTTCGAACCAAGGTCCGGTCAACCGGTTCAGCTCCTTCCATCGGTTGGAAATCCGCTTTTCCCCTTCAATTTTATCCGATCGCAAAAGGGGGAAGCAACCTGGGACGAGGCCGCTTCCCGCGCGCTACATGCAGAAAATGTGCTTCCCGATTTGTTTGACTTGCGGCCGCGACCAGATCCACTTGTTCGTCGCGGTCGCCGGGTTGAAGTAATAGATGCATCCGCCGGTCGGGTCCCATCCGTTGGCGGCGTCGATCGCCGCCTTGCGGGCCGTCTCGTTCGGCGTCAGCCAGATCTGGCCGTCGGAGACGGCGGTGAAGGCGCCGGGCTGGAAGATGACGCCCGACACCGTGTCGGGAAAATTCGGCGACTTGACGCGGTTCAGAATGACCGCCGCCACGGCCACCTGACCCTCGTACGGTTCTCCGCGCGCTTCCCCGTGGACGGCGTTCGCGATCAGGCGGATGTCGTTTTCCGACAGATTGTGCGACTTCGACAGGCTTGCCGAGGCGCCGGCGCCGCCGGTCGACGCGCCGCCGCCGGTCTTCGGCTGGTCGGCCGCCGTCGGCTTCCAGTTCTTCGTCGCCTCCCACAGTTTCAGCTTCGTCTTCGGACCGACGATGCCGTCCGACTTCAGGCCGAACTTCCACTGGAACCAGGTGACCGCGTTCTTCGTCTTCGCGTCGAACGTGCCGGTGATGTCGCCGTCGTAATAGCCGAGATAACGGAGCCTGCCCTGCAGTTCCACGACATCCTTGCCGGTCGAGCCGACGGTCAGCACCGCGTCGCTGAACACGTCGTCGGATATCCCCGTGCCGGAATGCCGAAGGGTGTATGCGCCGAAAACAAGGCAAACGATGGCGATGGTCGCTGCAAGAAGTCGTATTTTCATCCTGTCCGACTCTGCCTTTCACTCGCATGTTGGATTCGCCTCTAGTATGGTTAAGCCGCCGGAACCCTATGCAGGAAAAGCAGGAAGGACAAGCGGGCGCCGGGCTTCGAAAGCCCGGCGCCTGCGGGATTGCGCGTGTTCGGTTCAGGATGAGGCCTGTCCGGGCGGATACTGCCCTTCGGAGACGAGCACCTCGCGCGGCTTGCTGCCTTCGTAGGGGCCGACGATGCCGCGCGCCTCCATCTGGTCGATGAGCCGGGCCGCCCGCGCGTATCCGATCCTCATGCGCCGCTGCAGCAGCGAGACGGACGCCTGCTTCGCCTCGACCACGATCTGCACCGCCTGGTCGAACAACTCGTCCAGATCGTCGTCCGGCTCCTGCGCCTCGTCGTCGATTTCGGGCACGAGATCCTCCTTGTATTCGGCCTGCGCCTGATCGCGGGCGAACTGGACGACCGCTTCGACCTCCTGGTCGGAGAGGAACGCGCCCTGCACGCGGATCGGCTTGGACATGCCGACCGGCAGGAAGAGCATGTCGCCGCGGCCGAGCAGCTTCTCCGCGCCGGCCATGTCGAGGATCGTGCGCGAGTCGACCTGCGACGAGACGCCGAAGGCGATCCGGGACGGAATGTTCGCCTTGATGACGCCGGTGATGACGTCGACGGACGGACGCTGCGTCGCGATGATGAGATGGATGCCCGCCGCGCGCGCCATCTGCGCGAGACGCGTGATCGCGTCCTCGACGTCGCTTGCCGCGACCATCATCAGATCCGCCAGCTCGTCGACGATGACGACGATATACGGCAACCGCGCCTCGGGATTGTCCTTCATCTGCGCGTTGTACCCTTCGATGTTGCGGGTGCCCGTCTTCGAGAATGCCTCGTACCGCTTCTCCATCTCGACGACGATCTTCTTCAGCGCGAGCGACGCGCGCCGCGGGTCGGTCACGACCGGCGCGAGCAGATGCGGAATGCCGTTGTAGACGTTGAGCTCGACCATCTTCGGGTCGACCATCAGGAACTTCACTTCGTCCGGCGCCGCCTTGTACAGGATGCTCGTGATGATGCCGTTGATGCAGACCGACTTGCCGGAGCCGGTCGCCCCGGCGACGAGCAGGTGCGGCATGCGCGCGAGATCCGCCACGATCGGCTGGCCGGAGATGTCCCGGCCGAGGGCGACCGTCAGCTTCGAGGCGGCGTTCTGGAACACGGGCGATTCCATCACTTCGCGCAGCGTCACCGTCGCCACCTCGGTGTTCGGCACCTCGATGCCGATGGCCGACTTGCCCGGGATCGGCGCCTCCATGCGGATGTCCTTCGCCGCGAGCGCCAGCGCGATGTCGTCCGTCAGGCTGACGATCCGGCTCACCTTCACGCCTGCGGCCGGCTGCACCTCGTAGCGGGTGACGGCCGGTCCGCGCACGACGTCGAGCACCGTCGCCTTCACGCCGAAACTTTCCAGCGTCGCCTCCAGCTTGCGCCTCGCTTCGCCGTGATCAGCGGCGCTGTGCTTGCCCGGCTGCGGGCGCGACAGCAGCGAGAGCGGCGGCAGCAGATACGGCCGGGACGGCCTGGGCGGAAGCCCGTCCGCGAGAGCGCCGTCCTCCGCGTCGCCTCCCGCGCCCGCGTCGCCTTCCGCGCCGATCTTGTCGCGCTTCGATCCGATCCGGACAACCGGCGTCAACGGAGCGGCCATTCGCTTCTCCGGCGTCTCCTCCCCGTCCGGATCCCGGTCCGCGTCGGATACGGCAGGTTCGGCCGGGGACTCCGGCTGCAGCGTCTCGGGCTGCCAGGGCGGACGGTCAACCGGCGCCGCGTCCTCCGATCCGGGTTCAGGCCGGCCGCCTTCCCCGGATTCGGGCGGGACGATTCCGCCAGCCTCCGCGTCCGCCGTATGCGCTTCCGCCGGAAGCCCCGCTTCCGGTTCGCCGCGCTTCCCGCTCCGCCAGGGGAAGAACAGCGTTCGCCCGCGGGCGGACCGTCTGCGCGGCGGCACGAACGCTTCGCCATCATCGTCGTCGATCAGATCCTCGTCATCGATCATGATGAGCGGAGACTCCGGTTCGCCGGCATCGGGCTTGTCTTCCCCGACGTCGGCCGGGTCCGGGACATCCGGATCCGGCGCCGCAACCGCGGCGGCCGGCCTTCTCCGCCGGGAATCGGCCAGCTTCAGCCGGATGAGCTGGAAGAAGCGGCCGATGCGCTTCTTCAGCAGAATCGCGAGCTCGACATACGACTTGCCGGTCGCGAGCATGATGCCGATGAGCAGCAGCACGTAGGAGATGAATTTCGCGCCGAACGTGCCGAACAGGAAGAACAGCAGCGCGTACGACAGGGCGCCGATGTAGCCTCCGCTCAGGTTTTTCTGGATGATCGGCATGGCGTAGAACTCGCCCGGCGTCGCCAGCTCGCGGATATCCCGGGCGTGCGCCATGATCGCCGACACCGTCACCGGCTCGTCCAGCGGTTTCATTTTCGCTTCCACGTCCAGCCAGGTGTACCTCAACAGGAGGAAGAGCAGAATGAGAGCGATACCGGTCATGCGGGAGGTCCAGCGCGACGGCCATTTCCGTTTGACCATCGTCATGAACCCGACATAGATGCCGGCGAGCGGCACAACGAAATACCAGTCGCCGAAGAACAGCCCGAACAGGTTGGCCAGCGCCCGGTCGACCGGCCAACCTTGCCCGGACATGGCGATGACGGAGAGCGTGATCAGGAGAATGCCGTAAACTTCATATTTCAATGTAGCGCCAGCGGCGTTCTTCTTTCGTTTGCGCTTCGCCAACATCGGTCACCTCATTGCGATTATACCATATTGGCGAAGCGCCGGATATTTGTGCCGGTTCATCCGGCCGGCCCGTCCGGTCAGGACGGCAGCCGGATCAGACTGCCGGGATTCAGGGCCGGATCGAGATAGGCGTCGAGCGGGCAATCGAGCAGCCGGACGATGCGGCCGAAGCCGTCGCCGACGGGCTCGACTTCCAGCAGCATCCCGCCCGTCCGGATTTCGACGGTGCGCCGCATCCGGTTCGGGTCGCCGAAACCGTCGAGCACGATCTCGAGCGGCAGGATCGTATGGAACGTCATTGCAGCGCACCGCCCGCCGCGGCCGACTGCCTGCGGGCGGCGATCAGCCGGTTGAGCTCGGCCAGCGCGTCGCCGATGCCGCCCACCGCGTCGATCAGCCCGTCCTTCACGGCGTCCGGGCCGATCACGGTCGTGCCGATGTCGCGCGTCAGCTCGCCGGTCTTGAACATCAGCTCCTTGAACCGCGATTCGCTGATCCGGGAATGCGACGTGACGAACCGGACGACCCGCTCCTGCATCTTGTCGAGATATTCGAACGTCTGCGGCACGCCGATCACGAGCCCGTTCAACCGGATCGGATGGATCGTCATCGTGGCGGTCTCGGCGATGAACGAGCGGTCGCCGGCGACGGCGATCGGCACGCCGATCGAATGGCCGCCCCCGAGCACGAGCGTCACCTTCGGCTTCGTCAGCGAGGCGATCATCTCGGCGATCGCGAGGCCGGCCTCGACATCGCCGCCGACCGTGTTCAGCACGATCAGGATGCCTTCGATCTTCGGATTTTGCTCGGCGGCGGCGAGCTGCGGGATGAGGTGCTCGTACTTCGTCGTCTTGTTCTGCGGCGGCAGCACGATATGGCCCTCGATCTGTCCGATGATCGTCATGCAGAAGATGTTCGATTCCGACTGCGGCACCGTCGTCTGTCCGAGCTGCTGCACCGCCTGCGCGGCAGCGGAAGCGCGACCCTGATCGCCCTCGCCCGTGGACGGCCCTTCAGGCGGATTGGCCCCGCCCGCCATGAGATGTGCCGACATCTGCCCCATCCTCCTTGTAGCTTTTGGCGCTCCACCTAGTATGGGGCCGGTCCGCCGATTTATGCGCCCGCCGCGGCGTCTGCGCCTGGCGCCGGATGCCCTGTGACGGCTCAAAATTCCGCCGCCCCTGCCCAACATGCAAAACCCCGCCACCCTTGCGGTGGCGGGGACCATGATCGTCGTCGGCATATTGCCGGCCGTCATACCTCCATGATGATCGGAAGGATCATCGGACGGCGGCGGGTCTGCTCGTACAGAAATCTGCCGAGCACATCCTTCACATTCGTCTTGAGCGAAGCCCATTCGTTCACGTTGTCGCTGTTCAGCTTGTTGAGCGTCTGCGTCACGAGGCGGGTCGCCTCTTCCAGCAGCCCTTCGGATTCCCGCACGTAGACGAAGCCGCGGGAAATGATGTCCGGACCGGACAGAATCGAGCCGTCCTGCTTGCTCAGCGTGACGACGACGACGAGGATGCCGTCCTGCGACAGCAGCTTCCGGTCGCGAAGCACGATGTTGCCGACGTCGCCGACGCCGAGACCGTCGATCAGCACGCTGCCCGAGGGCACCTTGTTGCCCTTTCGGGCGACGCCGTTCTGGATCTCGACCGTGTCGCCGATATCGAGCAGGAAGATGTTCTCCTTCTCGATGCCGACGCTCTCCGCGAGCAGCGCGTGCTGCCGGAGCATCCGGTATTCGCCGTGCACCGGAATGAAATATTTCGGCTTCATCAGATTGAGCATGAGCTTCAGTTCTTCCTGGCTGCCGTGGCCGGAGACGTGAACGGCCGATGCCGCGGTCGGGCCGTAGATGACGTTCGCGCCGAGCCGGAACAGCTCGTCGACCGTGCGGCCGACGTACCGCTCGTTGCCCGGAATCGGCGTCGCCGCGATGATGACGGTGTCGCCCGGCAGGATGTCCACCTTCCGGTGGGCCGAGCGCGCCATCCGCGTGAGCGCCGACATCGGCTCGCCCTGGCTGCCTGTTGACAGGATGACGACGCGGTCGGCGGCCATCTTGCCGACTTCATCCGGCTCGATCAGCATGCCCTCCGGAATGTGCAGATAGCCGAGCTCCGAAGCGATCGACACGACGTTCACCATGCTGCGGCCGATGACCGTCAGCTTGCGCTTCGTCGCCATGGCCGCGTTGATGACCTGCTGGATGCGATGCACGTTCGACGCGAACGTCGCGACGACGACGCGCTGCTTCGCCTTGCGGAAGATGTCCTCAAGCTCCTGGCCGACCTTGCTCTCCGAGGGCGTGAAGCCCGGCCGCTCGGCGTTCGTGCTGTCGGACAGCAGCGCGAGCACGCCGCGCGCTCCGATCTCCGCCATCCGTTGCAGATCGGCGTATTGCCCGTTCACCGGCGTATGGTCGAACTTGAAGTCGCCGGTGTGGACGACGACGCCTTCCGGCGTGTCGAGGCAGATGCCGACCGAATCCGGAATGCTGTGGTTCGTCCGGAAGAACGACGCCTTGATCGAGCCGAGCTGCACGACCGAATCGGGGTTGATGAGGACCCGCTTCGTCTCGCCGAGCAGACCGGCCTCCTTCAGCTTCACCTCGATCAGACCGAGCGTCAGCCTTGTGCCGTACACCGGCACGTTGAGGTGCTTCAGCACATAGGGCAGTCCTCCGATGTGGTCTTCGTGGCCGTGCGTAATGAGGATGCCGCGCACCTTGTCGCGGTTCTCCGTCAGGTACGAGATGTCGGGGATGACGATGTCGACCCCGAGCATGTCCTCTTCGGGAAATTTCAACCCCGAGTCGACCACCACGATATCGTTCCCGTACTGGACGACATACATGTTCTTCCCGATCTCGCCGACGCCGCCCAATGCGAAAATCAGCAGCTTATCCTGGTTCTTCTTTGACAATGGAATTTCGTACCTCCCATAAACTGTTGGACGTCGATCCAAACGCTATTGATTTTTCAAAGATTTGCCGATCCCGATCACTTGTAACCCATTATACATGATGCCGGAGGCGCGGCACAAGTTGACCCCCGGCGGCGACCGGGATCAGGCGGACGCGCACAAAGAAAACCGATGCGGCCAAGTCGCGCATCGGTTCTTCCGACAACGCCATGCTCCTACTTCCGATTGTCCAGCAGATTCCGCACGAAGGCCGCCTCGGCGTCGGTGAGCGGCACGAGCGGCAGGCGCACCGCGCCGGTCGGGATGATACCGAGATGGCTGAGCGCGTATTTCACCGGCACCGGGTTCGGCACCGGATGCGGGCAGTTGAACAGTCCCTTGAAAATCGGCGACAACTGTTGGTTCAACCGCGCCGCCTCGGCCGGCCGTCCTTCGACATGCGCCTCGATCATCCGCTTCATCTCGCGGCCGACGATGTGGCTCGCGACGCTGACGATGCCGTGGGCCCCCACGGCCATGGCGGGCAGCGTCTGGCTGTCGTCGCCGCTGTACACCCGGAAATGGGACGGCGCTTCGGCCGCGATCGCGGTCAGCTGCTCCGTCGGCGCGCAGTCCTTCGTCGCGACGATGTTCGGAATCCACGCGAGCCTCAGCGTCGTGTCGGCGTTCACGTTGACGCCCGTCCGTCCGGGAACGTTGTAGATCATGACCGGAAGCTTCGTCGCTTCCGCGATGGCGCGGAAATGTTGGTACAAGCCTTCCTGGCTCGGCTTGTTGTAATAGGGCGCGACGAGCAGGATGCCGTCGACGCCGGCCGCTTCGGCCTCCTTCGTCAGATGGATCGAATGCGCCGTATTGTTGCTGCCCGTTCCGGCGATGACGGGCACCCGGCCCCTGACCCGCTCGACCGCGTACCGGAAGAGCTCCAGCTTCTCGTCGTCCTCCAGCGTCGGCGATTCGCCGGTCGTGCCGCTGACGACGATGCTGTCGGTGCCCTGCTCGTCGATCAGATAATCGATGAGCCGGCCCGTCGCTTCCCAGTCGATCCTTCCCTCCGCGTCGAACGGGGTGACCATGGCGGTAATCAATCTTCCGAAATCCATTACGATTCCCCCTGTGCCGTTTCGGACGGGCCCATCGGCGCCTCCGCGGGCCGGTCGAGGCCGAACCTCGCGTGCAGCGCGCGCACCGCGTCCGCCATATCCGCCTGACGGACGAGCACCCAGATCGACGCGTTCGAATCCGCGCTCTGCAGAATCGGTATGCCTTCGTTCGTCAGCGCTTCGACGATTGCTGCCATGATGCCGGGAACGCCGTTCATGCCGCCGCCCACGACGGACACCTTGGCGCAGTTGCGGATGGCCGTATACGCGCATCCCAGCTCGCCGAGCAGCCCGATCGCGCGGTCGGCGTCGGCGTCGAACACGGTATATACGCATCCGCTCGGCGTCACATTAATGAAATCGATACTGATCCCGTGCCGGGCCATCGTGCCGAACACCCTGACCTGCATGTCGGACGGCGACGCATTGCCATAGGCGACGGTGAGCTGCGTCACCCCGGCCGTATGGGCGATGCCGACGATCGGCCGGTCGGGCACCTCGCCCGAGCCGAACAGGCCGGGACTCGTCACGAGCGTCCCTTCGTCGTCCGAGAACGTCGACCGGATGCGGAGCGGAATGCCCGCCTGCGCCGCGACCTCGACCGCCCGCGGATGGACGACCTTCGCGCCCTGCCGGGCCAGATTGCTGATCTCGGCGTAGCTGACCGCCTTGAGCGGCCGCGCTTCGGCCACAACCCGGGGGTCGGCCGTCAGGATGCCTTCGACGTCGGTGTAGATGTCCACCCGCTGCGCGCGCAGCGCGGCGCCCAGCGCGGCGGCCGTCGTGTCGCTGCCGCCGCGGCCGAGCGTCGTCGTATCGCCGGCGGGCGACATGCCCTGGAACCCGGTGACGATCACGACCTTGCCTTCGTCCAGCCGCCGCAATACCGGCTCGGTCTCGACGCGCACGATGCGCGCCGCGCCGAAGCGCCCGTCCGTCCGGATGCCGGCCTGACCGCCGGTCAGCACGACCGCCGGCACGCCCGCGTCGCAGAGCAGGCCGCACAGGACGACGGCGGCGATCACTTCGCCGCAGGACGCGATCAGATCGCGCTCTCGCGCGGGCACTTGCCCGTCTCCGGCAAGCGCGAGCAGCGTATCCGTCGCGTACGGATCGCCTCTCCGGCCCATGGCCGATACGACGACGACAACGGAATATCCGGCCTCCCGCTCGCGGACGATATGCCGCAGCACATGCTTCCGGGCTTCGTCCGTGGCCAGCGAGGTGCCGCCGAATTTCTGGACCAGTATGGCCAATTCCGCTTCACGCCCCTTGCCTTCGGGACGACGGACGGCCGCTGCCGTCAGGGACGCATGCGGGAATGGTAGCTTATCGCAAGCGGGAAACCGGACCGGTTCCCGGTTCCGGCTGTACACGACCGATTCGGTGATCTGTTGCGGCGGGGCACGTCAGACGGCAGCGATCGCGCGTCTCCGGCTCGTAATCGCTTGTGCAGATCGAAGAAAGTCCGGCTCCGGGACATTCCCGCGGCGCCGGTCGATACACGTCCTTCGGTCGGATTCAATGGCGGTAGCGTTCGATGAGCAGCGGCTGAATCTGCCGGCCTTCGAGCGCCGCCTCGCATGTCTCGAGCAGCAGGTCCATCTTCGCGACGAGCGAATTCGGCTTCTGCTGCGGATTGTCCTGCCCGAACGGGACGAAATAGATGTTCTTCGCGTTGAGCAGCTTCGCGATGTTCGGCGCGTTCAGCCCGAGGCCGTCGTTCGTCGAGATCGCCAGCACCAGCGGCCGGCCGTTGCGCATCTGGGCCTTCGCCGCCATCAGCACCGGGCTGTCCGTGATCGCGTTGGCGAGCTTGCTCGTCGTGTTGCCCGTGCACGGGGCGATGGCCATGATGTCCAGCAGCCTGGACGGACCGAGCGGCTCGGCCTCCACGATCGAGGAAATGACCTCGTTGCCGGTGATCTCCTTGAGCTTCCTGCGCCATTCTTCCGCCGTGCCGAACCGGGTGTCCGTCGTCAGGACGCTGTACGAGATGATCGGCACCACGTTCGCGCCCGCGTCGACGAACCGCCGGATCTGCGGCATCACTTCGTCAAACGTGCAATGTGAACCGGACAAACCGTACCCGACCGTCTTGCCCTGCCAAATGCTCATCGCTTCTCCCTCCCGAGCCGCAAGTCTTCCAGGAGCAATCGGCCGAGACAGTCCGCCATGATGCGGCCCGCGGTCTTCGGGGCCACGATGCCGGGAAGTCCGGGAGCGAGCAGCGCCTTGATGCCGCGGCGCTCCGCGTAGCGGAAATCGGTGCCGCCCGGCTTCGACGCAAGGTCGATGATGACGGCGCGCGATGGCATTCGGGCAATGATCTGTGCTGTGACTATCATAGTAGGAATTGTATTAAAAAGCAAGTCGAGATTGCCCGCGTGCGCCGCCAGATCCTTGAGGTAGAAAGGCTCCAGCCCCATCTCGTACGCCCTGGCGAAATGCTCGTCGCGCCGCACGCCGATCTTCACCTTCGCCCCCATGCCTTTCAGCGTCCGGGCGAGCGTCAGCCCGGTCCGGCCCATTCCCAGCACGATCGCCGTCGACCCGTGGATCGTGATGTCGGTATGCTGGATCGCCATCATGACGGCGCCCTCGGCCGTCGGAATCGAATTGTAGATCGCCACATCGTCCCGCTCGAACAGTTCGACCAGACCGATGCCGTATTTGGCGCACAAATCCTTGAGATACTTCTTCGCCATGCCCGTATACACTTTGCAATGTCGGGGCAGACGGGCGATGTGGGCCTCCTCCAGCACCAGTTCCCTGTCGCTGAATACGGCCGTCACCGTGCCGTCGTCGTCGGTGCCGACAGCCGGCAGGATGAGCGCGTCGGCTTCCTCGAACAATTGCCCGTCGAGCTCGGCGTGCACGGCTCCGTCCAGCGGCGTGCTCAGCCCGTCGAAGCCGACCGCGAACACGGTCGCGTCCAGTTCGGTCAGCCGGCGGATCACCTCGAGCTGTCTGGCGTCTCCGCCAAGCAGCACGATATTCGCGCCCGTGAGCAACATTCCCACTCCTTTCCGCAACTGGGCTATAGACCATCGTATGCGGCAGGCTTACCGTGGGTGAGTGGATAAAAAAAAGCCGCCCCGTACGGCGCTTTCGCCGTCGGAACAGCTTCGTGCGTGCCATATGAAAGATGCGATCAGGACCCGGTCCCGGTATGTCCGAATCCGCCGGCGCCCCGGCCGGTGTCGTCGAGCTCTTCCGCCTCGACCAGCCGGACGGGCGGCACCTCCTGGAACACCATCTGCGCGATCCGGTCGCCGCGCTCGATCGTGAACGGCTCGCTGCCCAGATTGACGAGCAGCACCTTCACCTCGCCGCGGTAGTCGGCGTCGATCGTGCCCGGCGTGTTCAGGCACGTGACGCCATGCTTCAGCGCCAGCCCGCTGCGCGGCCGGATCTGCGCTTCCAGCTCGCGCGGCATCGCGATCGCGAAGCCGGTCGGGATGAGGCGGCGCTCGCCGGGCTGAAGCGTCACCGGCTCGTCGACGGCGGCGTGGACGTCGAATCCCGCCGCCCACTCGGACATCCGCCGCGGCAGCGGCAATCCTTCGCCGCCCGGCAGCCGCTTAATGCGCACTTCGTACAAGACAATCCCTCCTGACGGCGGATACCGCCGAATCATCCGGACCGACGGCCGCAAGCGCGAACGGCGCGTCGAACATCCGGCCGATCATCGCGCGGACGTCGTCCAGCGTCACCGCGTCGATCCGCTCGAGCATCTCGTCGAGCGTATCGTGGCGGCCGAGCATCAGCTCGTTCTTGCCGATCCGGTTCATCCGGCTGCTCGTGCTCTCCAGGCTCAGGATGAGGCTGCCCTTGAGCTGCTCCTTGCCGCGGCTCAGCTCCGCTTCGGAAAGTCCGCGGTCGGCCAGATCGGCGAGCAGCTCGAGCGTCACGTCCAGCACCTCCCGCGTCTGCTTCGGCGCCGTTCCCGCGTAGATCGTGAAAATGCCGCTGTCGGCGTACGACGTATGGTAGGAATAGACGGAATAGGCCAGCCCGCGCTTCTCGCGGATTTCCTGGAACAGTCTCGAGCTCATCCCGCCGCCGAGCGCGTTGTTGAGCAGCACCATCGCGTACAGCTTCGGGTCGCCGATCGGGCAGCCGGGAAACGACAGACAGAGGTGATGCTGCTCGGTCTGCTTGCGGTGGTAGACGTAGCCGCCGCGAAACGCCGGCGGAACCGGCGCCGCGCCGCCGCCGGTCCGGTCGAAACGGCCGAAATGCCGCTCGATCAGCTCCGGCAGCGTCTTCTCGTCCACATTGCCGGCCACCGCGATGACCGTGTTGTCCGTCCGGTACTGGCGGGACATGTAGTCCCGGAGATCCTCGGGCCGCATGGCGCGCAGCCGGTCTTCCAGACCGAGGATCGAATAGGCGAGCGGATGATCGCCGAACGCGGCCCGCGACGCTTCGTCGTGCACCTTGTCGTCGGGCGTGTCCTCGTACATCGCGATTTCCTCGAGGATGACGTTCTTCTCCTTCGCGAGCTCCCCGGCGTCGAACCGGGACTCGAAGAACATGTCCGCCAGCGCTTCCACGGCGATCGGCAGATGCTTATCCAGCACTTTCGCGTAGTAGCAGGTGTATTCTTTCGACGTGAACGCGTTCACGTTGCCGCCGATGCCGTCGAACAGGTCCGCGATGTCCTTCGCGCTTCGCTTCGCCGTGCCCTTGAAGAGCATATGTTCGATGAGGTGGGAGATGCCGCTGATTTCCGGCGTTTCGTCGCGCGATCCCGTCCGCACCCAGATGCCGAACGAGACGGAACGGGCGGTCGGAATCGGTTCGACCACGATGCGCAGACCGTTCTGCAGCGTAAAACGATTCACCGCGTATCCTCCTGACGAAGTCAATGATTCAACTATACCAAATTCATGATGTCGGCTCAACCGGCGGCACCCGGGCGGTCGACAGCGTCTCCGACACCGTCCCGGGCTCGATTCCCTTGCTCCGCAGCGCGTCGATCAGACCTTCGAGCGCCGCGCTTGCGGACGCGGTCGGATGCATCAGGATGAGGGAGCCGGGGCCGGCGTCGCGCCGGATCTTCGCCGTGATGCGCTCCGGCGGCGGATTCTTCCAATCTATCGTATCGACCGTCCAGAGGACGGTCTTGAGTCCGAGCCGCGCGGCCGTGCGCACCGTCGTCGCGTTGTACGACCCGGAAGGCGGCGCGAACCACTTGTTGTCGCGCACGCCGAGCTTCTCCTTCAGCAGCGCTTCCGTCCGCGCGATCTGCCGGTATTGCTCGGCGCTTCCGAGCTTCGCCATGTCCGGGTGGGAGTAGGCGTGGTTCGACAGTTCGTGGCCATCCTCCGCGATCCGGCGGGCCAGCGTTTCGTTTTTCTCCAGCCACGATCCGTCGAAAAAGAAGGTCGCGCGCACGTTCTTCTTCCGGAGCGTCCCGAGCATCGACGGGATATGTTCATTGCCCCAGGCGACGTTGATCATGAGCGCCGCCATCCGCTTCTTCGGATTGCCGCGGTAGATCGGATGCGGCCCGAGATCGTCCAGTCCGATCCTGGGCTCGACCTCGCGCAGCACCGGCCGGAGCGGCGCGTCTTCGGGCAGCCCGCGCATGGCCTCGTACGTCCGTTCGATATCCAGCTCGACGCCGTTGTAGCCCGGGATCGCGTGCCAGACGCGGTCGACGACCGCGTCGACGGGCGGCTCCGCATACCGCGGAGCGGCCGCCCGGATCCGCTCCAGCAGCGCGTCTCCCCCGCCGCCTTCCGCGCCGGCCGAGCGGGCTTCCGTCCGCGCGCCTTCCGTTTGCGCCTTGACCGCGTGGACATATTCCCCCACCGGTCGGATCGACGCCGCAAGTCCCCAGACGACGGCCGCGCAGAGGGCGGCGGCCGCCAGCTTCTTCCATGCCATCGCCGCGCTCCTTCGCATCTGGTTTCCACCATTGTATGTGGACCCGGACAAGAATATAACGCGCGGATAATCCCGTTCCCTGCCCTGAACCGTCCGGCGGCACAAAAAAAGAGACAGACGGGAATCTGGCTCTTTCTTGGGGCTATGAACGGCGCTTACCGCTTTGCGCCCTGCGCGACAAGCACCGCTTTGCGGGACAGGTTGATCCGGCCCATCTGGTCGATCTCGGTCACCTTGACCGTGATCTTGTCGCCGATCTTCACGACGTCTTCCGTCTTGGCGACCCGTTCGGTCGACAGCTGCGAGATGTGCACCAGCCCTTCCTTGTTCGGCAGAATCTCGACGAAGGCGCCGAACTTCTCGATCCGGCGAACCGTTCCGACGTAGACCTCGCCGACGACGACATCCTTGACGATCCCCTCGATGATCTGGCGCGCCTTCTCGTTCGCCGCCTCATCCGCGGAGTAGATGAACACGCGGCCGTCCTGCTCGATGTCGATCTTGACGCCGGTGTCGTCGATGATCTTGTTGATGATTTTGCCGCCGGCCCCGATGACGTCGCGGATCTTCTCCGGATTGATCTGCATGATAAGGATCTTCGGCGCGTAGGGCGACAGCTGCTTGCGCGGCTCCTTGATCACCTCGAGCATCTTGCCGAGGATGAACATCCGGCCTTCGCGGGCCTGCTCCAGCGCCTGGGACAGGATCTCGCGGTTGATGCCGTCGATCTTGATGTCCATCTGGATCGCGGTGACGCCCTTCGCCGTCCCGGCCACCTTGAAGTCCATGTCGCCGAGATGGTCTTCCATGCCCTGGATGTCCGACAGGATCGAGAACTGGTCGCCGTCCTTGATGAGCCCCATCGCGATGCCGGCCACCGGCGCCTTGATCGGAACGCCCGCGTCCATCAGCGCCAGCGTGCTCGCGCAGATCGACGCCTGCGACGTCGAGCCGTTCGACTCGAGCACTTCGGATACGAGCCGGATCGTGTAGGGGAATTCGTTCTCCGGCGGAATGACCTTCGCGAGCGCCCGCTCGCCGAGCGCGCCGTGCCCGATCTCGCGCCGTCCCGGAGCGCGCAGCGGCCTCGCTTCCCCGACGCTGAACGGCGGGAAGTTGTAGTGGTGCATGAAGCGCTTCGACTCTTCGAGATCGATGCCGTCGAGAATCTGCTCGTCGCCGAGCGCGCCGAGCGTGCAGATGCTGAGCGCCTGCGTCTGCCCGCGCGTGAACAGACCGGAGCCGTGGGTGCGCGGCAGCAGCCCGACCTCGCATTCGATCGGCCGGATCTCGTTCAGGGCGCGTCCGTCCGGACGGATTTTCTCGTGGGTGATGAGCCGGCGCACTTCCTCCTTGACGATGTCGTGGAGCACTTCCTTCACGTCGGCCATTTTCTCCGGCGTCTCGGCATAGACTTGTTCGAAATGGGCGATCGCGTCGGCGTTCACCGCGTCGATCGCGTCCTGCCGCGCCTGCTTCTCCGGCACGCGGATCGCTTCGATGAGCCGCGCGCTCGCGAACTCGCGGACGGCGCGATTGACTTCCTCGTCCACCTGATGGAGCTGAACCTCCATCTTCGGCTTGCCGGCGACGCGCACCAGCTCGTCGATCATGTCGACGATCTTCTTGATCTCCTCGTGGCCGAACATGATCGCCTCGAGGATGACCTCTTCCGGCACTTCGTTCGCTTCCGCCTCGACCATCATGATCGCGTCCCGCGTGCCGGCGACGACGACGTGGATGTCCGAGCGCTCCTCCTGCTCAACCGTCGGATTGATGACGAACCGGCCGTCGACGCGGCCGACGATGACGCCGCCGATCGGCCCGTTGAACGGGATGTCGGAAATGGAAAGCGCCGCGGAGGTGCCGATCATGGCGGAAATCTCCGGCGAGCAGTCCTGGTCGACGCTCATGACGATGTCGACGATCTGCACCTCGTTCCGGAAGCCTTCCGGGAACAGCGGGCGGATCGGACGGTCGGTCAGCCGGCTCGCCAGAATCGCGCTTTCGCTCGGACGACCTTCGCGCTTGATGAATCCGCCCGGAATCTTGCCGACGGAGTAGAGCCGTTCCTCGAAATTCACCGTCAGCGGGAAGAAATCGAGGTCCTTCGGCTCCTTCGACGCGGTCGCCGTGCATAGCACGACCGTCTCGCCGTAGCGGACCGTCACGGCGGCGTTCGCCTGCTTCGCCAGCTTGCCGGTCTCCAGCACGAGCGGGCGGCCGCCGAGCTGCATCTCGACTCGATGTACCATCTAACTCCTCCTTCATGGCTTGCACAAGTGCCTGCCTGTCCAATGGCAAAAAGCAACCAGTCGCCAACGTCCGTCCCCGTCGGACGGCCCGGGCTGCCGGTTGCTTTCATTTCGCTTGCGTTATCGGCGCAAGCCGAGTTTCTCGATCAGCGCGCTGTACCGGTTGATATCCTTCTTCTTGAGGTACGCAAGCAGCTTTCTGCGCTTGCCGACCATCTTGAGAAGCCCGCGACGGGAATGATGGTCCTTCTTGTGTACCCGAAGGTGCTCGGTCAGATTCGCGATGTTCTCGGTCAGGATAGCGATCTGGACTTCCGGAGAACCGGTGTCCGAAGCGTGCGTTCTGTGCGCTTCGATCACTTCGTTCTTCCGTTCCTGCGTAATGGCCATCCCTGTTCACCTCCCTCATGTCAATCGCCAACAGCCTCGCCGCCGATGGTGAGGTCGCGCGGCCAAGCTGCGGTTCATCCGCTGCGGAACGCCGTCCGCAACGAGAAATAGTATAGCATATGCGCATCATGAAAGTAAACTGCCGCTTGCGGCACGGCTACCGCCGGACGACGGCCAAAAGCCGTCGCGCCTGCTCCGCGTCTTCCCGGATTTGCGCGGCCAGCGCTTCCGCGCCGGAGAACTTCATTTCCGGACGGAGGAACGCGACGAATTCGACGGCCAGCCGCTCGCCGTACAGATCGCCGGAGAAATCGAGCAGATGCGCCTCCAGCTTCGGCGTCCCGCCTTCGCCATGGAACGTCGGCACGACGCCGACGTTCATGACGGCCGGATGGATTTCGCCGCCCCGGCGCACATACACCGCATACACCCCGTGCCGCGGCAGCACGTACCGTCCGTCGGGCTCGATGTTCGCCGTCGGGAAACCGATCGTCCGGCCGCGCTTCGCGCCGTGCGCGACCGTGCCGGAGATCCGGTAGGGCCGCCGGAGCAGTCCGGCGGCGAGCGCCACATCGCCCAGCATGAGCGCTTCCCGGATGCGCGAGCTGCTCACCTTCGCGCCGGCCGCGGACACCGGCTCGACCGTGTGGACCGCAAGACCGGGCGCGCCGAGCTGCGCGAACAGGGCGGGATTGCCCGCTCCGCCGCGGCCGAACGTGAAGTCGAAGCCGACGGCGGCGTCGGACACGTTCAGCCGCCGGATCAAGAGCTCGCGCACGAACGCTTCGGGCTCGAGCCGCGAGAACGCCCGGTCGAACACGGCCACGTAGACGATGTCGACGCCGAGCTCGCCCAGCAGCCGGATTTTCTCCGGAAGCGGCGTCAGCGATTCGGCGTACGCCTCCCCTTGGCCGAAGAAAGCCCGCGGGTGCGGGTCGAACGTCATGACGGCAGCCCGCTTGCCCGCCGCCCGCGCCAGATCGACCGCTTTGCGGATGACGGCCTGATGGCCCGGGTGAACGCCGTCGAAATACCCGATGGCCATCGTCTTCGGCAGCCGATCCTCCGGCGTCCCGGCCTCGTCGGACGGATAACGCAACGTGATCGTGACCAAGTTCTCGCACCTGCATTTCTTCTATAAGATAAGATAGGATTGCAACGCGCCGTCGTCAAAAATCTTCCGCGGACGCGAACACTTTCACCGGTTTCAGCGCGCCCGCCTCGCCGTCCGCCTCGAACAGACCGACGAACCGGCCCGCGCCGTACAGGCGGACGAGCCCCGAAGCCTGCCCGGCCGGCAGCCGGATCCGCTGCCCGCGCGCCGCCCGGGCGGCGGCCGCCGCGCCCACTTCGACGCGCGGAATCGCGCCGAGCGCCCGGTCGACCGGCAGCAGCGCCCCGGCCAGCCCGCCGGACGCCGCCAGCGCCTCGATGCGCTCGATCGTCAGGCAGTCGGCCTGTCCGAGCCCGGCGGACATCGTCCTCACAAGCGATTCCATCGCGGCCGGGACGCCGAGCGCGCGGCCGATGTCGACGCACAGCGTGCGGATGTAGGTGCCCTTCGAACAGACCGCCGCAAAGCCGATGCGGGGCTCGGTCCCTCCGAGCTCCGCGAATTTCAGCTCGAGCGAATGGATCGTCACCTTGCGGGCCTCGCGCTCGACGGTCTTGCCTTCGCGGGCGAGTTCGTACAGCTTCCGGCCGCCGACCTTCACGGCCGAATACATCGGCGGCACCTGCTCGATCTCGCCGATGAAGCGCGCAAGCGCATCCCGCACCATCGCCTCGGTCACGCGCGAGGCGTCCGCCGTTTCTACCACCGTTCCGGTCATGTCCTCGGTGTCGGTCGCCACGCCGAGGCGCATGACCGCCTCGTACGCCTTGGGCATCTCCTGCAGGTATTCGACGGCGCGCGTCGCGCGGCCGAGGCAAAGCGGAAGAACGCCGGTCACCTGGGGATCCAGGGTGCCGGCGTGCCCGATCCGCCGCATCCGCGTCAGGCGCCGCACCTTCGCCACGACGTCATGCGACGTCCATCCGGCCGGCTTCCATACGGCGAGAATGCCTTCCAGTTCGGTATGCTGTTCCATCTGCTGTTGCCAACGCCTTTCCCGCATTGCAATATCGCAAGTTCACAGGATCACAAGGATCGGACCACCGTGTCGACGACGAGCCGCATCGCTTCGTCCAGCGGCATGTCCAGCCGGCATCCGGCCGCCCGGATATGGCCTCCGCCGCCGAACCGCTGCGCGATTGAAGCGACGTCGGCCTTGCCGGCGGAGCGGAAGCTGACCTTCACGGAGCCGTCTTCGAGCCCCTTGAACAGCATGCCGACTTCCACGCCGTCGATGTTGCGGGCGTAATTGACGAGCCCTTCCAGATCTTCGCCGGACGCCCCGGTCTCCGCGAGATCGCCCGGTTCGATATACAGCCAGCCGACCCGGCCGTCCTCCGTGAAACGCAGACGCGCGAGGCCCCGCTGAAGGATCTTCAGCTGCGGCATCGTCATCCGCTCGAGCAGCCGGTCCGCCAGCTGATAGGCGTCCACGCCGGCGGAGAGCAGCTTCGACGCGGCGGCCATTACGCTCGGGCTCGTGTTCGAGTAGCGGAAACCGCCCGTATCCGTCAGCAGACCGGTGTAGATCACGGTCGCCGCTTCCGCGTCGAACGCAAAGCCCGCCCGCTCGATCAGATCGAACAGGATCTCGGCCGTCGCCGCGGCGTCATGGCGAATCAGATTCACGGCGCCGAACGCGTCGTTCGTCGGATGATGATCGATGTTGAGCAGCAGGACGGATTCCGCGAACAGCTCGCGCACCTTGCCGATCCGTGAGAAATCGGCGCAATCGACGGCAATGACGGCGCGGAACGTCCGGTCCGGCTTCCGTTCGCCGTAATTGACGATTTCTCCGGCGTGTGGCAGAAACTCGAGGCGGTGCGGAACCCGCCCTTCATTAATCATGAGCGACCGCTTGCCCAGTCGGTCGAGCAGCCAGCGGACGGCGATCGTCGAACTGATCGCGTCGCCGTCCGGCTGCACATGCGAGACGATCAGGAAGTCGTCATGTTCGCGCAGGAAACGGAGCGCTTCGTCCAGCTGGCTGACGTACGGTTCATTTGCCGCCATCTTGCGTCTCCTGCTCCCGGTTGAGCTCATCCAGCAGACGCTCGATGCGGCTGCCGTACTCGATGCTGGAATCGAACTTGAACGTCAGCTCCGGCACGTGGCGGAGCTGGATGCGCCGTCCGATCTCGGTGCGGATGAAGCCGCGGGCTTTCCCGAGCGCGGCGAGCGTCGCCTCCTTCTGCTCGTCGCCCCCGAGAACGCTCAGGTAGACCGTGGCCTGCGACAGATCGTTCGTCACATCGACGCCGGTGACGGTCACGAAGCCGATGCGCGGATCCTTCAGCTCCCGCTGCAGAATCTCGCTCATTTCCTGCTTGATGCGCTCCGCAACGCGGCTGACGCGGACTCTGGCCATCTTCGCTCACCTCTCAACGGTTTCCATCACGAACGCTTCGATCATGTCGCCTTCCCGGATGTCGGAGACGCCGTCGATCATGAGACCGCACTCGTAGCCTTGCGCGACTTCGCGGACGTCGTCCTTGAACCGCTTGAGCGAGCCGATCTTGCCCTGGTGGACGACGATGCCGTCGCGAATGAGGCGCGCTTCGGCCTGGCGGGTGATTTTGCCCGACGTGACCATGCAGCCGGCGATCGTGCCGACCTTGCTGACCCGGAACACGTTGCGCACTTCCGCGTGCCCGATGACGACCTCGCGGACGACCGGATCGAGCATGCCCTTCATCGCCTGTTCGATCTCGTCCGTCACGTTGTAGATGATGTTGTGCAGGCGGATGTCGACGCCCTCCTGCTCGGCGGTCGCCTTCGCCTGCGTCTCCGGCCGGACGTTGAAGCCGATGATGATCGCGTTCGACGCGGACGCGAGCGCGACATCCGATTCGGTGATCGCGCCGACGCCGGCGTGGATGATCTTCACGCGAACGCCCTCGACGTCGATCTTGAGCAGCGAGCCCCTGAGCGCTTCGACGGAGCCCTGCACGTCCGCCTTGATGATGACGTTCAGGTCCTTGATCTCGCCTTCCTTGATCTGCTTGTACAGATCATCCAGCGTCACGCGGGCGGTCGCGACGCGTTCGGACTCGCGCGCCTTCGCGGCGCGGCGCTCGGCGATCGAGCGCGCCTTCCGCTCGTCCTCGAACACCATGAACGGATCGCCGGCCTGCGGCACTTCCGTCAGACCCGTGATCTCGACCGGCGTGGACGGGCCCGCTTCCTTGAGCCGGCGGCCGCGGTCGTTCACCATCGCCCGGACGCGGCCGAAGCAGTGGCCGGCCACGAAGGCGTCGCCGACGCGGAGCGTGCCGTGCTGGACGAGCACCCGCGCCACCGGTCCCTTGCCCTTGTCGAGCTCCGCCTCGATGACGGTGCCGCGCGCCCGTTTGTCCGGATTGGCCCGGTAATCGTTCACTTCCGCGACGAGCAGGATCATCTCGAGCAGCTCTTCGAGATTAATCCGCATCTTCGCCGAGATGTTGACGTAGATCGTGTCGCCGCCCCACGCCTCCGGCACCAGGCCGTACTCGGTCAGTTCCTGCATGATCCGGTCCGGCTTGGCTTCCGGCTTGTCGATCTTGTTCACCGCGACGATGATCGGCACATTGGCCGCCTTCGCGTGGTTGATCGCTTCGATCGTCTGCGGCATGACGCCGTCGTCCGCCGCGACGACGAGCACGGTGATGTCGGTCACCTGCGCGCCGCGCGCGCGCATCGTCGTGAACGCCTCGTGGCCCGGCGTGTCGAGGAAGGTGATCTTCTTGCCGTTGACCTCGACCTGATAGGCGCCGATGTGCTGCGTGATGCCGCCCGCTTCGCCGCTCGTCACGTTCGTGTGGCGGATCGCGTCAAGCAGCGTCGTCTTCCCGTGGTCGACGTGGCCCATGATCGTGACGACGGGCGGACGCGGCTTCAGATCGGCCGGATCGTCCTGCTCCTCGATCGTCTCGAACGCGTCCTCGTCCACCGGAAGCTTGATCTCGACCTCGACGCCGTATTCGCCGGCGACGAGCTGGATCGCGTCGAGATCGAGCACCTGGTTGATCGTCGCGAGCACGCCGAGGAACATCAGCTTCTTGATGACGTCGGAGACGTCCTTGTGCAGCAGCTTCGCGAGCTCGCCGACGGTCATCTCGCCGCGGACGATGATCTTCTTCGGCGTGTTGTCGATCTTCTCGCGGCGCTCCTGGCCCTTCTTGCCGCCCTTGCCGGGAGCGAGCTTGCCCTTGAGCCCGCCGCGCGGTTCATCGAACTTCCGGCTGTGCTCGCCGTTCTTGTTGCGGCGGTCCTTGTCCTTGCCGCCGCCCTTCTTCCGGTCGGGTTGCGGCGGCGCCGAGGGAGCCAGCGCCGCGCCGCGGAAGCCTCCGCCCGGGCCGCGGAAACCTCCGCCGGCTCCGCCGCGCGGTCCGCCCGGGCCGCCCTGCGGACGGCCGCCGCGCGGTCCGCCCTGACCGCCCTGACCGCCCTGCGGACGATCGCCGCGCGGTCCGCCCTGCGGACGATCGCCGCGCGGTCCGCCCTGACCCCCGCCCTGCGGACGGTCGCCGCGCCGCTCGCCCTGACCGCCCTGCGGACGGTCGCCGCGCCGATCGCCCTGGCCGCCGCCCTGCGGACGGTCGCCGCGCCGATCGCCCTGGCCGCCGCCATGCGGACGGTCGCCGCGCCGCTCGCCCTGACCGCCGCCCTGCGGACGATCGCCGCGCCGCTCGCCCTGGCCGACCTGCTGCGGCCGCGAACCCTGCCCGGCCTGCCCGGACTGCGGACGGGCCTGACCCGTCTGCTGCGGCGACGCGTTCACGGTCGCCGGCCGGCCCGCGGCCTGCTGGCGAGCGGCTTCCTGCGCCTTCGCCGCCTGCCGCTGCTGCTGCGCGAGCAGCTCCTGCTGCCGCTTCGCCGCCGCGTTTTCCTTGATGCTGCGGAAAAAGCCTTCCACCTTCTCCACCATATGATCTTCCATGACGCTCATGTGGTTGTTGACCTGCAGGCCGAGCCGTTTCAATATGGTCAGAATCTCCTTGCTGCTCATGTTCTGCGATTTGGCATATTCATATACGCGAAGCTTTTCCTTGCCTTCCTTGTTCTCCTGTTTGCTCAATATTCTCCACCTCCGAAAGTTCGCCGAGCCGGTCCGCGACGAGCGCCGCCAGTCCGGCGTCCAGCACGGCAGCGACGACCCGTTCCGCCTTGCCGATGGCGGCGCCCAGCGTCCGGCGGTCGAACGCCTCGACCCGCTTGACACCGTACGCCCTGCATTTGTCTCCGTATTTCTTCTTCGCGTTGTCCGACGCGTCGACGGCCACGACGACGAGTTTCGCCTTGCCGCTGCGGATCGCGCGCAGCACCGGCTCGTCGCCCGACGCCAGCCGGCCCGCCCGCGCGGCCATGCCGAGCGCGGACAGCGCGCGCGCGGGATCACGCATCTTCTTCACGGGCGCTCGCCGCCCGGAACTCGTCTTCCACCTTGATGAACTCCTGCTCGAGTCGGTCGTAGATCGCCGGGTCCACCGGAACGGCGAGCGCCCGGTCGAACGCCTTGCTCTTCTTGGCCAGTTTGAAACAGGACACCTGCCCGCACAGGTACGCGCCGCGCCCCGATTTCTTGCCGGTCAGATCGATCGACACTTCGCCGTCCGGCGAACGCACGATGCGGATCAGGGTCCGCTTCGGCTTCATTTCCTGGCAGGCGACGCATTTGCGAAGCGGAGTCTTGCGCTGCTTCATGACCGGTACCCCCTTCTGACCCCTGGAGCGGCCGCTAGCCGTCGAAGGAGACGGAATCCTGGTGCATCGCCTCGCCCTGCGAACGCGGACGATCGAATTCCGCCTCGGCCTGCGATTCGCTCTTGATGTCGATTTTCCAGCCGGTCAGCTTCGCAGCCAGCCGCGCGTTCTGGCCCTTGATGCCGATCGCGAGCGACAGCTGGTAATCCGGCACGATGACCCGCGCGATCCGCTCCTGCTCGAACACGATCACTTCGAGCACCTTGGACGGACTCAGCGCGTTGGCGACGAATTCCTCCACATTCTCCGACCAGCGGACGATGTCGATCTTCTCGCCTTTCAGCTCGTTTACGATCGTCTGCACGCGCATGCCCTTCGGCCCGACGCACGCGCCGACCGGATCGACCTCCGGATTGCGCGAATGGACCGCGATTTTCGAGCGGAAGCCCGCTTCCCGCGCGACGGAGCGGATCTCGACGATGCCGTCGTAGATTTCGGGCACCTCCAGCTCGAACAGCCGCTTCAGCAGGCCGGGATGCGTCCGGGACAGGATGATCTGCGGCCCCTTCGACGTGTTTTCCACCTTCGTGATGTACGACTTGACCCGGTCGCCGTGCTTGAACTTGTCGTTCGGCATCAGCTCGGTCAGCGGCAGCACCGCCTCCACCTTGCCGAGGTCGACGTACAGGTTGCGCGCGTCCTGGCGCTGCACGATGCCGTTGACGATGTCCTCTTCCTTGTCGATGTACGCATCATAGATAAGACCGCGCTCAGCCTCGCGAATGCGCTGCGTGACAACCTGCTTCGCCGTCTGGGCCGCGATGCGGCCGAAGTCCCGCGGCGTCACCTCGATCTCCGCGATGTCGTCGAGCTGGTAGTGCGGGTTGATCTCCCGCGCCGCGTCGAGCGAAATCTCGAGCCGCGGGTCCAGCACTTCCTCGACGACCGTCTTGCGCGCGTACACCTTGATGACGCCGGTGTTCCGGTTGATGTCGACGCGCACGTTCTGCGCCGTGTTGAAGTTGCGCTTGTAGCTCGAGATGAGCGCCGCCTCGATCGCCTCGATCAGCACATCCTTCGAGATGCCCTTCTCCCGCTCGATCTCCGCCAACGCTTCGATAAAATCGATGTTCATGGCAAATGAATTCCTCCTCTCGACTGGATGCGGGGTTTATTCGAATACGATGGCCAGGCGTGCCGAAGCGATCTTCGCCCAGGGCAGCGCGTGGCGCTTCCTGCCGACCTCGATGACGGCCGTTTCGTCCTCGAACGAAACGAGCCGGCCTTCGAATTCCTTCAGCCCGTCGATCGGCTCGTACGTCGTCACGAACACGTGCCGGCCGACCGCCTTCGCCATCTCCTCCGGCTTCTTCAGCGGCCGTTCGGCTCCGGGCGACGACACCTCGAGGAAATAGGCTTCCGGAATCGGATCGATTTCGTCGAGCTTCGCGCTGAGCCATTCGCTGATCCGCCCGCAATCGTCGATGTCGATGCCGCCTTCCTTGTCCGCGAATACGCGCAGAAACCGGCTGCCGCCTTCCTTCACATATTCGATGTCGACGAGCTCGAAGCCGTTCTCCTCCAGATACGGCCTCACCAGTTTCTCGACTACGGATTCAATCTGGGCACGATTAGCCGCCACCTCTCGATTCCTCCCGGTACGCATCAATCTCGCAGACAAAACGTAAAGAGTGGGTTTCCCCACTCTTCGTCGTCGGCGAACCTTCAGTTACAACATTACCGGAAAAATTATAGCACAGTCGGATGAGCATGACAACTGTCTCCGAAAGATTCGCCTCAGAACAGCGAGAGTTGGTTCGTCTCCGGCAGCCCGCGGAAGCAGCCCATCGCGGCGAGCTGCTCGACGATCGTCTTCGACGCGCGCGAACGGGTCTGGAAGTCCTCGATCGAGAGGAACGGCCCCTCGTCGCGCGCGGCCGCGATGTTGCGCGCCGCGTTCTCGCCGATGCCGCTGATCGCCGCGAACGGCGGAATGAGGGCGTTTCCGTCGATCTTGAACCTCACCGCGTCCGAACGGTACAGATCGATCGGCTTGAACACGAAGCCGCGGGCCGTCATCTCGAGCGCCATCTCGAGGATCGAGACGCTGTTCTTCTCCTTCGTCGTCGCGTTCATGCCCTTCTCCTCGATCTCGTTCAGGCGGCGCAGAATCGCGTCGTACCCCTGGCACAGCAGCTCGAGATCGAAGTCTTCGGCCCGGACCGAGAAATACGCGGTGTAGAATTCGATCGGATAATACAGCTTGAAGTAGGCGGTTCGCACGGCCGAAATAACGTACGCGGCGGCGTGCGCCTTCGGGAACATGTACTCGATCTTGAGGCAGGAGTCGATGTACCATTCCGGAACGCCGCACTTGCGCATCTCCTCGATCCATTCCGGCGTGAGCCCCTTGCCCTTCCGCACGCTCTCGGTGATCTTGAACGCGAGCCCCGCGTCCATGCCCGCCTTGTAGATCAGATACAGCATGATGTCGTCGCGGCAGCCGATGACCGTCTTGATCGTGCAGGTGCCGCTTCGGATAAGTTCCTGCGCGTTGCCGAGCCAGACGCCGGTGCCGTGGGACAGACCGGAAATCTGCAGCAGGTCGGCGAACGACGTCGGCTTCGCCTCGCTCAGCATCTGCCGGACGAACTTCGTGCCCATCTCGGGCACGCCGTAGGTCGCGACCGGCGTCTTGATCTGCTCCGGCGTGACGCCGAGCGCTTCGGTCGAGCTGAACAGGCTCATCACCTTCGGATCGTTCATCGGGATCGTCGTCGGATCGACGCCCGTCAGATCCTGCAGCATCCGCATCATCGTCGGATCGTCGTGGCCGAGAATGTCGAGCTTGAGCAGGTTCGCCTCGAAGGCGTGATAGTCGAAATGGGTCGTCTGCCATTCCGCGCTCGTGTCGTCCGCCGGATACTGGACCGGCGTCACATCCTCCACCTCGATGTAGTCCGGGACGACGACGATGCCGCCGGGGTGCTGGCCGGTCGACCGCTTGACGCCCGTACAGCCCATCGCGAGCCGCTTCAGCTCGGCGCTGCGCCATTTCTTCCCGTGGTCTTCCTCGTACTTCTTCGCGAAGCCGTACGCCGTCTTCTCCGCCACGGTGCTGATCGTGCCGGCGCGGAACACGTTCTTCTCGCCGAACATGACCTTCGTGAAGTTATGGGCGTGCGGCTGGTATTCGCCCGAGAAGTTCAGGTCGATATCCGGCACCTTGTCGCCCTTGAAGCCGAGGAACGTTTCGAACGGAATATCCTGCCCCTCGCCCTTCATCGGCTGGCCGCATTTCGGGCAGTCCTTGTCCGGCAGGTCGAAGCCGCTCGGCACGCTGCCGTCGAGGAACCATTCGCTGTGCTTGCACGCTTTGTTCCTGCAGATGTAGTGCGCCGGCAGCGGGTTGACCTCGGAGATGCCGAGGAACGTCGCGACGACCGACGAGCCGACCGAACCCCGGGAACCGACGAGGTACCCGTCCTCGTTCGACTTCTTCACGAGCGCGGCCGAGATCAGGTAGTTCGCCGAGAAGCCGTACTTGATGATCGGCGTCAGTTCCTTCTCGAGCCGCTGGACGACGACCTCGGGGAGCGGATCGCCGTACATGTCCTTCGCCGCGGTGTAGCATTTTTCCCGGATCTCCTCGTCGGCGCCCTCGATGACCGGCGTGAACAGCTTGTCCGGGAACATGTCGTACACTTCGAACCGCTCCGCGAGCTCCACCGTATTCTTCACGACGACCTCGAACGCCTTCTCCTCGCCGAGGAACGCGAATTCCTGCAGCATCTCGTCCGTCGTGCGGAAATGGGCGTCCGGCTTGCGCTGCTCCTTGAGCGGGCTGTAGCCGGTGATGCCGTGGATCGTGATGTCGCGGAAAATTTTGTCGCGCGGGTGGAGATAGTGGACGTTGCCCGTCGCGATGACCGGCTTGCCGAGCCGCTCCCCGATCTCGCAGATCCGGCGGAGCGCCTGTTCGATCTCCGCGCGGCTCTGCACGAGCCCCTTGTCGACCAGATGCATGTAGAAATCGATCGGCTGGATCTCGAGCACGTCGTAGAACCGCGCGACTTCCTCCGCTTCCTCCACCGTCTTGTTCAGCACCGTCTCGAAAAACTCGCCCTTCTCGCATCCCGACAGGATGAGCAGACCGTCCCGCATCTCGCTCAGCTTCGACTTCGGCATGCAGGCGACCTTGTTGAAATATTGGGTGTGCGAGAGGGAGATCAGCTTGAACAGGTTCTTCTTGCCTTTCGCGTTGAGCGCGTAGACGCCGCAATGGAACGGGCGGGCGTTCGACAGGTCCTTCCCGGCGTGCTCGTTCAGTTGATGGAGCCCCTCGATGCCCTTCTGCTTCGCGTCGGCGATCAGGCCGAACAGGATGCCGCCGAGCGCCGCCGCGTCGTCCACCGCGCGGTGATGGTTCTCGAGGCTGACCCGGTATTTCTCGGCCAGCGTGTTCAGCCGGTGGTTCTTCAGCGTCGGATGGAGCATCCGCGCAAACTCCAGCGTGTCGAGCACCGGGTTGGTCAGCTCCGGCATGCCGAGGTTCTTCAGGTTTGCCTGGATGAAGCCGATGTCGAACCGGGCGTTGTGGGCCACGAGCACCGCGTCGCCGACGAACCCGACGAACTCGCGCAGCTTCGGCTCGAGCTCCGGCGCGTCCTTCACCATGTCGTCCGTGATGTTCGTGAGCTGCTGGATGTTGTACGGAATCGGCTCATGCGGGTTGATGAACGTCTCGAATTTGTCGATGACTTTTCCATCCCGCATCTTGACCCCGGCCAGTTCGATGATCTTGCTGCTCAGGATCGAAAGGCCGGTCGTCTCGATGTCGAACACGACATATTCCGCTTCGGCCAGCAGTTCCTCGCGCGGGTTCAGGACGATCTCCACCGCGTCGTCCACGACGTTCGCCTCGACGCCGAAGATCACCTTCATGTTGTGCTTCTTCGCCGCCTTGAACGCTTCCGGATAACAGTGCACGTTCGCATGGTCGGAGATCGCGATCGCGGGATGTCCCCATTTCGCCGCCGTCTTGATGTAGGCGTCGACCGGCGTGACGGCGTCCATCTGGCTCATCGTCGTGTGCAGGTGAAACTCGACCCGCTTTTGTTCGGCCGTGTCCATCCGTTCCGGAGGCGCCGGCACTTCGTGCAGGTCGTTCGGGATCAGGACGAGCTCCGGCTCGGCCATGAACCGGTCGTACTCGACGCGGCCGCGGGCGCGGACCCACAGCCCGTCCTTGAGCAGGCTGAGCACGGCGACATCGTCCTTCGTCTTCGCGAACACCTTCACCATGATCGAGTCGGTGTAGTCCGTGACGTTGAACGTGTACAGCGTGCTGCCGTTGCGCAGTTCCTTCGATTCCAGTCCGAAGACGGTCCCCTGGATCGTGATCTTCTTCTCTTCTTCCGTGATGCTCGAGAGGGGAACCGGCTCGTCGCGGATCTCATAGCCGAACACGAGCCGCTCCGCCTGGGGCCGCTCGGCCGGCGCGGCCGCCGCGGCGCTCTGCATGATCGCCTGCGCGATCTCGCGGTCGGCCTGCTCGCGCTCCTGCAGGAACTTCTCGTACTCGCCGCGGCCCGCGTCGCCGGCCGCGAGCTTCACCCGGCACGGACGCCTGAACCGGCGCTCGAAGAAGCGGGCGGCCGCTTCGTCGATTCTCTTTTTGCGCGCGAGCTCGAGGCCCATCTCGTCGAGCAGGGTGATCGTGAGCCTGTCGCCCTCCGCCTCGACGCTCGCCTTGCCGAGCCAACCGTTGACCGACACGATCTCGCTCGCCGCCCACTCGACAAAATTGTCCCAATGCGCGCGGAGCACCTCATCCGTCGGCGTCTGCGGTTCGTATTCGAGCACGATCTCGACGTCGGCGACCTGGCCGAACGTCTCTCGCGCGCGGCCGAGCAGCAGGCTGTACTGCCGGCCCGGCAGCACGGAAGCTTTCCGAATGAAGAATGTCCACCGTTTGTGCGCGGCGGACACTTCCACGCGGTCGAGCAGGCCGTCGGCGAAATCCGCCGCGGCCTCCCCGCCGATTCCGATTTTCTCGAGCAGCAGCCCGAATCGTTCGCGTCTGATATCGGCACGGTTCATTCCGCTCTATCCTCTCCCGGTTACGAGTAAAACGGCTTGTGCCGTACCACGTACGGATTGCATCCGTTGTGCGTCCGTCATGCGTCAGCCGACAAGCCGGTCCAGGCCCAAGGCTTGTCCGGCCTCCCGGTTCGGGCGGTCCTCCGTCAGTACGCGCGGGCGAACACGACGGTGTGGGCCGCCTCTTCGCCGCACACCAGACACTTCGTCTTGCGGGTCTGCGGTTCGAACGGAATGTTTCGGCTCGTCGCGCCCGTCTCGTCCTTCACCTTCCGTTCGCAATCATCGGAGCCGCACCAGCCGGCTTCGACGAAACCGCGGGTTTCTTCCAGATAGGCCTTGAGCTCGTCCAGCGTGTCAACCGAGGTCGAGTGCTCTTCCCGGAACTTCTTCGCCAGTTCGAACATCGCGTTATGGATCTCGTCAAGCGCCCTGACGACTTCCTCGACAACCTGCTCCAGCGGCACCTGGCGCTTCTCGCCGCCGACCCGCGGCGCAAGCACGGCGACTCCGTTCTCGAGATCCCGCGGCCCCAGCTCGATGCGGAGCGGCACGCCGCGCATCTCATATTCGTTGAACTTCCAGCCCGGGCTGACGTCGTCGCGGTCGTCGACGCGGACGCGGATGCCCGCGGCCTTGAGCTGCCCATGGAGCTCGTCCACCTTCGCGATGACTTGCTCGCGCGTCTTCGGCGGTCCGACCGGCACCATGATGACCTGCGTCGGCGCGACCTTCGGCGGCAGGACGAGCCCGCGGTCGTCGCCGTGCACCATGATCAGGCTGCCGATGAGCCGCGTCGATACGCCCCACGATGTCGTATGGACATATTGCAGCTGGTTGTTCCTGTCCAGGTATTGGATTTCGAACGCTTCCGCGAACTTCGTGCCGAGATAGTGGGACGTGCCGGCCTGCACCGCGCGTCCGTCCTTCGTCATCGCCTCGACCGAATAGGTGTCGACCGCGCCGGCGAACTTCTCGGACGGCGTCTTCTGTCCGGCGATGACCGGAATCGCCAGGAAGTTCTCGATGAAGTCGCGGTAGATCTCGAGCATGCGCATCGTCTCGGCGCGCGCATCCTCTTCATTTTCGTGCGCCGTATGGCCCTCCTGCCACAGGAACTCGCTCGTGCGGAGGAAGGGCAGCGTTCTTTTCTCCCAGCGGACGACGTTGGCCCACTGGTTGATCAACACCGGCAAGTCGCGGTACGACTTGATCCACTTCGCGTACATGTGCCCGAACATCGTCTCCGACGTCGGCCGGATCGCGAGGCGTTCCTCCAGCTTCTCGCCGCCCGCTTCCGTCACCCAGGGCAGCTCGGGGTTGAAGCCTTCGACGTGCTCCTTCTCCTTCTGGAAGAAGCTCTCCGGGATGAATACCGGAAAATACGCGTTCCGGTGCCCCGTCTCCTTGAACCGGCGGTCGAGCTCGCGCTGGATGTTCTCCCACAGCTCATAGCCGTCCGGCCGAAAGACGATGCAGCCCCTGACCGGGGAATAATCCATCAGCTCCGCTTTCCGGATCACGTCGATGTACCAGCGCGAGAAGTCTTCGCTCTGCGGCGTGATTTCGGTTACGAATCCTTTCTCCTTCGACATAAGCGCCTCCTGCCATTAGCCCGACCCGTCGTTGCCGCGGATCAGGTACAGAATGTCGTTGTACGTGACGGCCAGCATGATCAGCATGAGCATGGCGAAGCCGATGAAATGGACCATGCTCTCCCGGTTCGGATCGACCGGTCTGCCGCGCAGCGCCTCGAGCCCGAGGAATATGAGCCGGCTCCCGTCCAGCGCCGGAATCGGCAGCAGGTTGAAGATGCCGAGATAGAGGCTCAAGATCGCCGTCCAGCTCGTCAGCTGCTCGATGCCCCGCGCCGCGATCTGGCCCGTCACCTGCGCGGTGCGGACGACGCCGCCGACATCGTCCGGGTTGAAATTGGTCACGAGCATCTTGAATCCGGCCAGGATGTTCACCGTCATATTCTTCATCGCGGACAGTCCGAACTCCACCGTCTCGACCGCCGTCGCGCGCCGCGTCGGATAGCCGGTCATGATGCCGACCTTGCCCGTTCCGCTCTCCTCGTCGTAGGCCGGCGTGACCTCGATCGTCATCGGCTTGCCGTCGCGCTCGATTTCCCAGGTCATCGGTTTGTCCACGGACGAGCCGATGAGCCGCAGCAGCTTTTCCGAATCGGTGCCGATCGTCTCGCCGTTGATCCGCACGATGCGGTCGCCGGGCTTGAGGCCAGCCTTCGCGGCCGGGACGTCCTTGCCGATCACGTCGCTGACCACGAGCCGTCCGGCTTCCGTATCCGGAACGCCGACCATCTGCACGTACGCCATGAACAGCACGAAAGCGAGGATGATGTTCATCATCGGCCCGGCGAAAATCGCCATCGCCCGCTGGCCGACCGTCTTGCCGCCGAACTGCCGGTCGAGCGGCGCGATCTGCGTCTCCTGTCCGCGCGCGATGACGAGCGCCTTCGGATCCACCGCGTACGTCTCGCGTTCGCCGTCCACGTCCAGCACGAGCTTCAGATTCCGCTCGAGATCGATCGACACGACTTCGCCGCGCACGACGTTCGTCCGCTCATCAAGCCGGTCGAGGTAGATGCGGTCGACGACGCCGAGCTTCAATCGGACCGCGATCGTCTGGCCGGGCTTGGCCTCGACAACCTCGGGGTCCTCGCCCGCCATGCGGACGAATCCCCCCACCGGAATCAACCGCAGCGTGTAGCGGGTTTCGCCCCGCTTGTATGAAAGCAGCTTCGGTCCGAAGCCGATCGCGAACTCGCGCACGAGAATGCCCGCCCGCTTGGCGAAAAAAAAGTGTCCCCATTCGTGGATCGAAATGATCACGAAGAAGACGAGAACGGTCATGAAAACGACCTGAACCATTTGCATGCAAGGAGCCTCCGTTCGTAACGGCCTGTACATAGATTATCATTATTCCGCCGCACGAAACAAGAGAACCTAAGGGCGCTCGATCTGAACCGTTGAAACGGAACCTCCGGTTCCTCAACGGTTCAGATCGCGCCCGTAAGAGCGAAAGTGCGCTCGACCGGGGCGCTGTGGCGAAATGCCCCAACGACACAGCGCAACAGGTCGCGCACAGAAGCGAGAAGGCGCTCGATCTGAACCGTTGAAACGGAACCTCCGGTTCCTCAACGGTTCAGATCGCGCCCGTAAGAGCGAAAGTGCGCTCGACCGGGGCGCTGTGGCGAAATGCCCCAACGACACAGCGCAACAGGTCGCGCACAGAAGCGAGAAGGCGGTAGACCGGTGCCTTGCCCCTGTAACGCGGAATCCTCGTTGCTATGAACGAAAATGTCAAGCCCCGTAGAATGAAACCCGGCTCTATCCCCCCTGAATGACTCAGCGCGAAGGCAAAAATGCTAGACGTCGGCTGGCACACTGCTATACGTGGGTTGGCTACCACAACATTTCCTTCGTCCAGGGAGAGCTTCCGACGTAAAACTACTGACGCACGTCGGCCCCCAATCACCAGGCCGGTGCCAAACGAGGAATCGCGGATTCTCTCCCGTAACCCATCTTTTGCCTTCGGGCTAAATCATCCAAGGGGGTACCGTGTGTTGCTCTGACTTTCTTACACGCCCTGCTGCTCGTTTTCAACTCGACATGCAACAGCCCATATGAAGCCGACAAGCTCGCGAGCCACCGCCGCTACCGCCACGTTCTTTTGCTTTCCTCTTGCAACCAGTTGTTTGTACTTCCCGTGCAATCGCATTTGTGCCTTCCACGAAATCATTTGGATGTCACCATCCAACCCCGCCAATCGTTTGGCCAGACTGCCCTTCACAGCCGGCGGGTATCGATAGCTCCAGGCCGACTCCACCACGATTCGTCGCGCATGGCTGTTCCCCGCCTTGGTCATCCTGCCTCGTCGCACGGTCTGTCCCGACGAGTACTCTCTCGGCACCAGCCCCAGGTACGCCATCAATTGCCTCGGATTGCGAAACCGATTGAACCTCCCGATTTCCGCCACCAGAGAAACTGCCGCCAAAAACGCCACGCCCCTCAGTGCTGTTCCGGCTGCCTGATGCCGTGGCGCAACAAAAACTTGATCAGCCGCTGCTTGGCGCGATGCACGTCTTCCCGCGCATCTTCCCGAGCCCGTACCAGATCACGCAAGGCTTCGTCCTCGACCGTCGGAACGTATACACCGGTCAATTCGCCAGCCCGGAACAGCTCCGCCAATCGCAGCGCATCCCGCCGATCCGTTTTGACTTGATCTCCCGGACGCGCAGGAATGAGGGATGGGGCGACCACAACGCACGAAACGCCCAGATCCTTAAGCAAACGGTATAAGCCGTAGCCCGTCGGTCCGGCCTCGTAGCAGACTTCGAGTTCTTCCTTTTTGCCCAGTTGCCGGATCAGTTTGCGCACCGCCGCAGGTTCATTTCGAATCACTCCCCAGTACCGCGCTTTTTCTCGACCTGCTTCGGCTATCGCGATGGCAATCGTCTCCTTGGATACATCCAATCCAACATACTTTGTGGTATACTTCATCTGGGTCAGCTCCTTTGCTTGTAGCTCTGAAATGGGTGATGGTACACTCCATTTTAACCTACGTGTTGCAATTCGGAACTGGCCTCTTTCGTTCATGTTAACTACAGACGCGTTCAATGGGCGCCGCGGGCTGCTGTAACGTGGTATCCTCGCTACACGAAGATTGCCGCTATCGGAGCGCCGCCGCTTCCCTGCGGACGCGCGCATCCAGTTCCGCGATCGCTTCGTACGTTTCCACGGGCTCCGGCGCGAAGCGGTCGAGCATCGCCGCGATCGTGTCCTCGATCCCGAGGAACGGGATCTCGCCGCGCAGAAATCGCTCGACCGCCGCCTCGTTCGCGGCGTTGAAGACAACCGGCGCCGAGCCTCCCGCGCGCCCCGCCTCATAGGCCATCCGCAGACACGGATAGCGTTCGAAATCCATCGGTCTGAAATGCAGCCGGCCGATTGCCGCCAGATCGAGCGCGGGAGCGGGGGAAGGCCGCCGCTCCGGGTAGCTCAGCGCATACTGGATCGGGATGCGCATGTCCGGCACGCCCAGCTGGGCGATCACGCTGTTGTCCGCGAACTCCACCATGGAATGGACGATGCTCTCCGGATGGAGCAGGACATCGATCCGGTCGTAGGGCATCGCGTACAGCCAGTGGGCTTCGATGACTTCCAGCCCCTTGTTCGCCATCGTCGCCGAATCGATCGTGATCTTCGCCCCCATCGCCCAGTTCGGATGGGCGAGCGCCTGCTCGACCGTCACGTCCTTCAACTGTTCGCGTGTCCGGTCGCGGAACGCGCCGCCGGACGCGGTGAGTGTGATTTTCTTCACGTCCTCCCGACGTTCGCCGTTCAGACATTGGAAGATCGCGGAATGCTCGCTGTCCACCGGCAGGATCGGCACTCCGCGCGCCTCGGCCAGTCGCATGACAAGATGCCCGGCCGCGACGAGCGTCTCCTTGTTGGCGAGGCCGATGGCGGCCCCCGCTTCGATCGCGGCAATCGTCGAGCGGATGCCCCGGCTGCCGACCAGCGCCGTCACGACCAACTCCGCGCCTGCGCCGGCGGCCGCTTCGATCAGCCCTTCATCGCCGTACAGAACGCGGATGTCACCGGGCAGCATCGACCTGGCCCGCTCCGCCGCCTCCTTCGTCGCGAGGCTGACGACCGCCGGACGAAATTCGAGCGCCTGCTCGACGAGCAAATCGACGTTCATGCCCGCGGCAAGCGCCGTCACACGGTATCGTTCGCGGTCATGGCGAATGACGTCGAGCGTCTGGGTGCCGATCGAGCCGGTTGATCCGAGTATCGAGATCGTCTTCATCCTGACCTCCTGGTGCCGATGGGAAATAGGGATGCCGCAAAGCCGGAAATGCTAAGGGATAAGCCCGGTCAGCACGAGCAGCGGGAAGACGATCAGCCAGCTGTCGCACCGGTCAAGCACGCCGCCGTGTCCGGGCAGCAGCCGGCCGGTGTCCTTCACCCCGCGCAACCGCTTGTACGCCGACTGGATCAGATCGCCGATCTGCCCCGCGACGGATGCGGCGAGTCCGATCGCGACAGCCCTGCCGACGGACAGCCATTCCGGCGCGGCCAGCGCAAAGACGACCGCTACGGCGACGGCGGCGAGCACGCCGCCGATGGCGCCTTCCACGGTCTTGTTCGGACTGATGGCCGGCCACAGCTTCGTCCGGCCGAACCGGCCGCCCGCGAAATAGGCACCGGTGTCCGACGCCCAGATGCTGCCGAACGCCAGCGCCGTCCAAAACAGACCATTCGGCTCGATGTCCCGCACGTCGATCATGGCGCCGAAGCCGAACCCGATGTAAACGGCGCCCATCAGAACCAACGCCGCGCCGTCGAGCGTCGCCCGGTTTTTCGTCAGCACGGTGACCGCAAGGAGCAGCGCCGCAAGCGGCCAGATGGCCTCATGAACCGGAAAACCCGCGAGTCCGGCCTGCTCCCACGGAAAGACGATCGCGGCCAGGCCGGCATAACCGCACAGGACGAGCGGATGGCCGAGTGTCATGCCGTTCAGACGGACATATTCATAAAATCCGATGATTGCAAGCAGCATAAGCAGGACATTGTAATACCATCCGCCGAGCGCGGCCGCCGCGGCGAACAGCAGACCGGCGCCGACGCCGGTGGCGATCCGTTGTTTCATGCCGCCATCGCCTCCATCCCACTCCTACAGTCCGCCGTAGCGTCTCGTGCGGCGCTGGTATTCGCCGACCGCTTCGTAGAAATGATCTTCCGTAAACTCGGGCCAGTAAACGTCGGTGAACCACAGTTCGCTGTAAGCGAGTTGCCACATCATGAAATTGCTGATCCGCAGTTCCCCGCTCGTCCGGATGAGCAGATCCGGCTCCGGCATCCCGCTCGTCTGCAGGCGTGCCTCGAAGTCGGATTCGGTGATGGACTCGGGATCAATGCGGCCGGCCGCCGCCTCGCGGGCGAGCGCGCGCACGGCTTCCAGCATCTCCTTGCGGCTGCCGTAATTGAGCGCGAAATTGAGCACGAGCCCGCTGTTGGCCGCCGTGCGACGGATCGCTTCGTCGATCGCCTCGAGCGTATGGTTGGGAAGCCCCTCGCGCTGGCCGATCATTCGGACCTGGACGTTGTTCTCGATCAACTCATCCAGTTCGATCGCGAGAAATTCCTGCGGAAGACGCATCAGGAAATCGACCTCCGCCTTCGGGCGCTTCCAGTTTTCGGTGGAGAACGCGTACAGCGTCAAATAGCGTATGCCGAGCCGGTTCGCCGCGCGCACCGCCCGCTTGACCGCTTTCATGCCGGAGCGATGCCCCGCCGCGCGAGGAAGTCCCCGCTCCTTGGCCCATCGGCCGTTCCCGTCCATGATAATCGCCACATGCTGCGGCAGATTGTCCGGCGACAGCGCTTCCGGCCCCGTCGGACGCGGACCAATCCGTCCGCGAATTCGCTCGAACATGCGCACCCTCCCCACAGGCGCTCTGCGGCCCGCCGCCAGACCGCCCATAACTTCAGCAGCCCCGCCTGCCGGAGGGGCTGCTGGATTGTCGCTACACTTCCATGATTTCCTTCTCTTTGGCCGCGATGATGCGATCCACTTCCGCGATGAACCGGTCCGTCAGCTTCTGGATGTCGTCCTGGTGACGGCGCGATTCGTCTTCGGACAGCTCGCCCTTCTCGAGCTTCTTGATGTCGTCGTTCGCGTCCCGGCGGACGTTGCGGATCGCCACCTTCGCCTCTTCGCCGAACTTCCTCGTCTGCTTCACGAGTTCGTTCCGGCGCTCTTCCGTGAGCGGCGGGATGTTCAGCCGGATGACCGAACCGTCGTTCGCCGGCGTCAGCCCGAGCTCGGACTTCAGGATCGCCTTCTCGATATCGTTCAGCACCGACTTGTCCCAGGGCTGGATGACGAGCGTCCGCACATCGGGCGTGTTGATCGTGGCCAGCTGGTTGATCGGAGTGGGAGCCCCGTAGTAATCCACCAGAATGCGATCGAGCATGGCGGGCGTCGCCCGCCCCGCGCGCAGCGTCGCAAGGTCACGGCGCAGCGCAGCGAGCGCCTTGTCCATCCGTTCCTCGGCGTTCTTCTTGATCGTTTGCGGCATCATTTCACACTCCCTTTGACGATCGTTCCTATTTTCTCGCCCATGACCACCCGTTTGATGTTGCCTTTCTCCGTGATCGAGAAGACGATGAGCGGGATGTTGTTGTCCATACAGAGCGACGAAGCGGTCGAATCCATGACGCCCAGATTCTGGTTCAGCACGTCAAGATAGGTAAGCTCATCGTATTTCCGGGCGTTCGCGTCCTTGAACGGATCGGCCGAGTAGACGCCGTCGACCTTGTTCTTGGCCATCAGGATGACTTCCGCTTCGATCTCCGCGGCGCGCAGCGCAGCCGTCGTGTCGGTGGAGAAGAACGGGTTGCCCGTTCCGGCCGCGAAGATGACGACGCGTCCCTTCTCCAGGTGGCGGATCGCCCGGCGGCGGATGTAAGGCTCCGCGATCTGCTGCATCGCGATCGAAGTCTGCACGCGCGTCGGGACGCCGATCTGCTCGAGCGCATCCTGAAGGGCAAGCGAGTTCATCACGGTCGCGAGCATGCCCATGTAGTCCGCGGTCGCGCGGTCGATGCCCTTCGCCGATCCCGCGATGCCGCGCCAGATATTGCCTCCTCCGACGACGATGGCGACCTCCACGTTCATCTCGACGACTTCCTTGACCTGTTCCGCGATCGATGAGACCATTTCGGCATCGATGCCGTACCCCGTCTGCCCGGCGAGCGATTCACCGCTGACCTTCAGCACGATCCGTTTAAATCTCGGTCGCTCCAATCGGATTACCTCCATCTTGCACCTCTGGCCGAGGCTGTCTGGGTTGTGAACAGAGCGACGGCGGAGCGGTCACGTCCGCCCCGCCGTCGCTTTCAACGGATTATTTCTTCACCTGAGCCATGACTTCTTCGACGAAGTTGTCCTGTTTTTTCTCGAGGCCTTCGCCGAGTTCGAAGCGGGCGAAGCGGCGGATCGAAATATTTTCGCCGATCGTGCTGATTTTCTCGTTCAGCAGTTCCTGCACCGTCTTGTCGGGATCCTTCACGAACGGCTGCTCCAGCAGGCAGTTTTCTTCGAAATACTTGCTGATGCGGCCTTCAACGATTTTCTCGACAACCTTCTCCGGCTTGCCTTCGTTGAGCGCCTGCGTGCGCAGGATTTCGCGCTCCTTGTCCAGTTCTTCCTGCGGCACTTCCTCGCGGCGGATGTACTTCGGATTCGAAGCCGCGATGTGCATCGCGATGTCGCGGACGAATTCGCGGAACTGGTCCGTCTTGCCGACGAAGTCCGTCTCGCAGTTCACTTCGACAAGCACGCCGATCCGGCCGCCGCCGTGAATATACGATTCGACGATGCCTTCCGTCGCGATGCGGCCGGCCTTCTTCGCCGCCGCAGCCAGACCTTTCTCGCGCAGAATTTCCGCCGCGCGCGTCATGTCGCCGTTCGCTTCTTCAAGCGCCTTCTTGCAATCCAGCATGCCTGCGCCCGTCTTCTCGCGCAGTTCTTTCACTGCCGCCGCAGATACTGCCATATGTTGGTACCTCCCGATATTGCGATTCGTTCATGCCGGCGCGCGGGAACGGTCGGAATCCGCCGATGCCTGCGCGCGCGAAAACAAGCTTATGTTCTTAAAAAAAGGGCGGCGAGAGGTTTGCACCTTCCAACCGCCCCTGCTGCCGGGTCCATGGCCTCGACGTCAAGCGGACGTCTCTTCCCCTTGATTCGCTTCCACGATCGCGTCCGCCATCTTCGAGGTCAGCAGCTTGACCGCGCGGATCGCGTCGTCGTTGCCCGGAATGACGTAATCAATCTCATCCGGATCGCAGTTCGTGTCGACGATGCCGACGATCGGAATGCCGAGCTTGCGCGCTTCGGCCACCGCGATGCGCTCCTTTCGCGGGTCGATGACGAACAGCGCGCTCGGAAGGCTGCGCATGCCCTTGATCCCGCCGAGGAACTTCTCGAGCCGTTCCTTCTCCTTGCGGAGCAGGATGACTTCCTTCTTCGGCAACACGTCGAACGTGCCGTCTTCCTCCATCTTCTCGAGCTCGCGCAGACGGTCGATCCGCTTCTGGATCGTCTGGAAGTTCGTCAGCGTGCCGCCGAGCCAACGTTGGTTGACGTAGAAATGGCCGCAGCGTTCCGCTTCTTCCCGTACCGAGTCCTGCGCCTGCTTCTTCGTGCCGACGAACAGGATCTTGCCGCCGCTTGCCGCGACTTCGCGAATGAAGTTGTAGGCTTCCTCGACTTTCTTGACCGTCTTCTGCAGGTCAATGATGTAGATCCCGTTCCGTTCCGTGAAGATGTACTTCTCCATCTTCGGGTTCCACCGGCGCGTCTGATGGCCGAAGTGAACCCCGGCTTCCAGAAGCTGCTTCATGGAGATAACCGCCATCTTCACAACACCTCCTCTTTGGTTATGGTCCTCCGCCCGTCGCATTTTCCGCCAAAACTCCCCGTCCGGGGAGCACCCTTGGCGAAATTGACCGGCGTGTGTTCTGAACACCGTCAATTACTATACCATATCTTGTGCAGGGGTGCAAGGCGAACGGCAGAGCCGTCCGGCCTCATTCCGCCGGCGGACTCGTGATGATCGTCCGGATTTCTTCCAGCGTCTCGCGACCGGTAAACTTATAGTATCCCGCCCGGATCCTGGTGCTCATGCGCGCCATGAGCTCCACCAGGGCGTCCGCGTCTTCGATGACGCCTTCCGCTTCCAGCAATTCCGCCGTCTCCGTGAGCGTCATGCCGGGCCGGATGCGGATGTCGATGACGCTTTCCGCGTCGGTTTCCGCGCCGTCTCCGACGGTATTCGCCCCGTCGGCCCCGGCCCGCCCTTCGCTTCCGGCGGACGCATCGCCGGCTTCCGCCGCGCCGCCCGGTTCCTCGCCGTCCTCCGCCGTTTTCGCGTCGGCCAGTTCCCGCTCGAGCCGCCGGAGCGCCCGCTCTTCCGCTTCCGCGACCAGCGCGTCCACCTCGGATTGCGTGTAGAGCGCGTCTTCGCCGCTCAGGCGGCCGATGTCCGCCAATCGCTCGGACTGCTCCTTCCCGGCCAGCATGAGCTGCAAAAGAAGCGCGCCTGCGATGAGACCGATTCCGAGTCCGAGAAGCAAGGAGCGTCTGTCGATCATGCCGTTCCTTCCTCCCGCTTCGCGAGCTGCAGAATCAGCATCACTTCCCCTTTGTTCATTCCGGTCTGCTTCGCGATCGCTTCGACGGACTTGCCCTGTTCATGCAGCGCGAACAGTTCGGGGTACCGGCTCCGGATGTTCGGCCCGGCAGGCTCCGGCTGCTCCGCGCCTTCCGCCGGCGCCGCGTCCGTAGCGGCCTCGGGAGCCGATCCGGCCGCGGCGAGCCGCCCGATTCCGTCGATCCGCTCCGCCAGCCGGCTTTCGGTCCGGCCCAGCATCTGCTCCAGCTCGGCCGCGCGCCGTTCCAGCGCGGCGATCCGCTCGTCGCGGCTCGCGTTCTCCTGCCGGACCCGCTCCTGCATGCCGGCGATCGATTCGGCGATCTCCCGGTTGTCCGCCTCCATCGTCTCCATGAACTGTTCAAGCGCCGTCTGCAGTTGCACGGCGCTTGCCTCGTCGGATCCGGAGCCGGCCTTGCGGCGCGGCATGAGAAAAGCAGCCGCCGCGATGACCGCTCCGAGCAGCACGATCAGCTGCCATGGGTCCACATTCATCCCCCGCAATCCTCTTCAGAACGAGATATCGATGTGCTTGCCTTTGTACGGATGCGGAGCATCCTTCGGCTGACGGGATTCTCCCGTTTTGCCCTTGTCCTGCTGCCTGCCGCGGCCGCCTCCCTGCTGCCTGGGCTGACCGTCGCGGATCGGACGGTTTTCGGTCTCCTCCGTCGCGGCGCTCTTTTGCCGCATCAGTTCCGTCTCCTTCGCGCTCTGATCGGCCAGCATCTGCTGTTCGACGGCCGGTCTCGCCATCTGATGGCCGTAATGGTTCGATGCGTCCGGTGTGCGCGGAATCGCGGTCTGAAAATCGATCGGTCTGAACGACATGGCCGTTCCCTCCATCCGTCCGGATCGTTTTCATTGCATCCGCAGCCGGCTTCGCGTCAGTACAAAGGCAGCATCGTGATTTCGCCGTCTGCGAATTTGAAATAGACGCGCGAGCAAGGCTCTTTCACGAATCGGGTGTACCGGCCGATGACGATTCTCGTGCCGCCGTAGATGGTGTTCACTGCTTCGACGCGCGCGTTCTCCGTCTCTTCGAGCAGCTTCTCGATTTCGAGAATCCGCTCCTTCACGACTTCCAGTTCCTCCGTCGTCTGCCGTTTCGTCGTCCACAGCTTCTGACGCATGACCAGCTTGTCCTGGCCGAGTTGCCCGACGGCCGCCATCTGGTCCAGCAGCGCCAGCGCCTTGAGCGTCTTGTCGAGATTGTCGGCGAGCTGCCGCTGCTGCTTCCTGAGCTCGTTCAGCTCGCTTCGCAACTCCGGCGCGACCCCGACCTCGATCGATGTCGCGGTGGACATCGTGTTGCCGATCGTCCGGGCTTTCACCTTCTCGCCGGCCTGGATCGATCCGCCGACGATGAGCCCTTTCGCGCCGTAGCAGATGACGCTTCGACCGGCGCGGATGTTGGAATGCATGATGCTCTGCGAGACGATGATGTCTTCGCTGGCGAATACGTTTGCGTCCTGGATGAACGAGCATCTCACGTTCTTGCCGGCCTTGACGGCCCCCTTGCCGCCGGCCATGATGCCGCCGGTAATTTCCACGGACCCTTCCGCCTCGAGCTCGGCTCCCTCAACGCCGCCGACGACGCGGATGTCGCCGCCCGCCCTAACGCGGAAGCCGGTCAGCACATTGCCGCGGATGACGACGGTGCCGACAAAATCGATATTGCCCGTCTTGTAGTCGACATCGCCGTTCACTTCATAAACGGGGAAGACGTTGATCTTCTCCCGCTCCGTCTTGGCCACCATGCCGTCGATCGCCGCGTACATCGCGGTCTGCTCGGGATTGAGCACGACGTTTTTGCCGACGCGGAAGCGCGCTTCCTTGCCGTTTCTCGCCGGGATAACGGCGCCGGTCACCGACTTGCCGGGAATCCCCGCTTCCGCGGGAATCCGCTCCGCGATCAGCTGCCCCCTCTTCACGTTCCGAATCCTCGACAGCTCCTTGAAATCGACGGTGCCGTCCTCGAGCTCGACGGGTCTGCCCGTCTCATCGTCCGGATCGACGACGAGCCTGATCATCCCGTCTTTTCCGTCGATCGGCGGCTGGCCGGTCGCAACGACGGTCTGGCTGTAGAAATAGGCTTTCGGATCCCGCGCAATGTTTTCGAGCACGTCGCCGCGAATGCCGTACACGACGCCCTGGCCGCGCAGATACGCCTCCAGCTGGTCGGCCGTGCACCTGAAATTTTCCACCGCCTTGTGGAAGTAAAGAACGGCGGACAGATTGTCGGGTGATATGGTTACACCGATCGCAGATTCCAGATCAGACGGCTCCATCGTGATCACTCCTATCGCAAGATCAATTCTCGAGCAATTGCTTCTTCTGCTTGTCGAGCGCTCCCCTAAGCCGCAGGATAGCTTTCGAATGCAATTGGGAGATGCGCGACGGTGAAAGCGACATCACTTCGGCGATTTCACTGAGCGAAAGTTCCTCGTAGTAGAACAGCGAGATGACGATGCGTTCCTTCTCCGTCAGCCGCTCGATGCCTTTGATCAGCGTTTCTTTCAGGAATTGTTCATGCACCTTGTAGTCCGGATTTTTCGCTTTCTCGTCCACGAGCATGGACATGCGCGTCTCCGACTCTTCCTCGCGGATCGGATCCTCGAGCGAGCAGACCGTCGTCACCGCGATTTCCTGCAGCATCTGCTGGAATTCGCGCTCCGACACGTTCAGGTAGGCGCTCACTTCCGCGTCGGTGACGGAACGCAGAAGCTGCTGCTCGAGGTGCGCGTACGCCTCTTCGATCTTCTTCGCTTTCTCGCGGACGGAGCGCGGCACCCAGTCGCCCTGGCGGAGGCCGTCGATCATGGCGCCCCGAATCCGCCACGAAGCGTAGGTTTCGAACTGCAACCCGCGCCGGTAGTCGAATTTCTCGATCGCGTCGATCAAGCCCATGACGCCGTTGCTGGTCAGATCGTCCTTGGACACGTTCTTCGGCAGCCCGATCGCCATCCGGTTCGACACGTATTCGACGAGCGGAAGGTAGTGCTCGATGAGACGCTTCTTCGCTTCGATATCGTGGTGCTCTTTCCACTGCTGCCACAATTCGAAGTTGGACAGACGGGATGTCTTCGGTTCGATCATCGCCCTCTCACCCCTTCCTGCTTTCCTCAAGCAAAACGGCTCGCCCTCCCGACGATCGATGGCCGATCCGTTTGCGTCGAAAGATAAGCCATCTGTCAATCAGATTGCTTATTGATTGACGCTTATCTTTCAAGCAAAACGGCCCGCGCCATGTTTGACCGGATAAGAGCCTCGCGCCCGCATTTTGGCAGGCGGGCCGGCGCATGCCGACGATCAGGGCGCTTGCGGGTCCGGCGAGCGAATCCTTCTTGTCCGGAGATCGTCGTTTTGCTTGAAGAAAGCGTTCCTGGAATTCCTGAAGCGATCAATTCCCGTTTTCCCCGATCATGTGACGCACGGCCTGCACCAGTTCTTCAGGGTTTTTGCCTTCGACGGAGAAGACGCGCTTCGGTTCGAGCGGCCGGAATTCCGCCGCCGACGGGTCGTCCGTGCGTCCGGGTTCACGCTGCGCCTTGAGCATTTCGTTCAGTTCCGCGCCGTCTTCCGGCGTCAGGAGGTCGACGTGCGCTCCCCGCGCTTCCTCCGCGGCCTGGATCACCCGATCGGTTTCGCCCGAAGCGACGATCAGCTGCAGTGCGCCGCGCAGCAGCCAGCCCGCGGCGAAGAACGCGGCGAACGCGTACAAGGATCGGATGCACGAAACGGCGAAACCGTTGTTCCCCAGCGAGAAGAAGAAGGTGAGCAACATGCCCGCCAGCCCGAGCACGAGATTCCAGCGAATGGATCCCAGCATCTCAAAGCTCCTTTGTTCCGTACTGAATGCTCCGTATGGTCAAAATGCCGGTTGCGCTGTCCAGTTCGATCGTGCGTCCGTAGTTGGAGCCGGTATCTTCGGCAACCAGCGGAATATCGAGCTCCGCCAGCATCGCCTTGCAGGTCTCGACGTTGCGCGGCCCGATGCGCATCGTATCCTGTCCGGCAAAGGCGAACATCTGGGCGCCGCCGGCCAGCTTGGCGACAAGTCTCCTGAGCGAGGCGCCGGCCGCGATCATCGCTTCCAGCATGTCGGGCAGCGCGGTGTCCGCGTATTTCGCCCGGTTGAACCGCTCTTCGCGCGCGATTTCCGACGAGGGCAGCATGATGTGGGCCATGCCGGCGATTCGGGCGGCGTTGTCGTACAAGGTCAGGCCGACGCAGGAACCGAGTCCCGTCGTCTTGAGCACATCGCCCGAACGCGCGATTTTCCAGTCGGCCATGCCGACCTTGATGATGTCCGTCATGAGCCCGGCACTCCCAGCGCGCGGAAGATCTTCTCGAACGACTCCGGGTCCGGAATCAGGAAGAACTGGCCTTCCACGGCTTCACGATCCTCGAGGAATTTCGTCTCGATGAGCAGAGCGGCGTCGCCCATTTGACCGAACTGCAACAACCCGTAGCTCAGGATGGCTCCCGCCATGTCGATCGCCAGCGACGGAACCGTCGGCACCATCGACAGCTTGGTGAAATCCGCCAGCGATGAAAGGTAGGAACCCGCCAGAATATTGCCGATCTCGTTCAGCGCGGACAGCTCCATGTCCGAATAGACGCCTTCCTCCGTCTCGATGGACAGCAGATTCCGGAGAAGACGCTTCGCCGAATCCTCCCGGATGATGAAGAACATGTTGCCCGGCGCATCGCCCTCGACGCGCAGGAATACGGCGATGACAACCTGCTCGGAGCCTCCGACGCGGTCCGCGATTTCTTCAAACGGCAACAGGCGGACCGTGGGAACGGACATATCGACCGGCTGGTTCAAAATGCGGGACAGCGCGGTCGCCGCATGCCCCGCGCCGATGTTGCCGACTTCCTTGAGAACGTCCAGCTTGAACTCGTCCTTGAACTCGTTCCAGAAACTCACGTGTTCAGACCTCAAACTGCTCGAGTTGGATGATCTCTTCCTTGTTCAGCACTTCAACCAGGTTCAGCATGATGAGCAGGCGATCGTCGTCCAGTCTGGCGACGCCGCGCAGGTACTTCGCCTTGATGCCGCCGACGACCTCCGGCGGGGAATCGATGCGGTCGCTGTCGATGTCGATGACGTCGTTTGCGGCGTCGACGATGAACCCGACCTCGAGATCGTTCACCTGGACGATGATGATCCGCGACGTGTCCGTCGCCTCGGTCTCCGGAAGGCCGAAGCGGCCGCGCAGATCGATCACCGGAATGACAACGCCGCGCAGATTGATGACGCCCTTGACGAACGCCGGCGTCTTCGGCACGCGCGTGATGGGCATCATCCGCTCGATCGTCCGGACCTTGTCCACCTCGATGCCGTACTGCTCTCCCGCCAGCGCGAAAACGATGACTTTCAGTTCTTCACCCATGGGAAGACCTCCTTGATATGGTATCAGGCCGAATCGGCGGATTTTATCTGATCATCGCGTTGGGATCGATGATGAGCGCCACCTGGCCGTCGCCCAGAATCGTCGCCCCGGAGATGACGCTGTATCCGGACAGGTACTTGCCGAGCGGCTTCAATACGATATCGCTCTGTCCGATGAAGTCGTCGACGAGAACGGCGGCCCATTTGTCGCCCTTCCGGATGATGATCGCTTCGCACTCTTCTTCCCGCTTGTCATCGTAATCCGGCGAATCGACCAGTTCCGCCAGCGAGACGACCGGGATGATCGCACCGCGGAACTCGATCATCGCGTTGCCGTGGATGTTGTGAATCTGGCTGCGCTTGATGATCGTCGTCTCCATGATGGAAGACAGCGGGATCGCGTATTTCTCGGAACCGAGCTTGAGCAGCATCGCCGAAATGATCGACAAGGTGAGCGGCAGCTGGATCGAAAAGACCGTCCCTTTGCCGAGCTCCGACCTGACCGTCACCGAACCGCCGAGGGAGTTGATCTTCGACCGGACGACGTCCAGCCCGACGCCGCGGCCCGAAATGTCGGACACCTGCTCGGCGGTGCTGAAGCCCGGCGCGAAAATCAGCATGTAGACTTCCTCGTCGGTCATCGCCTTGCCCTGCTCCTCGGTGATGATGCCGCGCTTCACCGCCGTCGCGAGCACCTTGTCCCGACGGATGCCGCCGCCGTCGTCCTCGATCTCGATGAAGACGTTGTTGCCGCTGTGGAACGCGCGCAGGTGGACGGTGCCCGTCTCCGGCTTGCCGGCTTCAAGCCGCTTGTCGGCCGGTTCGATGCCATGGTCGACCGAGTTGCGGAGCAGATGGACGAGCGGGTCGCCGATCTCGTCGATGACCGTCCTGTCGAGCTCGGTCTCGGCGCCGGTGATGACCAGGTCGACCTTCTTGTTCAGCGATTTCGCCAGGTCCCGGACCATCCGCGGGAACCGGTTGAACACGGTTTCGACCGGAACCATCCGCAGCTTCAGCACGATGTTCTGCAGGTCGGCGCTGATCCGGCTCATATGCTCGACCGTCTCGGTCAGCTCGGCGCTCCGGATCTCGCTGGCCAGTTGCTCGAGCCGCACGCGGTCGATCAGGAGCTCGCTGAACAGGTTCATGAGCACGTCCAGCCGCTCGATGTCGACGCGAATCGTCTTCGCGACGGCTCCGCCCGCCGCCGGCGGACGCTTTTCCCCCTGACCCGCCTGACCCGCCGGGCCCGCGGCCTGCGGCTTGTCCGCTTTCCGTTCCGGTTCGGACGGCTGCGATGGCCGGGACAGCGCGTTGAGCGCTTCGGCGTCCAGTTCGGTCACTTCCACCGCTTCGATCTCCGATATGCCCGCGATCTGCTTCTTCAGATCATCGGCCGTCCATTGCGAGATCAGGAACACGGTGAAAGAGTTGTCGAACTTCTCCTGTTCAATGTCCTGTACCGAAGGCTGGGATTTGACGACTTCGCCGGCCTGTTCCAGCACGTTGAACACCATGTAGGCCCGGGCGGACTTGAGCACGCAGTCCTTGCGGATCGTCACGATCGTCCGATATACGCGGTGGCCGGTGCCGATCGACTGCTGCAGGACGGAGTATTGGTACTGGTCCAGCACGGCCTCTCCCGACGGCTGCGCCTGCGGAGCCGCCGACGCCGCGGCTTCGGCGCCTGCCGTATGCTCGCCGCTCACGATCTTCTTGAGCTGTCCGACCAGTTCCGTGACGTCAAGCTTGCCTGTTCCGCCGCCCACAATGTCCTTCACCATCGACTCGAGCGCATCCAGCCCCTTGAAGAGCGTGTCGAAGATGAAGCTGTCCATGCTCAGCTTGCCGTTGCGCACCAGATCGAGCACGTTCTCCATCTCGTGCGTCAGATGGGCCAGATCTTCGAAACCCATCGTCGCGGACATCCCCTTGAGCGTATGGGCGGAACGGAAGATGTCCTGCACGATCGTCAGGTCGTCCGGCGAATTTTCCAGCCTGAGCAGGTTCTCGTTCAGTGCTTGCAGGTGATCGTTCGATTCATCGATGAACATCGACAGGTACGCGTTCATATCCATGGCATTGCACCTCCTGGTTGAACTCGGATCACAGCGGAAAGAGCGTCGTCGCTAACGCCTGACGGCCTCGGTCAGCCGGGCGGCTATGTCATGCAGCGGCAGTACGGTCGAGGCGCCTCCTTCCTCGATGGCGGAGCGGGGCATGCCGAACACGACGCATGTCTCCTCCGCCTCGGCTATCGTCGTGACGGCGCCGTGATCCGCAAGCTGCCGCATGCCTCTGGCTCCGTCGCTTCCCATGCCCGTCAGGATGACGGCATGACGGGCAAATTCGGTGAAAGGCACAAGCGATTCGAACAACACGTCGACCGACGGGCGGTGACCGTTCCGCTGCGGCGCGTCCGTAAGCCGGATGACGTACCGGCGTCCGCTGGCCGCGAGCTCCATGTGCCGCCCGCCGGGGGCGATATACGCGACGCCCGGCCGGACCGGTTCGCCGTCTTCCGCTTCCTTGACCGTCAAGGCGGAATGGCTGTTCAACCGCTGCGCAAGCGAGCAGGTGAATTTCGGCGGCATGTGCTGCACGATCAGGATGGGTGCGGGCAGATCGCCCGGCAACTCGCTGAGCAGCCGATGCAATGCCCTCGGGCCGCCTGTCGATGCCCCGACCGCGACGATGTGACGGAACGCGCTTGCCGCTTCCGCGGCGGCCGGCTTCGCGGGCGCGGGGGGCGCCGTACGCGATTGTTCCGGCCGCGGCCCGGCGATCTCCGTCCCGGGCGATTCCGCTGCGGGAGAGCGCGGGAGCGGGGCGCTCCGCTTTTCCTCCGGCGGCCGGTCCGGCGGCTTCGGCGCGCGTGCCGCCCGCGGGACGACGTCCTTCGCCTTCGTCCGCGGGACGACGTCCTTCGCCATCGCGGGCGGGACGCCGTCCGCCGCCCGGCGCTTCGGCTTGGGCCGCGGCGAACGCCGGATCGTCACCGCCGCCTTGAGCCGAAGCATCAGCTCATCGGCCGTCTTGCGGATGTCCGCTCCTGGTCCGGACGGCTTGCGGATGAAATCGAACGCGCCAAGCGAAAGCGCCGCGATCGTCTGCCGGGTGTTCTCTTCACTGATGCCGGAGAGCATGATGACGGGCGTGTCCGCTTCGGCCATGATGCGCTTGAGCGCTTCGATCCCGTTCATCTCCGGCATTTCCAGGTCGATCGTGATGGCGTCCGGTTTCAGCTCGCGATGAAGCTCCACCGCCTCCCTGCCGGTCTTCCCCACGGCGATGACGGTGAACGCCGGATCGGATTCGATGATGTCCGAGAACAGCTTCCGCATGAACGCGGAATCGTCAACCACGATGATCCGGTAAGGCTCCATCGAAGCTCACCCCCGTTGGTGCGTAACCTCAGCGCTGTCTGAACATGCGTTCCAGAAATCCCCGGATGCCGCCGGTCTTTTTCTCGGATGGTGTGGATATGAACGCCCTAGCGATTTCTTCGACCGCCCTTGCCGCGCTTCCGCCCGGATACGCGATCGTGAACGGCACCTGGCGCTTGACCGCCTTCGGCACGTTCGCGTCGTCCAGGATGATGCCGAGCAAGGGCAGGTTGAGCGAGAGGAACTGTCTGGCGACCATGCTGATCTTGTCGGCCGTCTGCCGGCCTTCCCGGTTGTCGGCGGCGCGGTTGACGACGAGCTTGAACTCGACGTCCTGGTTCATGGACCGGACCATCTTGATGAGCGCGTAGGCGTCCGTGATCGCCGTCGGCTCCGGCGTCGTCACGACGACCGTCTCCTGCGCCGCCGTGATGAACCGGACGGTCTCCTTCGACAGGCCGGCGCCGGTATCGAACAGGATCAGATCATAATGTCCGTGCAGTTTGTCGATCTGGTCGCCGAAGTAATCCAGTTCCCTGTCCGACAGGTTGAGCAGGTCCCGGAAACCCGAACCGCCTGCGATGAAATGGAGACCGAGCGGCCCTTCCTGGACGATCTCCCAGATCGTCTTCTCCCGTCTGAGCAAGTGGACGAGATTGTAGGGAGCCTGCATGCCCATGAGCACATCGATGTTCGCCATGCCGATGTCCGCGTCGAACACGAGCACGCGCTTTCCGAGCTTCTGCAGCGAAAGCGCGAAGTTCAGGCTGAAGTTCGACTTGCCGACCCCGCCCTTGCCGCTGGTGACCGCGACGATCCGGGTCTGGAGCGGTTCCCGGACCGCTCTCCGGAACTGCATCAGACTGCGCAGCGCTTCCGCCTGGTCAGTCATCGTCGTGCGCCCCCAATAGCTGCGCCGCATAGCGGTCGGGACGGAACGGCTCGATGTCGTCCGGCACGTTCTGGCCCGTCGTCACGTAGGCCGCTTGCAAATGGTGCTGCATGGCCAGATTGAGCACGGGGCCGATCGTGTCCGTTTCGTCCCGCTTCGTATAGATGACCTTCGTCACGCCGTAGGCCAGAAACTTCGACGCGACCACCTCCAGGTCCCGCGTCTTGCCGGTCAGGCTGAGCACGAGGAACGTGTCGCAATCCTCGGACTGCCGGATCAGGCTGTTCACTTCGGAGACATACAGATCGTTCCGGAAATTCCGTCCCGCCGTGTCCATGAAAATGATCTCGCGATCCTCAAGCTGCTTGAACGCGCGCGCCAGTTCGAGCGGCGAGAAGACGACTTCCATCGGCACGTTCAGGATGTTGGCGTAGGTACGGAGCTGGTCGACCGCGGCGATGCGGTATGTATCCGATGTGATGAAACCGACCTTGCGCTTGGCGCGAAGCACCTGTTCGGCCGCCAGCTTCGCGATCGTCGTCGTCTTGCCGACGCCCGTCGGCCCGACGATATGGACGATCCGGGTGCCGTCGCGAATTCCCGCCGGTTCGGCCGGGTTCACCCATTCCGCGATCAATCCGGCCGCGATTTCCCAGATGGCTTCCATTCCCGAATCGGAATGGTAACCTGGATGCGCCTTGATCTTGTCAACGAGCAAATCGATCCATTCGCGCGCGACGTCCTGATCGGCCAGCCGCTGCCGCAGCTTCGCGATGGCGGCCGGTTCCTCTGCCTCCTCGCGGCTTCGCGCGAGCCTGGCCATCATCGCTTTCATCTGGCGAATCTCTTCCATCACCGCGTCGTGTTCGATCAGGCCGCGGGGCGAAGGCCGGGCCGCGGGCTCCGGCGCGGGCCGGGCGACTTCCCGGGGCTGCGGATCGGCCGACGGATCGGCAGACGGATCCTTCACCGCCGTGGCCGGGCCGTTCGGCAGCGGCCGCTGCCCGACGGTCTGCGGCAGTCCGGCGGCCGCGGCGTTCCTGACGGTTCCGGCCGCCGGCGCGGACGGACGGAACTGCGCGGGACGGGAGCTTTGGGAATCCGGAGGATTCGTCTCGACGGCGGCGATCACTTCCACCTTTTTCTTTCGGAACAGGCCGAGAAACCCGCCCACATGGATCTCCTTCGTGTTCAGGATCACCGCGTCCTTGCCCAGCTCGCTGCGGATGATCGGCAGCGCCTGCGGCACATCGTCCACGACGTAACGTTTGACCCTCACAGATTCACCACCCCGACACTCTGGACTTCGACGCTCGGTTCAAGCTCGCTGTACGACAGCACGGGAATGTCCGTCATCGTGCGTTCGATGATCTGCCGCAGATACATGCGAATCGTCGGCGACGCGAGGACGACCGGCTGCTGTCCGGCCTGGAGCTGCCGGCTGACCTGCTCGTTCAGCTTCTGGTAAATCTGCTGCGTCGAGACGGGGTCAAGCGCCAGATAGCTGCCGTGCTCCGTCTGCTGGACGGATTCGGCGATCTTCTTCTCGAGCTGCGGCCCGACCGTGATGACCTTGAGCGTCTCGCCGGGCGGCGCGAACTGGTTCGTGATCTGCCGCGACAGCGCCTGCCGCACGTATTCGGTCAGGATGTCGGGATCCTTCGTGTAGGCGCCGTGGTCGGCCAGCGTCTCGAAGATCGTCACCAGATCGCGGATCGACACCTTCTCCTTGAGCAGCTTGACCAGCACCTTCTGCACGTCGCCGACGGACAGCACCGACGGGATCAGTTCGTCGACGAGCGCCGGGTACTGCTCCTTCAGGTTGTCGATCAGCTGCTTCGTCTCCTGGCGGCCGATCAGTTCGTGCGCGTGGCGCTTGATCACTTCGGTGAGGTGGGTCGCCACGACGGACGGCGGGTCGACGACGGTATAGCCCGCCAGTTCCGCCCGTTCCTTCGTCGCGTGGTCAATCCATAGCGCCGGCAGGCCGAAGGCCGGCTCCTTCGTTTCGATGCCGACGACGGTTTCGTCCTCGATGCCCGGGCTCATCGCGAGATAGTGGTTGAGCAGAAGCTCGCCCCGGGCCACCGTGTTGCCCTTGATCTTGATGATGTATTCGTTCGGCTTGAGCTGGATGTTGTCGCGGATCCGGATGACGGGAACGATGAGTCCGAGCTCCAGCGCGCATTGCCGGCGGATCATGATGATGCGGTCCAGCAGGTCGCCTCCCTGTTGCGTATCCGCGAGCGGGATGAGGCCGTAACCGAACTCGAACTCGATCGGATCGACCTGAAGGAGGCTGATGACGCTCTCGGGACTGCGCACCTCCTCGATCTGCTGCTCCTCGACCATCATCTCTTCCTCCTGCTTCTGCCGCTCCATGTTCTTGCTCATCCGGTAGCCGGCGAACACCAGTACGGCGGCGAAGGGCAGCGTCGTGATCCAGCCGATCGGCGTGAACAGGCCGAGCATCGCCACGGTTCCGGCGACGATGTAGAGCAGGCGCGGATGCTTGAGCATCTGGCTCGTCAGGTCGAACGCGAGGTTGCCTTCCGAAGCCGCGCGCGTCACGATCAGACCGGCGGAAGTCGAGATCAGGAGCGCCGGAATCTGGCTGACGAGTCCGTCGCCGATCGTCAGGACGGAATAGGTCTCCAGCGCTTCGCCGAACGACATGCCGTGCACGACCATCCCGACGATGAACCCGCCGATCAGGTTGATGAACAGAATGATGATGGCGGCGATGGCGTCGCCTTTGACGAATTTGCTCGCGCCGTCCATGGCGCCGTAGAAATCGGCTTCCTTCTCGATCTTCTCGCGCCGTTCGCGCGCCTGCTGCTCGTTGATGAGCCCGGAGTTCAGGTCGGCGTCGATGCTCATCTGCTTGCCGGGCATCGCGTCGAGGGTGAATCGCGCCGCGACCTCCGCGACCCGCTCCGAGCCCTTCGTGATGACGATGAACTGGACGACGACGAGAATCAGGAACACGATGAAGCCGATCGCGATTTCATTGCCGGCGACGAACCGGCCGAACGTCTCGATGACGTGCCCTCCTTCGCCCTTGGACAGGATGTTCCGGGTCGCCGAAATGTTGAGCGCGAGCCGGAACAGCGTCGTGATCAGCAGGAGCGAAGGGAAAATGCTGAAGTTGAGCGCGTCGTTCGTATTCATCGCGATCAGCAGGATCATGAGCGCCAGCGAAATGTTGACGACGAGCAGGAAATCGAGAAGCCCGAGCGGGACGGGAATGACCATCATGAGCACGATGCCGATGATGCCGATCAGGATGACCAGATCTTTTGGTTTCATGCGGCTTCCCACCTCCCCGGTCAGGATGTTTTGATACGGCCTTTGAGTCTATATATGTATGCCAGAATTTCCGCCACGGCCTGGAACAGGTCGACCGGAATCGTCCGGCCGATCTCCACCCGTTCGTAAAGCGCCCTGGCGAGCGGCTTGTTCTCCATGATCGGAACGTCCGACTCCTTCGCGATCTCGCGGATGCGAAGGGCCAGATAATCAACGCCTTTGGCCACGACGACCGGCGCGTCCATCTCCGCCGCGTCGTAGCGCAGCGCGACCGCGTAGTGCGTCGGGTTCGTGATGACCACGTCCGCCTTCGGCACTTCCTGCATCATCCGCTGGATCGCCATGCGGCGCTGTTTCTCGCGGATTCTGCTCTTGATGAGCGGGTCGCCTTCCACCTTTTTGTGTTCGTCCTTGATGTCCTGCTTGGACATGCGGAGACTTTTCTCGTGCATGTATTTGCGGTACAGGAAATCCAGGAAAGCGAGCACGATCAGCAAAACGGCGATCTTGATGCCGAGCGACAGCGTCAGCGATGCGGCAAACGACAGCGTTTGCTCGGGCGTTGCGTGGTCCAGCAGCACGATCGACCCGAGTTCACCCCGGATGGTCGTGTAGACCATGAGGCCCACGATCAGCAGCTTCAGGATGCTCTTGGCGAATTCGACCAGCGAACGGCTCGAGAACAGCTGCTTGGCGCCCTGGATCGGGTTGATTTTGTTCAGCGACGGCTTGATCGGCTCGAAAGTGAACAGCCAGCCGAACTGGAACACGTTGGCGGCGATTCCGATGACCAGCGCGATGGCGAAGACCGGCAGCAAGAGCAGCGCAATCTCGGTCATCCACTTCGTTGCGAGCCAGCCCAGCGAATCGGCCGTCAGCTCCATGGTCAGGCCGCTCTCGAAGGTGTCGCCGAAAATGCGGTACAGCCGATCCTTGTAATAGCCGCCCATCATCAGGAAGCTGAGGAAGACGAACAGCAGGATGAACGCCGAGGGAATTTCCTGGCTTGACGCGACCTGGCCCTTTTTCCGCGCGTCCTGCCTTCTGCGGGGCGTCGCCGGCTCCGTCTTCTCCTGGTTGAACAGCTGCAGGTCAAGGATGAGCCGATACCGTTGCATGTCTCTCCACCTTCCCCGGATTCAGCCCGTGATCGCGGCCATCAGCAGCCGGAGATGATCGAACAGGACGGACATCAGGTACGAGCAGAATGCCGCGAATCCCGCAAGGCTCGCCATCAGCATGAGCAGACCGACCATAATTTTGATCGGCAGACCGATGACGAACACGTTGAATTGCGGCGCCGTCTTGGCGAGAAAGCCGATTCCTGTGTCGGTCAGAAACATCGCGACCATGAGCGGGGCGGTCAGCTGGAATCCGAGAACGAACGTCGTCGCCAGCGAACGGACGAGCTGCTCCGTCAATCCCCCGGACGCGATCGCCGCGAACAGCTCTCCGAACGGCGGCAGCCAATCATAGCTGTCCATCAGCGCGGCCAGCATGTAATGATGGCCGTTCATCGCGAGGAATACGGCAAGCAGCAGATAATACTTGAAGTTGCCCGTCAGCGGAGCCGAAACCCCGGTCATCGGGTCGATGATGTTCGCCATGCCGAATCCCATCTGCATGTCGACGAAAGCGCCGGAAATCTGGGCCACCGTGAAGAAAAGGTAGAACAGGTAGCCGAGCAGCAGACCGGCCAGGACTTCATGGATGACGTACAGCAGATAGGTCGCGTCCGTCGGAGCCTGGAACCGGAATCCGCTCGCCAGGAACACGATCAGCGAGACGAAAAAACCGAGCCCGATCTTGAACTGCGCCGGCGCCTCGCGTATCGCGAATATCGGCGATACGACGAAAAACGCGGTGATTCGACAAAACACAAGCAAAAAAACAGAAAAGCCTTGCAGGAAGACGTCCATGATCTTCAGGTCCTAACCGATATACCGGTAAAGGTTGTTGAGCAGGTTGTAGGCGAAGTCGACGACCGTGTTCAGGATCCATGGTCCGAAAAGGAGAACCGCCGCCAGCACCGCGACGATCTTCGGGATGAAGGCCATCGTCTGTTCCTGGATATGCGTCGTGGCCTGGAAAATGCTGACGATCAGACCGACGGCGAGCGCGATGATAAGCAGCGGCGCGGCCGCCTTGAGCACTGTATAGATGGCCTGGCCCGCCAGGCCGATGATGAAGTCCTCGCTCACGGTTATCGTCCTTTCCCACCTGCTGCGTTACGGGTTGAAGCTGAGCAGCGCCGATTTGACGACGAGATACCATCCGTCCACCAGGACGAACAGCAGGATCTTGAACGGCAGCGATATCATCATGGGCGGCAGCATCATCATCCCCATCGCCATGAGCGTGCTTGCGACGATCATGTCGATGATCAGGAACGGGATGAAGATCATGAATCCCATCTGGAACGCCGTCTTGAGCTCGCTGATCGCGAACGCGGGCACCAGCACGGTGATCGGAATATCCTCGACGGACGCCGGCCGTTCCATTTGCGCGTAGCGCATGAACAGCAGCAGGTCCTTCTCCCGCGTATGCTTGGCCATGAACTCCTTCATCGGTATGGCCGCCGCTTCGAGCGCTTCGGTCTGGGTCATCTCGCCGCGGAGATACGGCTGCAGCGCGGTCTGGTTCACTTCGGACAGCGTCGGCGACATGATGAACAGCGTCAGGAACAGCGCGAGCCCGAGAATCACCTGGTTCGGCGGGCTCGTCTGCGTGCCGAGCGACATGCGGACGAAGCCGAGGACGACCACGATCCGGGTGAAGCTCGTCATGAGCACCAGGATCGCCGGCGCGACGCTCAATACCGTAATGATCAGCAGAAGCGACAAAGCGGATGTGTTCGGTTCTTCCGAATCTCCGCCGATCGAAATGTCAATATTGGGCAACACGGCGGCAGACGCCTGCTGTTCGCCGAACAGGAATAGCGATGCCGCTATCAGCGCAATGGCCAGCCACAATTTGCTTCTCATTCGTCCCTCAACCGATCTTTCGCGTTCGGGTCGTTCATGAGCGACTCGAACTGTTGTTTTCTGCCCGCCTGCCGTTCCAGATTGCTCCGCAGCATGGCCTCGAACTCGGAGACATTCCAGCTCTCCGTCTCCGAATCTTTGCGGCCGCCGCGCAACCGGTTCAGCCACTCGCCGAGCAGCGGAACTTTGATCGGCTGCGGCGCCGGATTTTCCAGGACGGCGATCAGCCGGCCGGCCTCCTCCGCGTCGTCGATCCGGTCGATGAGCGTCACGTTCTCGCCTACGCCGACAAGATAGACCCTGCCTCCGACTTCGATGACCTGAAGCGACTTGTTCTGTCCCAGCGCGATTCCGCCCAGTGAACGGAGCGACCGGTTCTGGCCCCAGGCGCGGGTCCGGGAGGACAGGAAGCGGAGCGTGAACACGATCAGAATGATGACGATGACGAGCGCGACGATGACCCCTATCGCGTTACCGATCGCGTCCATCCCGTCGGGAATGTCCGGCGGCGCGTTATCCCCGCCCGAAAGACCGTCATCCAGGCTTGTTCCCAACGCCGCCGCAGGATGCGAGATTGCCGCCGCTGCCGGCGACAAGGCGGCGAAAAACGGGCGGATACGCATCGCTTCACCCGAGCGTCTTCTTGATCGCTTCGATGACGCGGTCCGCCTGGAACGGCTTGACGATGAAATCCTTCGCCCCCGCTTGAATGGCGTCGATGACCATCGCTTGCTGGCCCATGGCCGAACACATGATCACTTTCGCGCTGCTGTCGATCTTCTTGATCTCCTTCAGCGCCGCGATGCCGTCCATTTCCGGCATCGTGATGTCCATCGTGACCAGATCCGGCTTCAGTTCCTTGAAACGTTCAACCGCCTGCGCACCGTCCTGCGCCTCGCCGACGACTTCGTAGCCGTTCTTCGTCAGAATGTCGCGGATCATCATTCTCATGAAAGCTGCGTCGTCAACAATCAGAATGCGGTGTGCCATCGTACTTTTCCTCCCGGGGTGATTATTGTAGTTTTTGGATCCGGTCCCATTGGCTGACGATTTCGGTTACGCGTACGCCGAAATTCTCGTCAATGACGACGACTTCGCCCTTCGCGATCAGCTTGTTGTTGACGAGAATGTCCACCGGTTCGCCCGCCAGCTTGTCGAGCTCGATGACCGATCCTTGGGACAGTTCGAGAATCTCTTTGATCTGCTTCGACGTCCTTCCCAATTCTACCGTTACTCTGAGAGGAATGTCGAGAAGCAAATTCAAGTTCGTGTCGTCAGCCTGCACGTACGGCGGGGTCCCGAAACTCGGGAATTGCACCGGCTGAACGTTCACGCCGCGGGTCGGCACGGAACCGTAGGTCTGGGGTCCCGGCGGCGGCGCCACCGGCGGCTGCATGTACGGCTGTTGCTGCGGCGGCATATACGGCTGCTGTTGCGGTTGCGCGTACGGTTGCTCGAAGCTCTGATACGCAGCCGGCTGCGGTTCCGGTTGAGGCGGTTCCGCGGCGGCCGGACGCGGCTGTTCGGGAGCTGCGGGCTGCGACTGCGCCGAATCTCCGCCGAGCAGCGACCGGACAAGCTCCTTGACGAACGGGATCGGCAACAGCTGCATGATCGTCGAGTCGATCAGATCGCCGATCGTCAGACGGAACGAGATCTTGACGAACACGTCGACGGGCGGCAGGCTGCTGACCCCGGATCCTGTCATCACATCCAGGATGTTGACGGATGGCGGCGAAATGTTGACCAGGCGATTGAAGATGGTCGACATGGAGGTCGCGGACGAACCCATCATCTGGTTCATCGCTTCCTGCACGGCGCTGACGTGGATCTCGTTCAGCTCCTCGTCGTCGCCGACTTCTCCGTTTCCGCCCAGCATCAGATCGGCGATGATCCGCGCGTCCCTCGTCTTGATGACCAGCGAGTTGATGCCCTGGAACCCTTCGACATACTGGACGTGCACGGCGACATGCGGCTTCGGGAATTCGGATTCCAGATCGTCGCGGCGGATGAGCGACACCTGCGGCGTCGTGATGTCCACTTTCTTGCCGAGCAGCGTGGAGAGCGCCGTGGCCGCGCTGCCGAACGTGATGTTTCCGATCTCCCCGATCGCATCCACTTCAATCGGATCAAGCGCTTCTACCTGCGGTTCCGGCGGAATCGGATCCGGTTCACCCGCTTGCCGCAGCAAGGCGTCGATCTCTTCCTGCGACAAGTAATCTTTACTCGTCATTTTCCTCCGCTCCTTCCACGATCTGGTCGATTTGAACGGCCATGCGGTCCCGGATCGTGCCGGGCGTGCCGATGAATTTCAGTTTCTCGCCGACCCTGATGTGCAGCCCGTCATCGGTGCGCGTGTTCAGCGTGATGACATCGCCCGGCTGCAGGCTCAGGAACTCGCGGATCGTGATGGTCGAAGCGCCGAGCTCGGCGATAATCGGCAATTTGGCCTTGCTGACCCGGCTGTTCAGGATGTCGATCTCTTCGGGCGCTCGGGTTTTCTTCTGCGCGACGAACCAATGGTGCACCGAAAGTCGATGCATGATCGGCTCGATGACGACGTGCGGTATGCACAGGTTGATCATCCCCGTCGTATCGCCGATCTTCGTGCTCAGCGAGATGAGCGCGATCGTTTCGTTCGGCGACACGATCTGCATGAACTGCGGATTCGTCTCCAGTCCTTCGAGTCGCGGATTAATGTCCAGCACCGTCTTCCACGCTTCCGCCAGGCTGTCGAGAGCCCGGTTGAAGATGCGCTCCATGATGCTGTTCTCGATGTCGGTCAGCGCATTAATCTTGGTCGGCGCGTTGCCCTGTCCGCCCAGCATGCGGTCGAGCATGGCGTACGCGACGTTCGGGTGCACTTCGAGCACCATCCGGCCTTCAAGCGGGTCGGCTTCGAAGATGTTCAGGATCGTCATTTTCGGGATGGACCGAATGAATTCGTCGTACGGCAGCTGTTCGACTTGCACGACGTTGATCTGGACGAACGTTCTGAGCTGCGCGGAGAAGTAGGTGGTCAAGTAACGCGCGAAGTTCTCGTGAATGCGCGTCAGGCTGCGCAGATGGTCCTTCGAAAAGCGGACGGCGCGCTTGAAATCGTAAGTGCGAATCCGTTTCTGCGTCTCTTCCTTCTTCAGTTCTTCCGCGTCCATCTCGCCGGAAGACAACGCCGCAAGCAGCGCGTCTATCTCGTTCTGCGAAAGCACATCCACCACAATTCTCACCCCCTGGAAGCGGTGCGGCCGGACGCCGCGATCAGATTCGCGTAATGATGAAGTTCGTGATCTCGACCTTCGTCAGTCTGCCGTGCGTCAGCTCGGGGTTGATCAGGTTGAACAGCTTGGCGTTCAGTTCATCCTTGCCCTTCGATCCGCGCAGTTCTTCCTCCGTCATGTCGGAGAGCGTGCGGATGATGATCGGCTTGATCGAGATGTCCTTGATCTTCTCGAACTCTTCCTTCGCTTTCTTGCTGTCGAGCCGGAAGGCAAAACTCATGACGACGATGTAATCGGTATCGAGCAGATTCGTGCGGATGTCCTGGATCTCGGCGGTCATGGCGACCCGTTCATCGGCCGTCAGCTTTTCCGGTTCCACCTGTTCGACGATTCTGTCGATTTCGCTCTCCGGATCGTTGTCGTTGAACACCCGGTCATATATGAAGAAGGCCGCAACGACAATCAGCGTAATGGCGAGCAGAATGGTGATCAACCACGGCAACATTCTCTTCATGTCTTATGGACCCTCCAATTGTTCGCTCCGAATGACGGACGCCACCAGACCGATTCCGCGCAAGTACTCCTGCGTCCTCGCGATCAGCTCGGCCGCGGGTTCCGAAGCCATCACTTTCTTTCCGGTCAGCAATGTGATAACCGTATCCGGAACTTCTTCGATCGTCTCGATCAGAAGCGCGTTGATGACAACCTTCGTCCCGTTCAGGCGCGTCACCTCGATCATGAGTTTCCCCCTTCGCCGCCGCCGCGCGGGGAGGCGGCCTGACCGCCCCCCGCCCGGCCTTATGAACCAGCTATCAGCGTTTCAGGTTGACGACTTCCTGCAGGATTTCGTCCGAGGTCGTGATGATGCGGGAATTCGCCTGGAATCCGCGCTGGGCGACGATCATTTCAGTGAACTCCAGGGTCAGGTCGACGTTCGACATTTCAAGCTGACCGGAGATGATGACGCCCGTGCCGGCTTCCGGATCGCCCGGCGCCGTTAATTCGATCTCGCCGTCCAGGTTGGCGTTCGGCGTCACGCGATACAGATTGCCGCCGATTTTCTCCAGCCCGGCGGGGTTGGCGACGCGCACGACCGCGATCTGGATCCCCGTGTCTTCCATCGTGCCGTCGGCGTTGACGGCGATGATCGAGCCGTCCTGGCCGATCGTGAAGGCGGTGACGTCCTCGCCGATCGTGACCGGCTCGCCGCCGGTGCTCAGCACGAAGTAGCCGTCGCTGGTGACGAGCTGACCCGCCGCGTCCAGCATGAAGTTGCCGGCCCTGGTCAGATACGGCACTTCCTGGTCGGCGTTGGCCGCGATCGCGAAGAAGCCGTCGCCGTCAATGCGCAGGTCCGTCGCGACGTTCGTCGTCATCGCGCTGCCCGGCGTATGGATGGTGTCGATCGCGGCGACCGCGACGCCGAGGCCGACCTGCTTCGCGTTGACGCCGCCGGTCTCGCCTTCTTCCGGAGCCGTGAAGTTCGCGACCGTCTGGCTCAGGATATCCTTGAACATGACGCGCCCGGACTTGAAGCCGATCGTGTTGACGTTGGCGATGTTGTTGCCGATGACGTCAAGCTTCGTCTGGAAACCGCGCATGCCGGACACGCCGGAATACATCGATCTCAACATGGGATTCGTTCAACCTCCCGTGTCAAACTGTTGTGGAGCAGCCGCTTCCATCGATCCGCGGCTGCAGGGCCTCCGTTCAGGTCCAGCCCCTCAGGAAATGACAACCGCGCTGTCAATCTGGGTGAATACATTGCCTTCCGCGGAACCGCCGTCGATCGCCGTCACGACCGTCTTCGACGGCACGTTGACGATCATCGCGATATCGCGGTACAGAATGAGGGAATCCTTCGCGCCCTTCGCTTCTGCCGCTTCGACCGCCGAAACGATCTTGCTGAGCTGCTCGGGCTTCAGGGTGATGCCCCGCTGCTGCATCCGCATCTCCGCATGCCGGCTGAACCTCAGCTCGCCCGCCTTGAGCAGCGTCTGGAACGATACCCCGTCATCCGTCCCGGTCTGCTTCCGGGGCTGCGCCGGCGTCCCGATGCCGAGCGGCTGTCTCGCCGGATACAGATGTCCGATCCGGATTCCGTCAGCCATCGGCCTCGCCTCCCGCGGCAGGCAGCGACATCGAGGTGATCATGTCCAGCGTAAGCTCCTTGTCGCCGACCTTGGCCAGCGGCTCGCCATCGCGGACGACGATCGAATCGACGACGCCCCGCTTCGTCACCGGCTGTCCCGTCACCTGGTCCATCTCGACCCATTCCACGACCTTGCCGATCAGGCTGGACGCGATGCCGAGATTGTGCCTCAGCGCCGACATTTCGCTCGCCAGGTTCATCAGTTGCTCAACCGACGTAAACTGCGCCATCTGGGCGATGTACTCGGTGTTCGAAAGCGGTTCGAGCGGATTCTGGTTGCGGAGCTGGGTGACGAGCAGCGTCAGGAACGCATCCTTGCCCAGCACGTTCTTGTCCTTGTCGGTTGCCGCCGCCCTGACGTTCGAGACGTGATAGGACGGCCAGACAACGCCTGCCATTCGTTCTCACCTCCGCCTGAGACTTTCCGGAACGATCCGTCAAGCCTTCACATTAATGGCGCGTCCGTAACCGAGCTCCCGGGCCGCGGTCTGTTCGAGCAATTCCGTCTCGAAGACGGTCAGCGGCTCCTCGCCGCGCTTGCTTCTGCCGCCTTCATGCCGTTCGTGCCCGCCGCGCTGCCGCTGCTCCTGGAACAGCTGGCTCTGCGCCGCCGCGTTGCCCTGGGTCACCTCCAGCCGTTCGACCTGGATGCCCTGGCTCTGGAGGACGCCCCGGAGCACGGCGAACTGATTCTCGATCAGTTCCTTCGCCATCGCGCTCTCCGTCATGAACTGTGCCGTCAGCTGGCCGTTCTGCAGGGTGATGCGGACGGCCACTTCGCCCAGATGCTCCGGCACGAGCAGGATGCGGGCTTCCGACACGCCGTTCGATACGCTCAGCTTCATCTGTCTGACCGCCATGCCCGAAATGACTTCGTGGAATCGTTCCACCGGCACGGTCTGAACGGGCTGGCGCGCCGGCGCTTCCGTCCGGGCGGCTTCAGCCGGCGCATTGGCGGCCTGCGGCTGCACGGTCTGCGCGACCGGCGTCAGCTCGCCTTCGGCTGCGGCCGTCCGGGTCGCCTCGCCGGCAACCCCCGTCTGCGCTTGCGCATTCAGGTCGGGTGCGGAAGTGCCCGCGCCTGCCGCCGTCTGTCCGGCGGTCTGCGCCGCGTCGGAATTTGCGCCGGCCTGCCGCTGCGCTTCCGTCACGATCGCCGCGACCGAAGCCTGCATCGGCTTGCGAGCGAGCAGCGCCTCCGCGGAAGTCCGGGTTTCCGTTCCCGCCGCGCGGATTTCCGTTTGCGGTTCATTTCCCGCGTCGGCGTCCTGACGCGCCGTCTCGTCCGCATTTGCGAGCGCGCGCTGCATCCGGCCGACCAGAGCCTCGAAGATTGCGTTCTCGCTCCGGTTGAGAGGCCGGAACGCGCCTTCCGCGAGGAACGAACGGACAAAGGCGATCGTCTCGAAGATGCCGTTCCGGAAAGCCGAACCATTCGCGGTATCCGCGTCGACGTCCGCCGCGTCCGCCGCGTCCGCCGCGAGATCCGCCTGTGATCCCGCCGCATTCAGCCCCGCGGTCGCTCCGTCTTCGGGCATCGGAATCGAGATGCCGAACATCGCGTTCATGAGCGCCAGCAGATCTTCCAGCGCGGCCTTGATTTCCGCCTGTTGCGAATCGGCGAGCGGTTCGCCGCTTTCCAGCTGCCGGAGAAGCCCGTCGAGCTGTTCAAGCAGCGACAATCCGGCCATGCCGCCGATCTGCCCGGCCCATTCGCCGCCGGCCGGATTCCAGGCGAGCCGGAGGTCGGTCTGCGGCTGGACGCTCTGCCGTCCGGAACCTGCGCCCGCGTCCGAGACCCGCGCCACCAGCAGGCGGCCGAATTGCCCGTTCTGCGCGCCCGCGGCGGTTTCCTGGCCCGCTGCCGACGGCTGCTGCGCCGCCGTGTTCGCCACCGGCGCGGCCAAAGCAAGTGCCATCTCCATCGACATGTGTTGTCACCTCCTTTCAGGCGCGTATACGCGGCCGGCCGCCGACCGACCGCCGATCAGCGGTTGACCAGCTTGTTGACCAGCTGCGCGGTGTATTTCGAATTCTGCTTGTTCATCGCTTCGATGACGTCCGCCCGCGAAGCCGGCGGGAGCGCGCTCAGCAGATCCAGCACCTTCGCCGGATTCAGATCGGCCATCTGGAGCAGGATCTGCGCCGCGCTGTCGGGGTTCATCGAACCGAACGTCGCGATGATCTGATCCTCGTTCAATGCGGCCGCGCTTTCGCCCCGCGCTTCATATTCATTGATTCTCGCCTGCAGCGCGGCAATCTGCCGGTCCTTCGCCGTAATCGTATCCTTGAGCCGGACCGTCGCTTCCGCGGCGACGCTCGGCGTCATTTTCTCCATCACGGTGACGCGGATCTCCGGACGCATCGCGTCCATGATCAGCACCATTTCATCCATCGTCATGTTCTCGAGGATCGGGGCCGCCTTGCTCGGCGAGATCTGCCCGAACATCGAGGCCAGCTCGCTGATGCGCGCCTGGTATTCTTCGTCGGACAGCTGCCGTTCCGCGCTCGCCTGCGTCAATTCCTCGATCCGGGCCTCCAGCTGCGCCACCGTCTGCTCCAGTTCGGCCCGGACGCCCGCAAGTTCGGCCAGTTCGGCATCCTTCGCCGCGAGCAGCGACTCCAGTTCCGTGATCTTCTCGCTGTGATTCTTCTCGTAAATGGCGTTCTCGCTCAGCGTCCCCTTATCGGCGGGCGGATCGGGCACAATGCGCTCGAGCAGCGGCACCCGGTTCGCCGCCTCCAACATCCGGCTGCGCACGTCGGGACTGAACAGCGTGAGCAGCACTCCCACAAGCACCAGCGTGAACAGGATCGGCGTCAGGAAGAACATGAATCGTTCCAGTCCGCTGTATGTTTTCTCCGCTTCCAATTCAGCCAAGCCCGTCCCCTCCTTCCTGCCGGCCGACCGTCAGTTCGCCGTGAATACGAATCGCACGGAGGCGATTTCGTCCAGTTCGTTCTGCTCCGCCCGCTGCTGCGCGAGCCTGAAGTCGTGGAACGACCGCTCCTTCGCCTTGAGCCATACCTTCTCGTCGATCATCCGATCGGCGAGGGCCTCGCGGCGGCGTTCCTTCTCGGCGAAGGCGTGCCGCACGTTCTCCTGCTGTTTCCGGATGGCCGCATTCAGGTATTCGACGTACGACTGCATCATCTGCAGTTCGGCGAGGCTGGCGCCGGCTTCCGCTTCGTTCAGCATCCTGACGTGCCACGCCGCCAGTTCCTCCTGCAGCCGCGCGAGCGTCCGTTCCTCCTGTTCGAGCCGGCCGATGGCCGCCGCGAGCAGCCATTCCGCCTGCGTCTTCTCGCTGGATTTCAGATCGACGATCTTCTGGTACGGATACCGGTATTTCGCCATCGATAGGCTCAACCTCCAAGGAACTCGCTGATCAGCCGCTCCTGCGACTCTTCGAAGCTGACTTTTTCATCCGTCCGCTGCGTCGCATAGTTGCGGATGCGGTCGTAATAGTCGATCGCGCGGTCGATTTCCGCGTTTGATCCCCGCTGATACGCCCCGATATTGATCAGGTCCTCCGAATCTCTGTAAATGGAGAGCAGACGCTTGAATTCATTGGCCGCCTCCAGTTGTCTTTCCGGCACGATGTCGTTCATGACGCGGCTGACGGAAGCCAGGACGTCGATCGCCGGATAATGTCCCTTGTTCGCGAGGCTGCGGCTGAGCACGATGTGGCCGTCGAGAATGCCGCGTACGGCGTCGGCGATCGGTTCGTTCATGTCGTCCCCGTCCACCAGAACGGTGTAGAACGCCGTGATCGATCCGGTCTTGCCCGTGCCCGACCGCTCGAGCAGCTTCGGCAGCATCGCGAACACCGAGGGCGTGTACCCGCGCGTCGCCGGCGGCTCGCCGATCGCGAGCCCGACTTCGCGCTGGGCCATCGCGAACCGCGTTACCGAATCCATCATGAGCATGACATCGAGGCCGCGGTCGCGGAAATACTCCGCGATCGTCGTGGCGATCAGCGCGCCCTTGATCCGGATCAGCGCCGGCTGGTCGCTCGTCGCGACAACGACGACGGAGCGGGCGAGCCCCTCCGGACCGAGGTCGCGCTCGATGAATTCCAGCACCTCGCGTCCCCGTTCGCCGATGAGCGCGATGACGTTCACGTCGGCGGACGTGTTCCGGGCGACCATGCCGAGCAGCGTGCTCTTGCCGACGCCCGAACCGGCGAATATGCCGATCCGCTGGCCGCGCCCCACGGTTAGCAGTCCGTCGATCGCGCGCACGCCGATGCCGAGCGGCTCGGTTACCCGCGGGCGGAAAAGCGGATTCGGCGGAACGTTGTGCGTCGAGTAGTGCGGCATGCGCGACGGTATGTGCGATCCGTCGAGCGGCTGCCCGAGTCCGTCGAGCACCTTGCCGAGCAGTTCGCTGCCGACCTGGACGGTGAGCGGCTTGCCGGTACTGACGACATCGCAACCCGGGGCGATGGCGTGCAGCTCGCCGAGCGGCATCAGCAGCACCTTGTTGTCGCGGAATCCGACGACCTCCGCCTTGATCGGCTTGCCCGACTTGGCGGGGTAAATGTGGCAGACATCGCCGACGCTCGCGTCCGGCCCTTCGGATTCGACGGTCAGCCCGATGACCTGCGTCACCTTGCCGTTCAACCGCACCGGATCGACCGATCGCAGCACATCGAGATAGGGCGCGATGTCAAGCTTGTGCGCCGTCATCCGCCATCCTCCGCTCTCCGGCTTCCGCCGCGGCCTGCAGCAGCGCCCGCTTGATCTCTTCGAGCTGGGTGTCGACGCGCGCGTCGATGCTGCCGAAGGAGGTGCGGATCACGCATCCGCGATCCGTCACGGTCGGATCCGGCACGATCTGGAGCTCGGCCTGGGAATCGACGGCCATTTCGAGCTCGTCGCGCGCCGCCAGCACAAACGCGAGCTGGTCGGGCGCCACGCAGAGCGTGACGACGCCCTGTTCCCTGCGCCGCGCAAGCGTCTTGCGGATCAGCTCGATCACCCATTCCGGCGAGCGTTCCAGCTCATGGTCGACGATCTTGCCCGCAATCGCGACGCTGAGCTCGATCAGGAACGGTTCCGCCTCCTGGATGATTTGCTCCTTCATCCGGTAGGCGTTCTCGAGCAGCGCCTTCGCTTCGGACAGCCTGTCCGTCCATTCCCGGCGGACCGCCTCTTCGGCTTCGGCCCGACCCTCCGCGTAGCCTTGCTCGTAACCGGCCTGCCGGGCGGATTCCGTGATCTCGAGGTCGGCCGCGCGACGTTCCTGCCACCAGCGCTCGATCGTCTCTTCGGCTTCGCGTTTCATCCGCTCGGCCTGCTCCGCGGCCTGGCGGACGCGCTCTTCGGCTTCGGCCTCGGCGTCGCGCAGAATCTGCTCCCTGAGCATCGCCGTCCGGGCGTCCGGACCGCTTTCGCCTTCGCCGTCCTGCTTCGCCGCGGGAGGCTGGAACTTCCGGATGAGCTCCAGGCGCCGGAGATCGTCCAGCGAGACGACGTGGGAGGATTTGATCAGGTTAGACAATGATGTCGTCACCTCCGCCGCGCGCGATGATGATCTCGCCGGCTTCCTCGAGCCTGCGGATCGTCGCTACGATGCGCGTTTGCGCCTCTTCGACGTCACGCAGCCGCACGGGGCCCATGTATTCCATTTCTTCCTTGAAGGTTTCGGCCATCCGCTTCGACATGTTGCGGAAGATGACCTCGCGCACTTCCTCGCTCGCCACCTTGAGCGCGAGCTGCAGGTCCGCGTTCTCGATGTCGCGGATGATGCGCTGGATCGAGCGGTTGTCGAGGTTGACGATGTCCTCGAAGACGAACATCCGCTTCTTGATCTCTTCCGCAAGCTCCGGATCCTGGATCTCGAGCGAGTCGAGAATCGTGCGCTCCGTGCCGCGGTCGACGCCGTTCAGGATCTGGACGATCGCTTCGATGCCGCCCGCCATCGTATAGTCCTGCGTGACGGTCGACGAGAGCTTCTGTTCGAGAATCCGTTCGATCTGCGTGATCACTTCCGGCGACGTGCTGTCCATCAGCGCGATCCGCCGGGCGACGTCCGCCTGCTTGTCCTGGGGCAGCGAAGACAGGATCGCCGCCGCCTGGTCCGGCTGCAGGTAGGAGAGCACGAGCGCGATCGTCTGGGAGTTCTCGTTCTGGATGAAGTTGAGAATTTGCGCCGGATCGGCTTTCCGCGCGAAGTCGAACGGCCGGACCTGGAGCGTCGCGGTCAGCCGGTTGATCACTTCCATCGCCTTGTGTTCGCCGAGCGCCTTCTCCAGAATCGTCTTCGCGTATTGGATGCCGCCTTGGGATATGTACTCCTGGGCCATGCAGATCTGGTGAAATTCGCTCAGGATCGATTGTTTCTCCGCGCTGTCAACCTTGCGGACATTTGCGATTTCGAGCGTCAGTTGCTCGATCTCCTCGTCACGCAAATGCTTGAAGATGTGCGCCGAAACTTCCGGACCGAGCGTGATCAGCAGAATGGCCGCTTTCTGTCTGCCCGTCAATGCTTGCGGTGTCGCTGCCCTTGCCATCGTTCCACCCCTATTCATCCACTAGCCAGGTACGGAGCAGGTTGACAAAGTCGTCCGGCTTGCGTTTTGCAAAATGTTCCAGCTGTCTGCGCATTTGCGTCTCGGTTGTGACCTGATCGAGATCGATCGTCGGCAATTCCACCTTCTGTTGCTCGGCTTCGAGCGCGGCGGCCTCTTCTTCCGCCCTGATCCGCTCCAGCTTCCGCTTGCGCAGGATATAGAACAGCACGGCGGCCAGGACGACAAGCAGCGCGCCGGCGATCGCGAGCACCGTCCACAGCGGCACTCCGCCGGATGCCTGGGCGGCGTCCTGGACGAACGGCTGCGTGATGAGGGACACTTTGCCGGCGACGACCTCGTCCGTAAGTTCGAGTCCGGACTGCGCCAGCTGCGTCCGCACGAGCCGCGTCAGATAATCCACGACGAAGGCGCGGTTCTCTTCGCTGAGCACGCCTTCCTGGATTCCGATGCCGATCGACAGATCCTTGACGACGAACGGCGACGACACGATCTGGTTCTGGATCCGGCTGACCTCGTAATTCGAAATGCGGTAATTCTCTTCCGAACTGCTCGTGCTCGATCCGTCGACGGCATCGTAGCCGGGAATGTCGGTCTCGCCGGTGCCGGCTACGCCGCCCGGTCCCGTCGTTCCCGTCGACGTGCTGGAGCGAATCTCCTCGCTGATGACGACGCCGGTCGAACTGCCCGGCTGCGGCTGTACAAGGTTCTCCACCGATGTCTTCTGGTCGAAGTTCAGCGTGCTGTTCACGCTGATCGCGAGATTCTGCACGCCGAGCATCTGGCCGAGGAACTGCTGGATCTCCCGCTTGAGATCGGTCTCGTACTTGCGCTGGATCTTGAATTGCGCTTCCGCCACCGTCGAAGCGAAATTGACGCCTCCGCCGGCTTTCTCGGAAGCGATCAGCTCGCCCTGCGGGCTGGAGATCGTGATGTTCTCGACGCTCAGGTTCGGAACCGCCGTTTTCACCAGGTTGTAGTAGGCGTCGATCTGCTCCTGCGTGGGTCTGAAGCCCCGCTTGAACTCGATCGTGATCGATGCCGAAGCCTGTTCCCTCTCGTCGTTCAGGAAAACGGAATCTTCCGGCAGGTTGATGAGGACATTGGAACGCTGGACGCCTTCCATCGAATTCAAAAGCCGCTGCACTTCCCCGTTCAGGGCATCGCGGTAGCGCACGTTGAACTCGTTGTCCGTCATTCCGAACCGCGATCCGGAATCCCGGAACGATTCGAACCCGATCGAACCGTTGCGGACGATTCCCATCGAGCCGATTTCCACCTTCACGCGAGAGGCGACGGAGGCCGGAACGGATATGCTGCTGCCGTCGTTGCCCAACTTGTAGCTGATTCCCTGTTCATTCAGATGTTCCATGATGGCCGCGGCGTCAGTGGCGTCCAGATTCTGGAATGCGAGCTCGTATTCAGTTCTGGAGAACAAGTACACAAGTGCGATGATCAGCAGGATGAGGCCGCCCGCTGTCGCGGCAAGATAGATTCGCTGCTTCTTGCCGAATTGCCGCCAATATTGCGCGACTTGATCGCGATATTGGGCAAGTCTCTCGTTCACGTTTTCACCTCACCCGTTAACTGTGCTATGACTGGTGGTGCGATCAGACCTGCATTCTCATGATTTCCTGATACGCTTCGATCACCTTGTTGCGTATCTGGACGGTGAGTTGAAGACTGAGCTTTGCCTGCTCGGAGACGATCATGAGCTCCGACACATCGACGTTTCCGAGGATGAATTGCTCGGTCGTCCGCTTGACGGCTTCTTCCTGTTGCGCCACGCTGTCAATGGCCTGCTTCAGATACTCGCCGAAATTCTCCATCGATTCGGCCGGAGTCTGCCGGTTCTGTCCTCCCGTGGCGCCCTGCAGCGATCCGATGCCGGTCAACCCCTGGATCATTCGCGATTAGCCCTCCGTTTCATCATCAAGTCTGTCTTCCGATTTCGAGCGCTTTGGTGAACATCGCCTTCGAAGCGTTGAGCGCCGTCACGTTGGCTTCGTAGGAACGGGTGGCGGAGATCATGTCCACCATTTCCTTCAGAATGTCGACGTTCGGCATGCGGACGTATCCGTCTTCGTCCGCGTCGGGATGGGTCGGATTGTAGACCAGTCTGGGCGGAGAGGAATCCTCGACGATGCGCGCCACCTTGACGCCGGAAGTCCGGCGTTCGCTTCCCGAAAGCTTCGAATTCAACAGATCCGTGAAAGATGTCCGGATCGGTTCCAGAACGACCATCTTGCGCGCGTAGGGCTCCCAACGGCCGTTCACGTACCGGCCGCGACTGGTCTCGGCGTTGGCGATGTTCGAAGAGATGATGTCCATCCGGAGCCGCTGCGCGGTGAGCGCGGATGCGCTGGCTTCAAATCCGTCGTTGAGTCTCAAGGCGATCATCTCCCTTCAATGCCGAGCCGCAGCATCGAGATCTCGTGGTTGAGCTGCTGGATCAGGGCGTTGTAGCGCAATTGGTTCTTGGCGAGCAGCGCCATCTCGCGATCGATGTCCACGTTGTTCGCATTGTTGTTGATCGCGGTGCTGTCGTCCGTCACCAGCTTCGGCCTGACGACGCCGCTCCCCCTGCCGGACGGGATATGCTTCTCGTGCGTCCGCCGGGCTTCCAGCCTCGGCTGATTGCCCGTCTTGCCGGCCAGCAATTCTTCAAAGAGCACTTCGGAACGTTTGAATCCGGGCGTGTCGACATTGGCAATATTGTTCGCAATGACCTGCTGCCTCAGTTCCGCCGCCGCGATGGCCCCCTTGAGCCTGGCCATATCGGCTCCGCCCAGCACATTCATCAACCATCCCCGCCTTCCCGCACGTTTTCATCCGTCCAATCTTGGCTGACTAATTCAACAAAATAATAGGCAATTCCTTCTTGCAATCGACAAAACCCTATAAAAAACAACAGGATTTTTGTCGATATTCAAAAGATAAGCGCGGACTTTATCCCATCTTGCCGGCTATTCTAAATATGAGTTTTTTTTAATGATGTAACAATACGAAAAAAGCACTATCTTCGCGTACGAAGAAAGTGCTTTTTTTAGTCGTTGCGAAAGTCTTACAAATGTCTTACGACCTCATTTTCTCCAATTCCTGAAGCAATTGCGGATTCAGGATCTTGATATATGTGCCTTTCATCCCAAGCGACCGCGTCTCGATGACCCCCGCGCTCTCCAACTTTCGAAGCGCGTTGACGATGACCGACCGCGTGATGCCCACCCGATCCGCAACCTTGGAGGCGACCAGCAAGCCTTCCTGACCGTCCAGCTCCTCGAAAATATGCTCAACCGCCTCCAGTTCGCTGAAGGACAGGGAATTGACCGCCACCAGGACCGCCGCTCTGCTCCTCGCCTCCATCTCGACTTCCTCGGCCCGTTCGCGAAGGATCTCCATGCCGACGATCGTCGATCCGTATTCCGCCAGGATGAGATCATCCTCCCCGAACGTGCCGGAAGCCCTGGTGAGCACGAGGGTGCCGAGCCGGTCTCCGCCGCCGATGATCGGGACGACCGTCATGATCCGGTGTTCGGACATCTCGGGAAACGTGACGGCGATGCCGGGGTCGGGCTCCGTATTCGTCACCGTCTCCTGCATGTTCATGAACCGTTCGTTCGTCTCCGGCGGAAAATAGGTCTCCCCGGACGATGCGGCGCGCAGGCGATCGTTCTCCCAGGCCCTGGCGGCCGCGCAGCCGAGCAGTTTCCCTCTGCGGCTGACGACGAACACGTGCGCCTGTATGGTTGAACCGAGCACCTCGGCCATCTCCCTGAAATTCAGCGGCTTCCCGGCCGCCCGCTGCAGCAGCCGGTTCAGCGCCCTGGTCTTCGCTAGCAGTGTCATTCCATATCCTCCCGAGATCTCCGCAGCCGGCGGCAGCCGCCAGGACGGCCCGCCGGAGCACTTCGTTCAAAAATCACATTAAAGAATATATTGACTCAGATCGCGGTTCTGCGCAATATCGCCAACCTTCTCCCGAACGTATTCCGGCGTGATCACGAACTGTTCGAGGTTGAGGTCCGGCGCCTCGAACGACAGATCTTCGAGCAGCTTCTCCAGAATCGTGTGCAGACGTCGGGCGCCGATGTTCTCGGTCCGCTGGTTCACGTCCGCGGCGATTCGCGCCAGTTCGCGGATCGCTTCGTCCGTGAATTCGACGCGGATCCCCTCCGTTCCGAGCAGCGCCGCGTATTGCTTCGTCAGCGCGTTCTTCGGCTCGGTCAGAATCTTCACGAAGTCATCCAACGTCAGGCTGGACAGCTCCACGCGGATCGGGAACCTGCCTTGCAGTTCGGGGATGAGATCCGAAGGCTTCGCGATGTGGAACGCCCCCGCTGCGATGAAGAGCACATGGTCGGTCTTCACCGGACCGTACTTCGTCATGACGGTCGACCCCTCGACGATCGGCAGAATGTCGCGCTGCACCCCTTCGCGGGATACGTCGGGCCCCGTTCCGCGCGAAGGACTTGCGATCTTGTCGATCTCATCGATGAAAATGATGCCGGATTGCTCGGCGCGGCGCGTCGATTCCGCGATCACGTCGTCCATGTCGATCAGCTTGTTCGCCTCTTCCTGGGTCAGCACCTTGCGCGCCTCCCTGACCGGAAGCTTCCGCTTCTTCGCGCGCTTCGGCAACAGATGGCCGAACAGCTCCTGCATGTTCATGCCGAACGATTCCATCCCCTGCCCGGACAGCATGTCGAACATGTTCGGACCCGGGTCCTCCACCTCGATCTCGACCAGCTCGTTCTCCAGTTCGCCCGCGGCGAGGCGCTCGCGGACCGCGCGCCGGCGCTCGGCGAGGGCCGCGTCCGGCTCCGGCTCCTCCTGCTGTGCGCCGCCCTGCTGGCCGAACAGCATCTCGAGCGGATTGCGCGGACCCTTCGGTTTCTGTCCGCCGGGCACGAGCAGCTGGATGAGGCGCTCGTTCGCCAGCCGCTCGGCCTTGTCCCGAACCTGCTCCGTCCGCTCGGCCTTGACCATCCGGATCGCCGTCTCGACAAGGTCGCGCACCATCGATTCCACGTCGCGTCCCACGTAGCCGACTTCGGTGAACTTCGTCGCTTCCACCTTGACGAACGGCGCGCCGACAAGCTTCGCCAGTCTGCGGGCGATCTCCGTCTTGCCGACCCCTGTCGGGCCGATCATCAGGATGTTCTTCGGCACGACCTCGTCGCGCAAGTGTTCGTCCAGTTTCATCCGGCGGTAGCGGTTGCGCAGCGCCACCGCAACGGCGCGCTTCGCGGCCTTCTGCCCCACGATGTATTTGTCCAGTTCCGCGACGATCTGACGCGGTGTCAGCGCTTCGCTGCTCATCAGGTTCCCTCCGATCGCCTGCCGCTTGACCGGCAAGGAATTAGATTTCTTCAAGGATGATCTGCCGGTTCGTATAGACGCAGATATCGGCGGCCGTCTCGAGCGCCGCCCGGGCGATTTCGCCCGCCGTCAGGTTCGGCGCGTGCCGTTTCAAGGCTCGCGCCGCCGCCAGCGCGAATCCGCCGCCGGAGCCGATCGCCAGGATGCCGTCGTCCGGCTCGATGATCTCCCCGCCGCCGGAAAGCAGCAGGAGGCCGGAGGCGTCCATGACGATCATCATCGCCTCCAGCCGCCTGAGCACCCGGTCGGACCGCCATTCCTTCGTCATCTCGACGGCGGCGCGCTGCAGGTTGCCCTGATGCTCTTCGAGCTTGCCCTCGAACTTCTCGAACAGGGTGATCGCGTCCGCCACCGCGCCCGCGAAGCCGGCGACAACCTGTCCCCGGTAGAGCCTGCGCACCTTCTTCGCCGTATGCTTCATCACCATGTTGCCGCCGAAGGTCACCTGTCCGTCCCCGGCAATGGCGCCGCGGCCATCGTGGCGGACGGCGCAGATCGTGGTGGCGTGGAACGTCATGTCCATCGCGTTTCATTCCTTTCGTATTCACGGTGGCGCGGGCGCCGTCAGGCCAGCGAGCGCCTGAAGGCCTCCAGCGCTTCGAGTGCGCGCCGCGCGATCGCTTCGTTCTTCTCCTTCTTCCCCCGGATGCGCTCGGAAAGCGGCGGGAACAGGCCGAAATTGGCGTTCATCGGCTGGAAGTTGCGAAAATCGGCGGTCGTGATGTACCGCGCCATGCTGCCATGCGCCGTCTCCGGCGGCGGCACGACCGGATCGAGACCGCGCGCGAGCCTTCCCGCGTTGATGCCGGCAAGCAGCCCGGAGGCGGCGGACTCGACGTAACCTTCGACGCCGGTCATCTGGCCGGCGAACAGCAGCGTCTCCCTGCCCCTGAACTGGTAAGTGGGCTTCAGCAGCTTGGGGGAATTTATGAACGTGTTGCGGTGCATGACGCCGTACCGGACGAATTCCGCCTGTTCCAGGCCCGGAATCATGCCGAACACCCGCTTCTGTTCGCCCCATTTCAGATGGGTCTGGAAGCCTACCAGGTTGTACAGCGTGCCGGCCGCGTTGTCCTGCCGGAGCTGCACGACGGCGTACGGCAGTTTCCCCGTGCGCGGATCGGGCAGGCCGACCGGCTTGAGCGGTCCGAACAGCAGGGTCTGGCGGCCGCGGGCCGCCATCACCTCGATCGGCATGCAGCCTTCGAAATAGATCTCCTTCTCGAACGATTTCAGCTCCGCCTTTTCCGCCGTCACGAGCGCTTCGTAGAAGGCGTTGAACTGCTCTTCCGTCATCGGGCAATTCAGGTACGCGGCTTCCCCCTTGCCGTAGCGGGACGCGACGTACACTTTGTCCATGTCGATCGAATCCCGCTCGACGATCGGGGCCGCCGCGTCATAGAAATAGAAGTATTCCTCGCCAAGCAGTTCCCGGATGCGATCCGACAGCGCCGGCGACGTGAGCGGTCCGGTCGCGACGACGACGATGCCGTCCGCCGGAATCTCGGTCACTTCCTCGTTCCGCACTTCGATGAGCGGATGTTCGCGGATGCTGCTCGTCACCGCCGCCGAGAAGCCGTCCCGGTCTACGGCGAGCGCTCCTCCCGCCGGAACCGCGTTGGCGTCGGCCGCGCGCAGGATGAGCGAGCCGAGCCGGCGCATCTCCTCCTTCAGCACGCCGACCGCGTTCGTGAGCCCGTTCGCGCGCAGGCTGTTGCTGCAGACGAGCTCGGCGAATTTGTCCGTATGGTGCGCGGGCGTGCTTCTGACCGGCCGCATTTCATAGAGCGTGACCGGCACGCCCTGCGAGGCGATCTGCCAGGCGGCCTCGCTTCCCGCCAGACCCGCGCCGATCACGGTAACCCTGGTCCTCTCCACGGTGATTGCTCCTTTCACAGACGCCGGACATTACTTCGGCATCGGGCAACGCCCGATGCCGGTTAGGCTTGCTCCTGTTCTTCCGGCATCTCCTCGCTGTGTCCGCATTCCGGGCACAGCAGCCTGCCGCCGGAACGGCTGCGCTTCTCGACGAGCCGGCTGTCGCAGGACGGACACGTCCTGTCCGTCGGCCGGTCCCAAGACACGTAATCGCAGCCGGGATATTTGTCGCAGCCGTAGAAGATGCGGCCCTTCTTGCTCCGCCGCTCGATGATCCGTCCTTCGCCGCACTTCGGGCAGGCGACGCCGATGTCCTTCAGGATCGGCTTGGTGTTGCGGCATTCCGGAAAACCGGAGCAGGCGAGGAACTTGCCGAACCGGCCCATCTTGTAGACAAGCGGCCGGCCGCACTTCTCGCAAGTCTCGTCCGACACCTCTTCCTGCAGCTCGACTTCCCGCATTTCGTCCTCGGCCACTTTCAGCCGCTTCGAGAACGGCTCGTAAAACTCGTTCAGCACCTCGACCCAATCTTTCTTCCCTTCCTCGACATGATCGAGATCGTCTTCCATGTGGGCCGTAAATTCGACGTTCAGAATCTCGGGGAAGAACTCTTCCATCAGCTGATTGACGAGGATGCCGAGCTCGGTCGGCACGAATTTCTTGTCCTCGATCGCGACGTAGCCGCGCTTGTGGATCGTCTCCAGCGTCGGGGCGTACGTGCTCGGCCGTCCGATGCCGAGCTCCTCGAGCGCGCGCACGAGCCTGGCCTCCGTGTACCTCGGCGGCGGCGACGTGAAATGCTGCTTCGGCTCTACGCCAACGCGCGCGGGCGTCATGCCCTCGCGGAGCGGCGGCAGCAGATTCTCCTCGTCGGAAGGACCGTCGTCGCTTCCTTCGACATACACCTTCATGAAGCCCGGAAATTTGATCTTCGAGCCGGTCGCCCGGAACGTCGCGCGGCCCGCCCGGATGTCGACGGTCATCGTGTCGAGCACGGCCGAACTCATCTGGCTGGCGGTGAACCGCTCCCAGATCAGCTTGTAGAGCCGGTACTGGTCCCGCGTCAGGTAGGGCTTCACCGCCTCCGGATCGCGGTGGATCGACGTCGGCCGGATCGCCTCGTGGGCGTCCTGCGCGTTCGAATTCTTCTTCGCGTAGACGCGGAATTGCTCCGGCGCGTATTCCGCGCCGAATTTCCCGACGATGTAAGCCTTCGCTTCCTCCTGCGCGACCGGCGAGACCCGGGTCGAGTCGGTGCGCATGTAGGTGATGAGACCGACCGAGCCTTCACGGCCGAGGTCGACGCCTTCATAGAGCTGCTGGGCGACCGACATTGTCTTCGCCGCCCGGAAGCCGAGCTTGCGCGCCGCTTCCTGCTGCAGCGTGCTCGTGATGAACGGCGGAGCCGGATTGCGGAGCCGCTCGCGCTCCTTCACCTCGGTGACGACGAACGGCTGGCCTTCGATCGCCTCCAGCACCTGCTTGACGTCCTGCTCGGAGGACAGATCCTTCTTCTCGTCGTCCAGCGCGTGGAACTTCGCTTCGAACGGCGTGCCGTCCTGGACCAGCCGCGCGGTGATCGTCCAGTACTCTTCCGGAACGAACGCGTTGATCTCGTTCTCCCGGTCGATGATCAGCTTGACCGCGACCGATTGGACGCGTCCGGCGGACAGGCCCTTCTTGACTTTCTTCCATAATAATGGGCTGATCTTGTACCCGACGAGCCGGTCGAGGATGCGCCGGGCCTGCTGGGCGTTGACCAGATCCATGTTGATCGGACGGGGCGACTTGAACGCTTCCTTGACCGCCTGCTTCGTGATCTCGTTGAACACGACGCGGCACGGCTCCCCCTCGTCCAGCTCGAGATAGTGGGCGAGATGCCAGGCGATCGCTTCGCCCTCGCGGTCGGGGTCCGCGGCGAGATAGACCTTCTTCACCTTCTTGCTCGCGTCTTTCAGCTCTTTCAGCACGTTGCCTTTGCCGCGGATCGTGATGTATTTCGGCTGGAAGCCGTTCTCGATCTCGACGCCGGTCTGGCTTTTGGGCAGGTCTCGGATGTGGCCCATCGACGCCTTAACGATATATTTGCTGCCGAGATATTTGCTTATTGTCTTCGCCTTGGCGGGCGATTCGACAATGACAAGCGAATCAGCCATGTATCAGACTCTCCTCCGCGGGTTCGGTCTCCGATCTTACCGGATGCTGTACACGGAACCCGGATGCTGCTCGATTTTGCGTTTTACTGTTAAATTTAACAGAAGCGCATGCAAATGTCCAAACGGGATGCCGGTCAGCTCCGCGAGTTCGTCGGACGACAACGGCCCGTGCTCGAGCAGGCGCACGATCTCCAGCTCTTCCCGCGTAAGCCCGTCCGTCGCGCGGCGGGCCGCTTCAAGCATCCTGCGGCGGCTCTCGGCGCCCGCTTCGGTCATCCACAGATCGGCCATCACGTCTTCCGGATCCGTCAGAATCGTGGCCTTCTTGCTCTTGATCAGTTGATTTGTGCCCTTGCTCTTCGGCGACCCGATCATGCCGGGAACGGCGAATCGTTCACGCCCGAACTGCTCCGCAAAATCGATCGTGATGAGCGCGCCGCTCCGCTCCGCCGCCTCGACGACGATCGTGCCGTACGTCATGCCGGCGATGACCGCGTTGCGCGCCGGGAACAGGCGCGGATGGCCGGGCGTGCCGTGCGGAAAAGGCGAGACGAGCAGCCCCTGTTCGGCGATCCGGTGGTAGAGCCGGGCGTTCTGCGGCGGATAGACGGTGCCGATCGGCGTGCCGAGCACCGCGATCGTGCTGCCGGAGCCGCGCAGCGCGCCTTCGTGGGCGCAGGCGTCGATGCCGAGGGCGAGCCCGCTGACGACCGTGATGCCGACGTCGGACAGCCGCTCGGCAAGCATCCGCGCCGTCTGCCGGCCATAAGCGGTCGGCAGGCGCGTGCCGACGATCGCATAAGCGGGATAATGCAGCAGCTCTTTGCGCCCCCGCACGTAGAGCACACCGGGCGGATTTCTCAGCTCGCGCAGCAGTTCGGGATACTCCTCGTCCTCGACCGTCACCCATTCGACGCCCGATCGGGCGTACAGCCGCTTCCGTTCCTCCGCGTACGAACGCGTCAGCTTCTGCCGGGCGGCGGCCGCCTGCTCCGGCGTCAGTTTGAACTCTCCGATCCATCTTTCGGCCGGAAAATGCATGCACTCCTCCAGAAGCCCTCTCTCGCGAAGCTCCCGTATCCTGGCGGCACCGATGCCTTCCGTCTCGTGGAGGGCGAGCAGGATGTCCCGCCGCGTCCAACCTTGACCCATGCCGGAACTCCTTTCCACGGGCCGCATGCATTCACATCCTATTGTGCGTCAGGCGAAATCAGAATGCAAGCGGCGCGTCAAGATTTGGGTTTCAGAAAAAAGCAGCCTTCCCTGCTCCCGTATTCCCACGGGAGTCGGGAAGGCTGCCTGCCTTCCTGCGGCCGCAATGCCGCGGATGCGTTATGGACCGATTATTTGCGGGTGATGCACTTCTCGAGCAGTCCGCGCTCCTCGAGCACGGACACGAGCGTCGCGCCCATTTCGGCCGGCGTCGGCGCCACCTTGATGCCGCACGACTCGAGCTTCGCTTTTTTTTCGGCGGCCGTGCCCTTGCCGCCGGAGATGATGGCGCCGGCATGGCCCATCCGCTTGCCCGGAGGCGCGGTTGCGCCGCCGATGAAGCCGACGACCGGCTTCGTCATGTTCGCCTGGATCCACTCGGCCGCCTCTTCTTCGGCCGTGCCGCCGATTTCGCCGATCATGATGACCGCGTACGTGTCCGGATCTTCATTGAACATGCGCAGCACGTCGATGAATTCCGTCCCCTTGACCGGGTCGCCGCCGATGCCGACGGCCGTCGACTGGCCGATGCCGCGCGTGGTCAGCTGATGGACCGCTTCGTACGTCAGCGTGCCGCTGCGCGACACGACGCCGATATGGCCCTTCGTATGGATGTAGCCCGGCATGATTCCGATCTTGCACTCGTCCGGCGTGATGACGCCCGGGCAGTTCGGCCCGATGAGGCGCGTCTTCTTGCCCTCCATGTAGCGCTTGACCTTGACCATGTCGAGGACCGGAATGCCTTCCGTGATGCAGATGACGAGCTCGAGCTCCGCGTCGACCGCCTCCATGATCGCGTCGGCCGCGAACGCCGGCGGCACGTAGATGACCGATGCGGTCGCGCCGGTGGCGTCCACCGCTTCCCGCACCGTGTTGAACACCGGCAGCTTTGCGACGGTGCCGTTCTCGAGCTGGATCTCGACGGTCGTGCCGCCCTTGCCCGGCGACGTGCCGCCGACCATCTGCGTGCCGTAGTCAAGCGCGCCTTTCGCGTGGAAGAGCGCCGTCTTGCCGGTAATGCCCTGGGTGATGACTTTCGTATTTTTGTCCACCAGAATGCTCATCGAAGGTTCACATCCTCTATCGTAATGGATCTGCGGGTCCTTATTTCACGAGTTCGACGATCTTCTGCGCGCCGTCGGCCATCGAGTCGGCGGCCGTGATGTTCAGGCCGGACTCGTTCAGCAGCTTCTTGCCGAGCTCGACGTTCGTGCCTTCCAGCCGCACGACGAGCGGACGGTCGAGGCCGAGTTCGCGCGCCGCGGCGATGACGCCTTCCGCAATGACGTCGCAGCGCATGATGCCGCCGAAAATGTTGACGAAAATGCCCTTGACCTTCGGGTCGGACAGAATGATCTTGAACGCTTCCGTCACTTTCTCCTTCGATGCGCCGCCGCCCACGTCGAGGAAGTTCGCCGGCTCGCCGCCGTAATATTTGATGATGTCCATCGTCGCCATCGCGAGGCCGGCGCCGTTCACCATGCAGCCGATGTTGCCGTCGAGGGCGATGTAGCTCAGATCGAATTTGGACGCCTGGATCTCCTTCTCGTCCTCTTCGTCGAGGTCCCGCAGCGCGACGATCTCCGGATGGCGGTAGAGCGCGTTGGAATCGAAGTTCAGCTTCGCGTCGAGCGCGAGAATGTTGCCGTCGCCGGTGACGACGAGCGGGTTGATCTCGGCGATCGAGCAGTCCTTGTCCACGAACGCGTTGTACAGCGCCGTCATGAACTGGACCGCCTTGCCGACCAGTTCCTTCGGAATGTTGATGTTGAACGCCAGACGGCGCGCCTGGAACGGCTGCAGGCCGACGACCGGGTCGATCACTTCCTTGAAAATCTTCTCCGGCGTGCGCGCGGCGACTTCCTCGATCTCCGTGCCGCCCTCCTCGGACGCCATCATGACGACGCGGCCGGTCGAGCGGTCGACGACGACGCCGACGTAGTATTCCTTCTTGATGTCGCAGCCCTGCTCGATGAGCAGCCGCTTCACTTCCTTGCCCTCCGGCCCGGTCTGATGCGTGACGAGCACTTTGCCGAGCAGTTCGGACGCGTACTTGCGGACTTCGTCAAGCGACTTCGCCACTTTGACGCCGCCCGCTTTGCCGCGGCCGCCGGCGTGGATCTGCGCTTTCACGACGACGACGGACGTGCCGAGCTCCTTGGCGGCCTCGACGGCTTCGTCGACCGTGAACGCCACGCGGCCTTCCGGCACGGATACGCCGTACTGCTTCAAGACTTCCTTGCCCTGATACTCGTGAATGTTCATGCCGATATCCTCCCTCAAGCGTCAGCGGCAGCGCTTACGGTCCGGATGATCCGGGGGCCTGTGCGCCGCAGCCGAAATACAAGTCACAGTATGTACACAAACAACCCTATTGTATCACGAATTCGCCTCGATTGCCTTATTTTTGTCGAGAGGAACGAGCGCTTTTTGCTATCGGAATGATCGCAAAGCGCGAACGAAACGAAGTTTGACCCGAAGGCGGGATTGACAAGACCGGGCGCTTCCGCTAAATTGGTATCGCGTGGAAATCAAAAACATTCGGAGCGTAAGGAAGCACCTTCATCCGGTCGATGGGGGTGCTTTTTGTCATGTACGCGAATATCTGCTGCGCGTCGGTGCAGGGGGTGGAGGCGCTCTGGATCGACGTCGAGACCGACATTTCGCCCGGGCTGCCGCAGGTGAACGTCGTCGGGCTGCCGGACCCCGCCGTGCGCGAATCGGTGGAACGGGTGCGTGCCGCCGTCAAGAACTGCGGATTTCAGTTCCCGCTGCAGCGCATCACCGTCAATCTGGCGCCGGCCGACCAGCGCAAGGAAGGGACGGCGTTCGATCTCGCGATCGCCGCCGGCATCCTGATCGTCAGCGGCCAGCTGGACGGCGGGCTGCTCAAGGGCATGCTCGTCATCGGCGAGCTCGCGCTGTCGGGCGAAGTGCGCGCCGTCCCCGGCGTCCTGCCGATGGTGGAGCAGGCGAAGCGGCGCGGCATCCGGCGGGTGCTGCTGCCGGCGGGCAACGCGGCCGAAGCCGCTTTGATCGGCGGCATGGAGCTGTTCGCCGTCACGCATCTGTCGCAGCTCGCGCACCCCGATTGGGGCGCGCTGCGGTTCGTGCCGGAGTCCGGTTCGGGGCGGCCGCGCGAAGAAGGCGGCGGCGATCCGCTTCTCGCGGAACTCGACTTCGCCGACGTGATCGGCCAGCCGACGGCGAAGCGGGCGGTGCTCACGGCGGCGGCCGGACGGCACAACCTGCTTCTCTCCGGCCCGCCCGGGACGGGCAAGACGATGCTCGCGAAGCGCATCCCGGGCATCCTGCCGCCGCTGACCGGGGAGGAATCGCTGGACGTCACGAAAATCTACAGCGCGGCGGGCAAGCTCGGCACCGGGAAAGTGTCGCTCATTCGCACGCGGCCGTTCCGCTCGCCCCACCATACGATCTCGGCCGCCGGGCTGATCGGCGGCGGCCCGGTGCCGCGGCCCGGAGAAGTGACGCTCGCGCACGAGGGCGTCCTGTTTCTCGACGAGCTGCCCGAGTTCTCGCGCCAGGCGCTCGAGGCGTTGCGCCAGCCGCTGGAGGACCGCGAGGTGACGATCGCCCGCTCCCGCGCGGTGTTCCGCTTCCCGGCGCGCTTCATGCTCGCCGCCTCGATGAACCCGTGCCCTTGCGGCTTCCATCTGCACGAGAGCGAGGAGCAGCGCTGCACCTGCTCCGCCGGTCGCATCGCGGCCTACCGCGCCCGGTTGTCCGGGCCGCTGCTCGACCGGATCGACCTGCAGGTGGAAGTGCCGCGGCCGGCGCTGACGGGCGCGAAGCCCGACGGCTGGACGACGGCCATGATGCGCGAGCGCGTCATGGCAGCCGCCGAGCGCCAGCAGGCGCGCGCCAAAGCGACCGGCGTCCGGTGGAACTGCGACCTGGCGGGCCGGGCGCTGCGGGAGGCGTGCAGGCTGAAGCCCGACGCCGCGAAGCTGCTCGAATCCGCCTATCGCGCCCTCGGCTTCAGCATGCGCGCCCACGAGCGCGTCCTCCGGCTCGCGCGAACGATCGCGGATCTCGACGACCAGGACGCCGTCGGCGCGGATCATGTCGCCGAAGCGATCCATTACCGCTTCCTCGACCGGAAGGCGGAGTTTTGACGAGACAAGCCGCCGGTCCGCATGCGGACCGGCGGCTTGCATTGGCCCTCACTTGATGTCCAGCCAGATGCGGCCCCCGTCTTTTCGGACCACGGCGATTTTGTCGTTCTTCCCGTTTATGACCCAAATTTCCTCACCATTCACCGAAACGACAGGTTCTTCCGACGGCTCTTCCCTGTCCGGTGCCGATGCTTGATCTTCCGTCGGCGGCTTGACATCAACCGAGTCTTGAATCTTCCCGTTTGCGACCTCTGTTTCCCCGCCATACGCCGCAGTGCTCTCTCTTTCCGAAGTGAACCCTGTTTCCGACGGTTCTTCCGCGGGGAATCGTTTGTCGCCGATCAAGCGAAGCGTTCCAACAGCGAATATCGCAAACAGCGCAACACCGAAAGCAAGCAAAGACAGACGGAATAAGGCTTCCTTCCTCACGGCAGACCACCCGATATCCATTTACCAACCAAAATATAACGGCATTTTCCATTCGTCAAGTTCACCGGTCAGCCCATCAAAACACGACAGCCGCCGGTCCGCATTCGGACCGGCGGCTAGATGGCGCCCGGAATATGTTCGATATCGAGTTCCCCGCCCGGCCCCGCCGTGCAGGCGATGACATCGAAGCGGACCGGGGCGTTCTGCCTTCCGGTCATCGCCAGATAAACCTGCGCAAGCGAAGTCAGTTTGCGCCGTTTCCGGGCGTCGACCGACTCGGCGGCCGTGCCGAACCGGCCGTGCGCCGCGCGCGTCCGGACTTCGACGAAGACGATCGTTCCCCGATCCTCGGCCACGATATCGAGCTCGCCGAGCCGGCAGCGCCAGTTCCGGTGCAGGATGCGGCAGCCCCTCGCGGCCAGGTAATGCGCGGCCGCTTCCTCGCCGCGCCTGCCGGTTTCCCTCCGCTTATCCATCTCCGACCCACTCTTTCAGCCGGCGGTCGGCCCGATAGATGTAGCTGAGCACTTCCGCGACGAGCGCGTAAAGTTCCGGGGGAATTTCCTGATCGATGTCAAGCTTGGAGAGCACTTCGACAAGGGAGGGCTCCTCCTGGATCGGAACGCCGTTCTCGCGCGCCAGTTCCAGGATGCGCTCCGCGATGTGCCCCTGTCCCTTCGCGGCCACGACGGGGGCCGCGTGTTCGCCCGGATTGTATTTCAGCGCCACCGCCTTGCGAAGCGGTTGCGGTTGAGACTGCCGTTGAGATTCGCCCGGGGGCTTGCGCTCGTTCATGCGCGGTAGTCCACCCCTCTGTACGGCTTCCCGGCGTAGATCGCCGGATCCGTCGGCGGCAAAGGCGCTTCCGGTTCCTTCTTCGCCGCGCCATGCGCGGCCGTATCCGGGAACGGCTTCACGCGCATCGAAGACAGCTGGTATCCGGCGCGTCCCAGCGCCTCGACCGCTTCATCCCGCGTCGACTCGATCAGCCGGACCGTCTCCGGATGATCGTTCCAGACGTTCAGGCTGACGAACCGGTCCACCACCTGCACGTCGACGACCGTGTCGCCGAGATGCTTCATGCGCAGATCGAACAGCAGCCGGCAGTTCTCGGGATCCAATTCGCCCTTCCGGCCGCGCCGCGACTGGATCGTGATCTGGGCGGTCGTGCCGCCGTCTTCCCCTTGGAACGGGATAAACAGCGTCAGGTGGGAAAACAGCGCGCCGCTCCGTTCGGGCGCAAGCAAGAGCTGCTGCCCGGTGATCTGCTGCACGAGCTGCTGCGCGGTCTCGCGCAGCGCGGCCGGCGTTTCTTCGGACGCCGCCAGCTGGAGCAGCGCCTGCTTCAGCGATTCGCCCGCGGCCATGCCGGCGCCGCCGGTCTGGCCCGGCTGCGCTTCGGCGGCCGGCGGGAACGGGACGATGCCCCGCCCGGTCTGGAACGCCATGCGCTCCGCCGCGCCGGACGCTCCGCCGCCCGGAACCATTCCGGCGGCCGCTTCCCGCCCGGCTGCCGGGGCGTCCCCGGACGACGACCGCGCCGCCTCCTGCGCGCCGTCGCGCGAAGCGGCCTGCTGCGCCAGCTGCTTCTCGTAATCGACGCCGAGCCACTTCAGCAGGCTGTGGATCCAGTTGCCGCCCTGCGGCGCGGCCGCTTGCCCGGCTTGCGCCGCGCCCGCTCCGGTCTGCGCCGCGGAGAAAGCGGCATCCGGCCGCCCGTCATTCCCGGACACAGACGCCGTCTGCGCCCCGGCAAGGGCCGAAGGCTGCCCCAAAGTCGGCGGGCTTGCGGCGCCGACTGCCGTGCCGGCTTGCGATGTCGCCCCCGGCATCGGCTGCGCGGCCGCCTGCCCGGGTTGCGGCTGTCCCGATGCGGCCGACGCGGCCGTCCCCGCGGGACCTGAAACCGCCGCGCCCGCCGAAGCCGCCTGGCCCGCCGTCCCGGGCTGCCCCGCCGCCGCGCCGGGCGAAGATCCGGCCGTCCCGCCGGAGGCGGCCGGTCCGGCCGCGCCGGCCTGCGCTCCCGCCCGGCCCGCGGGGAAGGCGAGCAGCGCTTCCCCTTCGGCGAGCAGCGCGAGCACGCGCGCCGCCGCCCCGGACAGCTCGCCGTTCGCGACTTGACCGCTTCCGCCGGACGCGCCGCCGGCGCCCGCTCCGCCCTGTCCGGCCAGCGCGGCCAGCTGCCCCCGGAGCGCGTCCAACAGCTCGCCTGCCGGCTTGCCGAACATCGCCTGCCGGAGCGCGGCGACCGTCGTCTCCGTCACGGGGAGCCCGCGCTTCCATGCTGTCGCGGCCGCCTGCATCCACTCCGCTTCCGGCACATCCGCCGGGCGGACGGCCGCCGCCTGCCGGAGCGCCTCCCCCGTCTCGCGGGTGACCGGATAGCCGCCGCGGCGCAGATCAAGCGCAAGCTCCGCGGCCCACCGCTTGTCCGGCAGACCGAGCAGCCGCATCAGCTCGCGCAGCGTCGCCTCCGACGGCTGCGCGCCCCGGGCGTCGGCCTGCCGGAGCACGATCGTGCCGGCCGTCGATTCCGGCATCACCTGCAGCAGCGCCGACTGGCCGGGCGCGAGCGGCGTCTCCAGCCGCGCGCGCACCTGTACGCCGGCGAGCGACACCAGCGCGTCCTTCCCGTCCAGCAGTTGCAGCACGACGCCGCGCACGATCTGGCCGACCCGCAGCTCCAGCGCCTTCGCCTGCTCCGGCTGCGGCTCGCCGAGCATGCCGCGCATCAGTTGGCCGACCCACATCGCCATCCGCCCCTTTCATCCTCATGGAATCTATATCGGCTGAACCGGCCTCGCGCTGAAGAACGCGAAAACCGCCCGGCGGGCGGTTTTCGCGGGACGGCCGGCAGACAGCCGGCCGTCAGAACAACGTGAGCTGCTCGTCCAGCAGCTTGCCGAGGAACGAGCGCCGGTGCATCGGACTCGGTCCGAACGCCAGCAGCCGCTCGCGGTGCAGCTTCGTCGCGTAGCCTTTATGTATCGCAATGCCGTACTCCGGATACATCCGGTCCCACTCGTCCGTGCAGAGCCGGTCGCGCGTCACCTTCGCGACGATCGACGCGGCCGCGATCGCCTGGCAGCGCGCGTCGCCGTGGACGACGGCGAGCTGCGGCACGTCCAGATCGATCGTCTCGGCGTCGACGAGCAGATGGTCGGGCCGCACGGCCAGCGCCTCCACCGCCAGCTTCATCGCGAGCCGGGACGCCTGCCGGATGTTGATCCGGTCGATCTCCTCCGGCCCGACGCGGGCCACCGCCCAGGCCACCGCCCGCTCGACGATCAGGTCGTAGCACCGCTCGCGCTGCCTTGCGGTCAGCTTCTTCGAATCGTTCACATCCGGCAAAAGCAGATCCGGCGGCAAAATGACGGCCGCAGCCACCACGTCGCCGAACAGGCAGCCCCGGCCGACCTCGTCGACGCCGGCGATCGCCCGAAATCCCCGCCGCTGAAGCTCCCGCTCCTGCGCCAGCATATCCGTCTGTTCCATGGACAGCGCTTCTCCTCTCCCGCAGCCGTAAACCGCGAACACGCCGGGCGGCCGGACCGCGAATCCCTTCCCGCGCCGCCGCCCGCAAGACCGGACCGCCGCTTACCGGCTGTCGTCCGGCTCCTCGAGCGTGATCCGGCCGAGCTTCCCCGCGCGCAGATCGCGCAGCAGCACGCCGGACGCCTTCTCCAGATCGACGCGCCCGCCGCTGATCAGACATCCGCGCTTCCGGCCGATCCGCTCCAGCACATCGACGACCTGTTCAGGATCTTCGACATCCTCCGGCGGTCCTCCTTCCAGGCCGAACCGCTGCGCGAACGCGTCCCAATATTTCACGGCCAGCGTCTTCACGGCGAAGAACGCGACTTCCTCCAGGTTCAAAATCTCCTCCCGGATCGACCCGATCACCGCGAGCCTCATCCCGACCGCCTGATCCTCGAATTTCGGCCAAAGGATGCCCGGCGTGTCGAGCAATTCCATCTCCCCACCGACCTTGATCCACTGCTGGCCCTTCGTCACGCCGGGACGGTCGCCGGTCGCCGCCGCGCCGCGCCCGGCCAGCCGGTTGATCAGCGTCGACTTGCCGACGTTCGGGATGCCGACGATCAGCGCGCGCACCGCCCGGGGCTTCACGACGCCCCTCGCCGCCATGCGCTCCCGCTGCGGGGCGACAAGCTCCCGCACCCGCGCGGCGATCTCCTTGACGCCCCGGCCGCCGGCCGCGTCGACGGCGATGCAGTCGTGCCCCTCGTCGCGGAACGCGGCGATCCACCGCTCCGTCGACCGCGGGTCCGCCAGGTCGGCCTTGTTCAGCACGACGAGCCGCGGCTTGCCGCGCAGAATCCGGCCAATCATCGGATTGCGGCTCGAATGCGGCACGCGCGCGTCGAGCAGCTCGATCGCTGCGTCGACCAGCCGGAGCTTCTCCTCGATCTGTCTCCTCGCCCGGGTCATGTGCCCCGGAAACCATTGGATCGTCATGCTGCCCCCTTTCTTCCGCGCCGGTGAAGAAAAGCGGCGCCGCGAACGCGCCGCCGTCCTACTCTCCGGCCGGAACCGGAGCCGAATGTTTGACAAGCCCGAACTTGCCGATCGGCCAGAACACGACGTCCGCCCGCCCGATCACATTATCGAGCGGCACGAAGCCGATCATCCGGCTGTCCTTGCTGTTGCGACGGTTGTCGCCGAACGCGAGGATCATGCCTTCGGGCACCGTGTTCTCCCGGACGATCGCGTTCGGGAAGTCGTCCCCCAGGTTGTACGCCGGCTCGCCGACCGCCCGCGCCCGTTCGATCGCTTCCCTGATATAAGGCTCCTCGAATTTGACGCCGTTTATGTACAGGTCGTCGCCTTCCAGTCTTACGGTGTCGCCGGGCACGCCGATGACCCGCTTGATGAAATCGCGGTTCTCCTCCGGCACGTGGAACACGACGACTTCGCCGCGCCTCGGTTCCCGGATGTCGTACAGAATCTTGTTCACGATCAGCCGCTCTCCGGTCTCGAAGTTCGGCTGCATCGATGGACCGTCCACGATGAACGGCGCGAAAAGGAACCAGCGGATGACGAACACCAGCAGCCCGGCAATCGCCAGCGCCTTGATCCATTCCACGATTTCCTTGTACAACCGGTTTTCTCCCTGCGGTTCGGCCTCGTCCCGTTCGTTCTCCGGCTGTTCGCCGTCCGTCCGCCCGACTTCCGGCGATTCCGACCCATGCGTCTCGGTGCGGTCCATCCGCCCACCACCTTTCGGCGCCCGAATTGTCCGTCATTTCCGTCAACCAACAGAAAAGGGACTTGTCGAAAGCAAGCCCCCTCCGTGTCGAGACGCGTTTAACGCTCTTTGATTCTCGCTGCCTTGCCGCGCAGGTCGCGCAGGTAGTACAGTTTGGCACGGCGTACTTTGCCGCGGCGCACGACCTCGATCCTGTCGATCCTCGGAGTGTGCAGCGGGAACGTTCTTTCGACGCCGACCCCGTACGAAATCTTGCGGACCGTGAACGTTTCGCTGATGCCTCCGCCCCGGCGCTTGATGACCACGCCTTCGAACAGCTGGATCCGCTCGCGCGAACCTTCGATGACCTTCACGTAGACCTTCAGGGTGTCGCCCGGGCGGAAATCCGGAATATCCTTGCGGAGCTGCTCCTGCGTAATCGCTTGTACGAGATTCATCGGACGTACCTCCTTCCCCAAGGACGTTCATGCAAGCTCGCCGGCATTTCCGTCATGCCGGGTCCCGGCTGGCAGCGGACCGTCCTGATATCGCAAACAACAGTAGAAATTTTACCACAGCGCACCCGCAAATACAACAAGTTTTTCGGCAAAATCAACCCCGCTCCGGCGCTCCGTCGTCCGCGCGCTCTTCCGCCATCCGCCGCCGCGCTTCCTCGACGAACCGGCGCTCCTCGGGCGTGAGCTCCGCCTGCCCGAGCAGGTCGGGACGGCGCCGAAGCGTGCGCAGCAGCGACTGTTCGCGCCGCCACGCCGCGATCTTCCCGTGATGGCCGGAAAGCAGCACCTCCGGCACGTCCCATCCGCGGAACGACGCCGGCCGCGTGTACTGCGGATATTCGAGCAGGCCGGACTGGAACGAATCCGTCGCCGCGGACGACTCGTTGCCGAGCACGCCCGGCAGCAGCCGCACGACCGCGTCGATGACGACCATCGCGGGCAGCTCGCCGCCGGTCAGCACGTAGTCGCCGATCGACAGCTCGTCCGTCGCGAGATGCTCGCGGATCCGCTCGTCGTAGCCTTCGTAATGCCCGCAGATGAACACGAGGCGCGGCTCCTTCGCGAGCTCCTCCGCCTTGCGCTGCGTGAACGGCTCGCCCTGGGGGCACATCAGGATGACGCGCGGGCGCGGCTCGTCCGGCCGGACAAGATCCTCGACCGCGGCGAAGAGCGGCTCGGGCTTGAGCACCATGCCGCTGCCGCCGCCGTACGGGTAATCGTCCACCGTGTTGTGCTTGTTGTTCGCGTAGTCGCGGAAATTGACGGCGTTCAGCTCGACGATGCCCTTCTCCCGCGCCTTGCCGATGATGCTCGCGCCGAACACGCCTTCGAACATCTCGGGAAAAAGGGTCAGCACATCGATCCGCATCGGTCATATCAACCCTTCCATCAGCCGGATCGTCACCCTGCGCGCCTCGACATCGACGTCCCGCACCACATCGGCGATATACGGAATGAGCGCCTGTCTTCCCTTCGGCCGCTCGACGACCCAGACGTCGTTCGCGCCCGGCCGCAGAATCTCGCTGATCCGGCCGATCTCCTCGCCCTCTTCGGTCACGACCGTACAGCCGATGATGTCATGGAAATAGTATTCCCCTTCCGCGAGCGGAACGCGGCGCGACGCCGGCACCTTGACCGTCCACCCCTTGTACGGGAGCACCTGGTTGATGTTGTCATACCCTTTGAACTTCACGAGGTACGCGCCCTTGTGCTCCCGCGCCGACGCGACCTCGACTTCCACGGCGGCGGATGCGTCGGGGGCGTGCAGCGTCAGGCGGCTGCCGGGAGCGAACCGCTCTTCGGGAAAATCGGTCGACGGCAGCACCTTCACCTCGCCCCGGATCCCGTGGGTGTTGACCAGCCTGCCGACCACAAGCCATCTTTCTGACACGCGTGGGGCCGCTCCTTTCGCGCGGTCGGCCCGCGATCCGCCGCCGGCGCGAGCAAGGGCCGGGACTTGATGCGTCCCGGCCCCCGGCCGATCCGGCGCCAGACGGGCCGAACGGTTCTTACGATTCGATATCCACAATGACGCGGCGCTTGTCCTTCGCGGAGGCCGACGAGACGACCGTGCGGATCGCCTTCGCGATTCGGCCCTGCTTCCCGATCACCTTCCCGATGTCGTCGGGATGGACGGACAACGTGTACACCGTGCCGCGGTCTTCCTCCCGGACGGTCACCCGCACGTCGTCGGGATGGTCCGTCAGGTTCCTGGCAATCACCTGGATCAATTCCTGCATCGTCGGCCTCCTTCCGCCGAAGCTCAGGCTTGTTTGCCCTGCTTCAGTTCGTGGAACTTCTTCAGCACGCCGGCCTTGCTGAGCAGGCTGCGCGCCGTGTCGGACGCCTGCGCGCCGTTCTGCAGCCATTTCAGCGCCTTTTCCTCATCGATTTTCAGCTGGGCCGGTTGGGCCACCGGGTTGTAATACCCGATCTCATCGATGAAACGGCCGTCCCGCGGCGAACGGGAATCGGAAACGACGACGCGATAGAACGGCTTCTTGTGCGCGCCCATGCGCTTCAGACGAATGCGGACTGCCATGCGGAATCACCTCCTTCAAAAGCCTGCGCGCGGAGCGTCAACCGAACGGAAAACGCGGCCCGCGCCCGAGCATTCCCTTCATGCCCTTCATGCCCTTCATGCCCTTCATGCCTTTCATGCCCTTCGGGCCTTTGCCGCCCTTCGGGCCCATCATCGTCGAGAACTGCTTCATCATGCGGCGCATGTCCTCGAACTGCTTGATCAGCCGGTTCACGTCCGCGACCGTGGTGCCGCTGCCCGCCGCGATGCGCTTCCTCCGGCTGTGGTTCAGAATCTCCGGGTTGCGCTTCTCCTCGGTCGTCATCGACTTCACGATCGCCTCGACGCGGGCGATCTGCTTCTCGTCGATCTGGATGTTCTTCAGTTCCTTCAGCTTGCCCATGCCGGGCAGCAGGTCGAACAGCTGCTCGAGCGGACCGAGCTTGCGCACCTGCGCCATCTGCTCGAGGAAATCCTCGAACGTGAACTCCGCGGCGCGCATCTTGCGCTCCATCTCGGCCGCCTTCTCGGCATCGATCGCCGCCTGCGCCTTCTCGATGAGCGACAGCATGTCCCCCATGCCGAGGATGCGCGACGCCATCCGGTCCGGATGGAACGGTTCGAGCGGCTCGATCTTCTCGCCCATCCCGACGAATTTGATCGGACAGCCGGTGACGGCCTTGACCGAGATCGCCGCGCCGCCGCGCGTGTCGCCGTCGAGCTTCGTCAGCACGACGCCCGTCAGCTCGAGCTGCTCGTGGAAGCTCTGCGCGACATTGACCGCTTCCTGCCCGATCATCGCGTCGACGACGAGCAGCACTTCATCGGGCTTCACCGCCTCGTGGATCTGCTTCAGCTCGTCCATCAGCGCCTCGTCGATATGGAGCCGGCCGGCCGTGTCGATGATCAGATAGTCGCGCCCTTCGTCCTTCGCCTGCTGCAAGGCCTGCCGCGCGATTTCCACCGGGCTGACACGATCGCCGAGCGAGAACACCGGCGCGCCGATCTGGCCGCCCAGCACCTGCAGCTGCTTGATCGCGGCGGGACGGTAGATGTCACACGCCGCGAGCAGCGGCTTGTGCCCGCCCTTCTGCAGCATCAGCGCGAGCTTCGCGCTCGCCGTCGTCTTGCCGGCGCCCTGCAGGCCGACCATCATGATGACGGTCGGAGGCTTCGCGGCCTTCGCGAGCTTCGCCTGGGTGCCGCCCATCAGCTCGGTCAGTTCCTTGTTGACGATATCGATGATGACCATGCCCGGCGTGAAGCTCTTGACGACCTCCTGGCCGATCGCGCGCTCCCGCACCCGGGCGATGAAGTCCTTGACCACCTTGAAGTTGACGTCCGCTTCGAGCAGCGCGAGCCGGACTTCGCGCATCGCCTCGTTCACGTCGTCTTCGGTTACCTTGCCCTTGCCCCGCAGCTTGCCGAACACGCTCTGGAGCCGGCTTGTCAAACTCTCGAATGCGGCCATCCGCTTCGCCCCCCGCCGTAAAGTCTCAGCCGTTCTCGACGGCCTGGCGCAGCCGCGCCGCCGCCGACCGGACGGCTTCCGCGCCCGCCGAATCAGGCAGGGCCGTCGCCGCGCGCTCCAGCTCCGCGACCAGCGCCGTCAGCCGCTCGTGCCGGGCGAGCAGCCCCAGCCTGTCCTCGTAGCCTTCCAGCGCCTCTTCCGCCCGCCGGATATGCTCGTAGACGGCCTGCCGGCTGATGCCGAATTCCGCCGCGATCTCGCCGAGCGAGTAATCGTCGTGGAAATAGTATTTCAGAAAGAGCCGCTGCTTCTCGGTAAGCAGCGGTTCGTAAAAGTCGAACAACAGGTTGATCCGGTTCGTCTTCTCGAGGGCTCCCGTCTCGCGCATCGCCGAAGCGAACCCTCCTTTCCTGTCAAGGACAAAACCCTGACACCAAAAGCCAGCTTCATCATCATACCCTACGGCGCGCGGCGTGTCAAGTCGATCACCTTGTCAGACCTCGGACCGTCCGCCGGCTGCCCGCCGCGCGCGCCCGGCTCCTTCGCCTTCAAGCTCCACACGGCGAACCGGCCTTTCAGCCAGGCTTCCATGTGCTCGACGAACTTCAGCTCGAGCCCGTTCAATTCGCCGCTCCGGAACGCGACGAAGATGCTGCTCGGCGGGAACGGATTGTCGGTGATGCTCACCGCGGCGAGGGCGCCGGATTCCAGATCGCGATGGAAAAAGGACGACGCGAACAGCAGCACCCCCTCCCCCCACAGCAGCATGTCGCGGAGCAGCCGGAGGTTGTTCGTCTCGAAGCGGATCCGGTGCGGGATGTTGCAGTGGTTCAGAATCATCTCGAACACGCTCCGGGTGGACGTGTCCTTCGGATAGGCCATGATCGGATACCGCAGGATGTCGTCCAGCGTCGCGTGCCCGGCTTCCGCCAGCGGGTGGCCGCGCGGCACGATGGCCCGGATCGGCTCGGTGAACAGGCAGCGGTAGGTGATGACGCGGTCGCTCGCGACGGCGTACCGCGTGAGGCTGATGCGGAATTGCTTCATTTTCATGAGCCGGGCGAGCTCCTTCGACGAATGGCAGTGGATCCGCACCTGAACGTTCGGGTGCGCCCGCATGAACGCGTGCATCGCGGCGGGCATGACGCTGGCGGCGATCGCGTTGTTGCAGCCGATCGTCAGCTTGCCGATCTCCCCCGCCCCCAGTTTCTCGACCGCTTCAATCCCTTCCTGCAGGGCGGCCATCATTTGCCGCGCGTACGGCAGGAACACCTTGCCCTCCTCGGTAAGCGCCACCTTGCCTTTGCCGCGGACGAGCAGGGCCTTGCCCAGGCTCCGCTCCAGCTGGCTGATGCGGTGCGATACGGTCGGCTGGGGCACGTAGAGCGCCTCGGCAGCCTTGTGATAGGTTCCGTGCTGATAGACGGCGAGGAAGGTCTGGATCTGTTCCAGGTTCACGGCACATCCTCCTCCCTGATCTTTATGTAATATTATATAACACCAAACGAACATGCCTACACAACGAAATGCGTTTTCATTCATTTCTTGCATGTTTACATTCATAACTGCTAATTGCCGCGCCATTTTTCCGGACATTAAGATAAAGACAGAACCCACATACCGGTACATATGTGTAATTCTATTTAACATGTATGTAACGCAAATTGGATGAAGGAGGTTTTGAGGATGAACAGCAGAGGATGGGAGAGATTTTTCACGGAACGGGACCGGCAGCACGACGCGATTCTCGGCAAGCGGGAGCCGAAGGGATTCGGCGGGCGCCCGGCGCTGCTCCTGATCGACATCTACTACAGCGTGCTGGGCCTTGCGCGCGAGCCGATCTTCGAGTCGATGAAGACCTGGCCGGGCAGCACCGGACTGGAAGGCTGGGCGGCGGTCGACAAGACGGCGGAGCTTCTGGCGGTCGCGCGGGATAACGGCATCCCGGTCATCCACGTGAAAGGGCTGCACTCCGGCATCAAGCCGTGGATCCACCGGAAGCCGCGGCCGTCGAACCTGCCCGAGGAACTGGCGCTCAAGGGCCGGGAGATCGTCGACGAGGTGAAGCCGATCGACGGCGAGCTCGTCATCGAGAAATCGGCGCCGAGCGCGTTCATGGGAACGCCGCTGCTCTACCACCTGACCAGCCTCGGCATCGACACCGTCATCTGCTGCGGCGAGACGACGAGCGGCTGCGTGCGGGCGACGGTGGTCGACGGCGCAACGCACCGGTTCCGCATGGGCGTCGTCGAGGAGTGCGTGTTCGACCGGACGGAGGCTTCGCACTGGATGAACCTGTACGACATGAACCAGAAGTACGCGGATGTCATTTTTCTCGAGACGGCCAAAGCCTACTTCGAGCAGGTCGGCGCGGCGAAGAAGGCCGCGGCGGCGGGCTGAGCGGATCGATTCCGCCGGCCAAATCCACAAGGAAGGGAGACATGGGCATGTTCGGATGGGAAAAATTTCTGTCGGAGCGGGACAAGGAGCACGACAAGCTGTGGGGCAAGAAGGAGCCGTACGGATTCGGCAGCCGGCCGGCCCTCCTGCTGATCGACATCTACTACAGCGTGCTGGGCCTTGCGCGCGAACCGATCTTCGAATCGATGAAGAAGTGGCCGATGAGCACCGGACTGGAAGGTTGGGCCGCGGTCGACAAGACGGCGATCCTCCTCGCGGAGGCGCGCAAGCTGAACATCCCCGTCATCCACGTGAAGGGATCGCACAGCGGCGTGAACCATTGGGGACGGCGGACGCGCATGCCGCAGACGAACCTGACGCAGGAGGAAATCCTGAAGGGCCGGGAAATCGTCGACGAGGTGAAGCCGCTGCCCGGCGAGCTGGTCATCGAGAAGGCGGCGCCGAGCGCGTTCAAGGGGACGCCGCTGCAATTCCAGCTCACGTCGCTCGGCGTCGACACGATCATCTGCTGCGGCGAGACGACGAGCGGCTGCGTGCGGGCGACGGTGGTCGACGGCGCGACGCACCGGTTCCGCATGGGCGTCGTCGCCGACTGCGTGTTCGACCGGACGGAAAGCTCGCACTACATGAACCTGTATGACATGCACAACAAATACGCCGACGTGATCAGCCTCGAACAGGCGATCGAATATTTCAGGGAGATCGGCGCGCCGAAGGCGGCGGCCGGCGTATAAAAGCGGCCCGCGGGGCGGCCCGGCGAAGGCCGTCCCGCCCCGCCGCAATTCGGATGCGGGAGTGGAGACGAATGAAAGGCAGATGGCTTGGAAGACGAAGACGCCGCAAAGTTTTGCTGCTCGCCGCGCTGATCATCCCGCTCGCGCTGTCGGCCTGCGGAGGTTCAAGCGGAAGCGGCGGCGCTTCCGGCGGCGGAAGCTCCGGAAGCCCGGCCGCCGGGAACGCGGGCGGATCGGGCGACGGCGCCGGCAGCGTGCTGCGGGTGCGGTTCTACGACGATCCGGCCGGCTTCGACCCGGCGAACGTGTTCCGGATCGAGAACGAGAACATCGCGTTCAACATCTTCAGCGGGCTCACCACCTACGATTCGGAGACGGGCGCCATCATCCCCGATCTGGCGGAGTCCTGGGAGACCCCGGACAACAAGGTGTGGACGTTCCGGCTGCGCAAGGGCGTGCAGTGGCAGAAGGGATACGGCGAGTTCACCGCCCGGGACGTGCTGTACTCGTACAACCGGATCCTCGATCCGGCGACGGCCTCCCCCTACGCGACGGAATTCGCGAACGTCGAGAGCATCGAGGCGCCGGACGACTACACGGTCGTCATCAGGCTGAAGGAGCCCGACGGCAACTTCCCGCACGTCGTGGCGAACTACCACCAGGGGCAGATCGTGAAGAAGGAAGTCGTCGAGAAGTACGGCGACCAGTTCAAGTGGAATCCGGTCGGCACCGGGCCTTACGAGCTCGAGAGCATCGACCCGAACTCGCAGATCACGCTGAAGCGGCATGAGGGGTATTTCCGCGGACCGGCCCCGATCGAACGGATCGTCTTCAGCATCATCAAGGACGAGGCGACCGCGATGATCGCGCTCCAGAACGGCGAAGTCGACCTGGTCATGCGCTCGAGCCGCCAGGAGAACCTCGACCGGCTCGAAGCGGAAGGGTTCAGGATGAACCATGTCAACAACTACGCCGTCTCCTTGCGGGTCTTCAATCTGGAGCACCCGATCCTGAAGGAGAAGAAGGTGCGCCAGGCGTGGGCCCACGCGGTCGACTTCGAGGCGATCTCGGCGGCGGTGTCGCCGAAGCTGCAGACGCCATGGCACAGCATGCTGATGGACTGGATGGACGTGTACACCGACGACGTGCCGAAGTACGAGTACAATCCGGAGAAGGCGAAGCAATTGCTCGCCGAAGCCGGATATCCGAACGGGTTCACGATCCTGCAGCTCAACACGTCGGCAACCGGCGTGACCGACCAGATGCAGCTGGAGCAGGAGTACCTGCGGGCCGTCGGCATCAACATGGAATTCGAGCTGGTGGATACGCCGACCTACAACAACCGCCGCAACGCCGGCGAGTTCGAGGTCGCCGGGCGGCTGCTGCCCGCCGTCAACCCGGACATGATCCTGTTCAGCTACCTGCATCCGGACAACAAGTCGCCGGGCGGCCTGAACGGCGCGCGCTACGACAATCCGGAGGTCACGGCGAAGCTGGGGGCCGCGCGGGCGGAGACGGATCCGCAGAAGCGGCTGGCGCTGTACCACGAAGTCCAGCGGATCGTGATGGACGAACTCCCGTACTTGCCGACGTTTGCCAGCAACGTGTACTGGCCGTCCAAGCCGAACGTCGAGGGCGTCGTCATCAACAAGCTCGCCCAGGTGAACTTCTTCGGCGTCCGTTTCGTGGATTAAGGAGGTGACGACCGTGGCCGCCTATACCTTGAGGAAGTTCGCGCAGATGATCGTCACCCTGTTCGGCGTCGTGACGCTGGTGTTCTTCGCCATCCGCCTCATTCCCGGCGACGCGGCTGCGGCCATGGCCGGCGACAATCTGTCGGGGGAAGCGATGGAGGCGTTTCGCGCGAAGCACGGGCTGAACGATCCGATGCTTGTCCAGTTTGTCCGCTATCTCGGCAAGCTGCTGCAGCTTGATCTGGGCACGACGATCACGACGTCGCTGCCGGTGGCCGGCCTGCTGCTGAAAGCTCTCCCGGTCACCCTGACGATCGCCGTGTGCACGGTCGTCCTGACGATGCTGATCGCGATCCCGCTCGGCACGCTGGCCGCGTACATGGCGAACAAGGGGAAGAAGACGCTCGACAATCTGCTCACCTGGAGCGCGATGGTCGTCGACCTGATGCCCTCGTTCTGGACGGCGCTGCTGCTCATGCTGCTGTTCTCGCTCACGCTGGGCATTTTCCCGGCGAGCGGCCAGGTCAGCTTCGGCGATCCGGCGCTGCTGATGAAGCGGCTGGCGATGCCGATCATCGTGCTGTCGCTCACCCAGGTGGCGACGCTGGCCCGCATCACGCGCACGTCGGTGCTTGAAGTGCTGAACGAGGATTACGTGCGGACGGCGCGGTCGCTGGGCATGCCGGAGCTCGCGGTCGTGTTCCGGCATGCCCTGCGCAACGCGCTGCTCCCGATCGTGACGGTGGTCGGTCTCTCCTTCGGCAATCTGCTGAACGGCACGGTCATCGTGGAATTCATTTTCTCCATTCCCGGCATCGGCACGCTGCTCGTGAACGGCATCAACAGCCGGGACTACGAACTGGTGCAGAATCTGATCCTGTTCTACGCGATGGTCTTCATCGTGATCAACTTCCTGACGGACCTCGTGTACAAGAAATTCGATCCGCGCGTGCGGCTCTGACGAAAGGAGTGTGCTGGCGTGAAAGGCGCATTCGAATCGGCATCGGCGGGCAAGGTGACGGCAGGCCTCGGCAGGGTGCGCGTCCGGTTGCCGCTCGTGCGGGAGATGGGCGGCAATCGGAAGATCTGGGCGGCCCTGGCGATTCTCGGTCCGATCCTGCTGCTCGTCCTGGCCGCCCCGTTCCTCTCCCTTCCTCCGCCGCTCGAGACGGACGTGCGCTCCTCGCTGGAGCCGCCGTCGCTCAAGCACCCGTTCGGCACCGACAAGCTCGGACGCGACGTGCTCAGCCGGACGCTGGCGGGATTCAAGGTGTCGCTCGTCGTGGCGTTCAGCGTCGCGCTCATCTCGCTCGCGTTCGGCATCACGTTCGGCACGCTGGCCGGTTTTCTCGGCCGCCGGGTCGACCAGATCATCATGGCCGTGACCGACCTGTTCCTCGCGTTCCCGTCCCTCCTGCTCGCGATCGGGCTGGTGGCGATCGTCGGAGCGGGGACCGTGCCGGTCATCCTGGCGATCGCCCTGGCCGACGTGCCGCGGTTCATCCGGTTGCAGCGCTCCCTCGCCTTCAGCCTGCGCTCGCGGGCGTTCATCGACGCCGCGCGCACCGTGCAAGCGTCGAAATGGTGGATCATGCGCCGGCACGTCATTCCGAACACGATCGCGCCGCTGCTTGTGGCGGCCAGCATCGCCGCGGCGAACGCGATCCTGATCGAAGCCTCCCTGAGCTTCCTCGGACTCGGCATCACGCCGCCGGCGCCGTCGCTCGGCAACATCATCCGCGACGGGCAAATTTACCTGCAGGAGGCCTGGTGGATATCCGGACTGCCCGGACTGGTCATTCTGCTCGTCGCGATCAGTCTGCATTTTCTTTCGGACGGCATCCGCGAGGCGCTCGACCCGAAAGCGAGGAAGTAGCCGAACCCGTTCAACGAACCTGATCTTGTGAAAGGGGGAAACGGCATGGAACCGCTGCTACAGGTGCGGAACCTGCATACTCATTTTTTCGCGAAGGGCGGCACGGTGAAAGCGGTGAACGGCGTCTCGTTCGACCTGATGCCCGGCGAGCGGCTCGCTGTCGTCGGCGAGAGCGGCTCGGGCAAAAGCGCGATGGCGATGTCGCTCATCCGCCTGATCGCGTTCCCCGGACGTGTGGTGGAGGGAAGCATCCGCTTCGACGGGCGCGAGCTTCTGGACATGACCGAACCGGAACTGAACACGGTCCGCGGGCGGGACATCGGCACGGTGTTCCAGGACCCGATGTCGTCGCTCAACCCGGTCATGCGCATCGGAGACCAGCTCGTCTCCCCGCTCAGCAAACATTTGAAGCTGAGCGCGAAGGAGGCCGAGCGCCGCGCCATCGAACTGCTGCGCCTGGTCGGCATCCCGGCCGCGGAGGAGCGGCTTCACGCCTATCCGTTCGAGTTGAGCGGCGGCATGCGCCAGCGGGTCATGATCGCCCTCGCGATCGCCTGCCGGCCGAAGCTGATCATCGCCGACGAGCCGACGACGGCGCTCGACGTGACGATCCAGGCGCAGATCGTGGAGCTGCTCAAATCGCTGTCGCAGGAGACCGGCAGCGCGATGCTGTTCATCACCCACGATCTCGGGCTCGTGGCGCGGTTCGCGCAGAAGGTCGCGGTCATGTACGCCGGCCGGATCGTCGAAATGGGCGACGTGAAGCAGATCTTCCATTCGCCGAAGCATCCTTACACGCAATGCCTGCTTCGCACGATCCCGAGCATCGACGGCGACCGGCGCCGGCGGCTGCTGCAGATCGAGGGCTTCCCGCCGGACATGCGCCTGCCGATTCGGGGCTGCGCCTTCCGCGACCGCTGTCCGGCCGCCGAGCCGCAATGCGCGATGGAGGCGCCGGAGCTGACGGAGCGGGCGGACGGCCACGTCGCCGCCTGCTGGCTGGACGAAGGCCTCGCTTCCCTGCCGATCGGCCGCGACTGGCTGGCCGGCGGGAACGGGGAAGCCGAAGGCGGCTCCGGTCCGGAAACGGCAACGGCCGCGGGCGGCGGCGCGGCGGCGGCCGTCTCCGCTTCCTCTTCCGGCGAAGCGCCGGCGCTCACGATCCGCGGGCTCGGCAAGACATTCGTGAAGCGCGGCGGCCCGCCGTGGCGAAGGCGGGAAACGAAGATCCGCGCGGTCCGGAGCGTCGACCTGTCGCTCCGCCCCGGCGAGGCGATCGGCGTCGTCGGCGAGAGCGGCTGCGGCAAGAGCACGCTCGCCCGCATGCTGCTCGGCCTGGAGGAGCCGTCGGCCGGCGAGATCGCGCGAAGCGGCGAAGTGCAGATCGTCTTTCAGGATCCGTACGACTCGTTCAATCCGAAGATGCGGATCGCCGACATCATCGCCGAGCCGCTCGACGTGCGCGGCATCGGCAGCCCGGCGGAGCGGCGGCTCAAGGTGCGCGAGCTGATCCAGAAGGTCGGTCTAGACCCGGTCTTCCTCGACCGCTATCCGAGCCAGCTCAGCGGCGGCCAGCGGCAGCGGGTCGGCATCGCCCGGGCGCTGGCGCTCGATCCGAAGGTCGTGGTCGCCGACGAGCCGACTTCCGCGCTGGACGTGTCCGTCCGCGCGCAGATCATCAACCTGTTGAGCGATCTGAAGGAGAAATCCGGCGTCAGCTTCATCTTCATTTCCCACGACCTGTCCACGGTACGTCACATTTCGGACACGATCGCCGTGATGTATCTGGGCGAGATCGTGGAGTACGGCAGCGCCGAGGACGTGTTCCGCAAGCCGGCGCACCCGTACACGGCCGCGCTCCTCGACGCCGTCCCGGTGCCCGATCCGGTGAAGGAGGAGGCGCGCAGGTTCAAGCCGCTCGGCGGCGAGCTGCCTTCGCCGGTGAGTCCGCCCGCCGGCTGCGCCTTCTGCACCCGCTGCCCGCTGGTCAGCGACCGCTGCCGGCGGGAGAAGCCGCCGCTGCGCGAGATCGCCGCCGGCGGAAGAAAGGCGGCGTGCCATGAGATCGCCTGACTTCTACCGCCAGTTCGGGGTGTACGGCGGCGGCGTCTTCTTCGCCGTCACCTCGCTCGCCCAGCCGTTCTTCACGCTTTACGCGCAGAAGATCGGGGCGTCCACCGGGGAGATCGGCTGGCTGATCACGCTGCGCTCGCTCTTCCCGATCTTCGTCGCCCTGCCCGCCGGCCAGCTGATCGATCTGCTCGGACCGATCCGGATGCTGAAGTACGGCAGCCTGTTCCTGATCGCGTCGCTGGCCGTGAACGCGATGGCGACGAATCTGTGGATGCTCGCGCTGTCCCAGGTGCTGCTCGGCGTCTGCATGGTCGTGATGGCGTCCTCGTTCCAGGTGCTCGTGTCGGAGGGACCGAAGGAGAAGCGCAACGCCAGCATCAACCGCTACTCGATGTGGATGTCGGGCGGAACGATGGTCGGACCGCTGATCGGCGGCGGGCTCTCTTCCCTTTTTGCCACGGAGCTGGACGGCTACCGGTTCAACTTCATCTTCAGCTGCTCGGTGTCGGTGCTGTTCCTGCTCACGCTGCTCGCGGTGTCCCGCGGCTATGTCCGAGAGTCGGCCCGGGACGAAGGCGGCGGGATGTCCGTCCGGGACGTGTTCAAGCCGCGGGGCATCCGGGACAGCTACATGAGCGGCATCCACCTGACCCGAAACCGCGCGGTGCAATTCGGCCTGACCGGCACGTTCCTGATCATGTTCATCCAGGTGCTGTATATGGGGTTCATCCCGATCTATCTGGATGAACTCGGGTACTCGACCATGCTCATCTCGCTCATCGTGTCCGTGAAGGGGCTTGCCGGCATGCTGGCGCGGTTCGTGCTGAATTGGATCATGAAGATCGCGCCGCTTGAACGGATCCTGATCGTCGCCGGCTTCAGCGCCGCCATCTGCCTGATCGTCACGCCGATCGGATCGATGCTGGCGGCGACCATGGTCGTCCTCGCGTTCCTGATGGGCGCGGCGACGGGGATCAACATGCCGGTCAGCATCATGATCATGGTGAACGACACGGCGGAGTCGGAGCGCGGCCGGCTGATGGGGCTCAGGCTGCTCGTCAACCGGTTTTCCCAGGTGGTCAGCCCGGCCCTGTTCGGCAGCCTCGGCGCGGCGATCGGGCTTACGGCCGCCTTCTACAGCGGAGGGGCGCTGCTGCTCGCGACGATGGGCGGCTTCTCGCTCTATAGCAAGTTTATCGCCCGGAAAAATGCGGATTATGATGCCCAGATGCAGCGAGACCTTCGCGAGCGGCCGTCGGTGCAGGCGTGATTGGCGGTGCGGGCTGATTCGCGTGAACGGCGGATCTGCGTGGATGGCAGGCGCTCGCGATTGGCGGTTGGCGGGATCGGCGGGCGCGCTCGGGACGGCCGGATTGTCCGGATGGCGGGCGCGCAAGGATGGCGGAATTTGCATGACGGAATTTGCGGGTACGGCGGGACTGCGCAACAAAAAGGACTGCCCTGCATCTCATCCGACGGATGATTGCAGGCAGTCCCGTCAAGCCGCTTCGCGGGGGTGTCGCGGTCGCTCGCCCATAGCCGAAGATTTTTCCGCTATTTTTGCCTTTCAGGCCCGTCCCCGCAAAATAGACGCAAAATCTTCCGCTATTTTGTCAAAAACGGCCCAAATCGGGGAATTCCCCGAAAATAAGCGAAGCTGCTTCTTCTATTTCCGCCGAAAACGCAATTCCGGCCAAAATAGAGGCAAAAATTTCGCTTATTCCGGCCGGGCGGCCCCGAAAAAACCTTCCGGGAGAGAAACGCTCCGCCGGAGCCTCCGCAACGCGGATGACGCTTTGCCGCAGCACCCATGCCGCGCTGCCGCAACGTGAACGACGCTTTGCCGCAGCACCCATGCCGCGCTGCCGCAACGTGAACGACGCTGCTCTGCTGCAGGATGCCACCGCTGCCGCATGCCGCGCCGCCCTAAAGCGGTTGACGCGCTGCTGCATGGATGACGCCGCGCCGCCCGCGCCACCCCGCGCTTCAGGCCCCCGCTTCCTTCTCGATCGCGCCGGCGAACAGCGCGTGAACGAACTGCTCGGCGTCGAACTCCTGCAGGTCGTCCATTTTCTCGCCGAGCCCGACGAGCTTCACCGGCAGCTTCAGCTCGTTGCGGATCGCGATGACGATGCCGCCCTTCGCCGTGCTGTCGAGCTTCGTGAGCACGATGCCCGTGACGCCGCTCTTCTCGCCGAACAGCTTCGCCTGGCTGAGCGCGTTCTGGCCGGTCGTCGCGTCGAGCACAAGCAGCACCTCGTGCGGCGCGCCCGGCATCTCCCGCTGGATGACGCGGTAGATCTTGTTCAGCTCTTCCATCAGATTCGTCTTGTTCTGCAGCCGGCCCGCCGTGTCGCACAAGAGCACGTCGACGTTCCGCTGTTTCGCGGCCCGGATCGCGTCGTACATGACGGCGGCGGGGTCCGCCCCCGGCTGCTGCTTCACCACCTCGACGCCGACGCGCCGGCCCCATTCCTCGAGCTGGTCGATCGCCCCGGCACGGAACGTGTCGCCCGCCGCCATGAGGACCGATTTCCCCTCGCTCTTGAACCGGTGCGCCAGCTTGCCGATCGTCGTCGTCTTGCCGACTCCGTTCACGCCGACGAACAGGATGACCGTCGTGCCCGACTCGGCCATCCTCAAGGATTCCTCCGCACCTTCGCGGAGCAGCGCGACCAGCTTCTCCGACAGAATCGGCTGCAGCTCGGACGCGTCCTCGATCCTCCGTTTCCGCACTTCTTCGCGCAGCTCGTCGGTGAGCCGCATGACGGTCGACACGCCGACGTCGGCGCCGATCAGAATTTCCTCCAGCTCCTCGTAGAATTCCTCGTCGATCCTCTTGCGCCGGAGCACCAGCTCCTCGACCTTGCCCGCGATCGCGGAAGCGGTCTTGCCGAGCCCCTCCCGGAACTTGTTCGTCACCGCTTCGGCCTTCGCCGAGATGCTCTCGCGCAACTTCTTGAAAAAGCTCACCGTTTTACCACCTTTCATCTTCAAACGAAACGGGCCGGACCGGACATCCCGATCAACGAGCCCGCCGAATCCCTTCCAAACGAAACGGGCCGGACATCCGGTCAACAGGCCCGTCCCATTCCTTCCGCCATGCGCCGCATCCGACCCGCCGGACCGGCGATCCGCCGGCCCTGCCGCTTCCGCGTCAGACCGACACCGGCTCGCCGTCCTCCAGCCGCACCGAGACGAGCTTCGAGACGCCGTCCTGCTCCATCGTCACCCCGTAGAGCACGTCCGCTTCCTCCATCGTGCCCTTGCGGTGCGTGACGACGATGAACTGCGTCTGCTCGGAGAATTCGCGGAGATACTGCGCGAACCGCGTCACGTTCGCCTCGTCGAGCGCCGCCTCGACCTCGTCCAGCACGCAGAACGGCACCGGCTTGACGTGCAGGATCGCGAACAGCAGGGCCATCGCCGTCAGCGCCCGCTCGCCGCCCGAGAGCAGCTGCAGGTTCTGCAGCTTCTTGCCCGGCGGCTGCGCGACGATGTCGATGCCCGTCTCGAGCACGTTGTCGGGATCGACCAGGATGAGGTCCGCGCGCCCGCCGCCGAACAGCCGGTTGAACACCATGCCGAAATGGCCGCGGATCGCCTCGAACGTCGCGCGGAAGCGCCGGCCCATCTCCTCGTCCATCTCGCGGATGACCTGATAGAGCGCCGTCTTCGCCTCGATGAGATCGTCCTTCTGCGCGCTGAGAAAATCGTACCGCTCCTTCACCCGCTCGTATTCTTCGATGGCGCCGAGGTTCACTTCCCCGAGCAGCGAGATCTGCCGCTTCAGCTCGCGGACTTCCTGCTGCGCGGCGACGGGGTCCTCCGGCACCGGATACCGCTCCTTCGCAAGTTCGAAACCGAGCTCGTATTCCTCCGCGAGCGTGCGCAGCAGATTGTCGAGCTCGACATCGAGCCGGTTGAGCGCGATTTCGGTCTGGCGCAGCTGCTCCTCCACCTGGCGGAGCTGCGCGCGCTGCTCCTTCGTCTCGCTCTCGCCTTCTTCGAGCAGCCGCATCTTCTCGGCCCGCTCGGCGCGCTTCAGATCGATCGATTCCGAGCAGCGCTCCTTCGCGATCCGCAGCTCGTTCAGCGTCTCCGTCTGCTTCACCGCTTCCTCTTCGAGGCGGCGCGACTCTTCTTCCTGGAACGCCGCGGTATCGCGCATCGCGGCCAGCTCCTGCTTCGCGCGCGCGATCTCGCCGCGGAGCCGGGACGATTGCTCGGCCAGCGACTGCATCTCCTGCTCCGTCTTCGCGACGGCGACCTTCAGTTCGGTCAGCTGGCCCTGCATCTCTTCCCGGGCGGACTCCCAGGACCGGCGCCGCTCCTCCGCGTCGCGGATCGCCTGCTGCAGCCGCGCCTCCTCGGCCGCCAGCTCCTTGAGCTTCGCCTCGGCGGACGCCCGGGCCGCGTCGAGCGCTTCGAGCTCCTCGAGCTGGCTGCCGCGGTCTTCGGTCCTCAGCCGGAGCTGCTCCCGGATCCGCTGCTCTTCCTGTTCGGCCTGCCGCAGCGCCGAGCGAAGCTCTTGCTCCTCGATCCGGAGCGTTTCGGCCCGCGCCCGCGCGTCCTCGATGTTCTGGCCGCAGAGGGAGAGCTCCTTGCGCAAGTCGTGGAGCTTGTCGCGCAACCCGCCGAGCTGCTCCTCCGCCTCGCGGATCTCGCCGTCCAGCGCCTCGATCTGGCGCTGGCGGCCAAGCAGGCTCGCGCCGCGCTTCTGCAGGCTGCCGCCCGTCATCGAGCCGCCCGCGTTCACGATGTCGCCTTCGAGCGTAACGACGCGGTACCGGTAGCCGCACCGGGCGGCGATCCGGTTCGCCTGCTCGAGCGTCTCCGCGATGATGACGCCCCCGAGCAGATTTGCCGCGATCTGCGCGTAACGCTCGTCGCATCCGACCAGCTCCGAGGCGATGCCGACATAGCCTTCGACCGATTCCGCGGCGCGCCGGTCCTGCTCCGGAATGCTCCGCCCGCGGATGACGTCGAGCGGCAGGAACGTCGCCCGGCCGAGCTGGCGCTGCTTCAGGTAGCCGATCGCCTGGCGCGCCGACCGCTCGTCGTCCATGACAATGTGCTGCAGCGCGCCGCCGAGCGCCGTCTCCACCGCGATTTCCAGCTTCTCCGGCACGCGGATCAGCTCCGCGACCGCGCCGTGCACGCCGGACAATGCGCCGCGCCGCGCCGCCTTCAGCACCTCGCGCACGCCCTGCATGAAGCCGTCGAGGCTGTCCTGCATTTCCTTCAGCGTGTCGCGCCGGGATACGCTCGCATCCCGCTTCTGCTCCCACCGGCGCAGCAGCGCCTGCGTCTCCTCGAGCGAGCGCTGGAGCTGCTGCCGCCGCTCGCTCTCGGCGATGAGCCGCTGCCGGAGCGCCTCGAGCGCCGACTCGTTCTCGCGAAGCCGCCGTTCGGTCTCCTCGCGCCGCGCGGCCAGCCGGTCGAGCTCGCCGGCGTCCGCCGCCTCCTCCTCGCCGAGCCGCTGCAGACGCCGCTCCGCCGCTTCCCGCTGCTGCTCCGCGTACCGGATCTCGTTGCGCAGCGAGGCCATCGAGGACAGCACGTCAAGCAGCTCGCTCTTGAGCCGCTCCTCCGCCTCCGCGTCGGCCGCGCCGCTCGAGCCGAACAGCTTCGCTTCCTCCTGCGCCAGCCGCTCGCGCTGATCGCGCAGCGTCTGTTCGAGGGCGGCTGCCTTCGCCCGCAGATCCGCCTCTTCCTTCGACAGCGCCGCGATCCGGTCGGATTGCGAGCGGATCGTCTCCTCGAGCTGCCTCCGGTTCTGCTCGAGGTTGCGGCGGCGCTCCTTCAGCACTTCGCCGTGGCCTTCGCATTTCTCGTACTCTTCGCTGATGCGGAGCATTTCCGCGTGCAGCCGCTCGATCTCGTCCTCGATTTGCCGCAGCGCGATCCGGTCCTTCTCGAGATGCGCGTCGTGACTGCTGACGACAGCGAGCAGCTCGGCCTGCCGGTCTTTGAGCCGCTCCAGCTTGCCGCCGAGCTCCTCCCAGTTCGCGTGGACATGCTCGATCTGGTGGACGTAGAGCGAGATCTCCTTCGACGTCAGCCGCTCGCGCAGCTCCCTGTAGCGCTTCGCCTTCTCCGACTGCTCGCGCAGCGGCTCGAGCTGCCCCTCGAGCTCGGACACGAGGTCGTGGATGCGCAGCAGGTTCTGCTCCGTGTCCTCGAGTTTCTTCTGCGCCTCGCGCTTGCGCGTCTTGTATTTCACGATGCCGGACGCCTCTTCAAAAATGCCCCGCCGGTCCTCCGACCGCGTGCTCAGAATCTCCTCGATCCGCCCCTGTCCGATGATCGAGTAGGCTTCCTTGCCGATGCCGGTGTCCATGAACAGTTCGGTGATGTCCTTGAGCCGGCACGCCTGCTTGTTGATCATGTATTCGCTCTCGCCGTTGCGGTGAACGCGCCGGGTGACCGTCACCTCGTCGTATTCGAGCGGCAGCGTGCGGCTCGTATTGTCGAGCGTCAGCGACACTTCGCCGTAGTTCACGGCCTTCCGGGTGTCGCTGCCGGCGAAAATGACATCCTGCATGTTGCCGCCGCGAAGACTCTTCGCGCTCTGCTCGCCGAGCACCCACCGGATGCCGTCGGAGATGTTGCTCTTGCCGCTGCCGTTCGGTCCGACGACCGCCGTGATGCCGGGGACGAACTCCAGCTCCGTCCGGTCGGCGAACGACTTGAATCCGACGAGTTCGATCCGTTTCAGGAACATGTCCGTGCCTTCACCTCTGGTATCCATGAATCGGCAAACGGCTTCGAACGCAACCGTTCGAAGCCGTCTGCCTTCAGGCCTCGCCGCTTCCGATCAGGCGGCAAGCTTCGGCCGCCGCCTGCTGCTCCGCTTCCTTCTTCGTGCGGCCGACGCCGGTGCCGTACCGGACGCCGCCGATCAGCACGCCGACGACGAACTCCCGGTCGTGCGCCGGGCCGCGCTCCTCGTCGATCACGTACTCGACCGGGCCGAGCGCCCGGTGCTGCGCGCGCTCCTGCAGCCGGGACTTGTAGTCCTTCACCGGCAGATAATCGCCGCTTTCGATCAGCGGGAAGATGTGCCGCTTCAGGAAATCGCGCACCGCTTCCAGTCCGGAATCGAGGTACAGCGCGCCGATGAACGACTCGAACAGGTCCGCGAGCAGCGCGGGCCGCGTGCGCCCGCCGAGCTGCTCCTCGCCGCGTCCGAGCAGCACGTACCGTCCGAGGTCGAGCGTCTCCGCGAACTTCGCGAACGAAGGCTCGCAGACGATCGACGCGCGCATCCGCGTCAGTTCGCCTTCCGGACGGCGCGGATGCGTCAGATACAGATGCTCGGACACGAGCAGCTGCATGACGGCGTCGCCGAGAAACTCGAGCCGCTCGTTGTCCTGCGCGTTGCCGCTCTTGTGTTCGTTCACGTAGGAAGTGTGGGTGAACGCCTGCTTGAGCAGTCCGGCCTTCCTGAACCGGATGCCGAGCTGCTCCTGCAGCGTCTCGAATCGGTCAGGCTTCATATTTCCTCATCACGATCGTCGCGTTGTGGCCGCCGAAGCCGAACGAGTTCGACAGCCCTGTCCGGACGTCCGACTTCCGCGCGGCGTTCGGCACATAGTCGAGATCGCACTCGGGATCCGGGTTCTCCAGATTAATGGTCGGCGCGATGACGCCGTTCTTCAGCGTCAGCGCGAGAATGACCGCCTCGATGCCGCCGGCCGCGCCGAGCAGGTGGCCGGTCATCGACTTCGTCGAGCTGACGGCCAGCTTGTACGCGTGATCGCCGAACGCCAGCTTGATCGCGGTCGTCTCCGAACGGTCGCCGATCGGCGTCGACGTGCCGTGGGCGTTGATGTAATCGATCGCTTCCGGCTCGATGCCGGCATCCTTAAGCGCCCGCTTCATGCACCGCGCCGCGCCGTCCGGGTCCGGCTCGGTCATGTGGTACGCGTCGCCGCTCATGCCGTAGCCGATGACCTCGGCGTAGATGGGGGCGCCGCGCTTCAGCGCGTGCTCGAGCGACTCGAGCACGAGCACGCCGGAGCCTTCGCCCATGACGAAACCGTCGCGATCGATGTCGAACGGTCGGCTCGCCTTCTCCGGCTCGTCGTTGCGGGTCGACATCGCGCGCATCGCGCAGAAACCGGCGATGCCCGTAGGCCGGATCGCCGCTTCCGCGCCGCCGCAGATCATCGCGTCCGCGTCGCCGCGCTGGATCAGCTTGAACGAATCGCCGATCGAATGCGTGCCTGTCGCGCACGCGGTGACGGCCGTCGAATTCGGGCCCTTCGCTCCGGTGATCATCGAGATCTGGCCGGAGGCCATGTTCGCGATCATCATCGGAATGAAGAACGGGCTGACGCGCTTCGGCCCCTTCTCGAGCAGGATGGTGTGCTGTTCTTCCCAGGTGGAGAGCCCGCCGATGCCGCTGCCGACCATGACGCCGACCCGCTCGGGATCGATGTTCGTCCCCGGTTCAAGTCCCGCGTCGCGCATCGCCAGCGTGCTTGCCGCGACGGCGAGCTGGACGAAGCGGTCCATCCGGCGCGCTTCCTTCTTGTCCATGTAGGCTTCAGGGTTGAAATCCTTGATCTCGGCCGCAATCTGCGTCGGAAATTCCGAAGCGTCGAACGATTCGATCCGCGACACGCCGGATTTGCCGGCGACGAGATTGCTCCAGAACGTATCCAGGTCGCTGCCGAGCGCGGTGACGACCCCCATGCCGGTTACGACAACTCTGTGCTTCAACTGTTTCACCTCTGCCAACGGCATCTATCCTCAAGACGGCGCGCTGGCCGCGGACGGGCTTGACCGCGCCGGCCTTATCCTCTGACTGCAAGCGCATTCCGGAATGCGCGGGACGGACTGTCGGAAATGGAGCGAAGTCCCGTCTTGTCAACGGGACTTTCGGAACTAGGAATGGGATTGTATGTAATTCACGACTTCTCCCACCGTGGTGATCTTCTCCGCGTCTTCATCCGATATTTCCATATCGAACTCGTCTTCCAGCTCCATGACAAGCTCCACGACATCCAGGGAATCCGCGCCGAGGTCATCCTTGAAGCTCGCGTCGAGCGTCACTTCCGCCTCGTCCACGCCCAGCCGATCCACGACAATACGCTTCACGCGTTCAAAAACGTCGGACATCCGGCTCACCTCCTCCTCTCGGTATTATAAGGGATTGTCCGTCAAATTGCCATAGCCTGTCCGGTCTCAGCCCATGTACATGCCGCCGTCGACATGGATCGTCTGGCCGGTGATGTACGACGCGGCGTCGGACGCGAGGAACCGGACAACGGCCGCGATCTCCGCCGCCTGGCCGAACCGTCCCAGCGGAATTTGCACGGCCATCTGGGTCCTGATCTCGTCGGACAGCTTGTCCGTCATGTCCGTCTCGATGAAGCCGGGGGCGACGCAGTTGACGGTGATGCCGCGCGAAGCCAGCTCGCGCGCCGCCGTCTTCGTCAGGCCGATCACGCCGGCCTTCGCGGCGGCGTAGTTCGCCTGCCCGGCGTTGCCCGTCGAGCCGACGACGGACGAGATGTTGATGATCCGTCCCGAGCGCTGCTTCATCATCGGCCGGGTGACCGCCTTGATGCCGTTGAACACGCCCTTCAGGTTCGTCTCGATGACCTGGTCGAAATCTTCTTCCTTCATGCGCATGATTAAATTGTCCCGCGTGATGCCGGCGTTATTCACCAGAATATCGAGCGAACCGAACGCCTCGAGCACCTGCGCGACCATCTGCTCGAACGCGTCCGCCTTGCCGACATCCGCCTGCACGAGCAGCGCCTTGCGGCCGAGCGCTTCGACGGCGGCCGCCGTCTCGGACGCGGCGGACGCGCTGCCGGCGTAGTTGATCGCCACGTCGGCGCCGGCTTCCGCGAGCGCGATCGCGATCGCGCGGCCGATGCCGCGGGACGCGCCCGTCACGAGCGCCTTCTTTCCTTCGAGTGACGCGTACATATGCGGACCCTCCTCCCGGATTTGCAGGAACGGCGCCATGCCCCGGCCGGGCTCAAGGCGCCAGCGCGGCCAGCGCCTCGTCCAGCGCGGCCAGGCTGTTCACGGTATGGACTTTGACCGTCTTGTCCGTCTTCCGGATGAGCCCGGTGAGCACCGAGCCCGAGCCGATCTCGACGAACGTGTCGACGCCGAGGCCGATCAGGCGGGTGACGGTGTCCTCCCACAGGACGGGCGCGACGACCTGGCGCCTGAGCAGAACGCGGATCTCGTCCGCGGCCGTCACCGGCTCCGCCGTCACGTTGGCGATGACCGGCACCTCCGCGTCCCGCATCGGCAGTTCCGCCAGCACCCGCTCCAGCCGGTCCGCCGCCGGCTGCATGAGCGGGGAATGGAACGGACCGCTCACTTCAAGCGGGATGACCCGCTTCGCGCCCGCTTCCTTCCCGCGCTCGACGACCGCCTTCACGCCTTCCGCCGTGCCGGAGACGACGATCTGGCCCGGACAGTTCACGTTGGCGAGCACGACGAGCCCCTTCTCGGCGCTGACTTCCTCGCACAGCGCGCGCAGCGCCTCGCGCTCGGCGCCGAGCACCGCCGCCATCGCGCCCTGCCCCGCCGGCACGGCCGCCTCCATGAACTCGCCGCGCAGCCGCACCGCGCGAACCGCGTCCTCGAATCCGAGGACGCCGGCCGCGACGAGCGCGCTGTACTCGCCGAGGCTGTGGCCGGCGACGTAATCCGGCTTCACGCGGCCCGCGATCAGCCCGAGCAGCGCGACGCTCACCGTGAGCAGCGCCGGCTGGGTGTTCACCGTCAGGCGAAGCTGATCCTCGGGCCCCTCGAAAATAATCCTGCTCAGCGAAAATCCGAGCGCCTCGTCCGCCCGTTCGAAAATCGCCCGGGCCTCCGGCGACGCGTCGTAAGCGTCCTTCCCCATGCCGACCGACTGCGCGCCCTGGCCGGGGAACACGAATGCGATTTTGCCCATATGCACAAGCCCCCGCTTCCGTTACCAGATGAGGACGGACGCGCCCCAGGTCAGCCCGCCGCCGAATCCGACCAGCACGAGGCAGTCCCCTTCGCGAATTCGTCCCTGTCCGACCGCTTCCGCGAGCGCGATCGGAATCGACGCCGCGGAGGCGTTGCCGTAGCGGTCGAGATTAATCATGCACTTCTCCTCCGGCAGCTCCAGCCGGCTGAGCGCCGCCTGGATGATCCGGATGTTCGCCTGATGCGGAACGAGCAGGTCGACGTCCTTCTTGTCCAGCCCGGCCTTGCGGAGCGCTTCCTCCGCCGCGCTGCCCATGATGCGCACCGCGAACTTGAACACTTCGTTGCCGGCCATATGGATGTAGTGCGCCTTGCTCTCCACCGTCTCGGCCGACGCCGGCATGCGCGAGCCGCCGCCCGCGAGATTCAGCAGCGGTCCGCCGGAGCCGTCCGCGCCCAGTTCGAACGAGCGGAATCCGCGTCCCTCCGGCACTTCGCCGAGCACGACCGCCCCCGCGCCGTCGCCGAACAGGATGCAGGTGTTCCGGTCCGCATAGTCGGTGATGCGCGACAGGCATTCCGCGCCGACGACGAGCGCGTTCCGGTACAGGCCGCTCTTCAGCATGCCCGTGGCCGTCGCCAGGCTGTAAATGAAGCCGGAGCAGGCCGCCGACAGGTCGAACGCCGCCGCCTTGCGCGCCCCGAGCTTGTCCTGCAGGATGCACGCCGTCGACGGAAAGAACATGTCCGGCGTAATCGTCGCGACGATGATGAGATCCAGGTCCTCCGGCGCGAGCTTCGCCGCCTCAAGCGCCCGGACCGCCGCCTCGTAGGCGAGATCCGACGTCGCCTGGTCGTCCGCCGCGATGCGCCGCTCCCGGATGCCGGTCCGCGTCACGATCCATTCGTCGTTCGTGTCGACCATTTTCTCAAGATCGTGGTTCGTCAAAATCCGTTCGGGCACGTACATGCCCGTGCCGAGGATGCCTACTTCCTTCATCCGCCAGCTCCTTCCTTCCCGCTGATATGGTCCGCGATCGCGCGGATCAGCCCGTGCCGGACCGCGTCGCGCGCCTGGCGGATGCCGTTGCGGAACGCCCGCGCGTCAGACGAGCCGTGACACTTGACGACGACGCCGCCGAGCCCGAGCAGCGGCGCGCCGCCGTATTCCTTGTAATCCATCTTGCGCCGGACGCCGCGCAGCCCCGGCAGCATGACGGCCGCGGCCAGCTTCGTGAGCATGTTGCGGGCGAACGCCTGCTTCATCTCGCCCATGATGAGCGCGGCCGCGCCTTCGAACGACTTCAGCATGATATTGCCCGAAAACCCGTCGCACACCAGCACGTCGCACCGGCGCTGCAAGACGTCCCGCGCCTCGACGTTGCCGGTGAAATGAATGCCCGGTTCGGCGCTCAGCAGGCCGAACGCCTCCTTCGCGAGCTCGTTGCCCTTGCCTTCCTCCGTGCCGACGTTGAGCAGGCCGACGCGCGGCCGCTCCATGCCGTGCACGAGCCGCCGGTACAGGCTGCCCATCACCGCGTACATGTGCAGATGCTCGGGGCGCGCGTCCACGTTGGCGCCGAGGTCGAGGGCGAGCACGCCGACGTCGTCCGTCGACGGGATCGTCTGCGCGAGCGCCGGCCGGTCGACGCCGGGAATCCGCCCGACGACGAGCAGCCCGGCCGCCATGAGGGCGCCGGTGTTGCCGGCCGACAGCATCGCGTCGGCTTCGCCCTCCTTCACCATGCGGGCCGCGACGACCATGGAAGCGTCCTTCTTGCGCCGCACCGCGCGAACCGGCTCGTCGTCGCCTTCGATCGTCTCGCTCGCGTGGCGCAGTTCGACGTTGGGCGGCGCCTGGCCGTTCAGAAGCGGTCTCACCCGCTCCTCGTCGCCGACGAGCACGAATGACGTGTCCGGCCATTCGGCCGCCGCCGCGAGCGCGCCCTTCACCGCTTCCTCCGGCGCAAGATCTCCTCCCATGGCATCAATCGCGATCCGCAACCCGATCCCCTCCTCCGTCCTGCAGCGCTCTGGCAGATCGAACGATCAGAAAATCGCCCTGGAAAACCGTTTCTTCCCCGACATAGGTGAACACTTCCACTCTCGCCTTCCGCTTGCCCGAGGAACGCACGTACGCCTTCGCGATGCATTTTTCCCCCAGCTTCACCGGACGGATGAAGCGGATGTCGGCCGTCGCCGTCAGCGCCACCTCGTCGTTGATGACGGCCACGGCCAGCGAGTTCGCCTGCGCGAACAGATGGTGGCCGCGCGCGATGCCGGTGCGGGAGAAGACGTGTTCCTCGCGGATCTCGAAAATCGAGATGCCGCTCCGGTCGAGCTGGAGATCGACGATCTCGCCGATCACTTCGTGCAGCGGCAGCGAACGGACGGCGTCGAACGACCGCTCGGCCATCAGCTTCATCCGCTCGCGCAGCTCCGGGATGCCGAGCTCCAGCCGGTCGAGGCGGATCGTCTGGATGCTGACATCAAGCAGCCGCGTCAGCTCGCGGTCCGTGATGAACGGATTGTCCTCGATGAGACGGGCCAGCCGCTGGTGCCGCTCCTTCTTGGGCAGACGTTCCACAGGGAAGCACCGCCTTTGTGGTCTGTGTTGGACCTTGGGCCCCTCTTAAAACCAGGTACTAAACCAGTATAATGAAAAGCCGCGCCGGAAGCAATCACCGCCTCCCGCCCGGCAAAAAAACAGCACCTCACCGTCCGATGAAGTGCTTGCCTGCCTTTATTGCTTGATGATCTCTTTCGTCTTGTAGTAGCCGCACACCTTGCAGACGTGGTGCGCAAGCTTCAGCTCTCCGCATTGGTCGCATTTGACCATGCCCGGGACCGCCAGCTTGAAATGCGTGCGGCGCTTGTCGCGACGAGCTTTGGACGTCTTCCTGAATGGTACTGCCATCTGTCCCACCTCCTTCGAATGACGCGCGAATCGGGAAGATCCGCCCGCGGCGCGCGGGGACCGCCCGTCAGCGCGGGAACAGGTCCTTGAGCGCGGCCAGCCGCGGATCGATCGGCGTGCGGTCGCAGCCGCACTCCCCTTCGTTCAAATCCGTGCCGCATTCGGGACAGAGGCCTTTGCAGTCTTCCGCGCAGAGCGGAACGAGCGGCAGCTCGAGCTGCACGGCTTCCTCCACATACGGCGTCAAATCGACATCGTTGTCCGGGGTCGCGATGAACTGTTCCGCTTCCTCCTCGGTCTGCGGCTCGCTACCCACCTTGAAGTGCTCCCGAAACGGCACGTCGACGCTGACCGGCACCGGCTTCAGGCAGCGCGAGCAAGGCATCGTCACGTCGATCGCGAGGGTGCCCTCGACGACGGCCACGCCTTCCCCGACGCCCCGCGCCGTCAGATCGACGCGCAACGGACCGGCGGAGAGCACGTCCCGCCGTCCCGCGAACCATGACGACACGTCCAGCGTCTCGCGAATCGTCCGCGAAGCGCCGCTTCTGTTGAGTTCGTGCACATGAATTCTCACAGGATCACTCCAAACAAACAAAAGTAATTATAGCGATCCGCTTCGCGTTTTGTCAACATTTGCAGCGCGTGATATTGTTATAGCAGATCATGACTTGTTATGCGTCGCGAGGGGGAAAACGATGCGGACCGTCGGCGTCATCGTCGAATACAATCCGTTCCACAACGGCCACCGCCACCATCTGGAGGAATCCGTGCGCGCGACGGGCGCGGACGCGGTCGTCGCGGTGATGAGCGGCCATTTCCTGCAGCGGGGCGAGCCCGCGTTGATGGACAAATGGGCGCGCGCCGAGACGGCGCTGCGCGGCGGATGCGATCTGGTCATCGAACTGCCGGTCGCCTACGCGACAAGCGCGGCCGAATGGTTCGCGTACGGCGCGGTCGGCCTGCTCGACGCGACGGGCGTCGTCGACTGTTTCTGCTTCGGCAGCGAGAGCGGCGACATCGCGACCTTGCGGCGCGTCGCGGAGCTCGCGGCGGACGAGCCGGCGGATCTGCGCGAACGGATCGCGGCCGGGCTGGACGCCGGCCAGAGCTTCCCGGACGCGTACAGCGCCGCGCTGCGGTCCGGGCTGGAGGCGCGCGGCGACCGCGAAGCCGCGGCGTTCCCGCTGGAGCAGCCAAACAACACGCTCGGCCTTCATTATCTGATCGCGCGGAAGCGGCTCGGCAGCCGCATGGAGCCGTACACGATCCGCCGCCTGCAGGCCGGCTATCACGACATCGAAGCGCCGGCGGGCTCGATCGCCAGCGCGACGGCGCTGCGCCGGCTGATCGTCGGGCACGGCCGGCCGGAGGCGATCGCGTCCTACGTGCCGCCGGTCACGCTGGACGTGCTGCGGCGCGAGTGGGAGGCCGGCCGGGCGCCGGTCGGCTGGCCGCTGTTCGCGGAGCAGCTGTTCCATCAGCTGCTGCGCCTGGACACGGCCGAGCTGGCCGGTTATCGCGACGTCGGCGAGGGGCTGGAGTTCCGCATACGCCGCGCGCTGCCCGCCTTGTCGCGGCTCGACGTGGACGAGCTGATCGGCCTGCTCAAGACGAAGCGCTACACCCGGACCCGGCTGCAGCGCGCGCTGCTCGCCGTCCTGCTCGGCATCCGCAAGGAGGACTGGCATCCCGCGGCGCTGCGGGAAGGGCTCGCCTACATCCGCGTGCTCGGGTTCACGCCGAAGGGCCGGGAACTGCTCAGGCGGATGCGGAAGACCGCGAAGCTGCCCGTGCTCATGAGCGCGGCGGGCGGCGGGGACGCGGGGCTCGCCGGCGCGGGCGCGCGCTATCTGGAGCTGGACGCGCGGGCGACGGGCGTGTACGCCCTCGCCGCCGGCGCCCGGGATCCGCGGGCGCTGCTGCGCGACTATTACGAGCCGCCGGTCATCGTGCGGCCTTCGTGAGCGTGCGGGAGCGGAGCAGGGCGACCGCCTCTTCAAGCGAGTCGACGCCGGCGACCTCCATGCCGCCGCCTTCCGCCTTCGCGGCCGCGGCGGCTTCCGCCGCGTTCGCCTCCGGCACGAGGAACAGATCGGCGCCGGCGCGCGCGGCGGCGATCGCCTTCATCCGGACGCCGCCCACCGCGCCGACAGCGCCCGCCGGCCCTATCGTGCCGGTGGCGGCGACGCGCCGCCCGCCCGTCAGCGACTCGCCGGCTAGCCGCTCGTAGATGTGGAGCGCGAGCGCCAGGCCGGCCGACGGGCCGGCGAATTCTCCGGCGTCGATCGTTACACTATGCGCGGGATGTTCCGGCCGGATGTCCCGGACCTCGATCAGCTCCGCCCCGCCGAGCCTCTCCCGCGGCGCTTCCGCCCCGCCGCCGGCCTGGTTTGTCGCCGGCCTGACATCGGTCCGGCTTGTCGACGTTCCGTCCGCTTCGGTCCGGTCTGCTGCCGGCTCGTCCGTTTCGATCTGGATTGTCGTCAGCCTGTCCGCGTTCGTCCGGTCTGCCGCCGATCCGTCCGCATCGTTCGGATCCACGGCCATACGCACGGCAATCTCGCGCCCTTGGCGCAGCACGATCAGCTCCGCTTCGCGGCCGGCGCGGGCGCGAAGCGCCTTCCGCAAATCGCCCAGCCCGTCTGTGGCGACGCCGTCCACGGCCGCGATCCGGTCCCCGGCCTCGAGGCTTCCGGCGCCCCGCGCGACATAGACGCCTGCCGGCTTCGCCTCGTACCGCACGCCGGCAAGCCGGAACGCCGCCTCTGTCGCCATGCCCTGCGACTCCGCCATCAGCACATCCATCCGCGCCTTGTAGCTTTTCGCGCCGCTTTCCCCGAACACCGCCCGCTTCGCGTGAACTTCCCGGTCTTCCCGCCACGCGGACGCGATCACCGACCACAGCGTGACGCGCGGCTCGAGATACACCGTCGTCAGCAGCCATTCGCCTTGCCGGTCCGATGCGCGCGGCGGCTCCCGTTCGCCCGCGGCCGCTTCTTCGCCGGGGCCGGCCTCGCCGATCGCCACCAGATCGTCCACGGGCACAACCTTGCCCGGCTCGTAGAGCACACAAGGCACAGGCACGACGAACAACAGCAGCGCCGCGAAAGCCGCCGCAAGTCCCCGTCCGAGCGCCTTTTTCACCGGGTCCCTTCCGCCCGCACCCCGCATCCCGCGCACCCGCCCTTCTTCCGACTGTTCTATCCGACGGCCCGTCCGCGTACATTGAACTGACCCTGTCTTGTCCATGCAGCCCCGCGAAGGAGGATGGGACGCATGTACCGAACCGCCGCTCTCGGCGCCGCCCTGCTCGCGCTCGCCCTGCTGATCGTCCGCTTCCCCGGAGACGCGTTCCGGGCCGCGCTGCAGGGGCTGTCCATCTGGTGGAACCTGGTCTTCCCCGGCCTGCTGCCGTTTCTCGCGCTGTCGGAGCTGCTGCTCGCGCTCGGCGCCGTCCATGCGGCCGGCGTGCTGCTCGAGCCGGTCATGCGGCGCGTCTTCCGGCTGCCGGGCAGCGCGGGCTGGGCCGCCGCGGTCGGCTGGTCGAGCGGCTTCCCGGCCGGCGCCGGCGCGGCCGCGCGGCTCCACCGGGAAGGCGTCCTGACCGACCGCGAATGCCAGCGCCTGCTGGCGCTGTCCCACATGCCGAACCCGATGCTGATGCTGATCGTCGTCGGGGCGGGCTTCCTCCGACGCCCCGAATTCGGCGCCGCGATCGCCGCCTCCGTCTGGCTGTCCGCCCTGGCCGCGGGCTGGCTGCTCGCCCGGCTCGACCCGGCGGCGGGCGCCGCCCCGGCCTTCCGCGCGCCGGAAGACCGCCGGGGCGTCCTCGCACGGGCTGCCGCCGCGATGCGCGAGGCGCGGCGCAGGGACGGCCGCGGCTTCGGCCAGGCGATGGGCGAATCCGTCGCGCAATGCGTGCAGCAGCTCATGGCCGTCGGCGGGCTCGTCATCCTCGGCTCGGTGCTCGTCCGGCTGCTCGAGCGCGTGCTGCCGGAGCTGCTGCAATTCGTCGCGTTTCCGGGCATTTACGAGGCGCATCTCGGCGCGTTCGCGGCCGCCGGACTGATCGAGCGGTTCGGCGCCCCGGCCGGCGCCGCGCTGATCGCGGCGGTGCTGAGCTGGACCGGCTTCACCGGTCTGCTCGCCACCCACGGCATCGCCGCGTCGGCCGGCATCCGGTTCGCGCGTCTGGCCGCGGCGAAGCTGCTGCACGCGGCGCTCGCCTTCGTGACCGCCGCGCTCGCGTGGAAGCCGCTCGTCTGGCTGGCCGGCCTCGGCGCCGGCGACGCGGTGCACGCGCTTGTTTCATTTGCCGTTCCCGGCCCCGGAGACACGCTTGACGCGTTTCACCAATGGGCGGGCGCGGGCGGCGGGGACGCTTCGCCCGGCCACAGCCGGCCGGCCCGGTTCCTGCCGCTCTGGCAGGCGATCCCGGTCTGCTCGCTGCTCCTTACGCTACTCCTGCTGCTGATGCTGGCGGCATCCCGGCTGCCGGCCGAGCGAAGGCCAGGCCGCTGACGGCCTGGCCCTGTCGCCGTTTCCGGTTTTTCAGCGCGGCTTGTCCGCCTGCCAGGCATCGAACTTCGCCCGGAGCGCCGCTTCCACTTCGGGCGGCACCAGATCGCCGACATCCCCGCCAAACATCGCGATCTCCTTCACGATGCTGGAGCTCAGATAAGAAAACTTCGGGTTCGTCATCATGAAAATCGTCTCGATGCTGCTGTCGAGCTGGTGGTTCGTCGACGCCAGCTGCAACTCGTACTCGAAATCCGACACCGACCGGATGCCCCGGATGATGACGTCGGCGTTCCGCGATTTCATGTAGCGGACGAGCAGATCGCGGAAGCTGTCGATCTCGACGTTCGGCAGATCCGCCGTCACCGCGCCGAGCAGCGCCGTGCGCTCCTCCACCGTGAACAGCGGATTCTTGCTCGTGTTGTTCAGCACCGCGACGATCAGCTTGTCGAACTGCTTCGCCGCGCGCCGGATAATATCCATGTGACCGAGCGTCACCGGATCGAAACTGCCGGGATAGACGGCAATCCGCCGGGTCGGTTCATGATCCTTCATCGGTCTCCTCCTCGGCCGCCCCCGCGGCCCGATCATAGTGGTAAATCGAGACGGCCGTCTCGCCGTACGTCGCCAGCCGGCGGCGCGCCAGGCCGCCCACGGTCTCCGGATAGGCGTGGTCCGCCTCGTGCTCGACGACGACGACGGCGCCGTCCTCGAGCATCCCGCGCTCCGCCATTTCGGCCATCAGCGTGTCGGCGATCTTCATCCGGTACGGCGGATCGAGAAACACATACCGGAACACCGCCCCGCGCTTCGCCAGCATGCGCAGCGCCCGGTCCGCCGTGTTGCAGTAAATCTCGGCCCGGTCCGCCACGCGCGCCGCCTCCGCGTTGCGCCGGACGACGGATACGGCCCGGCGGTCCGCATCGATGAACACGGCCCGGTCCGCGCCGCGGCTCAGCGCCTCGATGCCGAGCCCGCCGGTGCCGGCGAACAGGTCGAGCGCGATTCCGCCGTCGAAGTACGGGCCGATCATGCTGAATATCGCTTCCTTCACCTTGTCTGTCGTCGGGCGCGTATTCATGCCGGGAACCGCCCTGAGCGGCGTTCCCTTCGCCGTGCCCGCTATGACCCTCACGTTGCCGAAGCCCCCCGCAAGTCCGCAGTCTGTCCTAATCGTACCACAAATTCACTTCCGCGCAAGCAAACCGGAAGCGGCGGAACCCGGGGCCTCGCGAAAAAAATTTTTGCCCCGCGCGTATATTTTTCTCCCCGCGGGACATCATGTAGACAGCGGCGTCGAGAGATGCCGCGAAAACCGCGGAGAAGACTTACGTTTCCCCATAAGCTCTTCGTCCGGTTTCTCCTCTCCCATGCTGGGGCTCCCGCGAGGGGGCCCCGACTTTTTTTGCTTGGCGCGTTCGCGTTTCGCCCCGACGTTCCGCCGCATTTACCGCAGCATTTCCCGCAGCATTTCCCGCAGCATTTTCCGCCGCATTTCCCGCCGCATTTCCCGCCGTCCATCCCCGCCTTTCCCCTCGCCGCCGTCGCTCCCCGCCTTTCCTCCGCATCGGCTGTCCCATAAGCGCAGTTTCTTCCGCTGTTTCCCGGAATTCCGGCTTTTTTCGCAAAACAAAAGAAAAAATTTCCTCTATTCCGGTGAAACTTCTGTTTGGAACCGATTTCGCCAAAAAATAAAAGAAATTTCTGCCTCTATTTCGCGGTTGTTTCCCGAGTTCGACAAAATAGCGGAAATATTTTCTTCTATACCCCCGACGGGCGCACCACGGGCAACTGACAACTACCGCACACCGACACCCGTCAGACACACCGACACCCGTCAGACACACCGACACCCGTCAGACACACCGATACCCGTCAGGCACACCGACACCCGACGGGCAAACCGGCTCCCCTTCCGGACACACCGCCCGCCCCCGCCCCGGACAAAATTGAAAACCCCGCGACGCCATACCGCCGCGGGGCCCTGGGATTGATGGACTTGCCTTCAAACACCGTCAGGCGCTTTCGTCTTCGGATCCGGAACCGGAATCGTCGGCTTCCCGGCTTTCGTCGGACGCCGCTTCCTCCTCCGCTCCTTCGCCCTCCCCATCCGACGCTTCCGCCGCAGCCTGCTCGGCTTCGGCAGCCGCCTGCTCGGCTTCGGCGGCGGCTTGTTCGGCCTCGGCCGCCGTTTCTTCCGCCGCGCCCTCGAGCTCGAGTTCGTTCTTTGCCAGTTCCTGTTCGCCCATCGCGATCCCTCCGTTTTTTTCATCCATCGATTTCGTGCACCCCCATTATAGACAAGCGCCCATGCGGATGCTGTCGCCCCGTGGAACCGCGGATTACGAATGGATAACATTTGCGTTACAAATCGTTACAACGTTTTCAAAATGACAACATCCGCCCCTGTCCGCCGCGATCCGCCACAACCGACATCCGCCACAACCGCCATCCGTCACAAACACCACCCGTCACAAACACCACCCGTCACAAACGTCATCCCGCTCCAACCGCCATCAGCCGCAACCGTAATCCGACGAAACCGCCATCCCCTGCGATCACGGTCCGCCGCCCCCCATTCGACGCAATCTCGGCCCGGACAAGAACGCGACGCCCGAATTGCAACCGCCCCGGGCTTCCGCTATGCTGATAATCGAACGGATTCACCGTGTCGGGAGGGATAACCGCGATGCCGAACATGCCCAAGTTGCTGATGGCCGCCGGAGCCGTGCTGTTCCTCGTCGGGCTCGTCTGGATGCTCGTCGGCAAATCGATCCCGCTCGGCAGGCTGCCCGGCGACATCGCGATCGAGAAGGAGAACGTGCGCTTCTACTTCCCGATCGTCACCTGCATCCTCATCAGCGTCGTGCTGTCGACCGTCATGTACCTCGCGCGCCTGTTCATGAAATGACAAACGGCGGCCCCGCCCGTCGCGCAGACCGCCGTCATGTCATAGTCCGTAAAGCCGCCTCGTGACCCCGAGCAGCGCCTCGGCCGTCTCGCCCACGCCGAGCCCCTTCAGCTCCGCGACGGCGCGGATGACGTCCCGGACCAGCGCGGGAGTCGTCGGCCGGCCGGCGAACGGTCCTTCATGCGGCCACGGCCCGTCCGTCTCCGCCATGAGCAGCTCGAGCGGATACGCGCGCACGAGCGCCCGGATCTCCGGCTCGTACACGACGTCCGGCGTCACGGACACGTGCCAGCCGCGCGCGATCATCCGTCGAACCGCCGACTCCGGCCCCTTGAACCAATGAAAATGCGCCCGCCGCACGCCGTGCCGCTCCAGCGCGTCGCACGCCTTCTCCGCGTCCTCGTATACGGCGTGCAGCACGATCGGCCGGTCCAGCTCCGCCGCGAGCGCCGCGAACCGGTCGAGCAGCTCAAGGTGCGGACGCTCGTCGAACGGCCGCCCGGCCTTCTCCGCGTCGGTCCGCGTGTAGTACGGCAGCCCGACCTCGCCGATCGCGAATCGTTCGCCCGCCGCGTGAAGCCGGCGAATCCAGGCGAACAGCTCCGCTTCCTCTTCCGGTTCCGGCAGCGGAATTTCCGGGTGGTGGCCGTAGGCCGGCATGTACCGCCCGGGATGCCGCAGCGCGAGCTCCCGGTTCACGCGGCTCGACTCCAGGTTCATCGACACGCCCACGACCGCCGCGCCGCCCGCGGCGTACGCGTCGGCCAGCAGCCGCTCCCGCTCCTCCGGTTCGTATTTGTCCACATGAATGTGGGCGTCGATCCAGCCGAACGACTCCCGATCCTCCGACATGCTCCCGCCTCCTTCACATCTGCCGCGAAAAAAGAACCCGCTTCACCCGCGCCTGTTCCGCCGCAAGCGGACCGCCGCCACTCGCACCCGACGCAACGTTCCGCGATGACGCCGCACGACGCCATGATCGACGTCCCCGGCGTCCCGCCTACCCCCGCGATCCGCCCGCCCCGGCCGGCTTCAGCAGCTCGTAGATCGCGTCGCGGAGCTCGGCGAACTCCGGCGACTTCCACAGCTTCGCGCCGCGCGGCCGCCCGAACGGAACGGCGAACTCGCGCAGCACCCGCGCCGGGCGCGCCGACAGGACGACGACCCGGTCCGACAGGAGCAGCGCCTCCTCGATGCTGTGCGTCACGAGCAGTACCGCGCGCCGGTGCTCTTCCCAGATCGACATCAGCCACTCCTGCATATGCTGCCGCGTCAGCGCGTCCAGCGCGCCGAACGGCTCGTCCAGGCACATCAGCTTCCGCGGGCTGAGCAGCGCGCGGATGAACGAGACGCGCTGCTGCATGCCGCCGGACAGCATGTGCGGCCAGGCGTCGGCATACTCGCCGAGCCCGACCCGTCCGAGCCCTTCCCGCGCGAGCTTCCGCGCTTCCCCGCGCGGCACGCCGGCGATGCCGAGCGCGAGCTCGATGTTGCCGGCAACCGTTCGCCACGGCAGCAGCGACGCCTGCTGCGGCATGTAGGCGATCAGCCCGCGCCGCCCGTTCGCGCGCTGACCGTCGATCACGATCTCCCCGCGCTCCGCCGGCTCCAGCCCGCCGATCACCCGAAACAGCGTGCTCTTGCCGCTTCCCGACGGCCCGACCAGCGAGACGAACTCGCCGTCCCCGACCGTCAGCGAGACGCCGTCCAGCACCGGCTTGTCCCCGTACGACTTCACCACGTCCCGCGCCTCAAGCGCCGGCGGCATGGCCGTCCCTCCTCTCCGCTTTCGGCTTCCACCGGACGACGAGCCGCTCGGCGAGCCCGGCAAGACCGAACATCAGCAGGCTGAACGCGACGATGATGATCGTGCCGGCGAACACGCGCGCCGTCTCGAAACCGCTGTAGGACAGCTTGATATAGTAGCCGAGCCCGCTGCCCCCGCCGAACCATTCCGCCGCGACCGTCGTCGTCACGCTGTACGCGGCCGCGACGCGGAAGCCCGAGAACAGATAGGGCACCGCGTTCGGCAGCTCGAGCCGCATGAACATCGTCCAGCGGTCCGCGCCGATCATCGCGAGATAGCCGCGCAGCGCCGGATCGCACTCGCGCAGGCCGGTCAGCATCGCGACGGTCACGGGGAAGAAACAGACGAGCATGATGAGGACGATTTTCGGCCCGTCGCCGAACCCGAGCCAGATCAGCATGAGCGGCACGAGCACGATGTACGGCACGCTCTGCGACAGGACGAGCAGCGGCGGCGCCGCCCGCCGGGCGCCGGGCACCAGATGGATAACCGCCGCCAGCACGATGCCGGCGAGCACGCCGAGCGCAAGGCCCGCCAGCGTCCGCCAGACGGTGGCGAGCGTATGCATTTCAAGCCGCGGCCAGACGTTCGGCTGCATCGCCTCGCGCACGATCGCCGACGGGCTCGGCAGGATGTACGGCTCCACCGCGAAAAGCCGCACCGCCGCCTCCCATGCGGCCGCCAATAATGCGATGACCGCCAGCGGCGGCCATCCTTTCAGCCATTTATTGCCCATCGGGATACTTCTCCAGCAGGCGCGCCATCGAGGCGCCCTCGGTCGGATTGAAGTAAATCTTCACCTGCGAGATGACGGACGGGCATCCCGCTTCGATCATCGCGTCGTTCATCGCTTTCACGAGCGCCAGCAGCCGGTCGAGATCGCCCTCGATCGTCGTCTCGAGCGGCCCGACCCGGTAGGGCAGCCCCGACGCCTTGATCACGTCGATCGCCCGGTCGACGTAGGGGATGACGCTCTCCCCGCCCGGCGTATGGGGCAAAATCTGAATGCTCAGCAGCGCGTCGGCCATTTTCCCATCCCCGCTTTCTTCACCGGCCCGTCATTCGGGCAAAAAATCGTTCGTGAACGCCGCTTCCGGATCGAACTCGCCCTCGAGCACGCCGTGGTCGGCCATCCACTCGGCGTAATTCTTCCATACTTCCAGCTTCTGCTCGCCCCAGCGCGGCGCGTCGTCCCGGTACTTCGCGCTGAGCCACTTCTGGCTCGCCCGGACGAGGTCCGCGTTCAGATCGGGCTCGGCGGCGATCAGCGCCTCCGCCGCTTCCTCCGGATTGTCGATGGCAAACCCGTATCCCGCGGCCGCGCCGGCGACGAACGCCTTCACCAGTTCCGGACGCTCGCGGATCAGCTTCTCGCTCGTCGCGAGCACCGGCGTATAGTAGTCGAGCTTCTCGCTGTAATCGGTCAGCCAGACCATGTTCAGCGCTTCGCCGCGCAGCTCCGCCTCGATGCCGGTCCAGCCGTAGAAGATCCAGAAGAAATCGACGTCCCGCTTCACCGCGGTGAAGAAGTCGGTGTCGCCGACATTAATGAACTCGACCTTGCTCACATCGCCGCCGTCTTCCTGCATGATCGAATCGATGACCGCTTCCTCGACCGGCGAACCCCAGCCGCCGTACCGCTTGCCCTCGAAATCCTTCGGCGTCCTGATGTTCTTGTCCGCCGGCGAAGCGAAGCCGGACGTGTTGTGCTGGATGACGGCCGCGATCGACACGATCGGCACGCCGTTCGTCCGCGCGAGGGTGACCGCCTCCTGGTAGCTTACCCCGAATTCGACCTCGCCGGACGCCACCATCTGGTCGGCTCCCGCATCGCCGGGCTGGACGATCTCGACCTCAAGTCCCTGCTCCGCGAAAAATCCCTTGTCCCGCGCGACATAAAGCCCCGTGTGGTTCGTGTTCGGCGACCAGTCGAGCACGACCCGCACCTTTTCGAGCTGCTTGTCCGATCCGCCTGCGGATCCGCCCCCGCCGCCCGATTTGCCGCCCGAACCAATGTCTTTTCCGCCTCCGCCGCAGCCGGCCGCCGCCAGCAGCAGCGCGAGCGCGAGCAACCCCCATCTTCTTCCGATCTTTCTCCGCATCGTTGGTCCTCTCCCGTCCTTGCTCCGATATGGCGACAACGCGTCAAGGCGCCCCCCTGACCGGAAGGCGCCTTCGATACGGTGCGCATGCGCGAAGCTGAAGCGGCGCGCGCCATGGCGCGCGGCTCTCCGCGGTATGTTTCCCTACGCTGGCATTATCCAGATCAGGTTACAGGGTCGGTATCGCGTCCGGATACCCTCTCAGCCGGCTGTCCCAGCTCCCCGGGGCTGCTATGCGGTTGTCGTTTCACGCTCATTATAGCAGACGGACGGGATTGCGCAAGCCTCGGGCCGGCATCGGCGTTCAGGCGCTCCCCGGCATTCGGGCGCTTACCCGGCAATCAGGCGTCCTCCCGGCGATCAGGCGTCTACCCGGCAATCACGCGCCTTCCCGGCAATCAGGCGTCTTCCCGGCAATCACGCGCCTTCCCGGCAATCAGGCGTCCTCCCGGCAATCACGCGCCTTCCCGGCAATCAGGCGTCCTCCCGGCAATCACGCGCCTTCCCGGCAATCACGCGTCTTCCCGGCAATCACGCGCCTTCCCGGCAATCACGCGCCTATCCGGCGATCAGACGCCTACCCGACAATCACGCGTCTTCCCGGCAATCAGGCGTCTTCCCGGCAATCACGCGCCTATCCGGCAATTACGCGCCCTCCCGCAGCTTCTCCTCCAGGATGCGCTTGTTGGCCTTGAGCCCCTCGTCGTCCGGCAGCCACCCGAGCGCGGCCTCGTTGTGCCGCGCCGCGTCCGCCCAGCGGCCGAGCCGCCCGTAGCAGATGCACAGGCGCGCGTGCGGCAGCCAGGTGCGGCAGGCGTTGTTGACGACGCCGAGCCAGCCTTCGGCAAGCGGCGCGTCCAGCGCCCGCTCGTACCAGTAAGCGGCCGTCCGCCAGTCCCCGGACTCCTCGAACCAGCCGCCGAGCGCGCAGCACACCTCCGCGTGGGGAGCGTCGAACCGGAACGAGCCGAGCAGCGCGTCGATCCGGCCCGCCTCGTCCCCAAGCCGCCGGCAGCAGTCGGACAGCCGGAGCGAAGCCGTCACCTTGTCCTCCCGGTAGCCGGACGGCTCCGCCAGGTAAGCCCGGTAGGCCGACGCCGCCTCGGCGAACCGCCCCGCGTCCGCGAGCTCGTTCGCGTAGTAGTACAGATCGCGCCCCCGGAGGCCGCCGGTTTCGGCCGCGATCCGCTCGTAGATGCGCAAGTTCCGGTCCGAATGGTCCCGTACCTCGCGATGGTGCGCGATGCCGATATCGACCGCGACGGCGCGCGCGCCGGAAATGTCCAGATACTCGTGCACCCGGCCACGCCAGCGAATCCCCCGGCCCCGCCGGACGAGGCGGCATCGCTGCGCCGAGACCGTCGGCCGGCCCGCCGCGTCGAACGCGAGCCAGTACGGCATGAGCACGGCGTCGGCGTGATCCGGGATCTGCGTCTTGAACGCCGCGAATTTGATACGCTCGGAATCGGGCAGCACGTCGTCCGCGTCCAGCCACATCAGCCAGTCGCCCGTCGCCTGATCGAAGGCGAAATTGCGCGCCGCCGCAAAGTCGTCCACCCACTCGAAGTCATGGACGCGCGCGCCGAATCCGGCGGCGATCTCCTTCGTCCTGTCGGCCGATCCGGTGTCGACGATGACGATCTCGTCGACGACGGGCGCGACCGACGCGAGGCAGCGGCCGAGCACCGCCTCCTCGTCGCGGACGATCATGCACAGACTTATTGTCACGGCCGGCCTCCTTTCCCGGGCTCGGACCGCTTCCGCGCCTCCGCGAGCTGCTTCTGCAGCCCCTTCAGCTGCCGGATGAGCCCTCGATCCGGTCGTTCTTCTGCTTGAGCTGCGCCTCGAGCGCCCGGATGCGCTCGTTCTGGCTGCGGACCATCCCGCGCAATTTCCCCGCCCCCAGCTGGTACTGCCGCTCGTATTCGAGGAACGTCTCCTCGTCGAGCCGGATCAGCCGCTTGAGCCGCTCGGAATGGTCCGGCCGGCGAATCCGGAACGACCGCTTGCGCCCGGCGTAGCAGAGATAGCGGTGATGGACCTCCATCGCGATCTCGTCGAAATACGGGTCGACGAGCTCCGCGAGCCGGCCCGCGTAGAACGTCTGCTTGTGGTCGTGAAAGGCGTGCAGGCCGAACGGCACGGTGATGACGCAGACGCCGCCGTCCGCGAGCCAGTTCGCGACATTGGCGAGCACCTGTTCCGGCTGCGCGAAATGTTCGAGCACCTCGCCGAGCAGCACCGTGTCGAACGGGCCCCAGTTGTGCGGCTTCGTCGCGTCGGCTGCTATGAATCGGACGTTCGACCGGACGAGGGCGGGCTCCTTCGCGAGCTCCGAACGCGCGTAGCGGATCGCCTCGTCCTCCAGATCGATGCCGAGCACCTCGAACCCCTCGCGGCCGAGCAGGATCGAAGCGATGCCCTGGCTGCAGCCGACATCGAGCACCTTGCTTCGCCGGGCGTGCGCGCACATCCAGTGGATGCGCGCGCGCGTCGCTTCATGCGACGCGACCGAACCCGACTGCCCGTAGTACCGCTGGTTGACAAGATCTTCGTTGACCATGGGACTCACCCTGTTGCGGCGGGCGGCGCCGCGTCCGGCTCGCCCAGCCGGAAGATCCGGCCGCCGCCGGCGCCGCCGAGCGCGTTCCGCGTGTCCAGCACCAGCGGCGCGTGCTCCGCGATCATGCGGACGTCGATCGCCGAATGGCGCGTCAGGATGACCGCGAGATCGAGACCGGCCAGCAGTTCGGGCGTCAGGACAGCGGTCCGGATCGTGCGGCCCCGATGGCGGAACGCCGGCACGAGCGGGTCGCAGCAGACGACGTCCGCCCGCCGGTCGAGCAGCTCATCCAGGATGTCCAGCGCGGGCGACTCCCGCACGTCGTCGATATCCGGCTTGTACGCGACGCCGATCAGCGCGATCCGCGCGCCGCGCATCGGCTTCCCTTCCCGGTTCAGGAGCTCCGTCGCCCGCTCGACGACGTGCCGCGGCATCCGCCGGTTCACCTCGTCCGCCAGCTCGATCAGCTTCATCGGCCGGCCGTACCGCCTCGCCGCCCAGTTCAGGTAGAGCGGATCGACCGGGATGCAGTGGCCGCCGATGCCCGGGCCCGGCCAGAACGGCATGAAGCCGAACGGCTTCGTCGCCGCCGCCGCCACCACTTCCCACACGCTGACGCCGAGCTTCTCGCAGAGCAGCGCGAATTCGTTCACGAGCGCGATGTTGACGCTGCGGAACGTGTTCTCGAACAGCTTGGCCGCTTCGGCCGCCGCCGTCGAGCTGACGGGCACGACCCGCTCCACGATCGGGCGGTAGAACTTCATCCCCGCTTCGAGGCAGGCCGGCGTCGCGCCGCCGACGATCTTCGGCGAATTGTCCAGCCGGTGCTCGCGGTTGCCCGGATCGATCCGTTCGGGCGAATAGCAGAGATGGAAATCCTCGCCGACCCGCCAGCCGCGCGCTTCCTCGACGGCGCGGCGGATGAGCTCATCCGTCGTGCCCGGATAGGTCGTGCTCTCGAGCGCGATCAGCGTCCCCCGCTTCAGGTGCGGCAACATGGCCGCAACCGCCGAGCGGATGTACGCCAGATCCGGCTCGCGCTCGGGCGTCAACGGCGTCGGCACGCAGATCACGACGGCGTCCGCCCGGGAGATCGCGGCGTAGTCGCTTCCCGCGGTGAACCGGTCGCGAACGGAACGGATGGTCTCGTCGTCGATGCCGATCACCGTCGAGCGTCCCGCGTTCAGGCGGTTGATTTTTTCCCCGTCGATATCCAGTCCGAAAACCCGATATCCGGCCTTCGCCAGCGCCACGGCCATCGGCAGCCCGACATAGCCGAGTCCGACCACGGCCGCGGCAGGCCGATCATGAGCATCCATGTCGCGCCTCCTCTCCTCCATGATGGCGCATCGCCGTTCCCCTCCTCAGAACCCGCCGGCGTCGAGCAGCCGGGCGATGCCCGCCTTGTCCAGCAGCTCGTCGTCCGAGCGGTACGGCTGCGGCTTCGCCGGCCGGCAGCCGGCGTACCGGCGCGCAAGCTCGGGCTCGGGGGACGGCGGCAGAATGACGATCACCTCGTCGTCGTAATGCCGCGCGTGCGGCGCCTCGCGCGCGGACACGAGCGTCTCGTGCAGCTTCTCGCCCTCGCGGATGCCGATCTCCCGGATGCCCACGGGCGCGCCCGACCGCTCGATCATCACCTCCGCGAGATCGCGGATGCGGCAGGCCGGCATGCGGATGACGAACGTCTCGCCGCCGATCGCCGCCTCCGCCGCCCGGAGCAGGAGGCCGATCGCCTCGGGCAGCGTCATGAAATACCGGGTCATCTCCGGGTGCGTGATCGGCAGATCTTCTCCGCGCCGGATCCGCTCCAGGAAGAACGGCACGACGCTACCGTTCGTGCCGAGCACGTTGCCGCCTCGGATGCAGACAAACCGCGTCGTGTCGGTCAGCCGGTTCGCCCGGAGCGTCAGCTTCTCGGCGATCGCCTTCGTCATGCCGTACACGTTCACCGGGTCGACCGCCTTGTCCGTCGACACGTCCACGACCTTCGCGACGCGCTGCGCGATCGCGGCCCGGATCACGTTCTCGGTCCCGAGCACGTTCGTCCGGAACGCTTCGTCCGGCTGCCGCTCGCAGACCGGCACATGCTTCAGCGCGGCCAGATGGAACACGATGTCGACGCCCCGGCAGGCGTCATGGAGGGCCGCGTAATCCCGCACGTCGCCGATGATGAACCGGACGCGCCCGTCCGCGCCGAGCTCCCGCTCCATCTCCACCTGCCGATGTTCGCCGCGGGAGAAGATCCGGATTTCCCGCGGATCGTGCCGCTCAAGCAGCGTCCGGACGAGATGGCGTCCCCACGACCCCGTCCCGCCCGTCACCAGAATGTTGCTGCCGCTGTACATCCCGTTCTCTCCCTTCCGGACACTCTCCACATCCCGCTTTCCCCTCCGTCCGGACGGCTCACATGAACTCACCCAGCACGGCTTTCATCTGCTGTTCGGTCAGCCTGCCGGCAATCGGCACCTTTTTCCTCGACGCGTTGGCGCCGTGCACGATGTTCACGTAGTTCCGCCCCGGCAGCAGCTCGTGGGGCAGCTTGATGACGTGGCCATGGCCCTTGCCGGGCGGCTTGATCCGGTAGCCGTCCAGGTAGTCCGCCGTCTTGTAGACGTAGGTGTAGAATTGCGGGGAAAAATGGTGCACTTCGGCCATCACGTTTTCGATCGTATCCCACATGTATCCGTCCTGGTTGATCAGCGCGACGGTTCCCGGCTTCGGCTTCCAGTCCATGAGCAGCTGGACGAACGTCCGGCGGTACAGATCGTCGGAATCGAGCCGCGCCACGAACAGTTCGTCATGTCCGGAGGCGAACTTGCGGATCGCTTCCACGCAGGTCCGCTCCGAACCGAACAGGATGTTCGGGGGGAAGTCCTCCCAGAAGGGGCGCAGCGGCCCGTTCAGGAGCGGCTCGGACTCGTCCGCGAGCTTCAGCACCGCGAGGAAATCGGGATTCGTCTGGCGCCGCAGCGAGCGGAGGGTGTACCGGCGGAAAATCGCGATCCGGTTGCGGATCCACGCCGGCTTGAGCCGATCCGGGACGATGCCGTAGTTGTTGAAGTTGATCTCGATGACGACTCGCCTGGCCATGTTGAACCTCCTTGTCTGTTCCTCCGTTAATGTATGAACGGCCGGCGCAAGCCGCATGGTTGATTGATCTCGTCCATTCGTCCAAATCCGGCCGGCGGACGCGCGCGGCGGCGGACATCCATGCCCCGCGGCGGGACGGTCATATACTGGGAAGGAAGCGAAAGGAAACGCGGCATGATTTCTGCCATCGGGAGGATTGATGCATGGTGGAGCGATCGCAGCTGACGCAGGCGCAGGTGCTGCAGCGCATCGCGCACGCGCTCAAGACCAAAACGCCGCTGTCCCTCGTCCGCGTGGGGGACGGCGAGAACCTCGTGCTCGCGCAGCAGACGGTCTGGCCGATCGAGACCGTTCTGAAAGAGCCGTGGGCCGTGAAGGCGAACGAGGGCAAGAAAGGGCTTCGCCTGCCGAATCTGCCCCTGCGCGACGCGGTCGCCGAGTCGATCCGCAAGGCCGACATCGTCGGCATCCTGCCCTTCGGCGACCGGACGATCCACGCGCCGGACTACCTGAAGCGCCCCCTGACGGAGCGCGTGTTCCGGCACTTCCGCATCGCGCCGAAGGCGGTGTGCCACGCCTGCGTGAACCGGATGCTCGCGACGGATCCGATGTTCTGGAAGACGCTCGCGGGCCGGCGGGTCGCGGTCGTGACGCGCCATGCCGACGCGGCGAAGCGGATCATCGAGAATCGCTTTCGGGGCCTGCAGGTTACGCTTACCTATCCGTTCGGCGACTACGCCCAGATGGAGCCGGCGCTCAAGGCGCTCGCCGACGGCCGGGACCGGTACGACATCGCGCTCATCTCCTGCGGCGTCAACGCCGTCGTGCTCGCGCAGCGCACCGCCGAACAGACCGGCAAGGTCGCGCTCGACTTCGGCAAAGCGCTCCATATCATCGCGAAAGGACGCCCGAACTGAATCGGGCGTCCTTTCGCGCGCTTGGTGCGGACGATATGGCAATATGAACAAGAACCCCGCTGGCGGGGTTCTTGCGCAGGGCGGCGCTCAGGCTGTCGAAGCGATGCCCCGGAACACTTCCGGACCGTTCCGCACGGCCGTCGTCGTCCCCGAGACATAGGCCGTGTAGACCGTTTCCGCAGCCGGCGGCGCCAACAGGTCCTGCGCCGTGAAGGAGTGCACTTCGGTCGCGCCCGTCACGCTCACCGTCCCGGTCATCGTGAAGATGACATTGGCGGGGTTGAACGTAGAACCGCGGACGATGTCAACCGTGAACGTGTCTCCGATGTCGCCGCTGATGCCGATCATGCCGTCCAGCGCGATCACCGTGTTCGGAGCATTCTGCGTCTGGAGCCCGATGATGCCGAACAGCGTCGGCGTGGCGCTCAGCGGCACGTTCGGGGCGCCGATCGTGTTGGAGTTCATCGAGCTGCGTTGATCAAGGAAAGTTCCCATACCATTCACCCCCTGCTTGCCTGGGATGCTACAGTCTATGGCGTCCGGCGACAGGCGGTATAGACAAACTATGCAGGGTAAATGAGGATTTTTTTATTCCGCGTCCGCTTCTTCCGCGTTCGCGTATTCCGCGCCGATCACGTCCCGCATGTCCGCCTGCGCGTCCCCCTGCGCCGTGCGCAGCCGGATCCGCCCGGCCTGCGGGTCGACCTTCGTCACGACGCCCGTCACCATCCGGTCCCCGTACTCGCCGTACAGCTTCAGCGTGACCGGCCGGCCCGTCTCGAGCGATTCGCCCACTTTGAGCGCCAGCTCCTCCATCTCCTGTTCGTCCAGCACGGGCCGCTCCCTGCGGCCCAGCGTCTCCCGGTGGCCGTTGATGCGCTCCTTGTGCTCGGGCAGCATCATCCGGCTCGACTCCCAGAGCAGATTGTATCCGGATGTCAATTTGTTCACGCGAGGTCTCGCCATGGTTGTCCGTCATCCCCTCTTGGTGTCTCGGTCCGCTCTTGCCGACTTGTTCCGGCGCTTGCCCCCTGTCCCGCCCCCGGACGCTTTGTCCCGCTCCTGCTCTCCGTCCCGCCTTGTTCCGACGCTGATGAAACGGACAGACGCTATTTGTGACAAAATCCGGGGGGTCGGAAATCTGACGAAACTCAGACACGCTATTCGCGCCGAATCGGGGCCAAATCCGTCCGGGGAAAATAAGATGTCGCAGTTTCGTTGAACATTCGAGGGATGCCGTTTTCGGCAAAATAACGACGCTGAGTTTCGTCAGGTCGTCGGACGGCCCGCAACGGAACCACGTTCCGTTAGCGGGCGCCTTCAGCCGGCCCGCGCCCCTCCAACGGAACCACGTTCCGTTAGAGACGGCTTCGGGCGACCCATTCGCCCGCCGAACGGCCCGCAACGGAACCACGTTCCGTTAGCGGCCGCCTTCAGCCGGCCCGCGCCCCTCCAACGGAACCACGTTCCGTTAGAGACAGCTTCGGGCGGCCCATTCGCCCCCCGGACGGCCCGCAACGGAACCACGTTCCGTTAGCGGCCGCCTCCAACCGGCCCGCGCCCCTCCAACGGAACCACGTTCCGTTAGAGACGGCTTCGGGCGACCCATTCGCCCGCCGAACGGCCCGCAACGGAACCACGTTCCGTTAGCGGCCGCCTTCAGCCGGCCCGCGCCCCTCCAACGGAACCACGTTCCGTTAGAGGCTACCCGTTCCGGCCTCCCGCCGCGCCGTCACTTGTAATGCCCGCCGATCTTGCGCGCCCGGTCCCGCGCCTGCCCGGCCTCGGTCAGCGAGACGGCGCGGATGATCGAGTCGTCGCCGTACTTGTCCTTGATCCGGTCCGTCGCCCGCTCGAGGGCGCGGTACTTCTCCCGGTGGTCGAACAGCATCAGCTGGTACTCCCGGTCGTCCTGCAGACCGGTCATCGCGACGCCGACCTTCCGCACCGGCAGGCCGTCCCAGTGCCGGTCGAGCAGCTCGCACGCGTACCGGTAGGCGTCGTTCGTCGCCTGGGTCGGATACGGCAGCGTCATCTGCCGGAAAAAACCGCTCGGCCGGTCGAAGTCGGCGCCCTGGCAGCCGACGGCCAGCGTCCGGCCCATCTTCCCCTTCGACCGCATGCGCCGGCAGACGAGCTCGCACAGCTCGAGCAGCACGACGCGCAGCTCCTCCCGCGTCTCGTAGTCGCGCGGCAGCGTCATCTGGTGGCCGATGCCCTTCTGCCCGATGTGGGTGTCCGGCGACACCGGCGAATCGTCCCAGCCGCGCGCGATCCGCCAGATCATCTCGCCGTTGATCCCCCACCGCGCCCGCAGCCGGTCCAGCGGCGCCCGCGCCAGGTCGCCGATCGTCTCGATGCCCATCCGGTTCAGGTGCGCGGTCATGCGCGAGCCGATCATGAACATGTTGTTCACCGGCAGCTGCCACAGCGTCTGCTCCAGCCTGTCGGGATCGAGCCGGAAGATGCCGTCCGGGCGCTTCTTCGCGTAGTTGTCGCACGCCATCTTCGCCAGCACCTTGTTCGTGCTGATGCCGAACCGGACGTAGACGCCGGTCTGTTCCAGCACCCGCTTCTGGATCAGGCGGGCCGCCTCCTCGGGATCGCCGAACAGGCGGGCCGATCCGGTCAGATCGAGGAACTGCTCGTCGATGCTGTACGGTTCGACCAGATCGGTGAACGACTCGTAAATGCGCGTGATGAGCAGGGAATACTCGATGTACTCCTGCATGCGCGGCTTGGCCACGATCAGATCCGGGCACTTGCCGAGCGCCTCGCCGAGCCGTTCGGCGGTCGTGACGCCGCGCGCCTTCGCGAGCGGGCAGGCGGCGAGCACGATGCCCGAGCGGCGCTCGGGATCGCCCGCCACGACGAGCGGCTTCCCCGCGTACTCGGGATGCTTCGCCTTCTCGACGCTGGCGTAGAACGACTGGCAGTCCGCCAGCATGACAATCCGCTGCTCCCTGGCCATCGCCGTTCCCTCCCGCACGACAGGAACACATGTTCTTATCATAATACAAAATACACGAACTTATGTTCGTGTATCAAGCGGAATTTTTATGTAGCGCCCGTCTGCGACTGGGCTTGGACCAATTGCCTGTAAACGCCGTCCCGTCGCATGAGCTCCTCATGCGTGCCGGCTTCGGCGATCTTTCCCCGGTCCAGCACATAGATGACATCCGCGTTCCGGACGGTGGACAGGCGATGGGCGACCACCACCGTGATCGCGTTTTTCCGCGCTTCATCCAATCGGGATTGCAACGCGCGCTCCGTCTCCAGATCCAGCGCCGAAGTCGCTTCGTCCAGAATCAGAACCTCCGGCTCGCGCGCGAGCGCCCTGGCGATGGCGAGCCGCTGTCTTTCTCCGCCCGAAAGGCTCACGCCCCTGTCGCCGACGGCGGTGTCGTAACGATCGGGAAGCTGCTCCACGAAGCGGGCGATCGCTGCGGTTTCGCAGGCTTCCCTGACTTTGTCCGCGGACCCCGACCGGTTGCCGAGCAGAATATTGTTCTTGATGGTCCCAGGGAAAAAATACGGATCCTGAAACACGACCGCCACTCTTTTCGCCCAATCGTCCCGCGCGATATCCTGAAGCTCCGCGTGGCCGTTGACGACAATCTTCCCCGCCGTCGGCTCGAGAAAGCGGAGGAGAAGCTGAACCAGGGTGGATTTCCCGCCCCCGCTTTTCCCGACGATCGCGATCTTCCGCCCTTTTTCCATCCGCAGGCTGACGCCTCCCAGAACGTCCGGTTCCCCTTCGCCGTACCCGAACCCGACGTCCCGGAATTCGATGGAGCGGATGCCGTCCTTCAGCCGAAGACGCCCGTCCCGGATCTTCGGGCGGTCGAGCAGACCGCTCAAGCGCTCGACGCAGGCGCTGTCCCGGACCAGTTCGCTCGCCAAGTTGTAGATTTGCTGGAACGATTGCAGGGTGATGCCGGCGAACTGATAAAGCACGACGAACGTTCCGAGAGACATCTGATTCCGGATGACCATGGCGCCGCCGACGGCCAGGATGAAGAACGTCGACAGCCATTTGATCGGTTCGCTGGAAACGAGCTGCCGGTTCAGCAGCTTCGTCTCCCGCCGCACGGCCCCCAGATAGTTCCGGAAGGCTTCATCGTACCGGTCTCTTTCCCATTGCAGCCGGCCGAAAGCCAGCACCTCCCTCGTGGACGACACCCCTTCTTCCAGGCAGACCAGCACCTTCGCGCGTTCATCCTGCACGTTTCTCGACAGCGGCTTGATTTTGCCGGCGTAATGTCTCCCGATCCAGATGTAGAACAGCACGATGCCGAGAAACAGCGGACTGCTGTCGCCGATCAGCACGAACGTCGCGACCAGAACGGCGGCATGCTCGACGATTCTGGGGATGCTTCCGCCGATCATGTTGCCGATCTGGAAAACATCATGGGTCATGTGGTTGACCAGCGCGCCGGTCCGCTCCCTGTTGATTTCGCTCATGGGGAGACGATACAGGCTTTGCATCGCATCCCGGCACAGCGCGCTTCTCAATTTGGCCGCGCAGCGATGGCTCGTCTGCGGGGAGACGGCGAACAGCACCGCATAGCCGATGTAGCAAACGGCGACAAGGGCCAGCACGGCGGGAAACCGGTCATATTGCCCGAGCAGGAGGACATCGTCGATCAGCCGCTTCTGCATGCCGATGGCCAGCACCTGGGAGACGGACAGCAACGCGGCAAGCACGATCGAAACGACGAACAATGTCCGGACGATCAGGATGTATCGGAACACAAACTTCAAGGTTTTCACGGTCTATCGCTCCTCCCCCGCGCCGCCGTATACCAGTTGGTGAAAACGGCCTTTCCGGCCCAGCAATTGGTCGAACCGCCCGGACTCGACGATCTCCCCGCGTTCCATATGGATGATGCGGTCATAATCCTTCACGGTGGACAGCCGGTGGGCGATGGTCAGCGTCGTGCGCCCCTCCAGAAACGCGTCGAGCGCTTTCCGGATTTCCGCCTCGGTCTGGTTGTCCATGGCCGATGTCGCTTCGTCCAGCAGCACAATCGCCGGATTTTTCAAAAACAGACGGGCCAGGGCGATTCTTTGCTGCTGTCCCCCCGACAGGCGCACCCCCCTTTCACCCACCAGCGTGTCGTATCCTTGCGGCAGCTCCTCGATAAACGCATGGGCGTTCGCCGCCTTCGCGGCCTCGTACACCATCTCGTCCGTCGCGTCCGGATTTCCGAACCGAATGTTTTCCCGGACGCTGGCGCCGAACAGATACGTCTCCTGGAAGACGATCCCGATGCGGGACCTGAGCGAATCCAGCGCCAGATCCCGGATCGGGATGCCGTCCAGCAGAATCTCGCCTTCGATCGGGTCGTAAAATCGCAGGAACAACCGGAGCAGCGTGGATTTCCCCGATCCGCTCATGCCCGTGACGGCCACGTGCTCTCCGGGGGAGACGCGGAGATTGAAGTCTTTCAGGATCAGCTTGTCGGGGGTGTAGCCGAAGCTCACGTTCCGGAATTCCATCTCGCCCCGCGTCCCGGCAAGCGCGACGGGATTCTCTTTCTCCTTCACCGCCGGGATCTCCCGCATGAGCTCCATCAACGGGTAGGCCTGTTTCTTCACCACGTTCAGTTCGATCAGGGTGCTGACGATGCTCGTCAGATGATGCATGGAGCTGAAAAAATACAGCAAAAACGTGACGAACTCGCCGGTGGTCAAAAAACCTTTCCGAAACATGACGAACCCCAGGGCAATGAGGAGAATTCCCGTGCCGTAATAGGACAGCCGGCGGATCGAAGCGCCCCACAGGGAATACCAGTACGTCGTAAGATGCGCCTTGTTGAACGCGCGAAGCCTGGCGAGAACCCGCCGGACGCCCCACGCCTCCAGCCGGTCGCCCGGATCTCCCGCAACGCGGAAATGTTCTCGTAGACCATCCGGCCGAATTTCAGGCGATTCTCCGCGATTCTTTTGCTGGCTTCCGTCGATTTTCGTTCAAAATAAGGCGCGAAACCGACGTAGATCAGAAGACAGGGAATGGTCGCCATGGCCATGGGCAGGTTTATGGCGGCCATCACCCCGACGGAAAGCGCGGTATAGATGACGGCATGCGCGAGCCAGGGCAGAAAATCGCCGTAGATCCGCTGGACGTTCTGGACTTCCGTGCTGAGCAGGCCGAGCATTTCGCCCGCCGGACGCTTCGCGCTGTAGGGAACGCCCAGCTCCCGCATTTTCCGGAAGAGCGCCGCCTGCAAATCCCGGGTGGCCAGTTCCTGCACCATGCGGACGAGCGTGTTCTTCTTGACGATGACCGCGTACATCGCGGCGACGGCGACGACGATGGCGGCCAGCAGCCGATAAAACAGCTGAAGGTCCTGCCGAGGAAACACCCGGTCAATCAGGATCCCGATCAACCGCGGCACGGCCAGCTCCGTGACGTTGATGCAGAAGAAACAGAGGAGGATGAGCAAAATTTGCTTTTTGTAGGGCAGCAGAAATGACAGAATCCAGCGCATTTCATTTTGCTTCCGCCGCAACCCGAATTGCCCCTTTCCGCGTTCGTTTTCCACAATCCCCCAAAAAACAAAGGCGAAGATAGATCATACAACCTCTGTCATTTGTGAATCAAGCTGTATTTTTATGCAAGATCGGCCGCCGGTGGCGGCGCGGCGCCTCCGGGCGCTATAATGGCCTCAGAAGCCAATTCGCGTTGCAAAGGAGAATCGTCCATGTGCGGCCGCTACACGATCACGGTGACGCTGGAGGAGCTGATGGTGCGGTATACGATCGGCGTGGCGAACGTTCCGTACCACCGGCCGAAATACAACGTCGCGCCGGGGCAGATGGTGCTCGCCGTCATCAGCGACGGCCGGACGAACCGGCTCGGGGAACTGAGGTGGGGGCTCATTCCGTCCTGGGCGAAGGACGAGAAGATCGGCAGCCGCCTGTTGAACGCCCGCGCGGAGACGGCGGCGGAGAAGCCGGCCTTCCGCGGGCCGCTACGAACAAAGCGCTGCCTCGTGCCGGCGGACGGCTTCTACGAATGGCGGACGGAGCCGGACGGCGGCAGGCAGCCGATGCGCATCGTGCTCAGGAAGGGCGGCGTCTTCAGCATGGCCGGCGTGTACGAGACCTGGATCGCCCCGGACGGGCGGCGGATCGGCACGGTGGCGATCCTGACGACGGAGCCGAACGAATTAATGGCGACCATCCACAACCGGATGCCGGTCATTCTGCGTCCGGAGGACGAGGCGCTCTGGCTGGACCGCTCCGTGCGCGATCCCGAGGCGCTCCGGCATCTGTACGAACCGTACCCGGCCGACGAACTCGAAGCCTACCCGGTCAGCAAGGCGGTCGGCAGCGTCAGGAACGACGATCCTTCCCTGATCGCGCCGCTGGCCAAGGGCTGATTCCGTCCCATAGAAAAAACTTCCCCCGTCCGCGAACCCGCGCCGGGTCCCCGAAACAGAGGAAGTTTTCACCGCGGAAGACCGCACGTTTCATCCGCCGTCAGCGGAACATGCTCCACAACCGCAGCAGATGGAGCGTGTTGTTCGGATCGATCCGCTGCGCGATCACGAACGCGACGATGCGTTCCTCCAGATCGGACGTGAGCGGCTCGTTCAGGATCGCGGCCGCCTGCCGCACGAGCCGGCGCACCTTCGCCCGGTCCTGGAGATCGTGCTTCGTCACGCCGTCGAGCAGCGCCTTCATCCGCTCCTTCGTCGCCGGATGCTTCATCTTCCGCTTGACCCGCTCGACGAGCTCGGGCCGAATGCCGTATTGCTGATAACCCACGCGCGGCACCTCCGTCATTTTGACGCGCCGTCCTGAGCCGGCCCGTCAGTTCAGGATATGACGTCCGTCCCGCGCAGTTGTCATCATCGGAGAAAAAAAGGCCCGCCGCCCGCCCGCAAATCCGCGTTGGCCGTCAATCGAGCTGCTCTCCCTGGAAGATCGGATCCCGCATCAGCATCTCGCGCAGCCGCGCGCAGGCGGAGTCGCGCCAGAACGCCTCCCGCGACACCAGCTCCGCCGCGTCGTCCCGCGCCGTCTCGAGCAGCGCGAAATCGCTCGACAGATCGGCCACCTTGAAATCCGGCAGCCCGCTCTGCTTCGTGCCGAAGAAATCGCCCGGCCCGCGCAGCTCGAGATCGCGCAGCGACACCTCGAACCCGTCGTCGGTCTCCGTCATGATCCGCATCCGCTCGACGCCGGCCTCCGACTTCGGATCGGCGATCAGCACGCAGTAGGACGCGTGCGATCCGCGCCCGACGCGTCCCCGGAGCTGATGCAGCTGCGACAGGCCGAACCGGTCCGCGTCCATCACGACCATCAGCGTCGCGTTCGGCACGTCGACGCCGACCTCGACGACGGTCGTCGCGACGAGCACATGCGTCTCGCCGGACGCGAACCCGCGCATGACGGCGTCCTTCTCCGCCGCGGTCAGCCGGCCGTGCAGCAGCCCGACCTGAAGATCCGGGAACGCCCGCCGCATCTGCTGGTGCAAATCGATGACGTTCTGCACGTCCAGCTTGTCCGACTCCTCGATCAGCGGGCATATGACGTACGCCTGCCGCCCCGCCGACACCTCGCGCCGGATGAAGCCGAGCACCCGCTCCAGCATATCGTGCCGGACCCAGTACGTCTTGATCGGCACCCGCCCCTTCGGGCGCTCGCGCAGCGTCGAGACGTCCATGTCGCCAAACGCCGTGATCGCCAGCGTGCGCGGAATCGGCGTCGCCGTCATCGTCAGCACGTCCGGATGCATCCCCTTGCGGCGCAGAATGCTGCGCTGGCCGACGCCGAACCGATGCTGCTCGTCCGTCACGACGAGGCTGAGGCTGCGGAAATGGACATCCTCCTGGATGAGCGCGTGCGTGCCGACGACGATGTCGATCATGCCCATCTGAAGTCCGGCGAGCACGTCGCGCCGCTGCCGCTCGGTCAGGCTGCCGGTGAGCAGCGCCACCTGGATGCCGTGCGGCGCGAACCACTTCTCGAGCGTGCGCATGTGCTGCTCGGCCAGAATCTCGGTCGGCGCCATCAGCGCCCCCTGATGCCCGCTTTTCACTGCCGCGTAGAGCGCGATCGCCGCAACGACCGTCTTTCCCGAGCCGACGTCGCCCTGCAGCAGCCGGTTCATGCAATACGGCTGCCGCATGTCGTGCAGAATCTCGTTCACCGCTTTCTTCTGCCCGTCCGTCAGCTCGAACGGCAGACCGGCCGCGAACGCGCGGATCGAGGCGCCATCCGCCGTGTGCGCGACGCCGTCCAGCTTGCGGCGCGTATGCGCGCGGTAGGCCTGCAGCTTGAGCTGGAACAGGAACAATTCCTCGTACGCCATCCGCCGGCGCGCCGCCTCGGCTTCCTCCGCGCTGCCCGGCGCGTGCATCCGCGTCACCGCTTCCCGGCGCGGCATCAGCCCGTGCCGCGCGATCAGCTCGTGCGGCAGCACCTCCGGCACGAGATGGCCGAACTGCTGCACCGCCTGCGCGATCGTCTTGCGCATCCAGCCCTGCGTGATGCCGCCGCCGACCGAATAGACCGGCTGCAGCGTGCCGGTCTTCGACGTCCCCCGGTCGGGAAACTCCGATTCGGACACCGTGAGCTGGCGCCGTCCGCGGTCCCATTTTCCCGTCAGCAGGATGTCCCTTCCGGGCGTCAGCTGATCCCGCAGAAAATGCCGGTTGAACCAGACCGCCGTAATCAGCATGCGGCCCGCCGCCACGCGGCAGGACATGCGCGTCTTGCCGCCGTAACGCTGCACGACCGGCGGCGTCGCGATCTTGCCCCGTATGGTCGCTCTCTCTCCGTCTCCAACCTCTTCAAGCTCCCGCACGCGGTAGTCTTCGTACCGGAACGGGAAATATTCCAGCAGATCCTCCGCCGTACGGATGCCAAAGGCGTGAAGCTCTTCTTCTTTCCGAGCGCTCACGCCTTTGATTTGCCGCACCGGGATCCGGTCCAGCGTTATCGTCATTTCCTTCACGCCTTGTACATGAATACGGCCGACGTGCCGGGGCCGACGTGCGTGCCGATGACGCCGCCGATCTCCACCTCGCGGACGCTCCGGACGTCGAACTTCTCCCGCACCCGGGCGAGCAGCTCCTTCGCGTGCTCGTCGTACTTGCTCCAGCCGATGCCGACATGGACGGGCGAACGGCCGAACTCTTCCTCCAGCATCTCGATGATGCGGGCCATGGCCTTCTTCGTGCCCCGCGTCTTGTCGACCGACGCGACCACGCCGTCCTGGACCGTCAGGATCGGCTTGATGTTGAGCAGCCCGCCGATCAGCGCGGCCGCCTTCCCGATCCGGCCGCCCCGCTGCAGGTACTCGAGCGTGTCGACGAGGAAGTAGATCCGGATGCCCTTCAGCAGACGGTCGGTCGCCTCGAGGATCTGCCCCTTCGACGCGCCTTCCCGGGCCATTTCAGCCGCGAGCAGCGCGGCCGCCCCGAACCCGTGGGACGCGGAGCGCGAATCGACGACCGTGATGTCGGGATCGCCTTCCATCATCGACTTCGCGATGACGGCCGACTGGTAGGTGCCGCTGAACTCCGAGCTGAGGTGGAACGAGATGATCTGCGCGCCCGGTTCCTTCTCGAGGATGCGCTGGTACAGCTCGAGGAAGTCGTTCGGCGACGGCTGCGACGTCGTCGGCATCACCGGAGACGACTCGAGCATGTCGTAGAAGTTGCCGGGTCCGATCGTCACCCCGTCGAGATAAGTCTCTTCCCCGAAATGCACCTTGAGCGGAATCATCTCGATTCCGAGGCGCCGGCACTCCTCCGCCGGAATGTCCGACGTGCTGTCCACGACGATTTTCACCGCACACATGGCAGAAGCCCTCCCGTCATTCCCGAATGTTCGTTGCGCATTATTCCACCGCGATCAGATACGGATAAAGCGGTTGTCCGCCTTCGAACACTTCCAGCTCGGCGTCCGGATACTCCTCCTTCAGCCAATCGGACAACGCCGCGGTCTCCTCCTCGCTTGTCCCTTCCCCGGTCAGCACCGTCACCAGTTCGCCGCCATCCTCCAGCATCTTCGCGAGCAGCGTGCGGCAGATATCCTGCAGGCTCCGGGACGCCGCGACGATCTCCTTGTCCAATATGCCGATATAGTCGCCCTCGCGGATCGACAGATCGCCGATCGTCGTGTCCCGAACGGCGAGCGTCACCTCGCCGGAACGGACCGATTCGGCCGCGCCGCGCATCCGCTCCTCGTTCCGCTCCGCCGTCTCCGCCTCGTTGAACGCGAGCAGCGCGGCCAGCCCCTGCGGAATCGAGCGCGTCGGAATGACGGTGACGGCCCGGCCGCTCATCTCCGCCGCCTGCTGCGCGGTCAGGATGACGTTGCCGTTGTTCGGCAGCAGATAGATCCGCTCCGCGCTCAGCGATTCGATCGCCTGCAGGAAATCTTCCGTGCTCGGGTTCATCGTCTGCCCGCCGGACAGCACGATGTCGGCCTCATGCCGCAGGAAGATGTCGGCGATGCCGCCGCCCATCGCGACGGCGATGATGCCGTAGGGCGCGTACTCGTGCACCTGCTCCGGCGACACGCCCTGCACGGGCGCGCCGCCCGTCAGCACTTCGGGCGCCGCCAGCTCAGGCCCGTCCTCCTCCTGCTCCAGCAGCTCGCGGTGCTGCTCGCGCATGTTCAGAATGCGGATGTCGATCAGCTCGCCGTAGGGCAGCGCGAGATTCAGCACGTCGCCCGGCTTGCGCGAATGGACGTGCACCTTGATGATGTCGTCTTCTTCGATGACGATCACCGAGTCGCCGTCCTTCTCGAGCGCCTTGATGAACCATTCGCGGTTGAAGCGCATGCCTCCCGGAAGCTTCTCCGGCCGCCGGATGAAGAATTCCATGTCATAGGGGAATTCGATCGATTCCGTCTCAAGCCGGCTCTGCGCCCGCGGGGACTCCGCCCGGCGGGCCGGCGCGGCCGCGGGCGCCGGGCGAGCCGACGCGCCGGCCAGAACCAGGGCCGGCACTTCGACATCTTCCACGATCGCCTCGCCGGACAGATAGGCCGTGAACCCTTCGTAGATATGGACCAGCCCCTGGCCGCCGGAGTCGACGACGCCGACCTGCTTCAGGATCGGGAGCATGTCCGGCGTGCGTTTCAGCGTCTCCTTCGCCTTCTCCAGCACCTCGCGCATCAGCTGGGCGATGTCGGGCGTCCGGCGGACGATCGACACCGCGTGCCGCGCGGCCTCCCGCGCGACCGTCAGGATCGTGCCCTCGACCGGCTTCACCACCGACTTGTACGCGGTGTCGACGCCCTGCTGCAGCGCCGCGGCAAACTGCGTCGCGTTCAGCTCGTCATGTCCGGACGCGCCGCGCGCGAACCCGCGAAACAGCTGCGACAGAATGACGCCGGAATTGCCCCTGGCGCCCATCAGCAACCCTTTTGAAAGCGCTTCTGCGGCTGCTCCTAAAGAAAGCGACGGGCGGCTTCGCAGCTCTTGAACACCCGACCGCATCGTGAGATTCATGTTGGTGCCCGTATCGCCATCCGGCACGGGAAACACGTTCAGCGCGTTGACCTGCTCCACGTTTCGCTCGAGCGCCTCCGCTCCCGCCAGTACCATTTCCGCGAATGTCTTGCCGTCCAGCAATCGCTTGCTCACCCGATTCCCTCCTACCGCGATACCCTGACGCCTTGCACGAAAATGTTGACATAATCGACCGCAAGACCGGCCACTTCATTCAGCACGTATTTCACGCGCGATTGCACGTTGTGCGCGACTTCCGAAATTTTCGTGCCGTAGCTGACGACGATGTACAGGTCGACATGCGTCGTCCCGCCTTCCCGACGGATTTCGACTCCGCGGGACAAATTTTCCCTGCCGAGAAGTTCGGCAATGCCATCCTTGATCTGCTTGCGTGACGCCATGCCGACCAGACCGTAGCACTCCATGGCGGCCGAACCGGCAATCACCGACAACACGTGGTCCGTCACATGGACGTGACCGAGATCAGTCTGGATTTGCAGAGACATGGCTCACTCCTCCTCAGGCGATGGTGGGTTAAATTCATTATAAGGATAGGACAGACAGAATACAAACCGAAAATCTCCTGCTTGTCGTCCATGCCGGCGACCTATGGATTTTCCGCGCGGGCTGTGGTATTATATTCGAGTGTGCTTGTGAGCACGGAAGTTATCCGCGGGCGGCCAGAGGCAGGCGCCGCGCGCCGCATCCGGTTGAAGGAGGTGTATGTCGATGTCCCGCAAATGTTTCGTCACCGGCAAATCGCCGGGCAGAGGCAATCATGTGTCGCACGCCAACAACCGCAACCGCCGCACGTGGGGCGTGAACGTTCAGAAAGTCCGCATTCTGGTGAACGGCAAGCCGAAGCGCGTCTGGGTCAGCACCCGTGCGCTCAAATCCGGCAAGGTTACCCGCGTTTGACGGTATTCGCCGGCAGGCGTCCGCACGCATCAGGTCAGCGCAACAGGAACCCGGGGCGCCCCCGGCCAAAGATGAACTCCCGCATGCTTCCACGCATCGGGAGTTTGTTTTATTCGCACAAGGAGGCGCGATCCGCGATGACCATCGCAAGACAGGGAGCGTTCCACACCGGCCGCTACCGCAACGTGCTCGCCGAATACGGCTACGGCGAAGCGGAGATCCGGCGCAGGCTGGACGACGTCTGGCACGCCCTGTTCCACGGCGATGAAGACGTCCGCATCTATTACCCGCACGGCGACGACATGGGGTATCTGCTCGACACGGGCAACCTGGACGTGCGCACCGAGGGCCTGTCCTACGGCATGATGATGGCCGTGCAGATGGACCGGCAAGAGGAATTCAACCGCATCTGGCTTTTTGCTAAAACGTTCATGCAGCATCGCGAAGGCCGGTACAAGCATTATTTCGCCTGGCACACGAAGCCGGACGGCACCCGGATCTCGGAGGGGCCCGCGCCGGATGGCGAGGAATATTTCGCGATGGCGCTCTTCTTCGCCTCGCACCGCTGGGGCGACGGACCGGAGCCGTTCGACTACGCCGAACAGGCGCGGACGATCCTGCGCGCCTGCGTCCATCAGGGCGAAGACGGGGAAGGCGACCCGATGTGGGACCCGGCCACGAAGCTGATCAAGTTCGTGCCGGAGACGCCCTTCAGCGATCCTTCCTACCATCTGCCGCATTTCTACGAGCTGTTCGCGCTGTGGGCCGACGAGCGGGACCGTCCCTTCTGGAAGGAAGCGGCGGAGGCGAGCCGCGCGTATCTGAAGAAGGCGTGTCATCCCGTTACCGGGCTGGCGCCGGAATACGCCGAATTCGACGGCTCGCCGCACACCCGGGTGTTCCCGAAATTCCAGCATTTCTTCAGCGATTCGTACCGGGTGGCGCTCAACGTCGCGCTCGACTGGGAATGGTTCCGGGCCGACGACTGGGCGGTGGAGGAATGCGAGCGCATCCAGCGCTTCTTCGCCGACATCGACCCGGCCGACTACCGGCGTTACACCATCGACGGCAAGCCTTTCGACGAGCCGGCGCTCCATCCCGTCGGCCTGCTGGCGACGAATGCCGCGGCCTCGCTCGCGGCGGGCGGCCCGAACGCCGAGAAGTTCGTGCGCGCCTTCTGGAACACGCCGCTGCGGACGGGCAAGCGCCGCTACTACGACAACTGCCTCTACTTCTTCACGCTGCTCGCGCTGAGCGGCAACTACCGCATCTGGATGCCCTAGCGCGCCGGCCGCGGCAGCTTTGAATGGCGAATACGGCAAACAAGCACCTGCCCGCGCAGGTGCTTGTTTTCTGACGGCTTGCGTTGACCGACGAGCCGCGCCGCTCTGCCGGATGGCGACCACCCGGCAGCCGGGGCGGCGGAGGTCAGTTCTTCTGAAACGTATTCAGGATCGCTCGCACGATACCGCCCAGAAACTTCGGCAGCTTGATCGTATAGAATTTCACGGCTCCTCCCCTCCTTCGGCGCGCCCATCGTCAATCCACATATATACACGGACCGAAAAAAAGGTTACAGGTGTCTCGCTCCTGTAACCATCCTATGCGCGGCCGATATGTCCTATTCCGTCGGAAGGCCGCGATCATTCCGGCACGACGATCATTCCCGACGTGTACAGGAACACGACGAGCACAAACGTGAACACGACGAAAAAGACGCTCGACAGAACGACCAGCCACACCCGCAGCGCGAGGCGATCGTACCGTCCGAAGAACCGGATGCCGAGGAACAGCGCCCCGAGGGAGAACATGATCCGCCAGAACGCCGGAAACATCGTGAACGCGACCAGCAGCGCGCCGATCGCCATGCTGTATCCGAACAGCCAGAGAATATCCTTCTTCCCGATCGGTTCCCGCTCTGTCATCTCCATGGCTCCCCTATCGCAACTCGGCGATCGCCGCAGCCCGGTCCGGCCGGCCGAACACGGCGTTGCCGGCCACCAGCACATCGGCGCCGGCCTCCCGGACGAGCGGCGCGGTCTCCGCGTTGATGCCGCCGTCCACCTGGATATGGACATCGCCCCTGCCCCGCTCGATCAGGAGTTGCCTGAGCCTGCGGATCTTGTCCAGCACGGACGGAATGAACGTCTGCCCGCCGAAGCCCGGATTGACCGTCATGCACAGGATGAGGTCGACATCGTCCAGCAGATGCTCGACGAAACCGATCGGCGTCGCCGGGTTGAGCGCCACGCCCGCCGGCAGGCCGAGCTCCCGGATCTGCCCGACGACGCGGTGCAGATGGACGCACGCCTCGGCGTGCACCGTGATCCGGTCCGCGCCGGCCGCCGCGAAGTCGGCCAGATACCGCTCCGGCCGCTCGATCATCAGATGGACGTCGAACGGCAGCCGGGCGGCGCCGCGGACCGCCTTGATGACCGGCGGACCGAACGTGATGTTCGGCACGAACATGCCGTCCATGACATCGATATGAATCCAGTCTCCGCCGCTGCGCTCGGCATCGGCAATCTCCTCCGCCAGCCGGCCGAAATCGGCCGACAGGATCGAAGGCGCGATGATCGTCATCTCAATACCTCCGCTTCTTCTCGCCGGCTTCCGCCAGAAACGCGATGTAACTGTTGTACCGGCTCCTCGCGATTTGTCCTTCCTCCAGCGCCGCGGTGACCGCGCAGCCCGGCTCGCGCACGTGCGTGCAGCCCCGGAACCGGCACCCGGGCGCCAGCTCGCGGAACTCGCGAAAGCACGAGCCGAGATCCGCGTCGTCTCCCAGCTCGGCGAAATCGAGCTGGCTGAAGCCCGGCGTGTCCGCCACATACCCGCCTCCGCCGACCGGAATGAGCTCCGTGTGCCGCGTCGTGTGCCGGCCCCGTCCGAGCTTCTCGCTGATCTCGTTCGTCTCGAGCGAAAGCCCGGGCACGACGGCGTTGAGCAGCGACGACTTGCCGACGCCCGACTGGCCGCAGACGACGGCCAGCCGGCCGCGCAGCGCTTCGCGCAGCTCGTCCACGCCTTCGCCGGTCCGCGCGCACGTCTCGATCAGCCGGTAGCCGATCGGCGGATAGATGCGCCGCACCGTTTCCAGCGCTTCCCGCGCCTCCTCCCCGTCCGGCCTGTCGGCCAGATCCCGCTTGCTCAGGCAGATGAGGGCGTCGATGCCCGCGTGCTCGATGAACGCGAGAAATTTGTCCAAGAGTTGCAGGTTGAGCGCGGGTTCCGCGACCGAGAAGACGACGACCGCCAGGTCGATGTTGGCGACCGGCGGACGGATCAGCGCCGACGAGCGGGGATGGATCCGGTCGACGGTGCCCTCTCCGCCGCCGATCGCGGTATAGTCCACCCGGTCGCCGACGAGCGGCGATTCGCCGCGCTTCTTGAAGATGCCGCGCGCGCGGCAGCGGATCGGCCCTTCAGCGTTCGGTTCGGGCCGATCCGGTTCCACGAAGTAGTAACCAGCCAACGCTTTGACGATGCGTCCGGTTGCCACGCGTCAATCCTCCTGAAGCCCATCAGAGTGTTGCGCGCCGGCATCCGGGTTCGCGCCGCCTTCTGACGCCGGCGCTTCCTGCGCTCCCCCGTCCGTCTGCCCGTCCGGCGGAGCGGATTCGCTTTCCGTTCCTTCCGCGCCGTTCGATCCGGTCTCCTGCGGCGTTCCCGAAGCCGGCCGGTCGTCCTGCGCGGCCGGCGCGCCCGGCACGGACTGGACGCCCCGGCCGCCGGCCCTCGCTTCGTCGTAAGTGACCGAGAACGAGTCGGTGAACTGGCCGTCGCGGTAGATCGTCACGATCGCTTCCGTGTTCGGCGAGAGCACGACCTCGACCGGGAACGATTCGGTCTGCTCGATCCGGCGCGTGCCCCAGTCGATCTTCTCGCCGGTCGCGTCAGAATACTCGATCCGGATCTCGCTCGCCCGGCCGGCAACCGCCGGCGAGATCGAGATGTTGAACGTGTAGCGCAGCGCGTCCTCCGGCAGGCCGGAGCTGACGGTCAGCGTCACTTCGCTGCCCTTGGCGACCGGATCGCCCGGCATGTACGGGAATTGATCGATGACCGTGCCTTCGGGCTTGTAGCTCGGCGCGCGCACGACGCCTTCATCCGGACCGAGCTTCAGGCCGAGCTCTTCCAGCGTCTTGATCGCGTCTTCCAGCTTCTTGTCAAGCAGCGACGGCATTTCGAACGTTTCGCGCCCCTTGCTGACGATGAACTTGATGCGCGCCGTCTCCGGGTCGTACCGCTCGCCCGCGGCGATCGACTGCTCGAGAATGTCGCCCGGTTCGGCGTCGTCGAACACATCCTCGCGCTCGATGCGGTCGGACGTGACGCCCGCGGCCTCCAGCAGCATCTGCGCTTCGGCGAACTTGCGCCCGACGAAATTCTCCATCGTCTCGAGCTTCGGACCGGAGCTGACGGTCAGCTGGATGTACGAGCCGGTCTTCACGCGCATGTTCATCTTGTCCTGCGAGATGACGACGCCCGTCGGCACCTCGTCGTTCTCCTCGTAGATGACCGGTTCCCTGACGTTCAATCCGACGGCCGCGAGCTGTTCGCGGGCCGCCGCCTCCTGCAGGCCGACGACATACGGCACCTCGACCTCGTCCGTCTCGAAGAACTCGCGCACCGTGCGCACGCTCCAGATCGCGAGCGCGACGAACACGCCCGTCAGGATGAGCGCGATGACCGGCTTCACCCATCTCCAGCGGGGCCTGTCCTCGTCGTACCACTCCGGAGACTCGGGCAAATGGTCGGCTTCGCCGTTTTCGCGCGTTTCGCGGTTCTCCCGGCCTTCGCGGACGCGCGGCGCGGACTGCGGCTCTCCGCTTGAGCGGATGGCCGGCATGACGCGCGTCTCCTCCAGATCCACGTCGTCGAACGTGATCTTCGGCTCGTGGAGCCGTTCGGGATTCAGGCAGGTCTCCAGATCCTCGAGCATTTCGCGGGCCGATCCGTAACGCTCGCCCGGGCTTTTGCGCATCGCGCGCAGGATGATGTTCTCCAGGCTCTGCGGAATGAGCGGATTGACCTTCCGCGGCTCCTCGAACCCGTCCTGCAGATGTTTCAGCGCGACGCTGATCGGGCTTTCGCCGAGGAACGGCAGCCGGCCCGTCACCATCTGGTACAATACGACCCCGAGGGAATATAAGTCCGATTTCTCACCCGTAACGACGCCTTTGGCGTGCTCCGGCGACAGATAGTGCACCGAGCCGACCACCGATCCCGTCTGGGTGATCGTCGACGACGTGACGGCGCGCGCGATGCCGAAGTCCGTCACCTTCACGCGGCCGTTTTTGCCGATGAGGATGTTGTGCGGCTTGATGTCGCGATGGATGATCTGGTTGTTGTGGGCGTGGTCGAGCGCGTCGCAGATCTGCGCGGCGATCTTCACCGCCTCTTCCGGCTGCAGCGGCGCCCGCTCCTTGATGATGTCGTTCAGGTTGCGCCCTTCAACATATTCCATGACGATGTAGTGCGTATCGTCCTGCTGGCCGACATCGTAGACGCTGACGATGTTCGGGTGCGAGAGCGAAGCCGCCGCCTGCGCTTCCCGGCGGAATCGGCGCACGAAATCCTCGTCGTGGACGAACTGCTGGCGCAAGATCTTCACGGCGACGTTGCGGCCCAGCAGAATGTCCTGCGCCCGGTAGACGAGCGCCATGCCGCCCCCGCCGATCCGCTCGATGATCTCGTAACGGCCTCCGAGTTCGAATCCGATCATGCCGGCTGCTCACCCCCCGGATGCCCGCCGCTGTATTCGATCAGCAGGACGGTCACGTTGTCTTCGCCGCCGGCCTCGAGCGCCAGCTCGATCAGCCGGTTCGCCTTCGCGTCGAGGTCGAGCGCCTCGTCGAGCAGCGTCTCGCGGATCTCGTCCTCGGTCACCATCGCGTACAGGCCGTCGCTGCAGAGCAGCAACCGGTCCCCCGGCAGCCAGGAGAAGCCCTTGAGATCGACCTCGACTTCCCGCTCCGTTCCAAGCGCCCGCGTCAGCACGTGGCGGCGCGGATGGTTCGCCGCTTCCTCCGGGCTGATCTGGCCGGATTTCGCGAGCTCGTTCACGAGCGTATGGTCTTCCGTCAGCAGCCGGAGCGTGTCGCCGCGCTGCTTGTACGCCCGGCTGTCCCCGATATGCCCGATGAACCCGGAATCCCCGAGCAACAGCGCCGCCACCACGGTCGTCCCCATGCTCCGGTAGTGCTCGTTGCGCGCGGCGAGTTCGAACACCGCTTCGTTCGCCTGCAGGATCGCCTGGCAGAGCGCCGTCTTCGCCTGTTCGGGCGTCAGTTCCGCCTGGACGGACGAGATCGCCTCGCGGAAGGTGTCGACCGCGAGCTGGCTGGCGACGTCTCCGGCCTGATGACCGCCCATGCCGTCCGCCACGATGGCGGCCGTCACACCGCTCGGCAGCTCGGCGGCCCAGGCGCGGTCCTCGTTCACGAGCCGGATGCGACCGACGTCGCTTCGGTTGGCCGTTCTCAAATTGGGATCACCTCATTGACTCCATGTGTTTCGCCCGCAGCTGGCCGCATGCGGCGGCGATGTCGTGCCCCTGCTCCCTGCGGATCGTCGCGTTGATGCCCCGGCTTTGCAGGATGCGCTGGAATTTGAAAATATCCTCCCGCGGCGTGCGCACGTATTTCCGTTCCGGCACGTAGTTGACCGGAATGAGGTTGACGTGGCAGAGCAGGCCGCTCAGGACGTCAGCCAGCTCCTCCGCATGCTCCGGCTGGTCGTTCACGCCGCCGATCAGCGCGTACTCGAACGTGACGCGGCGGCCGGTCTTGTCGATGTAATACCTGATCGCCTTCATGACCTCGTCGAACGGGTAGCGCCGGTTGACCGGCATCAGCTTCGAGCGCAGCTGGTCGTTCGGCGCGTGGATCGAGATCGCGAGGTTGATCTGCGTGTTCTCGTCCGCGAACCGGTAGATGTTCGGCACGATGCCGCTCGTCGAGACCGTGATGTGGCGCTGGCCGATGTTCAGCCCCTTCGGATGGGTGACGATGCGCAGGAACGTCATCGTCGCGTCGTAGTTCTCGAACGGCTCGCCCGAGCCCATGATGACGATGCTCGCGATCCGCTCGCCCGTCTCGTCGAGCATCTGCTGCGCCGTCACCACCTGCGCGACGATCTCGCCGGCCGTCAGGTTCCGCTTCAGCCCGCCGAGCGTCGACGCGCAGAACGTGCAGCCGATCCGGCAGCCGACCTGCGTCGTAACGCAGATGCTGATGCCGTAGTTGTGGCGCATGACGACCGTCTCGATCGCGTGGTTGTCGTGCAGGCCGAACAGGTACTTCACCGTTCCGTCCTTCGAGGTGAGCCGCGTGATCTCCGACAGCGCCACGAACGCGAACGAGTCATCGAGTCTCTCGCGCAGCGCCTTCGGCAGGTTCGTCATGTCCGCGAACGAGCGGACGCGCTTTACGTACAGCCAGTCGAAGAGCTGATCCGCGCGGAACGCGGGCTCTCCGGCTTCCTTCATCCAGTTCTTGAGCTCGTCCAGCGTGTAGTCGTATATGAACGGTTTCATGGTTTCGCTCCATCCGCTTTCGATTGCCGGACCGGACCCGGCGGGTGGCGGGCTGCGCCGCCATTATCCATATATTGTACCACAGGCGGCCGGGTCCGAACCACTTCGCGCAATCACTCAGGTAAAATGTTACCGAAGGGGGATCGGATCACTCACGTCGA